>Ga0316217_10000793_pt1 | contig 43571 bp, 33 predicted proteins | sample 1anoAmetaG_FD_203633 | JGI IMG/M metagenome (GOLD analysis project Ga0316217, IMG submission 203633) | Freshwater microbial communities from Trout Bog Lake, Wisconsin, USA - 1anoA | ecosystem: Environmental > Aquatic > Freshwater > Lake > Hypolimnion/Profundal zone | place: USA: Wisconsin...
CCCAGGCTCTGGCCGTTGAGGAACAGCTCCACCTTATCCAGGTTTGAATGCACCCAGACGGCGATCTCTTTGCTTTCCATGCCCGGCCAGTTCCAGTGCGGAAACAGGTGCAGCACCGGTTGCGCGGTCCACCAGGATTGGTAGTAGTAGAACGTGTCCTTCGGGAAACCGCAGGTGTCGATGATTCCGTATTGCGAGCTGATGTTGGGCCACGCATACGGCGAGGGTTCGCCGCGATAATCAAAGCCCGTCCACACAAAGCCACCCGCCAGCCACGGCCGCGCGTCGCAGAACCTCCACCATCCTTCGGCCGATGCCCGGCCCGTGGTGGTGTAGGGATCGTAGGAACTCACAAAGCCCTTGTCGGCATCGGTAACGTAAATGCCGCGCGTGCACACGGCGCTCACCGTCTCCGTGCCGATGACCGGCTTGTCCGGATGCGCCTTGTGGTAGGCTTCCGCGCCCGGGTCCATGTAGTTGTAGCCGACCACATCGCACACCGCCAGGCCGCCGGTTCCAATGGCCCCGGTGGGCGCAATCGATACCGGACGCGAGCCATCGTGCCGCGTGGCCAGGGCCTTCATCGCGGTCAGAATGCGCTCTCCCTTGTCGATGTTCGCCGTGCCCTCTTCGTTCCCCATCGACCACATAAAGACGCTGGGATGATTGCGGTCGCGGCGGACCAGATTTTCAAACTGGCCCAGTCCCTCGGGATTCGACGACATCATGCGCGTCTCGTCGAACACCAGCATGCCCAGCTCGTCGCAGGCGTTCAGCAGCTCCGCGGTGGGAGGATTATGCGAAGTCCGCAGCGCGTTGCAGCCCATCTCCTGCAGCTTGCGAATGCGGTAGTACTGCACCGCGTCGGGCAGCGCTGCGCCCACGCCGGCGTGGTCCTGATGGTTGCAGGTTCCCTTCACTTTCACCGGGTTTCCGTTCAGCAGGAATCCCTTCTCTGCGTCAAACTTCACTGAGCGGATTCCAAACGGAGTCCGGTAGCGGTCCACCGTCTCGCCGCCCACCCGCACCTCGGTCACGAGCGTGTACAGGTTTCTCTGCTCCAGCGACCACAACAGCGGCTGGCTTACCGCCATCTCCTGCGTGCAGGTCTGCTCTCCTCCGGCTGCGGGAATAAACACCGTGGCCGTCACCGTCTTGCCCACCTCTTTGCCGGCGGGGTCCAGCACCGTTGACACCACGCGGGCGTTCTGCGCCATCAGGCTGTCGTTGCTCAGTTCCGTGCGGATGGTCAGAGCCGCGGCGCCGGGCCGTATCGTGGCCGCGACAAACGTCCCCCATTGCTTCACGTGCACCGGGTTGTTCTTCACCAGCCACACATGGCGGTAGATGCCCGCGCCCTCGTAAAACCAGCCGTCGCTCGACGTGGCGTCCACGCGCACCAGCAGCACGTTTCTGCCGTCGGGATTGGCAAAGTCCGTCACGTCGAAACGGAACGGATCGTATCCCCCGCTGTGCCGCCCAATGTAAAAGCCGTTGAAGACGACCATCGTCTCCCGGTAGGAGCCGTCAAACTCCAGTGAAATCCTCTTGCCCGCGTCCGCGGAGTCAAGCTCGAAAACCCGCCGGTACCAGCCCACGCTGGTCTCCGGGTAGTTCCTGCCCAGCGGATAGAATCCCTTGTTGGCGAGTGCCGGATCGTTCTGAAAAGGCAGCTCGACAGCCCAATCGTGGGGCAGGTCCACGGGTTGCCAGTCGCTGTCGTCGAATGCGGTGGTCCCGGCGGGAAGAAAATTGCCCGTCTTCTGGAAGCTGCCCGTTCTGCCGCTCCCGAACCCAAAGTCCTTGGCTGCGTCGTTGGCGTTTCCCATGTGGAAGCGCCATCCAAAATCCAGCAGCAGCCGCTCGCGCCCGGCGCCCGGCTGTTCTGTCTTGGGTGCTGCCGCATGTGCGCCTTGCGCCGTGGAGAGCGGCCCAGAGGTTTCGCCGGCAGCCTGGATTGCGGCTTCAAGGGGCATCATGCCGCTGGCAGCGGCCACGGCCTGGGCCAGCAGGCTGGTCTTTAACATCGCGCGGCGGGAAAAGGTTTTCATTTCGTCCTCACTGAGTTCTGGCGGCCAACAGCATCCGTGCCCGGCCGCGTGGTTTCAATCGCAATTTGTAATTTGAATCGCAACTTATAGCGGAATCCGAAGACCGCCCAGTATACACGTCGCGGGCCTCTCCATAATGCGCGCCTTCGGCAACGCTCCTTGCGCCTAAAGAATGCGTCTGGCCTGCGCCTCGAATGTGCTCTGAAAGAGGGCTTTGACGCTCCGGGAGAGGGCTCTCCCCGATGGGATTCCAAAAGCGCGAACCGCGGTGTCATTGATCGGGAAGCGTGATGGGGTCTGCGCTCTCCTGGTAATCCAAGCTCAAATGACCTTGCCGTCCAGGTCCGCAAAGAACCGGATTCCCGGAACCGCCAGCTTGCGCAGTTTGTCGTCGTTGGTGATGAATAGATCCACTCCGGCTGCTGCCGCAATGGCCAGATGAATCCCATCGGCCTGGCTGACGCGCTCTTCAGCCCGGATGATGCTGTACCTGTCGGCTGCTTCAAGAGTGAAAGGCAAAATCTCAACTTCCTTGCTGCCAAAGAATTCCTTCAGGCCGTTGATTCCCGCAAGGTCGTTCCGTTTTCGCGGGCCGGTCAGCACTTCGCCAACGGTAAATATGCTGGTGCATAAAATATCGCCGCGCCTCAACATGGCCTCATGCATCCGCTGCACCCGTTTGCCAAAAGTTGGATTCGCTTCGAGCAGATAAATGAAGAGCATCGAGTCCCAGTAAACCCGGTTCACTGTGCGGCCTCAGCATCTTTCCGGCCGGGCTTTTCGGCTTCATATCTTTCCCACGTGTCCGGACCCCACTCCCGCTCGCGCTGCAAAAATGCCTCACCGCCGCCCAGCGCTTTGAATGTCTCGGCACAGAGCCCATAGAGAGCTTTCAATCCAGTTCCCTGGCGGGGCGCGTCTGGTTTCGGTGCGGTCTGAGCGGCTTCGCCAAGCACCTGGTATACGAACAGCACGGTTGTGCTCGGCCCTCCCGACGGCGGACCGCCTCGCTTTTCAATCAATTCCACGCCGGCTTCCTGCTGGAAGTCCTTTGACGACAACGTCGAAAAGACTGAAGGTGTTCTGTTGGTCCAGCCCAGCTCCTTTTGCACATTCCCGACCCGGACCTGAATCTTCGTCTCACCTCTTTGGCGAGCGGGCTGCACGTAGGCTGCAATCACGTGCTTCTTGGTCAGTTCAGTGGGTTTCACCTAACCACCTCCTACATAAACACTCATAACTATACATACATTACATCTGGGTGTCCAAAAAAGTGGCCGCCCCAGCCGTGCGCGCAGCCCCAGCCTCACCCCCGGGTCCAGAAGGCTTCTCCCGCCCGGGTGAGCAGGTAGGCGCGAATGTCCTCCGGCCAGTCGCGAATCTCCGCTTCAAAGGCCGGGCGGTTGACCGCATACAAAGCCCGCGACGCGGATTCGTATCCTGGCAAATTGCCCGCAATGGCTGACATGAAACGCCCCATGGCCTCCCGCGCCTGGCGCGACTGCGGCTCGTCGGTTTCATGCTTCCTGGCCTCATCGACCAGCCTGCGGAGTGCGGCCGAAGCGCCATTCGGCTGCTGCTCCAGCCACTCCCAGTGTCGGGGGAGCAGCGAGATTTCGCGCGAAGTCACACCCAATTTTGGACGACCAGGCCCAGTCCGGGGCTGCGCCGGCAATGCCCGCGCCAGAACCTCATCAACCGTGCCGCGAAGGTCGAAGTCCACCTGCCGGCCGCTCCAGTCTTCAAAAATAAGAAACAGCGTACCGGCATCCTGATCGAATCCATGCTTGAGGGCGGGGAGCACCGATTCGATGCGCCCGGAAGCGATAAGGGACGTGCCGACAAATGCTGAGTAAGTACGTTCTTGTTCCATGGAGCCAATATTACCCGGATAATATTAATTCGTCAATAATACCCGGGTAAAATATTAAGCTGCGGATTTAAATGCTGTTACCTGTCGTTCGATCCTGTTTGGTTCAGACAGCGCCGCGGGGAGAGGTCTGAGGCCGGGAGTCTCTGAATTTTCCTATGGACATTGCAAAGGAGTTGCGCTATCTTCTTTGGCGTATCCAAAGGAGCGGGCAATGGACGCCAAAAAATCCGAGGTTTTGCAAGGCACGCTGGACCTGATGATTCTGAAGACGCTGCACGCGCTGGGGCCGCTGCACGGCTTCGGCATTGCCCGGCGCATCGAGCAGGTCAGCCAGGAAGTGCTGCAACTGAATGAGGGCACGGTGTACACGTCGCTGCTTCGTCTCCAGCAGCAGGGGTGGATCGTCTCCCACTGGGGCACCTCGGAGAACAACCGCCGGGCGCGCTTTTACTCCATCACCGATCTCGGCCAGAAGCAGTTGACGCTGGAGACGGAGAACTGGGAGCGCATCGCGGGGGTGATCGGGCGCGTGCTGCGCCTGGAGAGGCAGGCATGAGGATGAAGGCCATACGAATTTTCTTGTCCAGACTGCGCGCGCTCTTCACGCAAAGCAAAGCAAACTCCGAACTGGACGAGGAGCTGGAAACGCACCTTGATTTGCTCAAGGAGCGATTCGTAGCGCAGGGGATGGCGCCAGAAGAGGCATTGGCTGCGGCGCGCCGTCAGTTTGGCAATCCCACCCTGTTGCAGCAGCGGCATCGGGAGGCGCGCAGCTTCATGTTCTTCTCGATTTTGTGGCGGGATGTGGCCTATGGCGCGCGGCTGCTGCGGAAGAACCCCGGATTTACGGCCGTGGCCGCGATCACGCTTGCTCTCGGCATCGGCGGGACCACCGTCGTTTTCAGCCTGCTCGACTCGGTCTTACTACATCCTTTGCCTTACCCCCATTCGGAGCAGCTTTACAGACTTTTCCCACTCGAGGGCAAGAACAAGCGCGGCGTCGAGCAGGCGCCATACGCCGACTTCCTTGATTGGCAGCGTCAGACCCGCACGTTCGAATCTCTGGCGGCCTATAACGGTGAATCTATCAACCTGACCGGTACGGCGGAACCCGAGCGCCTTGAGGGTTCGGCCATCACACCCGGTTTCTTCGCGACCTTGGGAGTTACCCCTTTGCTGGGGCGCGAGTTCAGGAGCGACGATGCGGAAAGCGTGGCCATCCTGAGTTACGAGCTCTGGCAAAGGCGATTCGGCAGCGATGCAGGAATCATCAGCAAACCCATCCATCTCGATGGGCTGGCATACACGGTTGTCGGCGTGTTGCCTCCGCAGGTCCCATTTCGATCGATGCCGTGGGGGACCCCGGTGTCCGAGATCTTCGTACCCGTGGTTCCAAACCCGGCTCGTAACTGGCATAGCGTGCGGGTGCTGGGACGCCTCGCCACGGATGTAAGCAAGGAGCAGGCGCTTGCGGAGATGAACGGCATCGCCGCCGGTCTCGCGAAAGCCTATCCTGATTCGGAACAAGCACGAAGCATCGCTTTCGAACCTCTCGCGCAATACGTCGTTTCGGATGCCAGCCAGACTGTATGGCTACTATTCGGTGCGGTTGCCTTTGTGCTTCTCATCGCCTGCACCAACGTGGCAAACCTACTCTTATCCCAGGGTGCGGCGCGTGAGCGCGAGATGGCCATCCGCATGGCGGTGGGGGCGAGCCGCTGCCGCATTCTGCGCCAATTGCTGACCGAAAGCCTGCTGCTGGCCGCTGCGGGCGGCGCAATCAGCGCCGCACTCGCTTATTGGGCGATACCCTTGGTGGGGCGCATTGCGCCGCCGTTCAGTTCACTCTTCTCGCGTCTTGAAGATGCCCATCTTCATCTTAATTGGACAGTGCTGGGCTTTAGCGCACTCTTGTCTGTGCTCTCGAGCGTTCTGTTCGGCGTTTTGCCTGCATGGAAGGCGACTCGGACCGCGCAAAGTTCCCTTGCCGCCAGTCATCGTATGTATCGGGTGCGTGGAGGACTCGTCGCGCTGGAAGTCGCCTTGTCCTTCGTTTTGCTCATGGGCGCCGGGCTGATGATGAAGAGCCTCTTACGCCTGCTCGATGTTGACGTGGGTTTCCGCACAGAACATCTGCTGACCATGGACGTGAGTCTTTCCGATGCGAAGTATTCCACAGCAGCGAAACAGGCGGCCTACTTTGATCACGTGCTGCAACACCTTACGACGCTGCCCGCAGTCGTCTCAGTTGGCGTCGTTACGGACCTTCCGTTAACACGCAACGAGACCCGAAACGGGTTTGAAATCCCGGGGCCGCATCTCGTCCAGGGAGCAGCGAACTACCATGCCGTCAGCCCTGATTATTTTCGTACCATGGGAATTCCCTTGTTGAACGGCAGAGAGTTGGACATTGGCGACTCCGCGAACTCGCCGCTGGTCGGCGTAATCAACCGCAGCATGGCCGGCAAATACTGGCCGAACGAGAATCCTATAAGCAAGAGCATCCAGGTTTACCACGCCGTCGTCGAGCGAACGCCGGAGGGCGAGCACGTGCTGTTCAAGCCACACCTGCTCGAGATCGTAGGAATTGTAGGGGATGTTCGACAACTCGGGCTCGATGTATCGCCCGATCCCGAGCTTTTCATGCCTTACGATCAATGGCCGGCGCAGGAGATGTCGCTGGTGCTGCGCATCGCCGCAGAGCCGTCGTCGTTGATTCCTCAAGTCGAGAAACAGATCTGGCGAGTCGATCCCGACCAGCCAGTCACGGATATCAAGACCATGGATGAGTGGGTAGCCAGAGAAGCCGCGGAAAGGCGGTTCATCTTGCTACTGGTTGGAGCCTTCGCCTCGATAGCGGCAGTACTGGCAGCGGTGGGGATCTACGGTGTAGCGTCTTACGTCATGCGACAGCGCACGCACGAGATCGGCATTCGCATGGCTCTTGGCGCACGAGGTCATCAGGTTGTTTGGTTGATCCTCCGTCAAAACCTGACTTGGCTTCTGATCGGAATCGCGGCCGGCCTTCCCGGAGCCTTCGCCTTGACGCGGCTCTTGGAGAGATACCTCTACGCGGTTCGTCCTACCGACGCTTTGACCTTCGCGCTTATCCTGCTTGCGCAGTCGGCCATCACGGGAGTGGCGAGCCTCGTTCCCGCCCGCCGCGCGGCGCGCGTACAGCCGATGGAGGCGCTGCGGCATGAATAGCAAAGGCCGGCGCGATGCCGGCCTTTGCGCGGGACTGATCAGACAGTTTACCCCTTGCGCCCGCGGACAGCTTCCTCGGCTTCAGCCGGCCCGGTGGCGGGCACTTCGGGAACGTCGGCCTTGACCGCGCCGACGTTCAGCTTCTTGCGCAGCTCGGTGTCCAGCTTGGCGAAGATGTCCTTGTTTTCCTTGAGGAAGATGCGGGTGTTTTCGCGGCCCTGACCAATGCACTCGCCGGCGTAACTGTACCCGGTGCCAGGGGGTTCCGATCTCTGGCACCACAGTCGGCGAAACCCGGAAAAACAACGCATTTTTGACGTGAAAATGCGCATTTTTGGCCTCATTTGACCCCTATTTGATGGTTCGCAAGGTAGTTCCAGGCAACCCTTTGCTCATTTCCGGAACCTTGTGAGCAGCCAATTCGCAATATCGGGTGGTCTGAAAGGTTAACCCCTCAAAGAAGTGCAACCATCTGAGCGAACATTTGGCCTCATTTCGCAACCCTTGAAGCGAACATTTCCGGGTTTTGTGCAACCAGCGGGGCCAACCTTTCAGCGTGCGCAAAACTCTCTCTTCCATCCGGAAGTACGCCGCGCGGGTGTCATGGAAAAGGCGGCAAGCAAACGCAAACGGCTGCCCGAAGGCAGCCGTTTTGAGGGATTTTGGTAGAGGCTATCCCTTGCGCCCCTTGACCACTTCCTTGGCTTCGGCTGCGCCACCGGCGGGCGCGTCGGGAATATCGGCCTTCACTGAGCCGATGTTCAGCTTCTTGCGCAGCTCGGCGTCCATCCTGGTGAAGATGTCCTTGTTTTCCTTCAGGTAGCTGCGGGTGTTTTCGCGGCCCTGCCCAATGCGCTCGCCGGCGTAGCTGTACCAGGCGCCGGACTTCTCCACGATGTTGTTGGCTACGGCCAGGTCCAGCACGTCGCCCTCGCGGCTGATGCCCTCGCCGTACAGAATGTCGAACTCCGCCTCGCGGAACGGCGCGGCCACCTTGTTCTTCACGATCTTGACCTTGGTCCGGTTGCCGGTCACCGCGTCGCCTTCCTTGATGGCGGCAATGCGGCGGATGTCGATGCGCACCGAGGAGTAAAACTTCAGCGCGCGGCCGCCGGTCGTGGTCTCCGGGTTGCCGAACATCACGCCGATCTTCTCGCGGATCTGGTTGATGAAGATCAGCGCCGTGCGCGATTTCGACACCGAGCCGGTCAGCTTGCGCAGCGCCTGCGACATGAGCCGCGCCTGCAATCCCATGTGCGAGTCGCCCATCTCGCCGTCCAGCTCCGCCTTGGGAACCAGCGCGGCCACCGAGTCCAGCACCAGCACGTCAATGGCGCCGGAGCGCACCAGCGACTCGGTAATTTCCAGCGCCTGCTCGCCGCTGTCGGGCTGCGAAACCAGCAGGTTGTCCACGTCCACGCCGAGCTTCTTGGCGTAGCCGGGGTCCAGCGCGTGCTCCACGTCGATAAAGGCCGCCAGGCCGCCCGCCCGCTGCGCCTCGGCAATAATCTGCAGGGTAATGGTCGTCTTGCCCGACGATTCCGGCCCAAAAATCTCCGTCACGCGGCCGCGCGGAACGCCGCCCACGCCCAGGGCTGCGTCAAAGCTGATGGATCCGGTGGAGATCACGGCGATGGGCAGCAGCGCCTCCCGGGACCCGAGCCGCACAATGGACCCTTTGCCAAACTGTTTTTCGATCTGTGCAAGGGCAATTTCTACGGCTTTGCTGCGGTCATCGGCGATGGCCATCGGGAGGGCTCCTTAGATTTGTTCGTCCCGCGCATCCCTGTTTTCTCCAGAGGAAATCGCGCGGCGGCTTGAATTGGATTTCGATGGGATTGTAGCAGGGCTGAAGAGCCATTAACAGAGAAAAATAGCGAAGAAACGGTGAAAATCGGCAATCCAACCCTAAGATGTTGACTTATTTGCCCTTATACAGAGTTACGGAGGTAGGGGGTCATACCGTAAATGCGCCGATACGGGTTTCCACCCCGGTCAGAGAGTCGCAAGCCCGGTCCAGTTGTTCGTACTCCTGGTCGTGGTCCTTGCGGAAGGCGCGAAACGCCTCTTCGCTCGCCCAGCGGTCGATCGTCAGGTACGCGCCGGGCACGTAGGCGTCGCGTAAAAGCTCTGTTCCCAGATAGTTGGGCGAACTGCGGAAGAGCTGCGCCCAGGCGCCCTCGGCGCCGTAAGCAGCCTCAAATCCAGGAATCTTCTCCTCGGCAATCTCAAACTTCCAAACCACTACAAACATGTGCGCCTCAATCCTGACTTTATGTTAGCGCAGAGGCGGGCGGGATGCAGGCAGCCAGTCCGGAGAACGGGGCATCGGCAACCGGGGAGCAGGAAACTGAAAGTCGCCCTCCACCGCGCTCCCATCATTAAACGGAAATTCCCAGCTTCCTCTGCTCCACCCATTTGCGGGCGGCTTCTCCCGGCATGGGGCGCGCGATGAAATATCCCTGCGCCAGATCGCACCCCAGGCTATTCAGGTAGTCGAGTGTTTTCAGGTTTTCCACTCCCTCGGCCGTTACCAGCAGGCCCAGGCTGTGGCCCAGTTCGACAATCGATTTGATGACGCTGCGCGACTCGCTGGAGTTCTGTGCCTGCATCACAAACGACTTGTCCACCTTGATCTCGGAGAATGGCAGCCGCACCAGTTGCACCATCGAGGAAAACCCGGTGCCGAAGTCGTCGATCGAAAGTTGAAAGCCCTTCATGCGCAGCCTGGTCAGCAAGTCCAGAGAGAGAGTCGGATCCACCATCGCGCTGCTCTCCGTCAATTCCAGAACAATACTCTCCGGATCAATCTGAAAGCGTTGGCACAGGGCGGAAAGATCATCGGCCATCTGAATATCCACCAGGTTTTTAGCGGAAATATTCAACGACAACTTTGGATAGCATTGGGGAAAGGACTGGGAGAACCATTCCAGGCTTTGCTCGAAAATCTGCCCCGTCAGGGCATTGATCAAGCCGCTTTTTTCCGCAACCGGAATAAATTGATCGGGCATCACGATTCCCCGGTCGGGATGTTGCCAGCGGACCAGTGCTTCAAACCCGGCCGTCGCGCCGCTCCTGCATTCGATCTTCGGCTGGTACGCCAATACAAATTCGCGGCGATCAAGGGCGTTTTGCAAATCCGCCGTAGTCACTTCAAATTCATCCCGGCTCGCGGATTGCGTCTCAACCCATGGCAACTGATCGCTCTCGTTTCCATCGCCAACCAGCAAGCGCAGCGCATCTTTGGAAATCGGCTTGGAAATGACCCCCAAAATGCTCAACCCGTGCTCCAGGGCTGAGCGCTGCGCGGCTTCCAGCACCCTGGTGCCCATGCCGCTGGAGATGACGATCTTCGCCCGCGATTTGCGCTCCGCCAGCAGCCGCATGATCTCCACGCCGTCCAGTTCCGGCATCACCAGATCGATGGTGAGAATGTCTGGACTCTTCTGCTCCAATCTCTGAAAGAACTCATCCGGGCGGGTTACAAACTCCGCCTCAAAGTTCAGGCTCTCCGCAATCCACTGGATGGTCTGGCCAACAGCCGCGTCATCGTCCAGTATCAGAATGCGCCGGTTAGCCATGGCGACTCCCCTCTTCCGGTGCGGACGGGCGTGCCGTCAACATGCCGCGGATTCTTCTCGCCATCTCCAGCCGGGAGTAAGGCTTGTTCAGCAACTGTACATCCTCGTCCAGAAGCCCCATGTGAAGTATCGCGCTCTCGGCATACCCGGAGCAGAACAGCACCTTCAACGCCGGGTAAAGCTTGCGTGCTTCGTGTGCCAGTTCGCGCCCGTTCAAGCCGCCCGGCATCACCACGTCGGTAAACAGAAGTTCAATCTCCGGGTGCTCCCTGAGAACCGCCAATGCATCCTTGCCATTCGCAGCTTCAAGGACCCGGTACCCGAGATAAAGCAACTGGGTCTTGGCAAACTCCCGCACCGGCGCATTGTCTTCCACAAGAAGAATAATCTCCGAGCCATGAAGATCGGCAATCTGGATTGCTTCCTGATTGGATGGTTCGCTTTCCCGGTTCGCCTTGGGAAGGTACAGCTTTACCGATGTGCCTTTCCCCGGCTCCGAGTAAATCTTCACGTGCCCCTGCGACTGCTTGATGAAGCCATACACCATGCTCAGCCCCAGGCCCGTGCCCTTGCCAACTTCCTTGGTGGTGAAAAATGGCTCAAAGACGCGGTCCAGATTTTCCGGGCTGATGCCGCAGCCCGTGTCGGAGACTGCAATCAGAATGTATTGCCCGGGCGCGATGTCGGGGTTCTGTTCCGCATAGCCGGCATCCAGTTCTGCGATGCCGGTCTCGACGATCAATTTTCCGCCTCCCGGCATGGCATCCCGGGCATTCACGCAAAGGTTCAGCAGCGCGCTCTCCAACTGCGTCAGGTCAACGAGCGCCGTGCAATCGTCCTGGCTCCGGATCACTTCCAGATCGATATCCGCGCTCAAGGTGCGGCGCATGAAGCTTTCCATGTTCGCGAGCATCCGGTTGACGTCAATCGGCTTCGGCTGCAATGCCTGGCGCCGCGCAAAGGCCAGCATGCGATGGGTCAGGTCCGCGCCGCGCTGCGCCGCGTCCAGAATCATCTGCGCCATCTTGCTCAGGCGCGGATTCCCTTTGGCTTCCTCGCCGATGAACTCCGAACATCCCTGGATCACGGTCAGCAGATTATTGAAGTCGTGGGCGATCCCGCCGGTCAACTGGCCCACCGCCTCCATCTTCTGCGACTGCCGCAGTTGCTCCTCCAGTTGCCGCCGTTTCGTGATGTCGCGGAAGGTCCAGATTCTGCCGTAATGGTTCCCGGCCTTGTCCCGCACCGGCGACGAGGAGCGTTCCAGAATCGTGCCATTCAGTAACTCGAGCTCGTCGTTGCACACCTCTTCCGGATGAGAGTTTAGATATTTGACCTTCTCGATAAATTGCTCCGGGTTCCTGATCGAGGCGCTTACATATTCCCGCTGCCGCGTATCGCTCGGATCATCGGATATCTCTTTGGGAATTTGCATGATCTCGATCATGCGCTGGTTTTGCAGTATCTTTCTGTCCTGGCTGTCCACCACCAGGATTCCATCCAGCGCGGATTCCACCTGAGCCTCAAAGAATGCGGTGCGCCAGCGCAACTCTTCTTCTTTTTTCAGCCGGTCTTTTTCATGCTGGTTCACTTCCATGGCGAAAGAGATGTCCATGGCCATCTCATCCAGCAGCAAGAGTTCGTCGCTCTCAAAACTTCCCGGCTCGCTGGAGTAGAGGCTGAAAACGCCTTCAACCCGTCCATCGACAATGAGCGGAAAGCCCGCCGACGACCGGAATCCGTGGCGCATGGCCTGTTCGCGCCACGGCGCGTATTTGGGATCGTGCTCGATGTCATTGCAGACGGCGTGTTTCCCGCTATGGACGCAATGCGACGCCGGTCCGCCGTATTGCTTCCGGTCCTTCAGATTCAGCTTGATTTGATCCAGGTAACCATTCACCGCCCCGCTGGATGCGACCGGTTGCAGCCACTGCGTGGCGGCGTCGATCATGCCGATCCACGCCATGCGGAAATTACCCTTCTCCACGGCGATGCGGCAGGCAGCCTCGAACATCGCCATCGTGTCTTTTTCGCGCACGATAGTCTCGTTGATGCCGCTCAGCAGGGCATAGACGCGGTTAAGCTGCTGCACATGCTTTTCCGCCTGCCGCCGCTGCTTTTCATGGCGGTTCACTTCCAGAGCAAACGAGATATCCATCGCCAGCTCGTCCAGCAACTTGGTTTCGTCCTTGTCAAAAAACGCCAGTTCGCCGGCATAGAGGCAGAAAATGCCAAAGACCTTGCCCTTGCGGAGCAGCGGAAATGCTGCCATCGAGCGATAGCCGTGCTCTAGCGCGTTGCCTCTCCATGGCCGGTTCAACTCGTGCTCAATGTCGTCGCAAATGGCGTGTTCGGCGGTATGGAAGCAGCGCGCCGCCGGTCCGGAGTCCGGTTTCGATGCGCGAAAATCGATCTTGATCTGATCTAAATATCCCTCCACGGCGCCGCTGAATGCCACCGGTTCCAATACCTGGGTCTCGGGGTTGATCATGCCGATCCAGGCCATGCGGAATTGTCCCTTGTCCACGGCAATGCGGCAGGCGGTTGCAAGCATCGCCTGCGAATCCTGCTCGCGCACAATGGTCTGATTGATGTCGCTTAATACGGCGTAGATCCGGTTAAGCTGCCGGATGTGTATCTCCGACTGCCTGCGTTCCGTAATGTCGTGCAGCACTCCAATCAGGTTGGTGCATTCGCCCTGCGCGTTGAAAACAGGACTCACGGAGATATCTGCATGCTTTTCTCCGGTTGGATAGACTGAGGTCTCGTCCCAGAAAACAGTCTTTTTCTCAGCAATGGCCTCTTTGTACTTCGCCATCGCTATGCTGCGGGACGGCTCGGGAATCACCTCCTGCGCCAATTTCCCTACAACCTGCCCCGTCTCCAGGCCAGTGGCAAGCAGAAAGGCCGGGTTAATCATAACAAAGCGGAAGCGGTCGCCGGGTTCTACCGCCAGGTTGAAGAGGACGTCGTGCATGTTTTGGTAGATGAGCGACAGCTTGCGCTCACTTTCGCGCAATTGATCCTCGGCGCGCTTGCGCTCGGTGATGTCGCGAGCCACAGCCACCGCCCCGATAATCGCGCCATGGCTGTCATGCAGAGGGCTGAAGCTGTAGCTGGCAAACCAGATCTCTCCTGTATCTTTGCGGCACAGGCGGTATTCGATGTTAGCGGCGCTCTCTCCCCGCAGTGCTCTTGGAATAGCCCACATCTCCCGCGGCAGCAATTCCCCATGGATCGCGTGCATCTCAAGCAGGTTCTGGAATGCGGTGACCGAGGTGGGACACTCGGCCTTGTTCCGGAATTTGTGAAACCGGGCAAAGGCATCGTTGAACTGGATGATGTTGCCGGTGGCGTCTGCAATGAACACGGCATCCGTCATGCTGGCCAGGGCCACATCCAACTTTGCCCGGGACTCCGCCAGCGCCTCTTCCGCCAGTTTGTTCTCGGTAATGTCGCGCCCCACCACGACCGCTCCGGTAATCGCTCCATGGCTGTCCCGCAGTGGAGAGAAGCTGTAGCTGGCCCACCAGGTTTCGCCCGTATCCTTGCGGCGCAGATGGTATTCCACATTCGTGGCCGTTTCGCCGCGCAGCGCTCTTGATGCGGACCACATTTTCTCCGGAACCAGGGATCCGTCCGGAAGGGAAACTTCAAAAAGTTCGAGATAATCGGAGAGATTGACGGAGCACTCGGCCCTGTCGCGGTACTTGTGAAAGGTCGCAAATGCATCGTTGAAATGCACAACGTGGCCGCTGGCATCGGTGATGAACATGGCGTCCGTCATGCTGGCCAGCGCCGCATCCAGTTTGGCGCGATCCGCCGCCATCGCCTCTTCCGCCCGCTTGCGCTCGGTGATGTCCATCGTCACGCCAAAGAAGCGTGTGGCGCGCCGTTCGCCGTCTTCACCGCTGAAGTGTGCACTGCCATGCGATGTCAGCCAATGAATCGAGCCGTCGGGCCAGACAACGCGGTAGTCCTCGCGCCATGTCCCTCCATTCACCCCGGAGATTGCCTGCCTGAAGGCTTTTTCTATCCTGGCTCGATCCTCGGGATGAGCGCGCTGCACGACGGCTTCGAGGGTGAAGCTTTCGCCTGGCTGAAAGTCGTACATCCTTCGGCAACTCGCGTCCCCGGTGATCTCATGTGATTCCAGGTTCACTTCCCAGGCGCCCATTTCCGCTGCTTCAAGGGCCAGCCGCCGGTATTCATTGGCCTGACGCAGTTGGTCCTCGCTCTGCCGCAGCGCCTGCTCAGCTTGGTAAGCCGCTATGGACTGCAGGTTGCGCCGGTAGCGCTCAGCCACCAGGCTCATGAAAACACCCATCGAGACAAAGATGATCATGGCAACGGCATCGGAGATCTGCGCGATGGCAAGTTGGCCGGCGGGCTCGAAAATCAGAATGTCCGCTAGCAGCGCGGCCAGGGCGGTGGCCAGCAGTCCGGGCCAGAAGCCGGCCAGTACCGCCACGATCATGACGGCCGGAAAGAACGTGATAAATGCCGGCAGGTTCAGGCCGAGACCCTGAACCAGACCGTAGCGCACCAGAAGCGCCGCGGCAACCACAGCGACCGCCATCGCGTAGCGTGCAAACGGTCGATCAAGCGCGGCTTTGGTCATGTTCCGCATCATTCTTCCTACCGAGACTACTCCCGTTTCGCGTTGCTGATTGCAACGTATTCCTCAATAAAATCGGCGCAAGTGATAGAGATCACGCCAATTCCGGGCGTTAACTACCGTATCTAGTGATTTCGGTGAAAGCAAAGTTTTCATCCTCGCGCGGCGCAAATGCTTCATTCTGCGCTTCCACTCAGCGTGATTACACCCACCCCGCATCCACAATGTAGCTCTGGTTGGTAATCGCGCAGGAGTCGTCTGCCGCCAGAAACAGCACCAGCCGCGCCACTTCGGCGGGCTGGATTTGCCGCTTCAGCGCCTGGCTTTGCAGTATCTCCGCCTGGTACTCCGGCGTATACCACAGATGCTTTTGCCGCTCCGTGGCAATGGCCCCCGGCAGCACGGCGTTCACCCGGATGTTGTTCTTGCCCACCTCGTGCGCAATGGTGCGGGTGAGTCCCACAATGGCGGCCTTGGCCGCAATGTAGAGCGGCAGCCCGGTCGAGGGAATCATCCATGAGATCGAGCTCATATTAATGATGGCTCCCCGGCCGGCCGCGCGCATCGCGGGCAGAACTGCCTGCATCATGAAAAACTGCGGGCGCAGGTTGGTGGCCATCGACTGCTCCCAGAACTCCGGCGTGACCTCTTCAATGCTGTGCCGCTGGTCGTTGGCCGCGTTGTTCACCAGCACATCCACCGTGCCCCATGCCTCCAGAACCTGCGCGACCGCGCCCTTGAGAGCCGCCACATCGGTCAGGTCGCAATGGATGTACAGGGGCGCCGGGCAGCCTTCGCCGGTGAGCCGGCTCGCCAGTTGCTTCGCGGGCTCGTCCTGCACGTCCAGAAAGGCTACGCGCGAGCCCTGACGGGCAAAGTGCGTCACCAGCGACGCGCCGATGCCGGTGGCGCCGCCGGTGACCACGGCCACCCGGCCCTCCAGGCTTGGATAACGGGCGTATTGCGCAGATGGTTCTTCCATGGATGGCTCCCGATTGCAACCTGGCGCATACCGGCCCTTTGTGTCTCCAGCAGGTAAAACAAAGGCCTTCGCCAGGTTCGCCACAACTATACAGTCTGCGCGGGGAGCCGGGAAGAGCCCCGCGGCAGACTGCCGGCCGGAAACCGCAATAGACAAGTCCCACCACATGGGACAGTGTCTTCCCTCCCTGGGTGCATACTGGTTCATAGGCCGTTTTTCCCCGGGCGCCCTCCCCTTGGGTTCCCTCGCATCCATCTCGGCCTTTACACTTGCAAGTGCATTCCATCCGGGCTGAACCATTACCTGGCCCGCTGAATCAAATAAGCTGGGCTCGGTTTGAACAGGCCGCGGCACGGATTCGCTGAGGGCGCGTTCCCTCCAATCCCAACGCTTGCGCGGCAGGTCGAAGACATCGCAACAAGAACTGACAAGACAGAGAGGGATTCATGACGGTTGCTGCTCGTTTTCCTGGCATTCGGATCACCGCAAACGGAAACCAGTTGGTCTCCTACCACACAGAGACGCGGATCGCCGACGCCGGTGTGTTTTATCCCATCACGCCTTCCACTGAGGGCGGCGAGCTCTTCCAGCAGGCCTATGCCGAGGGCCACCTGAACGTCTTCGGCCACAACACCATCGCCATTGAGACCGAAGGCGAACACGCGGCCCAGGGTGGCGCCATTGCCCACTCGGTATGCGGCAAGCGCGTGGTCAACTTCACCTCCGGACAGGGTGTGGTCTACGGCGTCGAGCAGTATTACCACGCGCCCGGCAAGGCTTCCACCATGGTCATTGAAGTGGGCGCGCGCGCGCTCACCAAGCACGCCCTCAACGTGCACTGCGGCCACGACGATATATATGGTGCGCTCGACACCGGCTGGATCATGCTCTTCGGCAAAGACGCCCAGCAGGCCGCCGACCAGGCCCTCATTCTCCGCCGCGTCACCGAGCTCAGCCTGACGCCCGGCATGAACATCATGGACGGCTTCCTCACCTCGCACCTGGAGCGCACCTTCTACAAGCACGAGTCGGAGCTGATCCGCGAGTATCTTGGCTCGCCTGAAGACATCATCGACTGCCCCACTGAGGCGCAGCGCGTTCTGTTTGGACCCACCCGCCGCCGCGTTCCCAAGATGATGGACCTGGCCAATCCCATCCTCCTCGGCCCCGTGCAGAACCAGGAACATTACATGAACGGCATTGTGGCGCGCAGAAACAACTTCGCCGAGCCGATTCTTGAATTTCTTGAGGCCGCCTACAAAGATTTTGCCGAGCTCACCGGCCGCAACTACGGACTCATCAGCCAGTACAAAACCGACGACGCCGATACGGTTTTCATCTCCCTGGGCTCGGCCGCTGAAAACATTGAGGCCGCGGTGGACTACCTGCGCGACACGCGCGGCGTCAAGGTCGGCTCCATCCACGTCAACGTCATTCGCCCCTTCCCTGAGGCCGCCATCGTGGCCGCCCTCAAGGGTAAAAAGAACGTCATCATTCTGGAGCGCACCGACGAGGCTTTGGCCGGCGACAATCCGCTGGGCCGCGACATCCGCACTGCGCTGTCCAAGGCGGTTCAGTATGAAGGCCACCCGGCGGCTGAAGGCCTGCCCGCCCTCGCGGTCAATGAAGTGCCCCACATCTACTCCGGCACCTACGGCCTGGGCTCGCGCGACTTCCGCCCCGAGCACGTCATCGGCGCTTACGAGTTTGCCACCGCCAACCGCGCCCGCCAGGACGGCAAGCGCGCCTCCGACGGCGTCTCCTTCTTTGTCCTCGGCATCGAACACCCCTACGCGGTCATCGGCGATGAAACGCCCTCCCTGCTGCCCGAGGGCGCGGTTGCCGTGCGCTTCCACTCCATCGGCGGCTGGGGCGCCATCACCACCGGCAAAAACCTTGGCGCCATCCTCGGCGACCTGAACGATCTCATCTACGAGCGCGACGGCCTCAAGGACGAACTGGGCAATCCCAAGGAAGTCATTCACGTCAGCGCCAATCCCAAGTACGGATCGGAAAAGAAGGGCGCGCCCACCAGCTACTTCATGGTCGCCGCCAAGGACCGTATCCGCGTCAACTGCGATCTGCGCCACGTCACCGTCGTTCTCTGTTGCGACCCCAAGGCCTTCACGCATACCAATCCGCTCGACGGCATGGCCGAAGGCGGCAGCCTGGTCTGGGAGTCGGACGAAGAGGGCGAGCAGGCCTGGGAGCGTTTGCCCCTCTGGGCGCGCAAGCAGATCATCGACAAGAACATTCGCGTCTTCACGCTGCCCGGTTTTGAAATCGCCAAAAAGGCCACCGACCGCGCCGACCTGCAACTCCGCATGCAGGGCAACGCTTTCCTCGGCGCCTTCTTCGCAGTCAGCAGCCTGCTCAACGAGTTCGGCATCACCCAGGAGCAGTATCGCGACGTCGTCCACAAGCAATATGTCAAGAAGTTCGGCAAGCTCGGCGATGCCGTCGTCCAGTCCAACATGGAAGTCATGATGCAGGGCTACGACCAGGTCAAGGAGATCAAGATCGGCGAGCTCTCGGCGGCTGACCGCTCCACCCTCCGCGGCCAGGCCCTGCTGCCGATTCTCGAGCCCGTTGCCGCCGGCGAATCCAGTTGTGGCTCCGGCTGCCGTTCCCACGCGCTGCCGGCCGGCCAGGCCGCGCGCACGCCGCTGGCCAGCGTGGCCAACTTCGATGCGGAGTTCCGCTCCAACTACGGCTACAACCAGCCTTCCACGCCGCTCTCGGCCCTGGGCATGATTGCCGCGGCCACCGGCGACACCGCCTCCAAATACGTCGCCCGCCGCGAAACCCCTCTCTACATTCCCGAGAACTGCACCCAGTGCATGGAGTGCATCTCCGTCTGCCCTGACACGGCGCTGCCCAACACCTCGCAGGATCTCAGCACGCTGCTCACCACAGCCGTCAATCACTACATTGTCAACGCCGAGGACCGCGCCAAATTCCTGCGCGCGCTGCCTGAGATTGAAAAGCTCACTCGCCAGCGCATGTTGGCTGAAATCAAAACCGGAACCCCTCTGCCCACCATCCTCCGCGAAGTCACTGAAAGCGTGGACGGCTTCTCGGCTGAGGCCCGGCAGCAGTTCTTTGACATCGTCGTCAAGGTGCCCATGGCCTACCAGAAGGTGAACGCCATCTTCTCCTCGCCGGAGCGCAAGAGCCCCGGCTCGGGCGGTATCTTCTCCATCTTTGTCAGCGATCTCTGCAAGGGCTGCGCGGCCTGCGTCACCGCTTGCGGCGACCACCAGGCTCTGCGCATGGTGCCGGAAACTGAAGCCGTCAACGCCGAGCACGAAACCGGCACCGGCTTCCTCGATCTTCTGCCAGACACCTCGCAAAAGTTCCTCGGCCTGTTCAACGCGGCCAACCCCGCGGACTCCAAAACCGCCACCCTGCGCAACATGCTCATGGTGCGCACCAACTACGACGCGCTGGTATCGGGCGACGGCGCCTGCGCCGGCTGCGGTGAAAAAAGCGTCCTGCGCTCTGTCGCCGCCGTCACTGAGGCCTACATGCGCCCCGTCTTCCACGCCAAGAGCGACCGCTTCCTGGCCAAGGCCGGCGAGCTTGAAAAGGTCGGCGTCGCCCGCCTCGCGGCGCTCAAGTCCACCAACGCTGCTGAGTACGCGCTGCTCCGTCAGGCCATCGCCCACCTGGTTCTCGGACTGGGTGGCGAAGATGTTGCAGACACGCAGTCGCGCATCGCCGCCTACGAAACCGAGCACGGCATCCTCACGGACGCCCAGTTGGTTGAGGCCATTGCCGCGGTCCTGCTCACGGAGGCTTTCAACCACAAGAACCTGCAACCGGTCGACGGCCGCCTGGCCAACGGCATGAGCGTCATGGCCATGGCCGCGCATACCGGCTGCAACACCGTCTACGGTTCCACCGCGCCCAACAATCCCCATCCTTATCCGTGGATGAACTCGCTCTTCCAGGACGGCGTCACCGTCGGCTGGCTCATGGGCGAAAGCTTCATCGTGGATCACGCCCGCCGCTCCGTCATTCCTGAGCGCCTGGCAGACATCCTGCTCACGCGCGATGCCAACGTCATCGGCGAAGAAGAGTATTACCACCTCTCGCACTTCACTGACGCGCTCATGACCGACCAGGAAATCGTCGAGCTGCCCAAGGTCTGGGCGGTCGGCGGCGATGGCGGCATGGGCGACATCGGCTACCAGAACATGTCCAAGGTCATCCTGCAGAACCGGCCCAACGTCAAGGTCCTCATGCTTGACACGCAGGTCTACTCCAACACCGGCGGACAGAACTCTGACTCCACCCCCATGCTCGGCGGCAACGACATGAACGTCTTCGGCGCGGCCACGCAGGGCAAAAACACTGAGAAGAAGACGGTGGCTGAAACCTTCCTCGCCGGTCACGGTTCTCCGTTCGTGGCCCAGGTCTCCATGGCCAACGCGCCCAAGCTTTACCGCGCCATTCTCGACGGCCTTGAGTATCGCGGCACCATGTTCCTCCAGGCCTTCACCACCTGCCAGCCGGAGCACGGCGTCGCAGACGATATGGCGCTCATCCAGGCGCAGCGCGTGCGCGACTCGCGCGGCGTTCCAGAGTTCGTCTTCAACCCCCGCCTCGGCGAAACCTATCAGGAAGCTCTCGACGTCAAGGGCAATCCCTCCATCGATCTTGATTGGTACGAGACCAAAAACAAGGTCACCGGCGAAACCACGCGCTACACCGTCGCCCACTGGTGCACCACGGAAGCCCGCTTCCGCAACCACCTCAAGAAGATCAAGCCCGAGGCCGCGGCCAAGCTCATTACGCTGGACAACATGCTGGTCCGCATCACGCAGCAGGATGTGGTCTACCGCCGCTATCTCACCCCCGGCCACCGCGCCTTCATCCCCGACTTCGGCGTGTACATCACGCTGGAGCAGGACGGCAAGACGACCAACTACGCGTTGAGCCGCCAACTGGTCATGTTCTGCGTGGAGCGCCGCAAAGCCTGGCGCATGTTGCAGTCCAAGGCCGGCATCGTCAACAAGGAGTATGCGGCGCAGAAGGCCATCCTCGCCGATGTGGAAGCAGGCAAGCTGCCTCTCGATGAGTTCCTGGCCCACGCCCACGAAATCCTGCAAGAGCGCCTCACCGGCGGCGTGTTAGCCAAGGCGTAACTCCGGGGCGGTAGGTCCGGGCTTCAGCCCGGACAACCGCGCCAGCCACCCACTTTGAAAGGGCACGGCTTCAGCCGTGCCAAAAAGCAAACAACAACTCGAAGCCAACACACGAACGCGGACCGCAAGGTCCGCGTTCTGTGCATTAGGCGCTTTAACTCACCTTACAAATTCCAACGTCAATATTGGGTCGTCATTTCGAGTTCCCACTCTCAGTTCGTTCATTTCAATCTATATTTGATAAGTCGCTTAAGAGCACCTTAGTCAGCACCTTGATCTTCGCCGAAGAGAAGGTTGACGCATAGGCATCTGCAGAATGTTTATCGACTTTGAAGAAATTGCTGTAATCCAGATTCCTATCCTTCCGCTGCGCCTTTTTTTGAACTGCGCTGAATTTGGATACTGCTAATTTGAGTTGTCTTGTGACTTCTGTCGGAATCTTGCGCCTCCCAATCTTGTGCAGCCGCAACGCTTCCAGAATCCTCTCTTGTAATGGCTTATTGGACCGAATGGAATTGGAAACCGCTCGAATCAACAGAAGGCGTGGAATCTGGGTCAAAGCCCTGCGTTTGGTTGGGATGGTGCGAATAAAACTCTTGATCAGCAACCCTGCCCACACGGTAAAGGCCAACTCTTTATATAGCGGAGACCGAAGCCCGGAATCGAAGCCCCCGAAGATCTGGTGATAAAAGTTCTCTTGGAATAATTCGGATACCCTGCTCCGCGCACGCCCCAAACCGATAGAGGGATCAAGAACGGAAAGCCATTGGCCGAGTTCCTTGATGTTGATTGGCAAATAGCCCGCCATAATATTCTTCTTTTCATTAATCCATTCTTTTTCCCTCCTTTCATAGAAAATTTCGTATTTATCGAGGTAAAGGGCAATGTTTAATTGAAACGGGTCATGTGCCGCCAAATTGATCAACTTCATGGGATTCTGAGTATTGGTGCGCCGAATGACCTCTCCCAGTAGCTTGGGATTGCCAATCACATCCATTTCCAAGATCCGCACCAGTATCTTGCAACTGTGCCGCTTGTCTGACGATGCAATTGAATGGAGTGTCTGAGATCCGTTGATAATCGAGGGAAAAGTGAGTTCAAAGCGGGTCCCGCTCGCACTAACCGCCCGACAAACGATATAGATACCGTTATTCCCAAGCCAGAATTCCTCAGGATCCTTTTCGTATGTCTTTCTGATCTCTTGGTTGATGGGCGAACGAAGCTCGGTGCGGACATTCTGCGCAAAAAGCCTATCGTTCTTATCATCTTTCATTAAATGCAGAAAATCCTTTACGTCAGCAAGACCGACATAAGTGGCAAACCCATTTTGCGATTTGGCGTACCAAGTGTTCTCCAGGACTAGCTTGATTGCCTCAGTAGGTGGCGTGAATCCTTCTCGGTAGAGACTCCAGAGCGAGAGAATCTTCTTAATATCCTGGATTTCGACGCTGGTGCTGGTTAGCTCACAATATTCCGAAGTCACAAAGACGAAACGCAGCGCATCATGGGGTAGTGAAAAGAGCTTTCGATAGTTAGCCTTCAGATCAGGGCGCACTGTGCTCAGCCACAGGTCGAAATTATCCTTCCGATCCTTCTCCGCGAATATTCTTGCGATCTTCTCGAATCCTGCAAGCTCATCGCGTCGCACCAAGCCGATCTTTGGGACGGTCTCGTATTTCATTTGAAATACAACAGCCCCGCCATCTTGGAAAACGATGGAATCGATTCCACCATCTTTGGCGCCGTCACATAATACATAACTACCGTTGCTGAGCTTGCCAAAGCGCGCGGCGACATACCATTTAATGAAGGCCCGTTCGGGAGCGTCAGTCCGGAACGTCTCGCCATTAAAATACCTGCGCAACTCTTTTGCTACCTGTAGATAGCGTCCCTTGACCGTTCTGTCGAGCATAAAGTGATTATATTCTCATACTTCAGCACCTACTCCAGATCCCGCTTCTCGGACCAGGGAGCTTCGCTATGCGACGCCGGGTGCCCCATCCTTCGCTCTTTTCTAGCGAAGGGTGGGATACCTCGAACCTCAAGCTCCCGGTCCTTCGCAGTCCACTCCTTCAATTCGACGCCGAATCAGATCCCCCTGAGAACATCCTCTTTCGTCACGCCCTTGTGCGCCGCAACGGCTGCGAGGATCGCGTTCAGCGTGCCAACCCGAAGGGGGTGATGTTCCGGAACGGCAATGCGCTGAGGGCCGGGCTGACTGGTCTCAAGGATGACATGGCTGCCAACCTGATGCACCTGCCGGTACTCCCAGCGGCGGCAGAGGTGCTTCACCAGCTCCTCACCGCTCAAATCGCGCGGCAGCTTCATGCCACGGCCAACACTTCATCGCGCACCAGGCGCAAACGAATCGAATCCGGAGGCGCGGAATCGAAGTAATACGCCTGCACCGCCTCCCGCACGTTGGCCTTCAACTCATCCCAGTTGTCCGCCTGCGTAAAGATGCCCTCGCCGATGGCTTCGGCCGTAAACCCTCCGTCGCTCTCTTGCAGAACTTCAAAGACGATATCTCGCATGCCTGGTGCCCTCCGTGGAGTCGAGGGCTCGCAGATCGCCCTCACAAGAAAAATACCACTGTCTTCACCGCCACGCACATTACCGGGTGTCGGATCTAGGCTGCTGGCTGTTCCAGGTCCAGCTTCTCGAACCTGGAAACTTCCCTATGCAACCCGGTCGAAGAGTTCGATCCGGGGGCGGCGCTTGCGGCTGGCGTGCCATAGGTCGTACTGCGTTTGCAGGTCGATCCACAGCGTGGGACTGGTTCCCAGAGCATCCGAGAGACGAAGGGACATATCCGCCGAGATGCCCGCCTTGCCGTTCAGAATGCGCGAGAGCGTGACCCGCGAGATATGAAGCCGCGCGGCGGCATCCTTCACCTGCATTGCGCCCAGCCACTCGCGCAGCACGCGACCGGGATGCGCCGGATTGAACATTTGAGCCATGACCACGCCTCCTTCTCTAGTGATAATCCTGATAATCGACCAGGATCGCGTCTTCGCCTTCAAAACAGAAAGTCAACCGCCAGTTTCCGCTTACTTTGATTGACCAATGCCCCTTGAGCTCCCCCTGTAATGGATGCAAGTCCCAGCCGGATGCCGCCATATCGCCCGGCTTCTTCGCCCCGTTGAGCAACGTAAGCTGGAGATTCAGCCTTCCCGCGTGGCTGGGCCGAATTCCCGCCTTGCTGCCGGTTGAGAAGAACTTCTCTATACCGGCATGGCGGAAGCTCCTGATCATAAGTAAAGCGTAACGCTACACGATACCGAATGTAAAGGAGCAATTCTGGCCGGGTATCCCAGGTCCGGATTCTCGGACCTGGGATACCACGAACCCGATCCAAATAATTCGCCTTCCAGATTATGCGGAATTCTGTATACTTGCGCTGTGAAGCAGGACTTCGAAGTCTACAAGAATGTCTGGGACGCACTCGAACCCGACCCGGTCAAAGCGGAGAACCTTAAACTCCGCTCCTCGCTCATGCTGGCTCTTACGCGCTATATCAAGAGCAAAGGCATGACTCAGGCGCAGGCCGCGAAGGTCTTTGGCGTCACTCAGCCACGCGTCTCCAACCTCATCCATGGCAAAATCGATGCCTTCGCGTTGGACTTGCTGGTCAGGATGGCCACGGCCGCAGGTCTGCGGGTCACTATGCGTATCAAAAAGGCCCTGTGAGCTTTCCTCCCGAGACGGGTGTCCAGGCAGGACGTTCCAGCCACTTCAAGGGGAGTGGCGGACTTTGGTAGCCAAGTGCCCCGCAGCAGAACCCTGCCCTCGTTTGCACATAATTACCCCGCCTCCGCGCATAATCTACCCATGGACTGCCTCCACCCGGCAGGCAAAGTCCCCGCCGGAAACGGGGTACCCCCCACCCCCCCCCTACGCGCAATTTACAGTTAATTTCGACACGCATTTTTATAACTCGTTTATAATAAGCAAGATACAAAAACACAAAACTGCCAAAAACAGCAAAAATGCCGCAAAAAAGGCCGTTTTTAGCCAAAAAAGACCGTTTTTTTTGCTAAAAATGCCCTGTTTTTCGTCAAAAAAGGTCGTTTTTACGACTTTTTACCCCGTTTTTCGCCGCCTCGCGCAGCCAAACCGGCTTCGCTCGCCCGCATCCAATTCGCAAGTTGCTCCCGCTGATTTACCCTGTTCCACGAGACCTTCATTGAGCGCCGCGGCGTTTCCTCGGCGGCTTGCGCTCCGACAGGATGAATCGAGATGCGGCGGATTTCCTTGCTGGTTGCGATCGTGATCTGCGCCCTGAGCGCGATGGCGCAAACGCGTCTTTCCATCACCGAAAAGATCGAGTGGACGTGGACCGATCGTCCGGAAACGCCTGTGCCTTCTCTGCCCAACGTCCTGCTCGTCGGCGACTCCATCACGCGCGGCTACTATCCCGCAACCGCAAAGGAACTCAGCGGCGCGGCCAACGTCTATCTCTTCGCCACGTCCGCCGGCAGCGGCGATCCGCGCCTGCCTGCGCAACTGCGCGATTACCTCGCCATGATGGGCCTCAACTTCGCCGTCATCCACTTCAACAACGGCATGCACGGCTGGGGCTACACGGAACCGCAGTATGCCGCTGGACTTGCTGGCATGATCGCCGCGTTGCGCGCCGCGCAGCCGCACGCCGTGCTGCTCTGGTCCACCACAACGCCGGTGCTGCACGACTCCGCCAAAGGCGAGTCAACGAACGCGCGCATCGACGAGCGCAATCGCCTTGCCGCCGCCGTGATGAGCCGTGAAGGCATCGCTACCGACGATCAGCACGCGCTCATGCTCAAGCACCCTGAACTGCATAACGGCGATGTCCACTTCACTGAGGCGGGTAGCGCGCTCCAGGCCGCGCAGGTCGCGCAAACCATTCGCCAGGCGCTGCTGAAACCCTGAGCGCACAAGGGAGCAATCATGAACCGGCGCAGCTTTGTGGAGCGCTTCGGCGCGGCGATTCTGGCTAGCGGGCTCAAGGCGCCCGCGCAGCCATCCGAGCCTCCTGCCTACCGCGCGAACACCGTCAAGCGCGACCGGCCCAATGTGCTCCTGCTCATGGCCGACCAGTTGCGCATGGACTGCGTGGGCGCGTATGGAAACCCGGTGATCCGCACGCCGAATCTGGACCGCATTGCGCACGAAGGCGTTCGCTTCACAGCGGCCTACTCGGCCACGCCAACCTGCACGCCCGCGCGCGCCGCCCTGCTCACCGGCATGGGCCCGTGGCGCAACGGCATGCTCGGCTATGCGAACATGGCGACCCAGCCGTACGCGGTAGAGAAGGCGCGCGCCATGGCCCAGGCCGGCTATTACACCACCTCCATCGGCAAGAATCACTACAACCCGATCCGCAATCCGCACGGCTATCACCAGTTGATCTGCGATGAACACTGCTCCTATTGGTTCCATGACCGCAAGCCACAGGACGAGGCTTCGTGGGAGGAGCGCTGCGACTACGAGGCCTGGTTCTGGTCGCAGATGCCGGACGGTGATCCGCACGCAACGGGACTGAGTTGGAACGACTATCGCGCCCGGCCCTTTGTCTATCCCGAACAGATGCACGCAACCCATTGGACCGGAGAAACCGCGGTCAACTTCCTCAAGTCCTACGAGCGCGCCGAGCCGTTCTTCCTCAAGGTCTCCTTCATCCGTCCGCACAGTCCGTACGATGCGCCGGAGCGCTTCTTCCGGATGTATGAGGATGCGGCGCTGCCCGCGGCGCAGGTAGCCGGCTGGGCAGCGCGCTATGCGGAGCGCAGCGGGCCAGGCAACGAACTGTGGCACGGCCGGCTCTCCGCCGGGGAGATTCGCCGCTCCCGCCAGGGCTACTACGCCTCCACCAGCTTTGTGGACGAGCAGATTGGCCGCGTCCTCGAAGCTCTGGAAAAGCGCAAGCTGCTGGAGGAGACCGTGATCCTCTTTATCTCCGACCACGGCGACATGCTGGGCGATCAGAACCTGTGGAGAAAGTCCTACGGCTATGAGCAGTCGGCGCACATTCCCATGCTGATGCGCCTGCCTTCCGCCATGGGCCTGCAGGCTGCCGGGCGGGTCATGGACAACCCCGTCGAACTGCGCGACATTCTGCCCACCGTGCTGGACGCGGCCGGCGCGCCGATTCCCGCCAGCGTTGAAGGCAGAAGCCTGCTGGAGTTGGTCCGCATCCAGGGCAAGGGCTGGAGAGAGTACATCGACCTGGAGCATGACATCTGCTACGGTCCCGGGAACCATTGGAACGGCCTGACCGATGGCAAGTGGAAGTACCTTTACCACGCGCAGCAGGGAGAGGAACAGTTGTTCCACCTGGAGACGGACCCCCATGAACTGACCGACCTATCCGGCCAGGCGCAGCACGCCGCCCGGCTGCAGGTGTGGAGAACCCGGCTCGCTGCCCACCTGGAAGAGCGCGGCCCGGCATGGGTCAAAGACGGGAAACTGGTACCCCGCCCCCAGGGATTGCTTTTTTCCCCGAACTTCCCCGCCTACGCCTCCGCGGAGGCAACCCTCCGGCGGGTGATGCACGGCGCATAACTGCCGCCGGTCAGGCTGGTAAATGAGTGCAGCTTGTTGTAGGTTTCTGGAGCTATCATAGCGTTGCCGCAAAATCCGGGGAGAAGCGGCCATGAAGAGCGCGGCGCTTACCCAGCGCGGAAGGGTTGGCCGCGGATTTGCCTGGAGTTCTCTTGCCGGCAGAGATTCTGCCCAACGAGTTTGTTCTCAATCACAGCACGTTCTCTCAAGGAGCATCCCATGAACTGTCGCATCATCGCCACCGCTGCTCTGCTAGCCGCAACCTCATTCGCCTTTGCCCAGAAAGCTCCGCCGGCCAGCCCGCCTGCCACGGCGATGGCCACCATTGCCGGCAAGGCCATCACCATCACCTACAGTTCGCCCAGGGTGAAAGGCCGCGAGGGGAAGATCTTCACCAAGGATGGGCTGATCGGCAAGGATCCCCATTACCCCGTATGGCGCGCCGGAGCCAACGCCGCTACCACTCTGCACACGGACGCCGATATCACCATTGGCGATCTGAAGGTGCCGGCCGGGACCTACACCTTGTTTGTGGACATCACCGACGCCGGCAACTGGGTGCTGATCGTCAGCAAGCAGACCGGCGAATGGGGCCTGGCGTATGACCAGACCAAGGACCTTGGCCGCGTGCCGATGAAGATGAGCAAACCCCTGGAAATGGTGGAGAACCTGACTTACACCATCGCAAATCTCGGCGGCACCACCGGCAAGATCACCCTGGAGTGGGAAAACCACTCGGCATCGGTTCTCGTCGCCGTGCATTGAGCATCGGCGCGTCAAGCCGGATGATTCTGGCGCCTGAGTAGTGTGAGCAGGCCGCGGGGCGGGGGGCAGCCCAGCCTCCCGCTTCCATTGCGGCGGGAATACCCTGTGTTTGCAGGTAATTATCACTTTGCAGCTACAATAGAGATATGGGGGATATTTCCCCGAAGAGGTAAAATACTTTGCCTTTGTATGCATATCGCTGTACCCAATGTGGTTACCACTTTGAAAAGATCCAGCATTTCAGCGCCAAACAGGAGCACGAATGCCCCAAGTGCCATGGAGTGCTGGAGCGGCCCCTTACCGCGCCACGCCTGAAATTCAAGGGCACAGGCTGGTACGTGAACGACTACGCGGCCAAGAGCAGTGCGTCCGGCGCCACATCCGGCTCCAAATCCGAAACCGCAGCCGCTGCAACTGAGGCCAAGACCCCCTGTGGTGGAAGCTGCGGTGCGGCTTGTCCCGTGGCCGTGCCCGCCGCTCCATCCGGCTCAACCACGTAGTTTCGCGGCAGACCCCGCGTTTGCCAGCCCTCCCCGTTCGGGTGCGCCAGATGCAGCCATGGGCGTCGCCATTGCATAATGGAAGCCTTGAACAATCAAGACTCATCTTTGCCGCTTAAGCCTGCGTCGCGCCATGCGCAATCCGTAGGAAATGTACTGCGCGCGCTCTCCGCGGCAGCCGGATTGCTGTTCGCGGCCGGGCTTCTGGCCGGTTTGCTGCACACCCGCGCGGAGGTGGGAGTTGCCTTGCGCTGGGCCGGCTTCGGCCTATTTGTTCCTTTCGCCGTGCGCCGCCGCTCGCTATTGCTGTGGACTTTTTTCGCCATGCTGGCCGGAGCGGAGCTGGGCGTGGACGCGCCGCAAATCGCCACCCAAACCCACTTCCTTGGCGAAATCTTTCTCCGCCTCATCCGCATGATTGTGGCGCCGCTGATCTTCGGCGGCATCGTCACCGGCATCGCCGGCCACGGCGAGTTGCGCGGCGTGGGCCGCGTCGCTATCAAGGCAATCGTCTTTTTTGAAGTCGTAACCACGCTCGGACTGATCCTGGGCGCCATCGCCATCAACCTCTCGCAGGCCGGTGTCGGCGTCACGCTGCCCGCCGCCATCCAGGCCGCTGTGCCCATCGCGCACCAGGCCGGATGGCAGGAAGTTCTGCTCAACATCTTTCCTGAAAACATCGCCCAGGCCGTGGCGCAGAACCAGATTCTGCAGGTGGCCGTCTTTGCGCTTTTGTTCGGCACCGCTCTGGCCACCCTGCCGGAGCCGCGGCGCGCCCCGCTGGTCAGCGTGTTGCAGTCGCTCACTGAAACCATGTTCCGCCTGACGCGCATCATCATGGTCATCGCGCCGCTGGCCGCGGGCGCGGCGCTGGCTTATACGGTGGGCAGCATGGGGCTGCTCACGCTGCTGCCGCTGGTCAAACTGGTGGCCACCGGCTACGCCGCCCTGATCGTCTTCGTGCTGCTGATTTTAGTGCCCATCCTGCTGGCTGCGCGTATTCCGCTGCGCCGCTTTGCCGCTGCCGTGGCCGAGCCCGCCGCCCTGGGCTTTGCCACCACCAGTTCCGAGGCCGCGTTGCCCCTGGCCATGGAGCGCATGGAAGAGTTCGGCGTCCCGCGCTGGATCGTCTCCTTCGTCATTCCCACCGGCTACAGTTTCAACATGATCGGCTCCAGCATCTATCTCTCCATGGCCGCCATCTTTGCCGCGCAGGCCGCGGGCATTCATCTCACTGTAGGCGAGCAGATCGTGATGCTGGCAACCCTGCTGCTCACCAGCAAAGGCGTTGCCGGCGTGCCGCGCGCGGTGCTGGTGGTTCTCATGGCCACAGCCGGCTCGTTCCACATTCCCACCTCCGCCGTCCTCATGCTTCTCGGAGTGGACACGCTGATGGACATGGGGCGCACCGCCATGAACGTCATCGGCAACTGCATGGCCTCCGCGGTGGTGGCCCGGTGGGAAGGCGAACTGAAACCCGTAGCATAAAGCCGCCGAATCCATCCATATGCACCACGGCATCTTTGTAAAATCAACTCATGCCCAGCCATATCGGTATCGTTGCCTGCTCCGCTGAAGGCGCAGCACTTTGTTACCGCACCATCTGCATGGAAGGCGCGCAGCATCTCGGCGCGCACCATCATCCTGAGATCTCCATGCACACTCACTCGCTTGCGGAATACATGCAATGCATCGAACCCGGCGACTGGCAGGGTGTGGCGGAATTGATGCTCTCTTCCGCAAACAAGCTGGCGAGGGCAGGCGCCGATTTTCTCATCTGCCCGGACAACACCATCCACCAGGCGTTTGCCTTCGTGCAGCCGCAGTCGCCGCTGCCCTGGCTGCATATCGCCGAGGTTGCCGCAGAGGCAGCAGTCGCGCGCGGCTACCGGCGCATCGGCTTGACCGGAACCCGCTGGCTCGTCGCGAGCGAGGTCTATCCGGAAAAGTTCACCGCCCGAGGCCTGGAATACATGCGCCCCACCTCCGCCGAATGCGAAGAGATCAATCGCATCATCATGGATGAGCTGACCTACGGCATCTTCAAGCCCGAGGCGGTCGCCACGTTTCAGCGGGTCATCGCACGCATGAAACAGCAAGGCTGCGACGCCGTCCTTCTCGGCTGCACCGAGATTCCGTTGATTATCAACGACACAAATTCTCCGCTGCCTGTACTCGATTCCACGCGCTTGCTGGCGCGCGCCGCGCTGCACCGGGCGATGCAGGACACGTCCGCGTCCTCGCCGGCTATCTGATTGAATCCGCCTTGCCCCAGTGACGCCGTAAGATAGTTTCTGGACATGCCTCTCCTCGATCCCATTCCGTCTCCGGTCTCGCACGCTGACTTTACCGCTCTCGAGTGGGAGCCGCTGCTGGCGCTCGTCGCCGGTTTCGCGGCCTCGCCGGTGGGCCGGCACGCCATTCTCGATCTCAAGCCCTCCACCGATGAAGTCTGGATCGCCCAACAGCATCAGCTCACCGGCGAGCTCAGGCTGCTGCTGGAAGAGCAGGTTTCCATCCCCGTCGGCGGCCTCTTCGATCCCACGCAACTGGCTGCCAAGGCGCTGATTCCCGGCGCGGCACTCGAAGCAAACGAATTCCAGGCCGTCGCCCGTCTGGCCAACGACGTGGCCTCGTGGCAGGCGCTGTTGCAATCGCCGCCGGCGCGGGTCGCAGGCCGTCTGCCGGGGCTTTCCGAGCTTTCGTCGGCTCTCATCACCAGCCTCCGTCCGCTGGCCGAGTCCATCGAGCGCACCATCCAGCCCGACGGCTCGCTGGCCGACAATGCTTCGCCCGAGTTGGGCCGCATTCGCCGCGAGCAGGAGCGCCAGCAGCGTCTCATCGAAGAAAGCCTCCGCGCCGCGCTGCGCAAGCTCTCCACCGACGGCGCAACCCAGGAAGACCTCATCACCATTCGCGGCGACCGTTTCGTGATTCCCGTCCGCGCGGAGTTGAAGCGGCGGGTCAGCGGCGTGGTGCACGGCGCAAGCTCTTCCGGCCAGACCGTCTACGTCGAGCCTCTTGAGACCATCGAGCAGAACAACGAACTGGTGCGGCTCATCGAAGAAGAACAGGCGGAGATTCACCGCATCTTTGTCGCGCTCACCCGCCAGGTGGGCGGCTATGCGCACGGCCTGCGCGAAGGCGCGCGCGTGCTGGCGCTGGTTGATAGCCTGCAGGCCCGCGCCCGTTTTGCCCGCGATTACGACTGCGTGGCTCCGGCCATCACGCCCGATCTGCTCCGTCTGGATGCCGGCCGCCATCCGCTGCTTGAAAAGCGCTTGCGCGCCACCGCCGGTCGCATCGTTCCTCTCACTCTGGAACTTACCGCAGCCGACCGCCAGATCATCATCAGCGGTCCCAACACCGGCGGCAAGACGGTGACGCTCAAGACCACGGCTCTGCTGGCCATGATGGCGCAGGCCGGGCTGCCGATTCCCGCCGCGACGGCTAGCTTTCCCGTCTTCACCGCATTCCTGGCCGACATCGGCGATGCGCAATCGATCGAGGCTGCGCTGTCGACGTTTTCCGCGCACATCACCAACCTCGACCGGCTCTCGCGCCTGGCCGGGGACAAATCGCTGGTGCTGCTCGATGAGTTGGGCTCCTCCACCGATCCTGAAGAAGGCTCAGCGCTCGCGGTGGCCATTGCCAGCCACTTTCTCGCGGCGGGCGCATGGTCGCTCATCTCCACCCACCACACCTCGCTCAAGGTTTACGCGGCCAACACCGATGGCGTGGTCAACGCAGCGGCCGGCGTGGATGAAGTCACGCTCGCGCCCAACTATCAACTGCGCCTCGGTGTCCCCGGCGCATCGGCCGGCATCCAGACCGCCGAGCGTCTGGGCCTCAACGCAGCCATCATCGCCGCCGCGCGCCAGCGCCTCGGCTCGCAACAGGTCGATATAGCACGCTTTCTCGACCGCCTCCACAGCGAGCTGACGCAACTGGAAGAAGATCGCAAGGCAACTCGACTTGCGCAATATGCTCTCAACCAGGACAGAGCGAAGCTCGCGCGCGAGGGCGACGTCGAGCTGCGCAACCGCACCCGCGACCTCGAGATCAAGCTCGCATCGCTCTTGAAGGATTTCGAGTTTCAAATGCGCGAAACCGTGCGGGCCATCGAGGACCGCGCCGCGCAGCAGAAATTGTCAAAGGAAGCCGAGCGCCGCATCCTGCGCCTGCGCCGCGAGTTTCAGGAGAGCTTCAACCAGACCGTCGTCGCTCACCGCACCGGCGCGGATCAAGGCGACGCAAACGCCCAGCCGCACGTGCTCAAGCACGTCGCCATCGGCGACCAGGTGCGCATCAAGTCGATGAACAAGATTGCCGTTGTGCAGCGCGAGGTCGAGAAGGACTTGTTTGAAGTTGCCCTCGGTCCCATCAAGATGCGCGTCAAGCGCGACGAACTCAGCGAGGTCTTGCCGACGGCGGACTCCCAGTCCAATGAAAAAGCAGACCCGCTGGCCGCGGCCCGCAAGCAGAAGAATGTGCACGTCACCATCACCAGCGCCAACACCGACGAGATGCGCATGGAGATCAACCTCATCGGTCGCACTGTAGACGAAGCCACCGAGGAACTGGAGAAATATCTCGACCGCGCGTTTCTTGCCGGCCTGCCGCGCATACGCGTCATTCACGGCCACGGCGCCGGCATCCTCCGCCGCGGTGTCCGCGAATTTCTGAAGTCGCATCCCCATGTAGCCACCATCGAAGAAGCTCCCCAGAACGAAGGCGGCCAGGGAGCCACGCTGGTCGATCTGCGGCAGTAGTTGCAAAATGGCCTGGATGCAGCCACACTAATCTGAAAGGCGGATAAGCTGCGGGCGCCGCAGCTCTTAGAATCCCGAAAGTTCGCTCAAAGCGGCACTACGACGACATCTCCGTAATCACTTGTTCATCTCGATCCGGCATGATCAAAATCATCTTTTTGTGGGAGGTCCCGATGCGGAAATTTATCTTGATCCTGATGTTGTGCGCCGCCGGCAGTTTGATGGCAGCGCAGGCGAAGAGTATTTACGACTTTACGATGCGATCCATCGACGGCCAGCAGGTCAGCCTGTCCAGCTACAAGGGGAAAGTGGTGCTGCTGGTGAACGTGGCCAGCCGGTGCGGCTTCACGCCGCAGTACGCCGGCCTGGAAGCGCTTTACGAGAAGTACAAGGACCGGGGCCTCGTGATTGTCGGCATCCCGGCCAACAACTTCGGCCAGCAGGAACCCGGCACGGACGCTGAGATCAAGACATTCTGCAGCATGAAGTACAACGTGAAATTCCCCATGATGTCCAAGGTCTCCGTGCCGGGCGAGGACAAGACGCCCCTCTACGTTTTCCTCACCGACAAGTCGGCGAACCCGCAGATCGGCGGTGAGATCAAGTGGAATTTCACCAAGTTCGTCTTCGATCGCAACGGCAAGCCTGTGGCGCGATTCGAGCCCAAAGTGACTCCGGACTCGCCCGAGGTAACCGCAGCCATCGAATCCGCGCTCGGGCAATAGATCGCCCCGGGGTTGGTTTGATCGAAGTTTGGGCGTGCGTTCAAACACAAGCAGGCTCCGCGTTTGCGGAGCCTGCTTGTGTTTTCGCTGACTTGCTGACTGGCTGTGCTTAGGCCATTGCTTCCTTGGTCATCGGCTCAAAGTGCAACTGGTTCGATTTGCGGTCCACGTCGATGCGCACATGCGCTCCGTGCAGGATTTCGCCGTTGAGAATCTTGATGGCCAGCGGGTCCTGCACCATGCGCTGCAAAGCCCTCTTCAGCGGACGCGCGCCATAGGCCGCATCCGAGCCCGAGATCAGAATCAGTTGCCGCGCCGGCTCCGTCAGCTCCAGAGAAATCTGGCGGTCTTCCAGCAGCTTGCTCACCTCGTTCAGCCGCAAATCCAGAATCTTGCTCATCTGCGCCTGCCCCAGCGGACGGAAGATCACCGTGTCGTCCACGCGGTTCAAAAACTCCGGTCGGAAGTGCTCGCGCAGCACCCGCATCACCGATTCACGAGCCATGTCGAAGTCATGCTCGGTCTTGAGCGCATCGCCCACCAGCAGGTTCGCGCCCAGGTTTGAGGTCATGATGAGCACCGTGTTCTTGAAGTCCACCGTGCGGCCCTTGGCGTCGGTCAGCCGCCCGTCGTCCATCACCTGGAGAAGGATGTTGAAGACATCGGGGTGGGCCTTTTCGATCTCGTCGAAGAGGATTACCGCGTAGGGGTGGCGATGCACGGCCTCAGTCAACTGGCCGCCTTCGTCGTAGCCCACGTAGCCCGGCGGCGCGCCGATCAGCCGCGCCACCGCGTGCTTTTCCATGTACTCGCTCATGTCGATGCGGATCATGGCCTGCTCGTCGTCAAATAAAAACTCTGCCAGGGCGCGCGCGGTCTCGGTCTTTCCCACGCCTGTCGGCCCCAGGAAAATGAACGAACCGATGGGCCGGCGGGGATCGCTCAACCCCGCGCGGGAGCGGCGAATCGCGTTGGCCACAATCGTTAACGCCGCATCCTGGCCGATCACGCGCTCGCGCAGCCGCTGCTCCATCTGAATGAGTTTTTTCACTTCGCCCTCGAGCATCCGAGAAACGGGAATGCCCGTCCACTTGCTCACGATGGCGGCAATGTCTTCCTCGTCCACCTCGTCCTTCAACATGCGCGCGCTCACGCTTCCATCCTGTACTGCGCCCAACTGCTTCAGCTCGGCTTCCAGTTTGGGCAGTTCGCCATACTGGATTTGCGCAACGCGGTCGAGCTGTCCCTTGCGGGTCTGTTCCTCGGCCTCGAAACGCAGCTCGTCAATCTTCTTCTTGACCTCGCTGATCTGGCTGCTCGCATCGCGCTCTTTTGTCCAGCGCGCGCGCAGGGCGGTGATCTTCTCTGTCAGGGCGGCCGCCTCGCGCTCCACAACCTCGCGGCGCTCAATGCTGTTGGGGTCGGTCTCGCGCTTCAGAGCCTCGCGCTCAATTTCGAGCGAAGTTTTCTCGCGCTCCAACTGGTCGATCTCCGTGGGTACCGACCCATTCTGGACGGCCAGCGAAGCCGCGGCCTCGTCCACCAGATCGATGGCCTTGTCGGGCAGAAAGCGGTCGCTGATGTAGCGGTGCGAGAGCGTCGCCGCAGCCACAATGGCCGCGTCCTTGATGCGCACGTGGTGGTGCCTCTCGTAGCGATCCCGCAGCCCGCGCAGAATGGCGATGGTGTCTTCCACGTTGGGCTCGCCGATATAGACAATCTGGAAACGCCGCTCCAGCGCCTTGTCCTTTTCAATGTATTTGCGGTACTCGTTCAGCGTGGTTGCGCCGATGGCCCGCAGATCGCCGCGCGCCAGCGCCGGCTTGAGCATGTTGCTGGCGTCGATTGCGCCCTCTGCCGCGCCCGCGCCGACCAGCGTGTGCAGCTCGTCGATGAAGAGGATGATCTCTCCGTTCGATTCTTCAATCTCCTTCAGTACCGCCTTGAGCCGGTCCTCGAACTCGCCGCGAAACTTGGCGCCCGCAAGCATCGCGCCCAGGTCCAGCGAGATCACTTTCTTCCCCTTCAGGCTCTCCGGCACATCGTCGGCAACGATGCGCCGCGCCAGTCCTTCGACAATGGCCGTCTTGCCCACGCCGGGTTCGCCAATCAGAACCGGGTTGTTTTTGGTGCGGCGGCTCAGCACCTGGATCACGCGGCGAATCTCCTCGTCGCGGCCGATCACCGGGTCCAGCTTGTCGCGCCGGGCCAGTTCGGTCAGGTCCTTGGCATACTTTTCCAGCGCCTGAAATTTACCCTCGGGGTTCTGATCCGTCACGCGCTGCGAGCCGCGCACCGCGGTCAGCGCTTTCAAAATTGCGTCATGCGTGGCGCCCACGGCAGCTAACGCCTCGCGCGCCGCGTCGCCCTTCCCATGGGCCACGCCCAACAACAAATGCTCCGTCGAGACGTATTCGTCTTTGAAGTTTGTGGCTTCGCGAAATGCCTGGTCCAGCGCCTTGGTAAGCGCAGGGCTCGGTCCCGGCTGCGCGGCAGCACCGGAGACGCGAGGCAGTTTCTCCTCGATCTGGTGCAACTCATGTTCCAGCCGTTCGGTGGGAACGCCAATCTTCTCCAGCACCGCGGGAATCACGCCCTCGCGGTCCTCCACCAGAGCCAGCAACAGGTGTACCGGCTGCAATTCGGGGTTGCCCAACTCGGCCGCGCGCTCCTGCGCCTGCTGCATTGCCTGCTGCGATTTGACGGTAAATTTTTCCCAGCGAATAGCCATGAAAACTCCAGTGATCAGTGATCAGTTGTCAGTGGTCGAGGATCTGCGGCCAGTCCTGACCACTGAAAACCGACCACTGACAACTGTTCTTTTTACGCCGCCACGTTGATCTTGATCTGCCTGGGCTGCGCTTCCGGTTTCTTCTTCAGCTCCAGTTTGAGCACGCCCGCATTGTATCCGGCCTTGATGTTTTCGGTCTCCACGGTCGATGGCAGGGTGAAGGCGCGGAAAAAGCTGCCATAGCTGCGCTCGATGCGATGGAAGTTCTGCTCCTTCTCCTCGGCCTCGAACTTGCGCTCGCCCTTCACGGTCAGCGTGTGGTCCTCGACCCGCACATCCAGGTCCTTCTCTTCGATGCCCGGCACTTCAATCTTGAGAACCAGTTTCTCTGTGTCCTCATAGATATCGACCGCAGGTACAAAATTGGCAGCCGCCAGCGGAGCCTCCTCTTCGTTCAAATTGCGGAACAAAGAGTTGACGCGGTTCTGCAACGTTACAACTTCCCGGAACGGATCCCAACGAGTAATTGCCATGAGTCTATACCTCCTGATGTTTTCGGAATGATGGGGCTGGGAGGATGGCCCCCCGCCACTCGATCAATCTGATAAAACTATAGCACAAACGGTTCATAAAATATGAGCGTAATGCGCTAATATATTGAATAAATTTGTAAATATATTATTTATCAATAAGATATCGTGCAATTTGTGGCGCTTGCCCGGCTCCCGTTGTCCGGAAAAACAGGCCTGTGACGCCGCCTGCTGGACTCGGTAGCACTCAGCCGCCTGGCAAACTGCGCATCGACTCACATCAATCGGAAGATCTCCCCACCGGCGTTTCTCGCCCACGAGCAGGCCGTCTGTGAGGTACTTACTCCGCTGTTTCTGTTGAAGATAGAGGTTTTCGCAGCAATTCAATCCCTCGCCCTGCTCTCATCGCCCCTCTACAATAAAAGCCAGATGATTCATCTTTCCGGCCTACCCTCTTACATGGACTGGCACTGGCTCTGGCTCACCGTGGCTGCCTTTCTGGCTGGGGTGCTCAACGCCGTAGCCGGCGGAGGCTCGTTTTTGCTCTTTCCGGCCATGCTCAGCATGAGAATGCTGCCCGTGCAGGCCAACGCCACCAACACCGTGGCCCTGTGGCCGGGGCAGTTGACCTCGATCGCCGCCTATCGCCACGACATCGGCAAGAACCTCCGTCTCGCTTTGCCTATGGGGCTGGCAGGACTGCTGGGCGGCACCGTGGGCGCGGTGGTGCTGCTGAACACGCCGCAACTCACTTTTCTGCACCTGGTGCCCTGGCTGCTGCTGGTGGCCTCGACCATCTTCGCCCTCAGCGGCCCGGTCTCCCGCTGGCTTGAGCACCGCAAAGCCACGGCCGGCAGCCACCCGCAGCCGCCACGCCTCTTGTCGGTCTTTCTCTCCACGATCGTGGTCTGCTTTTACATCGGCTATTTTGGCGCCGGCGCGGGGTTTCTGCTGATTACGCTGCTCTCCCTTTTTGGCTTTCAGGATCTGCATGAGATCAACGCCCTCAAGGTGGTTGCCAACACCATGGCCAACGGAATAGCCTTTGTCATCTTCGTCGTGGATGGACAAGTGGTCTGGCGCTTTTGCCTGCTGGCCATGTTCACATGCGCCATCGGCGGCTATACTTCGGCCCGCCTCGCGCGCATGGTTCCGCAGCGCGTCCTGCGCGGCCTGGTCATCCTCATTGGCTTTTCCATGTCGGCATGGTTCTTCTGGAGAAATGCGTAAAATGATCGCGCGTTGGATGACGGAATCGATTGGTTCGGCGGCGGGCTTTTGTACAACAGTCTCCCTGGTTCCTCAACTGCACAGAATCTGGCGGACGAAGAGCGCACGCGACCTCTCGCTGGCCATGTTCACGGTGTTCGGCCTGGGCATCGCCTTGTGGCTCCTCTACGGCGTCAGCGTCGGTTCGCCTTCGGTCATCGTTGCCAACAGCGCCAGCCTGGCGCTGGTCATCGCCATTGTGGTTCTGGCGCTGCGCTACAACCGCGCGGCGATAAGATAGAGCCATGAGCCACGAAGGCATCCGCATAACCCCCAAAGACCAGCAAGAGCGCGAGAACGAGGAAAATCGTCCGCTGCCGCGCATTGCCATCACGCCGGAGAAGGTCCGCGTCCTGCTCAGCGAGGGCAAGGGACTGGAGATCGACTGGACAGACGGCCACCGCAGCGCGTGGAGTTTCGCCTGGCTGCGCGAGGCCTGTCCCTGCGCCACCTGCGTTGAAGAGCGCAAAAACGAAGGCCGCAAGGCCGGCCAGCCAAAATCCAAGCCCGCGTCGGTGCTGCCCATGTATGCGCCGCCGCCCAAGCCGGCCAGCGCCCACGCCGTGGGCCGTTACGCCATCCAGTTCAACTGGCTCGACGGCCACTCCGGCGGCATCTACTCCTGGGATTATCTGCGCCGGGTTTGCCAATGCCAGGAATGCACCTTTGCCGCCGCGGAGACTACCGGCGCACCCAACTGATCGGAGAGCAAGACATGCCTTTTGCAATCACCAACCGCAGGACCTTTCTTGGTGGCGCGCTGGCCGCCGCCGCGCTTCCACTGCGCGGCCTGGCCGCTTCCGCCGCGGAGTTTTCCGGCACTCCCGCCGCTATTCCCAGCGAAGATTTGCTGGCCTGGCAGGATCAGGAAATCGGCATGTTCGTCCACTTCGCGCCCAACACCTGGCAGGACAAGGAAGGCGACGATCTCTCCACCCCGCTCGATGCCATCAACCCGGATATCGACACCGATAACTGGGCCGAGTGCGCCGTCAACCTGGGTGCGCGTTACATTGTCTTCGTGGCCAAACATGCCGGCGGATTTTGCATGTTTCAGACCGAAACCACGCCTTACAGCATCGGTCACACCCCTTGGAAGGGCGGGCATGGCGACGTGCTGAGCGACCTTTCCGCCTCCTGCAAAAAATACGGCCTGCGGCTTGGCGTCTATCTCTCTCCGCGCGACGATTACTACGGCGCGGGAGTCGGCGGAATTTGCAAAGACCCCGCCAAACAGTCTGCCTATAACGCCATGTATCGCACGCAACTGACTGAAGTGCTGACGCGCTACGGGCAAATGGTCGAAGTCTGGTTTGACGGTTCCAGCGTGGCGCCGGCCTCGGACCTGGTGCGCCAGTATGCCGCCCATGCCGCCATCTTTCAGGGACCGGACGCCACCATCCGCTGGGTGGGCAACGAGAACGGCTTTGCTCCGTACCCCTTGTGGAATGCCGAGTCCAAGGCCGATGCGCACAGCGGCACCTCAACCTCGCTACACGGCGATCCCAACGGAGACGCCTGGATTCCCGTTGAATGCGATGTCTCCATCCGCCGTCCCAACTGGTTCTGGAGCACGACCAATGTGCGCAATCTGATGACGCTTGACCAGTTGATCGAGGTCTACTATCGCTCCGTCGGCCGTGGCGCGCAACTCCTGCTCAACATCCCGGCAGACCGGCGCGGCCACATGCCGGATGAGGACTTTGCGCGGGCAAAGGAGTTTGGCGCGGAGATTCGCCGCCGCTTCGGCAAGAGCGTGGCAGAGGCCTCCGGCCGTGGCGCCAAACTGCAACTTCATCTCGCCAGGCCCACGCGCATTGACCACCTGATTCTGCAGGAGGATTGCCGCTACGGGCAGAGGGTGCGCGCCTTTCGCGTGGAAGCACTCGCCGGCGGGGAATGGATTGCTCTCGCCTCCGGTTCGTCCATCGGGCACAAGCGCATTCTGCCGGTTGCGCCACAGGAATTTTCGGCCTTGCGCCTCGTAGTGACGGAGTCGGAAGGCGAGCCGCGCATCCGCCGGTTTGCAGCCTTCAACGTGCAAACCGCGCCGCCGCAAACCTGGGACGCCTCGGCAAAACTCTGGGCAGACAACGCAGTGGGCCGCTGGAGCGCATCCCGCTTTGAAGTGGACCTCACTAAAAAGCTCACTGAAGCCACGCAATACCGCCTTCGCTTTGTTCCGGAGAGCGGACGGGTGACGGCCATCGCAGACGTGCAACTACTGCTGGACGGCGCGCCGGCTCCACATCTGGTTCGCTACGATGGAGTTCATCCGGATGCTCTCTTGCTCACCATCACGGGCATCGGGCAGAAGGCAGTGATCAGCGGAACCGTTGCTGGCGCGGAGCGGGGAACACTGTTGTTGCAGAAGCTCTGAAATCGTTCTGCCCGTACGCGTCCATTTTGCTCGCTAATTCATCCAAAGATGGAGGCATCGTTTTGGTGGATTTGCAGGCAGGGAAGGATTGTGACCATGAGAATTGGATTTTTGGGAACGGGCCAGATGGGGACGCCGATAGCGCGGCGGTTGTTGGAGGCCGGGCACGAATTGGCGGTGTGGAACCGGACCGAAGGGCGCGCGGAACCGCTGATCCGCGAAGGCGCAATCGCCGCGGCTACACCGGCGGAGGCCGAGCTGGGCGCCGACGCCGTCATCACCATGCTCTTTGACGATGCCGCCAATGAAGAGGTTCTGTTCGGCCCGAACGGATTGATGGACGCGCTTTCGCCGGGCGTGCTGCACATTTCCTGCAGCACCATCAGCGTGGCGCTCAGCGAGCGGCTCACCCGGGAGCACGCCCGCCGCGGACTGCAATTTGTCGCCGCGCCGGTCTTTGGCCGGCCCAACATCGCCGCGGCCGGGAAGCTGTGGATTGTCGCAGCCGGCGCGGACGACGCGGTGGCAAAAGCGCGGCCGCTGCTCGAACCGCTCTCCCGGGGCATCTCCGTCGTCGGCACGGAGCCGCGCATGGCGCACGCCCTCAAACTGGGCGGAAACTTCCTCATCAGCGCCATGATTCACTCGCTCGGCGAGGCCTTTGTGTATGCGGAGGGGCAGGGGATTGCGCCGGAGACATTTCTGGAGACGGTGAACAGCGCGCTCTTCCAGTCGCCGTTTTACGCCTCTTACGGCCAGGTGATGCTGCATCCGCCGGCGCAGCCCGGTGCAACCATGGCGCTGGGAGAAAAAGACATGCGTCTGCTCCGCGAGGCTGCCGCCGGCCGTCACACGCGCCTCAGCCTGGCCGACAACCTGGCTGAGATATTTGCCCAGGCCCGCCATTCCGGCCTTGGCGCAGAAGATTGGGCGGTGGGCCAGTACCGCATGGCGCAGAAGCGGGGCGTGCTTGAGCGGTAAAGTTTGGTTAGGATAGAACCATGAGTCTCAAGGGAAAGATTGTCTTCATCACCGGCGCCAGCTCCGGCATTGGCGCAGCTACGGCACTGGCCTTCGCGGCCGAGGGTGCGCGGTTGCTCCTGGCTGCCCGCCGCGCCGGCAAACTGGCTGAAGTGGCCTCACGCGCTCTCTCACTTGGCGCTGAAGCCGTGCACTCCATCAATCTGGACGTGCGCAATCATCGCGCCGTGCAGAGCGCCATCGACGAGCTGCCGCCCGAGTGGGCTGAGATTGACGTGCTGATTAACAATGCCGGGCTCAGCCGCGGCCTGGACAAGCTTTACACCGGCAAAATTCAGGACTGGGAAGAGATGATCGACACCAACGTGAAGGGACTGCTGTACGTCTCGCGCGCCGTGGTGCCGGGCATGGTGGTGCGCCACCGCGGGCACGTGGTCAACCTAGGTTCCACCGCCGGTGAGCTGCCCTATCCGAATGGATCGGTCTACTGCGCCAGCAAGGCGGCCGTGCGCTCTATCAACGATGGCCTGCGCCAGGACCTGCTGGGAACGCCGGTTCGCGTGACCGCCGTCGATCCCGGAACGGTCGAGACAGATTTCAGCCTGGTGCGCTTTCACGGCGACGAGAAGCGCGCGGCCAACGTGTACAAAGGCATCACTCCGCTTACCCCTGAAGACGTGGCGGAGGCGATTCTATGGGCTGTCAGCCGTCCGGCGCACGTCAACATCGCGCGCATACAGCTCACCTCAGTGGACCAGGCCAACTCCCTGCTGTTTCACCGGGAGCCGTAGCCCTGAGACGGGGAAATGCCCAATTAGAACTTATCCGTAAATAGTGACTGGCTTGATTCCCGGGATCGATTCTGTTGTGGATGTGGCTGGGAACTGGGCGAAGATCCTGAGTGAGATGGCGC
>Ga0316217_10000795_pt1 | contig 43529 bp, 33 predicted proteins | sample 1anoAmetaG_FD_203633 | JGI IMG/M metagenome (GOLD analysis project Ga0316217, IMG submission 203633) | Freshwater microbial communities from Trout Bog Lake, Wisconsin, USA - 1anoA | ecosystem: Environmental > Aquatic > Freshwater > Lake > Hypolimnion/Profundal zone | place: USA: Wisconsin...
CCCGGCGAGGATCAGCAGCACCTGGTCGGCCACCGGCCCGGCGAGGATCAGCAGCACCTGGTCGGCCACTGGCCCGGCGAGGATCAGCAGCACCTGGTCGGCCACTGGCCCGGCGAGGATCAGCAGCCCTGGTCGGCCACTGGCCCGGCGAGGATCAGCAGCACCTGGTCGGCCACCGGCCCGGCGAGGATCAGCAGCACCTGGTCGGCCACTGGCCCGGCGAGGATCAGCAGCACCTGGTCGGCCACTGGCCCGGCGAAGATCAGCGGCCCTGGACCGCCGCCAGCGCCTCGATGATCAGCGGCCCTGGACCGCCGCCAGCGCCTCGATGATCAGCGGCCCTGGACCGCCGCCAGGGCCTCGAGGATCAGCAGCACCTGGTCGGCCACCGGCCCGGCGAGGATCAGCGGCACCTGGTCGGCCACCGGCCCGGCGAGGATCAGCGGCACCTGGTCGGCCACCGGCCCGGCGAGGATCAGCGGCACCTGGTCGGCCACCGGCCCGGCGAGGATCAGCGGCACCTGGTCGGCCACCGGCCCGGCGAGGATCAGCGGCATGTTCACAAATCATGTTCATCACTTAACTGCACGTAATCACAACTCATTCCGGCAAAGGGTGTAGGTGAACATGAAATTCCCTCTTAGCTACCCTTTTAAGCGAATATGAACCTGTACATAAGGCCCCTTATAGTTAAGATTCCTTTTTTAAACCCCTCAATGTATGCATGTACATCATGTACATCATATACACCTATCGGTTATAATTGATGTTTTGGCATGAACATGAAGTGCTCATTAAGGGCATGTTCACGTATCGGACCAATATTGAGCCAAAAAAAAGGGGCTGGAATCCATAACACGGATACCACCCCTTTACTCAAGTTGCTCACATTTACGAGGAGACTGCCAAGCTATCTTGGCCCACCTTGCGGCTCGTAATTACCTAATTTTGCCAACATTTCCCGAACGGCCCACAGGGACTTCCCTAAGCATTGCGCAATCTCAGCTGGGCTGTAGTGAGGCATCGAGAGCAATACCAGGTGAACGAACTCCTCGGGTTTCCAACTTGTGTCAGCAATCGGTGTTCCTATCAGCGGGTTAAATTGACGCTTGCAGACATGGCACCAAACCCTTTTTGCAGCATAATAATCATCTAAAGCTTTTTTACTCTGGACAGGCTGTCCGCAGTCTGGACATATTGGGCCATGTGGTAAGTAATACTCAGCGATCTTGAGCCAAGCATCCTTTCGTTTAATAGTTTCGATCCAGTGCCTTACAACCATAAAGCAAACCCCCTGTTAATATTAGACCTCGTTCCGAACTTCCGGACCTTCAAAAAATCAAATCCCGCGCGTTTCCTGAGCGCTTTGCTGCCCGCAGTGTGAATCCCCCAGGAAGGACCCGCAAGATTTTTGGCGTGCCGATCATGGGTGCCCTGCCGCTGGTGCCGATCATGGGTGCCCTGCCGCTGGTGCCGATCATGGGTGCCCTGCCGCTGGTGCCGATCATGGGTGCCCTGCCGCTGGTGCCGATCATGGGTGCCCTGCCGCTGGTGCCGATCATGGGTGCCCTGCCGCTGGTGCCCGTGGTGTATGAAAATTTTTGAAAGCGTCTCTCTCTTACTGGGGGTGGCGGGGGAATCCCAGTATCGGCTCATCCCAGCCCGAGGGTGTCACCTTCCCTTGACGCTCGAACTCCTCTACCGACTCGACGGTGAACCGCAGACCCTTGCCACAGATCCTGTGATCAGGATGCCACGCTACTAGACAGGTCCGCCCGGTGAGCCACCAGTTTTTAAGAGTTTGGGCATGGACTCCAAATCGGTCGGCAACTTCATCAGTCCTCATATACCGTTTCACTTCCACCATTTTCATGACTCCATAACAGTGCACGTTTTCAGCCCTTGACGAAACTACTCTGCCGCTTGGCTTGTCTACGATTGAGATCTATTCAATTTCCGCAATCTCCAGCGCGACAAATAATGAATATTCTGATAGATTTACCGGGTTCTCCTTTTTAACTTTTGCCGGATCCCATAGGGAATCCCCGTCCCAATAGAGCGCATGACTAGCATTCCCTGATACTCCCAACACTTCAACAATCAACACTGCAGGCCGGTTTGCTAATTGTTCTATCTTCATTGGCTCAAAGTTGAATGTATCACTATTATTGGTTACATCAGTTTCTTCTCTTTGTTTAATTACAGAATGTATCTCTCTTAGGCCTAAACCAAGATCGTCAATTGATTTCGTTTTAAGCTTTAAATTATGGCTCCGCAGATATTCACAACCTTCTTCTAGCGTATACCTCTCCCTGCCCAGACAAATCCCGCTCAAACTGTTTACAAAACTGACAAAATCATAAAAACCTTGACTTGCAGCCATCGCAAAAGCGCCTGCAACGCAACTGTCCTTAGTTAAACTTTCAACGAATCTCCAGGAAGATTTCATTTTTACTTTCCTCAACATTAGCCCCCTAGCTTGACCCAGGGGGCTTTGATTAATCCAGAAGGGTTACCACTTCAATTTCCCATATCTTGACGACGCAAGGCCGAATATTGCCGATGCAGCAAGCCTAGACAAGCTCGCTTCTGTATTTTCCAAGGAACTCGTTCCCCTGGCTAAATCAGTTTCAAAAATCATAAGTTCACCTCTCAATACACCTACTATTTCCTGAACGCTTGCCATAGAGCCCGATCCAATACCTTTGAGCCTATAATTAACCTGGTTGGTAACCGTCTCGATGGCATCAGCAATAACCTTTACCGGCATTTGGTCCCTTTTGCTATGATCCATTCTTTTTTGCTCCTTTGAATTTTTAAGTTATGCTCCACGTAGCAGAGGTCAGCGCCCTTTAAAGTCTCAATTATTTACTTATGATACTCTTCGCCTGCGGGCGAATGTATCCAACATTGGGACTAGTTTCCGTGCTAGTTCATCAACCGTAGCCGATGGGGAATTACTTCCTTGAACGGTGATCTGAATTCCGCCTTCAGCTATGGTGATTCCGCTAGCGTTTTCAGTGTTATATTTTGCAGGTACAACAGCCTCTCCTTTATGGATGTATGCCAGCATGTCTCTCGGAACGTAGTTTGTTCCGGTGGCCAGCTGCGGGGCAACAAACCCAATACCATTGTCAGCAAACGTCCCATCTTTCCAAAAGGTGTTCCCCCCCTGAGTATAATAATCACCGAAATCAATTTGTCCCCCATTACCACCGGAGACTGTAATCGTTGATTTACCTACGTTGCCGCCATAATTGTCCGCGGTGCCGATGTTGATAACGTATTTCTTACTTACCAGGTCATCCAGGACAGATTTGATGTTTCTGAGCCCTGCAGTGGCGTGGTCATCGAGCGACATGGTAACGACCCGCTGTTGCTCGGTAATCTGGATATCGAGCAATTTGAGAGCACCTCGCACGTCGTCTATCTTTAGCTTAGAGGCTTCCAGTTCCACTTGAGCATCAAACAGTTCGTTGTTGAGATCCTTAATCTTCTTCTGCCCAAGGTCTTCCAGTGCGGTTCCCGCCAACTTCATAACGTCATTCAGGTCGGAAAGCTCCTGATCGACGGAAATGACGATGTCCTTATAGTTCACCATTTCTGTTTTGGTTTCCGATCGGTCGAATACACCCATACCATCAGAGAATGTCCGAACCTCTTTAGTCATATCGGCGAAGATTCCCCCGGGGTTAGCCTTCTGAAAGGCGAGTATTTCATCTTTTATGCCGGCAATGTTCTTGCGCGCTTGGTCCGCGTCTCCTGAGTTAGCGGCGTCTGCCATACGGGATTTCCATGAGCTGATCTGGTCAAAGTATTTGGATACCTGATCCTTTGAATCATCAACCGGCTTGGCATTGAGATCCTTAAACGCCTTGTCCATCATAAGCCGGTCATCCATCAGTACCTGGTGAGCAGCATTAAGTTCCTTATCCTTGTCCATCACCAGAGTCTTCAAGCTCTTATAGTAGCTTTCCCATGCTTTATACTTTTCGGTGAGCGAGTTTTTTTCAATTTCAAGTTCGGCTAGCTTGAGTTTCTGGAGCTCCTTCTTTAGATCATCTGCCAGGGTTATCTTGCTGTCTTTTCCACCCGTGCTCATTTTACCGCTGTCGGAGTTGATTAGTGATAGGAGCGCAGTCCGCGTATCCGCAATCATCTGCTTTTGTGTAGTTGTCACGTTATCGACCACGGAGAGGTACTTTATAACCGGGGCCTGCATATCGCCCCAGATTTGCCCGTTCTCTTTAAGCAATTCGTTTTGCCGTGACAGGTCATCCGTCAGGCCGTTCTTAGCCAGTTCGATTTCTTCCTTTCCCGCGTTCTTGATGGTTGCGGTATACTTATCAACCTGAGAAACGACATCCTTCAGTTGCTTGGAGTAATCAGCCGTTGAGGTAGTCACCTCATCTTGTTTCCCCTTTACCTCTTGGAGCGCCTGCTTAGGTGCTTTCCACCCGGTAGTCCAGCTGGTTGCGGTTCTATCACTGAAATCTATCCCGGCGGCCACCATTGCTGCAAAGTCCTGTTTCACGGCATCAAAGTTCCCGTGTAAAGCGTCCCAGATGATCGCACCCAAAGAATAGAACCGGAACCCCATTAGTCCTATCCACTCGCCGATAGTAGTAAATGACTTTTGCACGAACGTAAGTAGGTAGCCGAACCCTGACGCAATATATGGCGCCATCGATGAAAGAAGCGACCCAAAGGCAACAAATTTGGGTAGTAACACGCTGCCGAACTGGACGGCCAATGAGGTCCCAATCAGACCCAACTCGTTGAGACCCTTTTTGTACTCCTTGGATTGGGCCACCCCTTCAGGCCCTACTATCAAGTGCAACCGCTCCGCTGTTACCTTAGCTTCCTCCATGGCGCTTTGGGTATATTTCAGCAGAGGCTGGATCTCAGCCCAACTTCTCCCATAAATCTGCATAGCTATAGCATTACGGTCCAAACCACCCTTCTGCTCCGATAGTTTGGCGTTCACGTCCATCATTACACTCATGGAGTCACGGTAATGTCCGCTGGAATCCGTGACAGCTACACCTAAATCTTTGAAAAGTTGCGGGTTAGTTGATACCGATTTCGCCAACTTCATTGCCGCCGATGTGGCGGTGTCCTGGTCAATCCCAAGAGTACGCATAGCCACCGAAAAAATACTGGCTGATTCCAGCGTGATTCCCATGGTATTTGAGAGTTTGGCAACCGAGAGGTCCCAATCCACCGTTGTTTTTATCACAGCAGCCATCGCCCCACCGGCGGCGATACCAATAAGCCCACCGACCAAACCCGTGAGGCCGTCAAAACTAGATTTCAACTTGCCAAAGGCCCCATCGATGCCGTCCGCCAGTTGCCTACCCGAGGCTTGCACCTTGTCAAAAACTGGAGTAGCCTTGTCATCCGCACTCAGCATCCATTTCAGATCCATCGCCATTATCTGGTACCTCCTTTCGTTGTGAATCAGCTATTACTGACAGTAGCTCAAGATCATCAAGTGTAGCGCCGTACATATCGAGGATTTTGCCACCTACGCCCAGGTCTGCCAGACTGGTCAATCTGCCGTAGATTTCAAGTGCCCGGCTGCCAGCCGCGCTAAGCGGTGGCAGCCAGCAACCGATATCTGTTTGGCATGGAGGAATGATATTATCCAGTTCTTCGGCCTCATAACAGAGAGCACAATTTACATTTGGATAGTCCGCCCTCGCGTAGGCAAAATTGACTAGTTTTTTCTTTCGGCTTCCCGATCCGCTTCCTGCAGTCTGATCAAGTCGGTACAGGTATCATCGACAAAGGACGCGAACTCGGCCCATCGCTCCATCATGAGTTCTACGTTATCAGGAGTGCAGGGGTGCGGCTCGCCATCGACGGTAAAGCCCTTCCAGTTTACGACGGCGGCTTTACCCAGCAACTTCCCCGCTTCGACGGCGTCATACTCTTCGGTTTTTTGGTTCCGGACAAAGCCCACTTTCGTGGCCTTCTTCCGCAGTTTAATCAGTTCCTCCCGTGAGATGAACCGGATTTCTACTGCAGTTCCCTCTTCTCCAAACGGCACCCAGGCTGAAAACTCTTCACGACTTGCTATTTTCCCGATTTCCATGTTTAAGACTCCCTTTTTGTTGTTTTCACTGGCCATAGGCTCAGTGTTTACTTCCTGCAAATTAGACACTTCAATTTCCGCAATCATTGCCACTGGTGAAACTCTATTTTATCTCCTCTGCCTTCTCCTTTTAGTTCACCCCAATATAATCGGTAAGTTCTAAAACGGTATTAAGTCATCAGCGTCATAAAAACTATCTGGATGATATGCCGCCACGACATTGGTTTCATTCACCATAAACTCATGGCAATCTGGTACTTTTGGTTGTTCTTCTTTTGTATCTTTAACAGTAAAGGTTATTGGGATACCATCCCTCCGCCGCTTTCCAAATTGATAAAATACCCCGGCCTCAGCTAGCGTTACTTTCAACCGCTCCATGGAACGTCTCATGTCTCCCGGCTTGCTTGGAAAGGTCCTGTCACTTTTAGCAGGTTCCGCCGCCGACATAAGCTCCTTCCAAGCGCTTGCAACCGTAGTTTCCCAAACAGATAAACCTTCCATCTGGTTCAATATCGCGCCGGCAAGAGTATTCTGGCCTAAAATCTCTTCACTTTGTTCTGCCTCGTTACCTGCGTAATCGGCCATAAATTGCTTGCCATACCCACCCAACGCCTCAGCAATGGCATAGCCCCACATGGCGAAGTCTGCGAGTCGTGGCAGATGCTCAAGCTTCACGGTGGGGTATACGGTCATTGCCTTGGCAATAGTGGAGAATATGCCACCCATGATCCCAGGCAGAGCCTTATTGAACTCATCCATTACTTCCCGATCCTGCCGCCTATCGTCGGTGGGTATCCTCTCCAGGTGAATAGTGATAGTCCTATCAAGGAGATCCGCACGAGAGATCATGGGAGAGATCCCGTTAAGCAGAACGATATTTTTTAATCGCAGGGTGATCATGTCAAGATTGGTGAAGAGCGCTCGCTGTGAAACCGTTGTACCTGTGGCAGCTCCGCACAGCAGATCCGAAGTACGGCCTTTCAGTTCTGAAAGGTTATCGAGCGCAACGAGGTAGTTATGATAGAGCATCAGGAAAAAATCCATTTCGCGTTCCGGCTGCATTATTTGCAACTCCGCAACTGAAGGATCAACGATGCGTTTTACTAACCGGCAGAAAGATGACTTTCCCGAGCCTTGCGGCCCGGTAACATGCCATAGAGGATGCGCAATCCCAGGAATAAAAGAGGCAATGAGAGTTACGAGGATCAGCAGACGGTTAGATTCGGAGATGTGGCAGTAGCGCAGAAACTCCCAGGGATCGCCCTCAAGCAAAGGTTCGGGGTGTGGCTGTTGGTGCGGCCACCGCTGGAACAATGGGGGTGCGGGCACTACTTGGAACTCATTTAAGGACATCTGGACAGCGCGCCCTCGGCCTAAGTCATACCAGATCGCCCCGTCGAGCAAAGCCACCCGATTGTAAAGGGCGATAAGTTCACCCTCCTGGCGGGCCTTGGCTGCAAGAACGCGCTTCGCGCCGTTCATAGCCTCAGAGGAAGGGACATTCCCCGTTTGGTTGTAATAACCCATCGTAAGCCAATCCTCAACGACACGGGACTCAACTAGGACCATTTCCCCCTTAAGACACGTCCAAGCCTGGTCCGTATCATCGCGGTACAAGGGAATTTCCGCTGCAAGCCCAAGGATTAATTCGGACGCCTCAGAACCACGGATCCTGCCCTTTGATTTATCCTCATCCTTGCTCTTCTTCCTCCCTTTAGTTACAGTTCCGGTTTCTGGCGCACTCGTCTGCCCGGTACAATATTTTGGAGCCGCCTTAATTGTTTCCAGAAGCCGCAGCCGGTCATTACCAGCTATCTCTTTCCACTCAAGGATATCCTCTTTAACGTCAAGCCCGGGCAAATGGACAACCTTCAAACTTTCAGCCACCCCGTGCAATTCCCTGGCTGTACGTGCAGCAAATTCAGCACCTGGTTCGTCGTTATCGGGGAGTATAACGACACGCTTGCCTGAAAGGTGGCCAACCATCTCCGGTGTCAGTCTGCTTTGCGCTCCGCTATCCAAGGAGGTTGCGCACAACCCCCACGAGTTGACCAAATCCGCCTTCTTTTCCCCCTCAGTGATAATCACGGACTTTGCAGCCAAAACGGCGGGGAGGTTGTAAAGGTGTTTTTCGCCCCCGCGCCCAGGCTTCCGTTTTCCTCCCTCAATGTGGTGAAAAAAGAACTCCTTTGCCTTACCATCGCGCCCAGGTTCGACTCGGTCCTTGGTATATGCTGCTGACCCGGTAGAGTCAACATAGGTAAACGTAGCGACTACGCGGGAAACCGGCTGTGTTAATCCAAGTGCGCCCGTGATAATTTTGGCAGCCTCGCCTTGCTTAACCCCTTGTAGGTAAGCCACCAAAGAAATCAAATCGCCACCACCATCTCCACAAGCAAAGTCTTTCCAGATTCCACTTGAGGTATTTACCTTGAAACTTCCCTCCTTGGAGTCAACCCGTGTCGGGTTTTTAACGACATACTCAGCACCCTCATGGCGACCCCCAGGAAGAAACTGCTCCAGGATGCTATCAATACTTGCAAGAGCAATGCAGGATATTTCAGAAAAATCAATTTTCACAGGTCATCGCCATTATCAGTAACAAATATAAAATAAGAAAAAACTGGTTCAATTGGGGATCTCTTCAAGACATTTTTCTATGTTCATGACTTTTCGCTTGTACTCTGGACCCGCTTCAATCCGTCAAGGAAAGCCTTAATCTCATCTTCAGGATATAAAACCTTTCTGCCAATGCGACAAAAACGCGGTCCTTTTCCATATACTCGATACACCTCCAATGTTGAAGGTTTGATGCCAATTATTTCAGCAGCTTGTTGTGTCGTGTAGTTTCTAATCATGAGGTTGGCCCCTTTTGCGCCAGCTCGCCTCCTGTAAGATCGAATTTAGCAATAAGATCCTTCTCAGCCCGGAACGGGTCCGGTAGATCCAGGTTGACCTTAGCAATCAGATCCTTCTCGGCCTGGAACGGTTCCGGCAGGTCCAGATTGACCTTAGCAATCAGATCCTTCTCGGCCTGGAACGGTTCCGGCAGGTCCAGATTGACTTTAGCAATCAGATCCTTCTCGGACTGGAACGGTTCCGGCAGGTCCAGGTTGACTTTAGCAATCAGATCCTTCTCGGCCTTGAACGGGTCCGGTACCAGTGAATCAAGCCACAACTCCACATCCGATGCGCGGTACCGCACGGAATAGCCGATTTTTAAAAAAGGGATACCCCCGCCTACTAACCTACAACGGCGCAACCAGGCTAAGGAAAAAGGGAAATTGGGTAGATCGGCGACTTCGCGCTCTTTAAGCAGTTTTTCAATCACGTTGAACCTCCGCAACAACATTACGTTTGTTACAGACGGTTTCCCATAGTTTGATAAACTTTGCACTCAATACAGCTTTCACGAGGTGGATTGATAAGACGGACTAAAGCAGGGGAGGTGTCACCAGGGGAGGGTAAATACTTTCATTTGGTTAATTAATTCGTCGGTAATCCGGCTTTCCATAAAATCGCTGAATGGAAACCGACCCAAAAGGGCCGAAATAGCGAATTTCTCGGCCTTATTAAATCCTTTTGATATTTTTACTTCGCAACTATGATATCCTTGCTCATTTTTGGCTGTGTTATAAACTGATTTTGCTATGTCAGAGGTTTCTCGGCCCGCAAGCCTAAGGCTATAGATTTGAATCCAAGTTTCCCACTCAGACATTTTGGTTCTTATGCCTCTTGTATTTTTTCCGTCTCTGGTTTGTGAAATGTCAAAATTACAGAATGAATTGGTATTTTTCTGTTTTATTTTTTCCTGTTCTTCAAGTATGATTTGCTTCACTTTATCAATAATAACCTCAATGGGATTAAATGGATTTATAAAAATATGTGTAAAATCTTTTAAAGCATTGTTATTGATAACACATGGGAGGGGTCCAGGGATAATTCTTTCTGCAATCATTTCACCATTAAATGATACAGGACCCTGCACCATTCTTATGTTAAACAAGGCATAATATACTACGCGCAGCAAATCTATTTCAGAATATCCGGAACCTATTGCAATTTTGGTTATACCTTTAAAACCTTCTGTAGCTAAAATAAATATCATCCCATTCCATATATCAGATTCTAAGACAAACCTCTTTCCATACACATAATTAATTTCCGGTATTCTATTACTAAGTTCGTTGTCGTCCAGGCATAACAAATAATTGGCATGCGCCTTATAGCGTGCATAAATAGCTTCATTTCCCTTTATAAGCCCCTGCGGAAAAAGCGAAAGCAATAAAGCGTCTATACCCTTACAGTAAGCATCACCCATTTCTTCGTATGTAGCCCCGTTTGGCTCCATCAGTCGAATTTGTGCCTCATTTGCTAAAATTATTTTGGCATCCATTCCGCTCTCCTTGGCGGCTCCTATAAACTAATCAAGGGAAACTGGTAGGAGTTACCAGCTTGTCGGGTGGCCACCCTATCCCTTGAAGGTGGAAATACTTTCAGGCTAATTTAACTGACTTTACTGTTGACTCCTTTTCACAGAGATTGCAGTTTAGTGCTGGTGCCATTCCTTCTCTAATATCTTTTATGATGTATGCTAGCCCCGATATCTGCTCAGATTCTATTGAAGCATGTTGACTCATAAAGCTTAATGCAAAATCAATAAATACCAGTTTTAAATGTGCTTCCGAAAGTTGGTCCTGAGCTTCCTGATTAAACTCCATGTCTTACCCTCCTTTTGGTTGGAATCGATAGTTAATCTTTCGATGATGAACTTTTACACTGAACTAGACTGTTTTTTTTCGAAATTCTACTATATTACCGTGATCTTGTTCCTCCATGGCCCGAAGCAAGGCATCTGTCACCCTCTGCATCGGTACCCGCAGCCGCTCAACGTCATGCACAATGTAGCTGGCAGTCACATCTGCAGTCATTTTGTGGTTAATAAGCCGCTTCAAGGCATAGGATGATATGTCCAAACTTTCAGCCATGGTGATGAAGGTTCGCCGCAGATCGTGGAGCATAAAGGGGGCCGATTCCTCCCCAACTGCCTTAACGATATGTTGCACGTTAACGAGGTGTCTATTTGTACCCTTGCCAGGGAAAACCCACCTTTGCCATCCGTGAGTGTCCTTCCGTTCTTCCAAGATGCGAAAAATAAAGTTGCTCAGGGGAAGAACTAGTGGCTCTTTATTTTTGGTCTCTTTAACCGTCACGGTCTTGTTTTCAAAATCGATATCATCCCAAGCCAACCCCATTGGTTCATTACGCCTCATCCCGGTAAAAAGGGTGAAGAGGAGATAGTCCCTGCTCGTATCGTTGCCGAGCTCCATAACGGCCCGGTACCATTTTGGCAGATCACCCTTTTTTACAATGGTTCGTCGTCGCTTATCCTCATACCATGCCTTTGCCTCGGTAAGTCTCCGGACTGGATTCCTTTCCGGTACACCATAATAGGCAATAGAGAACCCCATAATTGTACGCAACAACCTCATTGCGTTATTCGCCGCGCAAGGGTGTTTTTCTCCTATCAGGGTGTGGCGTTTCATAACCATAACATCGTTGATATCGGTAACAGGTATTCCGTGCCAGGAGTGAAAATGTTTTTCAAAGATTTGTTTGTATTGGACCGTTGTCCGCTCCTTAAATCCTTTGCGCACGATGAAAAATTGCTCAAAAACCTCTTTAAGGGTAACAGCGCGTTCGCAAGCTTCCCTCCTGGTCTTATTCGGATTTTCTCCCTTGCGCATGGCAACAGCCATTTCCTCGGCTTCAGCGCGGGCCTTCTGGACTGTCCACGCGCCGTATTCTCCGATGGTATGCCGGACCTTGCGACCGTTTACCCTCCGGATGATAAAAAAGACCTTCCCCTTAGCACTTGCCCTGATACCAAACCCTTTCAGTTCGGTATCGAAATAATCAGCCTGTCCTTTGTCGGGGAAGGGGATTGCGTCAATTTCCTTTTTGGTCAACCTGAGTATCGGCACGGGATCCCCCTTTGAAGAGTGGTACCTATCGCCATAAAATAAAAATAGGTACCGGATAGGTACCATAAAAAGTTAAACAGTGCAAACTATAATAAAGGTAGGTGAGGTGTAAAGGCCTGCCATTTAAGGCTTAGTGAGGGTAGGTAAAACATGGTAAAGGTCATATTACACGATGGAAAAGTTGGTGTGTATGATCTTTTGCAGGTCCTCTATGAGGAGCAGCGCCTGCCTCACCCTTTCCCGTTCCTCCTTGTCCAGTGAGTAGGGGTTGAGGAAATAGGCGTCGTCCTGAATTCCCTTGATGACCTTGATCTGGAGCAGTATGCGGTGCTTGGTGAGGACCCGGTAGGCCTCCGTCAGACCGCGCGCCGTCGTCGCCGAAAAGCTGCGCTCGCGCTCCAGAAACTTTATGCGCTTGATGGTGGCGGTGGCCGGGATCCCCTGGTTGATGGCGAGGATACGGACGTTCATGACCAGCGGCGCCCAGGCGAGCAGCTTCAGGTTGAACTCCCCTTTGTGCTCGCCGCTCCCCTCGGTCCAGAACCGCTTCAAAAATCCCAGGGCGAGCCGCATCTCGGTCGCCGCCTTCGCCATGCCCCAGAGCGCCAGGAAGTAGTCCTGGCCCATGGAGCGGATCCGTCCCACCAGCTCGTCGGCGAGCTCCCGGTCCCCCGCCACATAGCGGGCGTCGGAGATGACGATCAGGTCCATCAGGTTCTTGCCCATGTCCTCGCACTCGTAGCGCACGATGGAGAGCAGCCGGCGCTGCCACTGGGAGAGCGAGCCGCGCCAGTCGTCGTTGGAGGGCATGATGCCGCCGGTGCATTTCTTGAAACCGATCTCGGCCAGCCGCTCCACCAGGATCTGGGAATACTCCCGGAAGTAGCTGTCGGCGGCCTCGCCGCCGCCGTCGCCGTAGACGATCAGGTAGTCCTGGTCCGTGATGAGGGTCTGCTCCTCGCGGCCGTCGCTCCCCATGCTGATCAGGGCAAAGGGGTGCCGGGGCGGGGCGGGCATCTCCTGGAGGGCGAGCTGCATGGCCCGGCCGGCCAGCTCGTCGCGGTAGGAGGTGCAGTTCTCGTGCAGCGCCGGGACCGAGTAGAAGGCCAGGAAGCGCTCCATCTCCAGGGCGTTCAGCTCCTCGTGCAGGCGCAGCAGGGTGGGGTAGTCTCTTTCCTGGGGGATCGCTGCCAGGAGGGCCTCCTGGCGTCGGGAAAAACTGAGGATCGGAGCCAGCTCGTCCTGCGCGCTTTGCTCCAGGGCTTCCAGGAGTCGGCTTATCTCGGCGCGCTCCAAAAGCGGCAGGAAATCGTGCACCCGCTCCATGAGGTCCTGGAGCAATTCGGCGTCGCTTGGCTGCGGGGGGAAGTTTAGCTGCGGCATGTCTGCTCCAATAAAAAAATGGGGAAGGTTTCCCTTCCCCATGATTTACTGACCTAGCGGGTGCTGTTTAATGCTCGACGGCTTTGGCCATGCCCAAACCGGTGTTCTGGCGCACGTACACTTCGTCGAACATCTCCTCGGAGCGCCGGCTCGGGAAGGCGAGGGCGCCCAGGATGGCGGCCAGGAAGCCGAGCGGGATGGAGACGATGCCCGGGTTTTTCAGATTGAAGAGCGGCTTGTCGAGACCCATGATGGAGGTGCCGTCCTGCTTCTCTTCAACCCTTGATTTTTCCAGGGCCTTGAGGTCCTTCTCGCCCAGCACTGCGCCGGGGGCCAGGGCTGCCTGCTTCTTCTCCAGGGCGACCACGACCTTGTGGGCCTTGGCGGCGTCCTGCTTGGGATAGGTCATGTTGGGGGAGACCATGACCAGGCCGATGGAGGCGATGGTGCCGACCAGCAGGCCGCTGATGACCCCGCCGGTGTTGAACTTGCGCCAGAACAGCGACAGTACCACGACCGGCAGGTTGCCCGATGCGGCGACCGCGAAGGCGAGTGCCACCAGGTGGGCGACGTTCTGCTTCTCTGCCGCGATGCCGATGACGATGCCGCAGGCGCCTACCACGAAGGAGGTGATGCGTGCCGCCATGACCTGCTCGTGCTGGTCGGCGTGGCCGTCCTTGATGACGTTGACGTAGATGTCGTGGGCGATGGCCGCGGAGGCCGCCAGGACCAGGCCGGATACCACGGCGAGGATGGTGGCGAAGGCGACGGCGCACAGGAAGGCCAAGAGCAGGTCGCCGAAGATCGGTGCGACGTCGGCGCCCAGCTGCTGAGCCAGCATCAGGGTGGCCATGTTGCCGCCCGGGTCGACCTGGGTGATCCCCTGCGGGGTCAGGTTGATGGCCGCGCCGAAACCAAGCAGCGTGGTCAGGACGTAGAAGCCGCCGATGATGAACATGGCGATGATGACGGACTTACGTGCGGCCTGCGCGGTGGGAACCGTGAAGAAACGCATCAGGATGTGGGGCATGCCGGCGGTGCCGAGCACGAGGGCCATGCCGAGCGAGATCTGGTCCAGCGGGTTCTTCAGGTACAGGCCGGGCTCCAGGAAGCGCTGGCCGGCATCGACGCCGCTCATGATGACGCCGTCTTTGAGCATCAGCTTGGAGACGTGGTCCTGGATGTCGGGGCTGTTGACGATGGTGTCGAAGAAGCCGATCGGGTTGAAGCCCGCCTTGGCCATGACCAGCACGGAGAGCAGCAGGGCGCCCGACATGAGCAGGCCGGCCTTGATGATCTGGACCCAGGTGGTGGCGACCATGCCGCCGAAGACGACGTAGCCGACCATCAGGATGCCGACGCCGATGATGGAGGTCTTGTAGGGGATGCCGACCAGAAGAGCCATCAGCTTGCCTGCTCCGACCATCTGTGCCGTGAGGTAGAAGGTGGAAACGGCAACCGTCGAGATGGCGGCGAAGGCGCGCACCGGCTTGGGCGAGGTCCTGAAGGAGAGGATGTCGCCCAGGGTGTACTTGCCGGCGTTACGGCAGGGCTCGGCCACGATCAAGAGCACGGTGATGTAGGCCACCAGCCAGCCGACCGAGTACATGAATCCATCGTACCCGTAAAGCGAGATCAGGCCGGAAATACCGAGGAAGGAGGCTGCCGACATGTAGTCGCCGGCGATGGCCCAGCCGTTCTGGGTGCCGGTGATGCCGCCGCCTGCCGCGTAGAAGTCGGCAGCCGACTTGGTCTGCTTGGCGGCCCAGACCACGACGCACATGGTGATGCCGATGATGACGGCGAACATGCCGATGGTGATGGTCTTGTTGGTCTTGAGTTCTCTTTTCTTGGGAGCCGGGGCCTCTGCCTTGGGAGCGTCCGCCGGAGCGGCGGGTGCTGCCATGGCGGGCGTGCCCGGTGCGGCGGCGGCGGGAGCGCTGGCTGCGGGTGCTGCGCCCGGAGCGGCGGCTGCCTTATTGGGCTCTTCAGCGAAGGCGGCTGCGGCGACGGAGAGGGCCAGTGTAGCGGCTATGATGATTTTCTTCAGGGTCATGTCGTATCCTCCTTTACCTTAGAGATGTAATTCGTCGATCAGTTCGCGGGTCAAACGGTCAAAGTCCTTGTTGGCAACGTGGGCGTAGTACAGCGCCAGGCCCCAGGAGACGAAGAACTGAGACAGAGCGAAGACGTAGCCAAAGTTGATGACGCCGATCATCTTGATCTTGAAGAGACCGGGGGTGTACGCCGCCCCGATGGGGAGCAGGAAATAGTACACCAGGGAAAAAACCCACCATCCGAAAAGGAAGGCCGTTTTTTTGTGATGCAGTTCTACGAATTTCGGATTCTTGGCGATTGCCGCCCAATCGTACTTTCTTTCTGCCATGGTTTGTCACTCCTTTCTTGGTAAAATGCGCTGTTGTCGCGGCGGCGTCCCGCCCCTGTAAATTCCGATCAATACCCGATAAATCCCCCGTTAACCATTTTGTCTGTTTTCGTAATCGGCCTGCGATTCAAGGCAGGTGCGCTTTTTTATTAAGGTGTTTTGCTATGGCCTTCTGCCGCTTACTGCGCCGATATTACGAGGTTTTACCGGGAAGCCCCGGGGCCGGTCAGATGACCAGTTCCTCATATAGCGCTCCGTTTCAGCGTATACCTGACTTTCTTTTATCATATGATTTGTGAATGTACAATAAAAATAAACACTGTTTTAAATATGTTCGCACATTTTTTATCGGAAACCGGTTCATCTGGTCGCATATACTTGACTGAAAATATTGATTATATTCGCATTTTGCGGAAAAAACTTTTTTGCCCGGTGCGCTGGCGGCGAAACGGGAAGGGCGCCAGCGGCGATTTTTCTGCGATTATCGCGTAAATACAAAACGCTGTCGCATAAACTCATTGGAGCTGCGTGCCAAGCTTTTCGGGCTCCGTCTAGCTAATGATAGCCGCTTCTCGCCGAATGTAAAATATTTGTCAAAAATTTTGGGAACTTGAGGCCGGACCAGATTGGGGGAGGGGAATCTCTTCATTGGGATGGACGTTTTTTAGCGCCAAAAAAAACGGGGGAGCTTTTAAAAAAAGCTCCCCCGTTTCCCATTGGCTTGGCGGCAGTGCCGTGCGGCTGGCAGCTACTGTCTGGCGGTCGACATCTGTTTGCTGGGGCCGTTCATCCTGATGGCGGCGGCGAACTCCATCCAGAAGATCAGATAGATGGAGACCATCAGCGACAGGCCGATGTTGGCATTGTCGGCGCCCAGCGCCTTCGTGAGGATCGGGGAGGCGAACCCGGCGCCCAGCGTGCCGGTCGCCCGCTCCAGCAGATAGAAGACCGGCAGGGTGCAGAGGGTGCCGGCGAACATGATGGAGATGCCCCGGCCGCGCTTGACCCAGTATTTGGGAGAGAAGCCGAACATCCTCATGAATATGACGACCAGGATGATCCAGACGGAGTAGTCGACCGCCGCGTCGGGGAGCGCCAGCTTGTGCTTCACCAGGGCCACCTCCAAAACGGTGACGGCGAAGAGCAGTACGAACATCCAGTTGAACTTCTCGTTGGCCTGGGTCTGCCAGTTCCGGCTGTCGGGGGCCGCGGCCTCCTTCGCACTGTGGTTCGGGGTCCCCAGCGCCGAGAAGAGGATGGCGAACCAGATCCCCGCGTTGTGGAACAGCAGCGAGGCGTGGTTGCCGGCCAGGTTCGCGATGCGGGACATCGGGTCACGGGCGAAGTCCGCGGCGATCCGCATCAGGAAAAGGTTGACGATGATGGAGCACATCATGATGACCACGGTGGTGAAGACCCGGCGCGGCAGCAGGTAGGGGTCGACACGGTCGGGGAAGCCGAGAATGAAGGCGAACCAGATGAGGTACATGATGAGCGGGATGCCGAGGCAGATGCCGTAGACGGAGTTGCCGGCGAAGTCGCCGTTTTGGGCGTAGATGAGGTACTTGGGGGGATTTGCCGGGTTGCTGTTGGCGGCCTTCACCAGGTCCTTCGGGACCTTGCTCACGCAGGGGAGCAGCCCCATGGCGTACCAGCCGTGGTCTCCCTGGCTTTGGTCGATGACCCAGTACTGATCGCCCATCATCTCGTCGAGGCCCTGAAAGATGCGCAGCGAAAAGGTGGCGCAGATGACGACCACGACCAGCAGCAGTAGCGCGTTGGATAATTTCATCGGCATCGTCGGTGCCCTCCGGAACCTGAGGCGGCAGCTTTGGAAATGAACAGTCGCAAGGGGCGCCGGCGGCGGCAGCGCAACCGGTCGCCGGCTACTCTTTGTGGGTGGTCCAGAACATGGAGACCGCATTGGCTGCGAACAGCCCGTAAAGCCACATGGTGTTCCAGGCGGGCCCGGACCAGTGGCTGCCCCGGCCGCCTCCCACCACGCCCGAGGCGATCACGATCCCGATCATGGCGGTGAAGGCGACCATGGCGACCGCGCGCAGGATGGCGGAGTTGCGCCAGGTATGCCGCTCCAGCTCTTCGATCCTCGCCAGCAGTTCCAGTTCCTTCTCGCTCATCGCCGAACTCCTTGCATGACAAAAAAGTTTCTTCCGGCCGGGCTTCCGGCAGCCGGACTAAGGCTTGGGGAAAAGAGCCGGGGGGCCGCCGGCGGCCGGCGGGTTTAAACCGGGCAGAGCCTTGACTTAACCCGCTCCTCCGGAACGCGGTCGGAAAGTTCCTGGTATTTCAGGCATTCGCTGTAGCGGCAGCTGCAGAAACGGATGATCTGTTTTACGTCGTAGGGGGAGATGTAGCCGCACCCGACATCGCAGTAATCATCGTTTTTCCCGTAAAAAGGGCAGATCGCATCTTTCTGCATAAGACCTCAAATCCCCCGGTTTGTGACACTGTTGCTGCGTCCAGCAAGAAAGGTTGACGCTTATGCACTGCAACCGGTGTACCAATTCGCCTGGTGCGGGGCGAAACAAATAAATCGTAGCGATACTGGAGTGTTGCCCTGCCGTGCCTGCTCCGGCCGGTTCCCCCCCGGGACCCGCTTTTTGCAAAAGCGCAAACAATATTAGGCTGTTTTATTGCCGGGGCACTGGCCCGGGTGGACGCCACGAAATGGAGGGTCCGAATTTATTGCTGTCATAACAGCTCATTACGGGCCTGAGGCAAAGGCGTCGGTTGATTTTGCAGTTGTGCAAAGCTGTCCGAGCCCGTTTTTGCAGTATTGCGAATTTCGCCCCGGGCCCGGCCCGGTGGTTTAAGCGCGCTTTTTCTGGCTGCTCAAAGGGGGACTCAAAGTCACCGCACCCGGACCACTGTCTCGGCTGGAGATGCTTTAGGGCTCTACTCTCAGAAGGAGTATTTAATTCGAATTTAAGCCTTCAGTTATATATTTTTATGTCCGATAAAAGATTACATCCCGGCATAGCCAGGTTTGTAATGCCTGTAACGCTGACAATACTGTTGGAAAAAACAGAACCTGCGGCAAACCTGCTGCGAATTGTGTCAGAGGAGCCCTAAGCTCCTGAGTAAGGCCGGCAGCAATGATAGTTTTGGGCACACCTTTCGGGGACACAGCGTCCCCGCAGGGGACAGGTCCGGAATCCGGAATTCCGGCAAGTTGCCGGTATCGCACGGTTACCGGATGTGGCACCGATCCTGCTCCTGGATGGCCGGGAGCAAGCGATCCCAATTAACCACATCTCGGAGGTACCTCAATGAAAAGCACAACCATCAGGCTCGGACTGGCACTTGTCTTGTTACTCGCTTTAACCCTGACCGCCGCCTGGGCACGAGCCGACGACAGAGCCGACGCCGTCAAGATGGTGCAGGACGCGGTAGCCATTTATCGCGCCGGCGGCCTGGAAAAGACCCTGGACGCGATCAACGACCCCAAGGGGCCGTTCTTCAAAGGTCAGTTGTACGCCTTCGCCTTCGACGAATCCGGGACCCTGCTCGCCAACGCGTCCGCGGTGAACAAGATCGGGCAGAACCTGCTGGAGGTGCCGGACTCCAAAGGGAAGCAGTTTCGCAAGGAAATGATAAAGGTCGCTAAAAAGAACGGTTCCGGGTGGGTCGACTACACCCTTTGGAATCCGTTGAGCAACGCCGAGGAATTGAAGACCTCCTACGTGGAAATGGCGGGGGAGCTGATCATAGGCTGCGGCATCTATAAAAAATAGCCACCAAGGGGATCTTCATGAAAACTCGTTCCTGGTTGTATGCCAGTGCCGCTGTCATGCTGGGCGGTCTTGCCGCTCTGGCCTTTTGCAGCGTCTATGCCATCCATGACATACGCGGCATCATCTCCCAGCTCACGGATCGCTCCACGCCGCTGCAGATCAAAACTACCGAGATGCAGCGCTCCATCGAATCGCTGACCGGTGTCCTGCTGCGTTTGGGAGTCGCCACGGAGCAGGCTGAAGTCGCCGAACTGACCTCCTCCGTGAATCAGCAGCTGGACGCCCTCAAATCCTCCATAGCAGGGATCAAGGCCCTCGATGCGACCCAGGCGGGACGCATTGACGTCTCCTCCATCAATTCGGTGTATGAGGACGTGAAAACGGCAACCACCGGGCGCATAGAGAGTCTGGGGAACTTCAGGGAGGAGTCGCGCAAGGTAAACGAATCCATCCAGAGCGTGGAGGGCTCCCTGTCGGGCGTGCGGCGGGACATGCACAGCCTGACGGCGAGCGGCAGCAGGATGGTGACCACATCGGTCAGTTCCTCGGCCCAGCTCTTCACCGCGGTGCAGCAGGTCAAGAACCTGATCATCTACCTGAAGGAATTCCAGATCTGCATCAAGGATATCGACGCCGCCAAGAGCACCTCGGAGATTCTGGCCAACAAGTCCAAGATAAAAAGCACCAATGCCCAGGTTCAGGCCATCAACAACGGCGACGCCACCGTCATAGAAGCCCAAAAGGCGACGGAGGAGATCTTCCATCTGTTCGTCAGGCCGGAAACGGGGCTGATCGCCCTGAAGCAGGCGCAGCTGGCCGGCAAGGATACCGGTGCCAAGATCGGCGAAGAGAAGCGGGGCATCAACAACCGCCTGCTCGAATTGACCACCAGTCTCGCGGTGGTGACCGCCAAATTCGAGAAGAAGGCTGACCAGAACCGCAGGGATGTGGAAACCTCCATGGGGTCGAATCAGCTCATCGACCGGATCGGAGTGGAGATCACCGGCGTCACCATCGCGGCCAAGACCCTGGAATCCAAGGTGCGCCTGCTCATGCTGAGCGACTCGGTGCAGGACGCCAACGCCTCTGCCGCCGAAATCCATGCCGTTTTCAACCAGATTTCCCAAAGCGTGGCGAGCGCCCGCAAGGACCTAAGCCAGCTCAAGCAATCATCGGCGCTCAAGAGTATCGATGCCGCCCATGCCTCGATTCGCGGGGCGGCGGCCTCCGTTGACCGGATCATCGCCGCCCAGCTGAGCATCATCGCAAGTAACGAGAAGGCGCGCAAGGCAATCGCGATGGTGAAAAGCGCCGCCAACCGCGAACTGAAATCCGGCGAGGAACTGGTGAAAAACACCGCCTCGGTCCAAAAGCAGATGGTGGAAAAAACCAACTCCGCGGCGACCAGGATGACGGCCACCATCATCAGCATGGCCCTGACCATCGCCGTCCTGGCCGCGCTCCCCCTCCTCTACACCATCCGGCGCATCACCCGGTCGCTCAGCTCGGTAACCTTCATGATCAAGGACATCGCCGAGGGAGAAGGTGACCTTTCCAAACGCCTGGACGATTCCGGCAAGGACGAATTTGCCGAACTGTCGCGCTGGTTCAACCAGTTCCTCAGCAAGCTGAACGCCACCCTGGTCAAGGTCTCGAGCGATGCCGGCCAGTTGACCTCGGCGGCGTCGGGACTGTTGGACACCTCGCGCCAGATCGCCCGGGCCTCCGATGCCGTCTCGGCCCAAGGCGCGACGGCTGCTACCGCCTCGGGGCAGATGGCGGCCACCTCGGTCGACATCGCGCTCAACTGCCAGACCGTCGCGGAGAACTCGCGCAAAGCCAACGATGCCGCCCAATCAGGCTCTGCGGTGGTCCGGGAAATGCTGGACGCCATGGTCCAGATCGACACCAAGGTGCGCCTCTCCGCTACGACGGTGGAAAGCCTTGGGGCGCGGGGAGAGCAGATCGGCGTCATCGTCGCCACCATCGAGGAGATTGCCGACCAGACCAACCTGCTGGCGCTCAACGCGGCCATCGAGGCGGCGCGCGCCGGGGAGCAGGGGCGCGGGTTTGCCGTGGTGGCGGACGAGGTGCGGCGCCTGGCCGAGCGCACCACGGAGGCGACTCGCGAGATCGGGGCGATGATCAAGGGGATCCAGAACGAGACCCGGGTCGCCGTCAGCTCCATGGAGGACGGGGTGCACCAGGTAGCGCTCGGCAGCCAGAAGGCGGCCGGGTCGGGGGCCGCCCTGCAGGAAATCCTGGACCAGATTGCCTCCCTGAACCTGCAGATCGGACAGATCGCGACCGCGGCCGAAGAGCAGACGGCGACCACGAACGAAATAAACAGCTCCGTGCAGCATATGACCGACGAGGTGAGCACCACGGCCCAGGGTGCCAAGCACGCGGCGGATTCCGCTTCACAGCTGGCGGCCCTGGCGGAGGGACTGGAGCAGCTCATGGGGCAGTTCAAGCTGGCGAGCTAGCCCCGGTGCTGCGGACTCCCCCAGCCGCTTCCCGGTCGGTTGCCGGAAACGCGAAGAGGCCCGCACGAGACGGGCCTCCTTTTTTTACTAGCCGGGATGCAGCGGGCAGTTGTGCGGTCCGGGCGCCGGCAGGGGTTACGGAGTCACGGTGCGGAGTTGTATTCGTCCTTCCGGATGCCGTACTTCTTGATCTTCCGGTAGATGGTCGCCATGTTCGTGCCGGCCTCCTTGGCCGCGGCCTCCACATTGCCGTTGTTCTTGCGCAGAAGCCCCCTGATGTAGTCGGTCTCGAAGCGCGACAGCGCCTTGGTGTACTCGCCCTCGTCGCTGACCGGCTCCCCCTCGTCGCTGGCCGGCTCCCCGGCTGCGACCTCGATGAACTGGGAAAGCACCGGCAGGGTGATGTAGCTGCTCCCCTCCATGGCGAGGGAGGCCTCGATGACGTTTCTCAACTGGCGGATGTTCCCGGGCCAGGCGTAGTCGACCGCGGCCTCCAGGGCGTCCGGAGCCAGCCCCTTGACCTGGGTGCTGAACTTGCTGTTTTGCAGTTTGATGAAATGGGCAGCCAGCAGGGGGATGTCGTCCCTGCGCTCGCGCAGCGGCGGCAGGTGGATGTTGACCACGTTCAGCCGGTAGAAAAGGTCCTCGCGGAACTCGCCCGCCTTGACCGCGATCTTCAGGTCCGCGTTGGTGGCGGAGAGGACCCGCACGTCGACCTTGGTGGGGGTCGGGTCGCCCAGCCGGTTGAACTCCTGTTCCTGGAGGAAGCGCAGCAGGGTCTTTTGCACGGTCATCGGCAGGTTGCCGACCTCGTCCAGGAAGAGGGTGCCGCCGTCCGCAGTCTCCAGCAGGCCGCGCCGGTTCTCCGCGGCGCCCGTGAAGGCGCCCTTGCGGTAGCCGAACAGCTCGCTCTCCAAAAGCGAGGCGGGCAGCGCCCCGCAGTTGATGGCGACGAACTTCTTCTCCTTGCGCGGCGAGTTGTAATGGATCGCCTGGGCGATCAGCTCCTTGCCGGTGCCCGACTCGCCCGTCACCAGCACGGAGGTGTCGCGCACCGCGATCTTTTCCACCCGCTCCAGGAGCTCCTTGAGCCCCTGGGAGGCTCCGATGATGTTGTCGAAGCGGAACCTGCCGACCAGCTCCTCGCGCAGTTCCCGGTTCTCCTCCATGAGGCGCATGTGCTGCAGGGCGTTCTTCACCCGGTAAAGCAGCTCCTCGGGCTCGAACGGCTTGGTGAGCATGTCATAGGCGCCTTTTCTGAGGGCCTGGATGGACATCTCCACGGTCGCGTAGGCGGTGACCATGATGACGGGGATGGCAGGATCCTTCTGCTTCACCTTCTGCAAAAGCTCCAGGCCGTCCATGCCGGGCATCTTGATGTCCGTGACCAGGAGGTCCCACTGTCCCGCCTGGAAGGTTTCCGCGGCCTCGAACGACCTGGTGAACGCGGTCACCGCGTAGCCGTTGTCGGAGAGCACCGCCTCCATCATGCGGCAAAGCCCCTCCTCGTTGTCCACCACCATCACCCTTTTCTTGACTGTCACGCGCTACCCCTTCCCTAGATGTACTCGTCCCGGTCGACCGGGAGCCGCACCTCGACCGTGGTGCCTTGCCCCATCTCGCTCTCGATGCCGATCTTGCCGTGGTGCTGCTCGATGATCTGCTTGGTGATGGCGAGCCCCAGGCCGGTTCCCTTGACCCGCGTGGTGAAGAACGGCTCAAAGATCTTCTCCATGTGCTCCGGGGGAATCCCGCCGCCGTTGTCGCTGAACTTGAGGCTCACGCACCCCTCGGCGCCGAAGCCGGAGGAGACCACCAGCTTCCCCCCCTTCTGCATGGCGGCGCCCGCGTTCAGGATCAGGTTGATCGCCACCTGGCGCAGCTGGTCGCCGTCCACCATGATGGCGGGGAGCGCCGGGTCGAACTGCTTGAGAACCGTCACGTGATGCATGTCGGTGTGGTTCGCAGCGAAGTCGACGATCTGCTCCAAAAGCTCGTTGATGTCGGTCTCCTCGAGGACCGGCTGCGGCGTCCTGGCGTAGCTCAGCAGGTCCTGGACGATCTTCTTGCAGCGCTTGCTCTCGCGCTTGATCTCGTGGATGTACTTGAAGTTGGGGTCGTCGGGGGAGAGCTTCCCCTCGAGGTACCCGGCGTAGCCCAGGATGACGCCGAGCGGGTTGTTGATCTCGTGCGCCACCCCGGAGGAGAGCACCCCCAGCGACGCCATCTTCCCCTGCTGCGCCAGGTTCGCCTCCAGCTCCTTGTTGTGCTTGATGATGGCGGTCATCCGGTTGAAGGCGTTGGCAAGCTCCCCAAGTTCGTCATTGGTGGTCACCTCGATGCGCTCGTCCAGGCGCCCCTGCTTCACCTTCCTGATGACCGCCATGATCCGGTTGATCGGCTCGGTCACCATGTCCACCGCCAGGAAGACCAGGATCATGGCGATGACGGAGACGAAGATGGTGAGCACGACCATGCTCTCCATGATGCGCCCCTTGATGTCGTTCGCTTCCTGGTAGAACTCGTCCTCGTAGGAGCCGACCGCGACGATCCAGTTCCAGGGCTTGAAGTATTCGTAACGCACGATCTTCATGCGCGGCGCCGGGTCGCCCGCGTTCTTCCAGGGATAACGGATCCAGCCGCTTTTGTTCTGGCACATCTCCTTGATGAAGTGCGAGCCGTCCGTGTCGGTCGCGTTCAGAAAGTTCTTCCCCTCGCCGGTCGGGTGGATCATGAAGTTCCCGGCGGTGTCCAGGCAGAAGACGTAGCCGGTCTTCCCCACCAGCTTGTTTTTTATCTTTTCCTTGAGCGCGGCAAAGGAGCGGCGCTCGAAGTCGACGTCCTCGTAGGTCTCCTCCAGGTAGCCGCCGGCGGCGATGATCCAGTCCCACTCCTTGAAGTAGCGGTAGGCGACCACCTTCTTGCGCAGCACCTTGTCGCCGAGCGCCGCGTTCTTCCAGGGGTAGACGATATAGAGCACCTCGCCCGGTTTGGAGCGCAGCGCCTTCTCGCACATCTCCCTGATGAAGTAGCGCCCCTTCTCGTCCTGGCTGTTGAAGACGTTGGTCCCCTCCTGGGCCACATGCACCTTCAACTCTCCCTTGCTGGTCATGGCGTAGATATAGCCGGTGTCGCCTACGTTCACCTTGCTGAGCGCGTTGTGCGCCTCCCGCATCGCCGTCGCCAGATCGATCCTGCCGTTTTGGTGCTCGCGCTGCTGCGAGCGCACCACGTTGTAGGCAAGGTCGGTGAGCGTCGCCAGCTGCTTGTCGAAGCTGGTTTCCTTGTCCTGCTTGTAGACCTGGAACTGCTGGTAGTGGGAGTTCAGCAGGTCCACGGTGTAACCCGCCATGTGCTCCAGGTCGTCCTTGCTGGTCTGGGTGATGCCGAGGTAGGCCTGCTTGGTGGAGATGTAGCCGATCACCCCGCCGACGATGAAGATTGGTATGGTGACGAGCGGCAGCACCAGCACCACCATCTTCCAGCGCAGCTTCAGGTTGTTGACATAGACGTAGAGGCTCTGCATGGGGTTCCTTTTCGGGTTTAAAAAACCGTCTCAAGGTAAAGGCGACAGCGATAGAGAAGGAGTGCTGGCCCGGTTACTCAGGGCGTTACCTGGGAAATCAAGCGTTTGTTGTGGCTGTAGCGGCTTCGGGTGAGGCATCTCGATTGCGCGGCAGAAAGTACCAGGCGATAGTATCGTATACAGAGAGTAAAACACCAGACTTTTTTCGCAAATCTGCGAAATGCCCCGGGCCAACCAGTGCGAGCGCTCGCTGGCAAATAATTTTCTTTTCTAACTTTCGCCAAAAGCTGGTACTGTCAAGCCATTACCGTCTAGGGAGTCATCATGGAAATCCCACGCTATCCCGTTTCGAGGGAGCTGCTCCTTGAGGATAAGCCCCTGCTGGACCGGCTCTTCCTACAACTGCAGCCCCGCATCTCCGAGCTTTGCTTCGCCAACCTGTACCTGTTCCGGGGGGTGCACGACTACCGGCTGACCCTGGTGGGCGATGCGCTGGTTGCCCTGGCGCGCGGCTGGGACGGCTCTTCCTATTTTCTGCCACCCTTTTCCGGGGACGCCGGCGGCGCCGCCCGGGAGCTGCTCGCCGAAGGGCTCACCCTTTATGGCGCGGACGATACTTTTCTAGAGCAATTTTCCCCGGCAGAGGAGGGGCTTGAGGTCGTCGCGGACCGGGACAACTTCGATTACCTGCACTTAAGGGAGGAGATGGCCCAGTTGAGCGGGAAGAACTACCACAAGAAAAAGAACCGGGTGAACTATTTCACCGTGCGGCATCGCTACACCGTGGAAACCTATGGTGCGGGGCACCTGCAGGGGGCGCTTGCGGTTCTCGACGAGTGGCTCCGGGTGAGGACGGCCATGGGGCCGAGCTCACTGGGAGGCGAGGTCGAGGGGGCGCGGGAGGCTCTGACCCTGTGTGACGAGCTGGGACTTTCCGGGGTGGTGTTGCTGGTCGAAGGAGAGGTGAAAGGCTTTGCACTCGGGGAGCGGTTGAACCATTCAACCGCCGTGTGTCATTTCGAGAAAGGCGACCTTTTCATGGATGGTCTCTATCAGTTACTGGACCGGGAGTTCAGTCGGCTGCTCTTCACCGACTGCCGTTACCTGAACCGTGAGCAGGACCTGGGGGAGCTGTCCCTGCGGCAGGCGAAGCTTTCCTACCATCCGGCGGAGCTTGTGCGTAAATACCGGGTAAAGGCGGTTGAGTCGTTGAGTCGTTGAGTCGTTAAATCGTTAAGTCAGTACCCGACCGCTCAACCACTCGACCACTCAACGTCTCAACGATTCTCCCAGCCTTTCATTCAGTCGTTGAGTCGGTACCCGACCGTTCAACCACTCGACCACTCGACGTCTCAACGATTCTCCCGCCTCTCCCCCAGCCTTTCATACAGGAAGGCGTCCAACTCCAGCGCCGCGGCGTCGAAGTCTTCCATGCTGAGGTTGTAGTCGCCCTCCCAGTCCCGGTTCTTGTAGTAGACCTTGTCGTAGTAGTCGCAAACGAGCCCCGTCATGAAGGGCTCCAGCTCCCAGCGCTCCAGGTTCCCGGCGAGCTCGTCGCAGACCTTGCCGCCCAGCTTCTTGCGTATGCGCTGCAAGGCGACCGCCATCTCTTCCTTGTACTCGGGGAGCCCGTACTCCTCAATCAGGCGCCCCACCCGGGTCGAAAGCTCCGCGTAGCACCAGATCCTGACCCCCGCCGCCATCTTCTGATAAAAGTCTCCCGGCAGCGACACCCTGCCGATCCGCTCGCTCTCGCCTTCCACGATCAGGGGGAGCCCACCCGGCGTCTTTCTGATCGCGTCCCAGAGCAGGGTCTCGAAGCGCTTCTGGCTCAGGGTCTGGTTCAGGCCAAGCTGGCCGAAGGCGGAGCCCCGGTGGCAGGCCAGCCCCTCCAGGTCGACGACCGCGTGCCCGCTATCCTTGAGTCCCAGCAGGAAGGTGGTCTTGCCGGTCCCCGTCATGCCGTGCAGCACGACCAGCGGGGCCGGCGGGTTGAAGGGGTTGAAGTAGCCGGAGACGTGGTTTCGGAAGCCCTTGTAGCCCCCTTCGAGCTGCAGCGCCTGGTGTCCGGTGAGGTCCAGTATGGAGGTGACCGTCTTGCTCCTCAGCCCCCCGCGCCAGCAATAGACCAAAAGCGGCCGCCCCTGCGCCTTTTCCGCGATGCTGGCCACAAGCTCCGGGAAACGGTGGGCGGTCAGTTCCAGCCCGCGCTTGCGGGCGGTCTGCGGCCCCTGCTCCTTGTAAAGGATGCCGATCTCCACCCGCTCCTCGTTGCTGAGCAGCGGGGCGTTGAAGGCTCCCGGGATATGGTCCTCCTCGTATTCCAAGGGGGTGCGGACGTCAACGGGGAGGTGGCTGTCGAGAAGGGTCTCAATAAAGGGTGTGGTTGCTGGCACGCGTTTCTCCTGTAATCGGTTATTATAGGGAGAGCTCCGCATTATTGCAAGGTAAGCGTTGGGGGATGCAGTATAATCGAGGTGTCCGGCGGGCCGCATGGCTACTTGGTGGCTGCTGCACAAGTGCTGCGGCGCCTTTTCTGTTGAGCGGTTCTCACTTGTGTGGTATCTTACACTGTTTTTACATCCATCTTTTGTAAAGGTTAAGGAGATTTTATAGATGTTTGGCGCGCTTATAAAGAAATTTGTCGGGAGTAAGAACGAGCGGGAGCTGAAACGACTCTGGCCGGTCGTCGAGCGCATAAACCAGCTGGAAGCCGAGATGGCGAAACTCTCCGACGAGGCGCTCAGGGGGAAGACCGTTCATTTCCGGGAGCGCTTGGCCCGGGGCGAGAGCCTCGACGACCTGCTCCCCGAGGCCTTCGCCGTCTGCCGCGAGGCGGGCAAGCGGGTGCTCGGCATGCGCCACTTCGACGTGCAGCTGATCGGCGGCATGGTGCTGCACTCAGGAAAGATCGCCGAGATGAAGACCGGCGAGGGCAAGACCCTGGTGGCGACGCTCCCCTCCTACCTGAACGGGCTTTCCGGCAAGGGCGTGCACGTGGTGACGGTCAACGACTACCTCGCCAAGCGCGACTCCGACTGGATGGGGCGCATCCATAAGTTCCTCGGCCTCTCCGTCGGCGTCATCGTGCACGGTCTGGACGACGACGAGCGCCGCGAGGCCTACGCGGCCGACGTCACCTACGGCACCAACAACGAGTTCGGCTTCGACTACCTGCGCGACAACATGAAGTTCGACCTGGCCGACTACGTGCAGCGCCCCTTCAACTTCGCCGTGGTCGACGAGGTCGACTCCATCCTGATCGACGAGGCGAGGACGCCGCTCATCATCTCCGGCCCCACCGAGGACTCCACCGATAAGTACTACATCATCGACCGCATCATCCCGCTCCTCAAGAAGGGGGAGGTCATCGAGGTCGAGGCGAACACCCTTTCCGGCAAGAGGAAGACCTACACCGGCGACTACACGGTGGACGAGAAGGCGAAGAGCGCGACCCTCACCGAGGACGGGGTGCGCAAGGTGGAGCAGCTTCTCAAGATCGAGAACCTCTACGACCCGCGCAACATGGAGATCCTGCACCACACCCAGCAGGGGCTGCGCGCCCACGCCCTGTTCAAGCGGGACGTGGACTACGTGGTCCGGGACAACGAGGTGCTGATCGTCGACGAGTTCACCGGCCGCCTCATGCCGGGCCGCCGCTGGTCCGACGGGTTGCACCAGGCGATCGAGGCGAAGGAAGGGGCGAAGATCGAGAACGAGAACCAGACGCTTGCCACCGTCACCTTCCAGAACTACTTCAGGATGTACCCGACCCTCTCCGGCATGACCGGCACCGCGGACACCGAGGCAGAGGAGTTCCACAAGATCTACAAGCTGGACGTCATCGTCATCCCGACCAACCGGCCGCTGCTGCGCCCGGACTTCCCGGACGTGATCTACAAGACGGAGCGCGAGAAGTTCAACGCGGTCATCGAGGAGATCAAGGAGCTGCACATCAAGGGGCAGCCGATCCTGGTCGGCACCATCTCCATCGAGAAGTCCGAGGAGCTCTCGGAGCTCCTGAAGCTGCAGGGGATTCCGCACTTCGTGCTGAACGCGAAGCAGCACGAGCGCGAGGCGGAGATCGTGGCACAGGCCGGCCGCAAGGGGATGGTGACCATCGCCACCAACATGGCGGGGCGCGGCACCGACATCGTCCTGGGCGGCAACCCCGACGGCCTGGCGCGCCAGGACTTCGGCGGCACCCCCGAGACCAAGGCAGAGGCCTTCATCGAGGCGTTCGAGAAGCTGAGCAACGACGACGCCCCCCAGGAAGAGCTGGTCCGGACCCTCAAGCGTGATTTCCCCGAGGTGGCCGAGGCGGTCATCGCCTACCTGGACCAGACCGAGGAGCCCGACTACGACGAGCTGCAGGAACTGGTCTTTGAGGCCAACAAGAAGCTGTTCGACGCCATGGTCGACAAGTACAAGCCGGTCTGCGCCGCGGAACACGACGAGGTCGTCAAGCTGGGCGGCCTGCACATCCTGGGCACCGAGCGCCACGAGTCGCGCCGCATCGACAACCAGCTGCGCGGCCGTTCCGGCCGTCAGGGCGACCCCGGCTCCTCCCGTTTTTACCTGTCGCTGCAGGACGACCTGCTGCGCATCTTCGGCAGCGAGCGGGTCTCCATGATCATGGACAAGCTTGGCATCGAGGAAGGCGAGGCGATCACCCACGGCCTGATCACCCGCGCCATCGAGAACGCCCAGAAGAAGGTCGAGGCGCACAACTTCGAGATACGCAAGCACCTGATCGAGTACGACGACGTCATGAACAAGCAGCGCGAGGTGGTCTACACCCAGCGTAAGGAGATCCTGGCCGGCAACGAGATCAGGGACAGCTTCCTCGGCATGGTGGACGACACGGTCACCGACCTGGTGGCGAGCTTTGCCATCGACAAGGTCGCCGCCCGCGACTGGGACTGGCAGGGGATCGAGGACACCGTCGCCAAGACCTTCGGCTACAACCTCGACCTGACCCCCGACGTGCTGTCCCGGCTCACCCCGGTCAACTTCGACGACCTTTTGCGCGGAGGGGCGCGCCAGCGTTTCGCGGCCAAGCTCGCCGAGTTCGGCGACGACCTGATGGACCACCTGATCAAGGTCATCATGCTGCAGGTCATCGACACCCAGTGGAAGGACCACCTGCTTTCCATCGACCACCTGAAAGAGGGGATCGGCCTGCGCGGCTACGGCCAGAAGGACCCCAAGCAGGAGTACAAGCGGGAGGCCTACCAGCTCTTCATGGACATGATGACCCGCACCCGGCAGGAAGTCGTGGAGAAGATCTACTGGGTGCAGGTGGCCCAGGAGGAGCAGGAGGTGGAGAAGATCGAGGTGGAGCAGGCGCGCCAGCAGCAGCGCATGGTGTTCAACCTGGGCGACCAGCCCGAGCCGGCGCCGCCGGTCCAGCCCGCCAAGAGCAGGCGCAGCGTCGGCAGGAACGACCCCTGCCCCTGCGGCAGCGGGCAGAAGTACAAGAAGTGCTGCGGCAAGTAACAGGCTCTGCAAGGCTTTTTTATCTGACCGATCAGTCGGATCGGACCGATCGGTCGGATGAAGCAGAGAGCGGAAGGTGAAAAAGTTAAATGAAGTATGTGGCACGTTTGCTGGAGGTTTTATGAGCGTTAAGGGTTTTCGGTTCTCCGCAGTGGAGGCCGCCATCAAAAAGCCGGGCCGTCTCGACCTGGCACTCATCTTCTCCGATGTCCCCGCTTGCGTCGCGGCGGTCTTCACCACCAACAAGGTGCAGGCGGCGCCGGTCATCCTCTCGCGCCAGCGCGCCAGAAACGGCAGCTGCCGCGCCCTGCTGGTGAACAGCGGCAACGCCAACGCCTGCACCGGCGAGCAGGGGATGGCGGACGCCCTCTCATGCGGCCGGCGCACCGCTGAGGCCCTCGGGCTCCCCGACGAGGAACTGCTGATCGCCTCCACCGGTGTCATCGGGCAGCCGCTCCCCATGGCGCGCTTCCGGAGCGCCATCCAGCCCCTGGTGGACGGCCTGGACGGCGGCACCCTGGACCAGGTCGCCAGCGCCATCATGACGACGGACACCTTCGCCAAGATCGAGCGGCGCAAGGGAGAGGCCGGCGGCATGAGCTACCGGATCGAGGGGGTCGCCAAGGGGGCCGGGATGATCCAGCCCAACATGGCCACCATGCTCTCCTTCCTGGTCAGCGACGCGGCGGTCGAGCCGGCGCTGCTGGCGAGCGCTTTCGGCCAGGCGGTCGAGGGCTCTTTCAACGCCATCACGGTGGACGGCGACATGTCGACCAACGACACCGCCCTGATCATCGCCAACGGCGCCGCCGGAAACCCGGTCATCAAGGCCGGCACTCCCGAGGCTGCCGCCTTCCTGGCCCTGCTGCAGGAAGTCACCCTGTCGCTTGCCAAAATGATCGTCAAGGACGGCGAGGGCGCCACCAAGTTCGTGACGGTGAAGGTGACCGGGGCCGCGAACCACGCCGATGCCAAAAAAGCGGCGCTTGCCGTCGCCAACTCGCTCTTGGTGAAGACGGCATTCTTCGGGCAGGACGCCAACTGGGGCAGGATCATCGCCGCGGTCGGCTACTCCGGCGCGCAGCTGGAGCAGGACCGGGTGGAGATACGCTTCGACGAGGTGACCATGGCCTCAGGCGGCATCTTCGCCGGCGGCGACGCGGAGGCGGCCGGCACGGAGGTCCTGAAGCGGCCCGAGTTCACCGTCGGCATAAACCTGCACCTCGGCACCGGCGAGGGAGTCGTCTATACCAGCGACCTCTCCTACGATTATGTTCGGATCAACGCGGATTACCGGACCTGACCCGGTCGGGACACCTGCTGCTGGAGGCACCATGACTTTTACCAGGCTACTTTGTACAGCCAGCGCCGCCCTCATCTTCGCCGTCGCCGGCCGCGCGCCCGCCCAGGCGAGCGACCTGAAGGTCACCGAGATGGCCGTCACGACCAAGGTCGTCAAGGGGAACCCCATCGACTCCGTCAGACGCATCTCATCATCCTCGGTAAAGGCGCTGTACTGCTTCACCAGGATCACGGCTCCCAAGGACACCGACACCACCATTAAGCACGTCTGGTATCTCAACGACAAGGTGGTGGCCGAGGACACCATGCCGGTGAAGGGGTCGCACTGGCGCACCTACAGCCGCAAGGGCGTGGAAAAGGGGGTTTCCGGCGAATGGCGCTGCGAAGCGCTGGACAGCGACGGAAACCTGCTGAAGTCGGTCAGCTTCAGAATGAACTAGCCTGACCAAACGAGTGCGGTATATGCCTAGCCTCACCTCATGGCGCGCCATGAGCTTTCTCAGAAGTCTGGTCTGTCTTTTCCTGCTTGCCGCCGCGGCCCCCTGCCTGGGGGCGGACACTGCGAGGATCGATGCGCTGCTGGCCGACGCCATCGGCCACAACCTGATAGCCGGCGGCGTCGTGCTGGTGGGGAGCCACGACAGGGTGCTCTTCGAGTGGGCCTACGGCCGGGTCTCCGGGGCTCCCGTGGCGCGTGTCATGACCCTCGACACCATCTTCGACCTCGCCTCCCTCACCAAGGTGATCGCCACCACCCCCGCGGTACTGAAGCTTGCGGAGGAGCGGAGGCTCTCCCTTTTGGACCCGGTGGTTAAATGGTTCCCCGAGTTCGCCGGCCGCGGCAAGGACGCCATCCTGGTCCTGAACCTGCTGACCCACACCTCCGGGCTGGACGACATCCCGCTCTCCAGCGCCGCGCCGCTCGCCAGCGCGGTCGAGGGGGCCGCCGCCCAGAAGCTCAAGGGCGAGGTGGGGAGCCGCTTCAAGTACGCCGACCTGAACTTCATCCTGCTCGCCGAGTTGACTCGTCGGGCGACCGGGGCGGGACTCGATCTCTACACCCAGGCCTCATTTTACCGGCCGCTGGGCATGGTCGACACCTCCTTCAACCCGAGCGACAAGGGGCGCTGCTCCGCGACGCTCTTCGATGAGCGACTGCTGGTCGGCGAGGCCCAGGATTACCCGGCGCGCCAGTTGGGAGGGGTGGCGGGGCATGCCGGGCTCTTCTCCACCGCCGGAGACCTCGCCAGGTTCTGCCGCATGATGCTCTCCGGAGGGACGCTGGACGGCAAGCGGGTGCTGGCGCAGCGCAGCGTAGACCAGATGACGGCGCCCTACTTCTCGCGCGGCGGCGACGTGGTGCGCGGGCTGGGCTGGGATATCGCGTCGCCGTATTCCTCGCCGCGCGGGCTCGGTTTTTCCGAGACCTCCTTCGGCCACACCGGCTATTCCGGTTCCTCCATCTGGATCGACCCGGTGTCCGACACCTTCGTGATCCTGCTCACCGCGCGCCTGGACTACAAGAATGTTCACGAATTCAACAGGTTTCGCGGCGACCTCTCCACACTCGCCTCGCTGCTCTTCGCGATCCCGCCGGAATTGCGCGAGATGGCGCATTTCAATGATGAGTGATTAATACGAAAAGGGCAAAAACCTTGACACCTTAGGGCCTTTATGTTAGCTTTTTCGCACCATTTTTGTCTCTGAAACGCCTGATTGACAGCTTCTATAGCAGGGGAGGGATCGATGGGCAATAGACTGCTCCTCGCAGATGACAGCATCACCATACAAAAGGTCGTGGCGATCATCTTTGCCAACGAGGAGTTCGAGCTGACCGTTGTGGACAACGGTATCGCAGCCCTGCAGAAGGCGCGGGAGGTCCGCCCCGATGTGATGCTGGTCGACGCCCTGATGCCCGGCAAGTCCGGCTACGAGGTGTGCACGGAAATCCGGCGCGACCCGGCGCTCGCCTCCACCCCCATCCTGCTGCTGATCGGGGCCTTTGAGCCCTTCGACGAGGATAAGGCGCGTGACTGCGGCGCCGACGCCTCCATAACCAAGCCGTTCGAGTCTCAGCAGCTGATCGACCGGGTCAAGGAACTGCTGGCGCTGGGCAAGTCGAGAAGCGCCGCGCCCGTAGCCGCGCCCGCTCCTCCTGCTGCTGCAGCTGCAGCTCCGCTTCCCGTCGAGTCCGCTGCCGAAGAGCTCTGGGGCGATCTGTCCTCCTTCGATACCATGCCTCCGGTCGCCGCTCCGGCCGCGCCCGTTGCGGCAGCTGTTCCGGCACCAGCCGCACCAGCCGCGCCAGCTGCGCCACCCGCGCCACCCGTGCAGCCCCAGCCTGCGGCAGCCAGCAGCTTCGCGCCGGCCCCGGCAGCGCCCCAGGCGGCACCCCCGGCAGCTGCAGCGCCCGTCTTCGCGCCGCCCCAGCCTGCGCCGGCGGCAACGCCAGCCGCGCCGACCGAAGAGTTTGTGGAAGCAAGCTACGAGGATGACCTTTGGGGTGCCTTCGATCTGGAGGAGCTCCCGAAAGCCGCTGCTGCTCCCGCAGCGGACTTGACGACCGAACCCGAGTTCGAGGCCGAGGAGTTTTTCAGTTTCGAGGACGAATCCGACGCGATAGAGGAGACCGGACCGGCCCTGGATTTCGGTGCCACCGCGCAGCCCGCTCAGCAGTCAGCCGAGGAGCTCTTCAGCTTTGCAGACGAGGCGCTCAGCGAAACGGCGTCCGCGGACCAGCCGGAAGCCTTCGACTTCCCCGTTGAGGAGCCGTTCTCCTTCGATACGGAGATCGAGGCCCCGGCAGCCGCCTTCGTCGCCCAGCCCATGGCGGCAGCAGCGCCTGTCACGCCCGCGGCTGCGCCGTTCGCGCCCAGCGCACCCGCCTTCCAGGCCGAGGCAGCCCCGGCACAGGCAGCAGCCCAGCCGGCCAGCTTCGCACTCAGCGAGGCCGACCTGGTTGCGGCCCTCTCCAAGATTTCCCGCGAGGTTATTGAGCGGATCGTCTGGGAGGTGGTCCCGGATCTGGCCGAGGTGCTGATCAAGGAAGAAATCAGGAAGCTCAAGGCCGGGGTCAAGGGCTAGCCTTCAGGGGGGCCGCATTCGCTTCAAAAAACAGGGGATTTTTATCCCCTTTTTTAGTGTTCAACGCTGTTGCCGGCATTTCATCGGACCGATCAGTCGGATCCGACCGATCGGCCCGATTAACGCCGGACAGGAAAACCAAACAAAGGAAACAAACGATGGCAAACAAAGAGCTGGAAAAAGTATACGAGCCGAAGAGCGTCGAGCAGCGTTGGTACCAGGTGTGGGAGCGCGAGGGGTATTTCCACGCGACGCTCCCCTCCGACAAGCCGTCCTACAGCATCGTCATCCCGCCGCCCAACATCACCGGGGTGCTGCACATGGGTCACGCGCTGAACAACACCCTGCAGGACATCCTGTGCCGCTGGAAGCGGATGAGCGGCTACAACGTGCTCTGGATGCCCGGCACCGACCACGCGGGGATCGCGACGCAGAACGTAGTGGAGCGCCAGCTGGCTGCCGAAGGTAAGGACCGTTTCGAGCTGGGGCGCGAGGCGTTCATCGAGCGGGTCTGGCAGTGGAAGGGGGAGTCGGGCGGACAGATCATCGACCAGCTCAAAAGGCTGGGCGCCTCCTGCGACTGGGAGCGCGAGCGCTTCACCATGGACGCCGGCCTCTCCACCGCGGTACGCGAGGTGTTCGTGCGCCTGTACCAGGAAAAGCTGATCTACCGCGACAACCGGCTGATCAACTGGTGCCCGCGCTGCCACACGGCACTCTCCGACATCGAGGTGGAGCACGAGGACAAGGCGGGGCACCTCTGGCACCTGCGCTACCCGGTGGTGGGGAGCGAGGAGTTCCTGACCGTCGCGACCACACGCCCGGAGACCATGCTGGGCGACACCGCGGTCGCCGTCAACCCGGCCGACGAGCGCTACAGCCACCTGATCGGCGGCAAGGTGCTGCTGCCGCTGGTGAACCGCGAGATCCCGATCATCGCCGACGACTACGTCGATGTCGCCTTCGGCACCGGCATCGTGAAGATCACCCCGGCCCACGACTTCAACGACTTCGAGATGGGGCTGCGCCACAACCTGGACCGCATCAACGTGTTCGATGAGTCCGGCGTGGTGAACGCCGCCGGTAAGCAGTACGAGGGATTGGAGCGCTTCGCGGCAAGGAAGCAGGTCGTCGCCGACCTGGACGCCCTGGGCCTTCTGGAGAAGATCCAGGACCACTCCCTGTCGGTGGGCGGCTGCTACCGCTGCAAGACCGTCGTCGAGCCCTACATGAGCCTGCAGTGGTACGTGAAGGTGGCCCCGCTGGCCGAGAAGGCGCTTGCCGCCGTCAAGGACGGCAGGACCAAGATCGTGCCCCAGCAATGGGAGAACACCTACTACGACTGGATGGAGAACATCAGGGACTGGTGCATTTCGCGTCAGATCTGGTGGGGGCACCGGATCCCCGCCTGGTTCTGCGACCACTGCGGCCATATCACGGTTGCCAAGGACGATCCTTCCTGCTGCGCTGAGTGCGGCTCCGACGAGATCCGCCAGGAGACCGACGTGCTGGACACCTGGTTCTCCTCGGCGCTTTGGCCCTTTTCGACCCTGGGCTGGCCGGAGAAGACCCCGGAGCTCGCCTCCTTCTACCCGACCTCGTGCCTGGTGACCGGCTTCGACATCCTCTTCTTCTGGGTGGCCCGCATGATGATGATGGGGCTGCACTTCATGGACGAAGTCCCCTTCACCGACGTCTACATCCACGCCCTGGTGCGCGATTCCCACGGGCAGAAGATGAGCAAGTCCAAGGGGAACGTCATCGACCCCTTGACCGTCATCGACGCCTACGGCACCGATGCCTTCCGCTTCACCCTGGCCGCCTTCGCGGCGCAGGGGCGAGACGTGAAGCTCGCCGAGGAGCGCATCGCCGGCTACCGCAATTTCGCCAACAAGATCTGGAACGCCTCGCGCTTCGCCATGATGAACCTGGAGGGGTTCGATCCGGAAGGGATCGACCTTGGCTCGCTGAAGCTTTCCAACGCCGACCGCTGGATCCTGTTCCGCCTGAACGAGGCGGCGGGCTCCGTGCACGAGGCGCTGACCACCTTCCGCTTCAACGAGGCGGCCAACGACCTGTACCGCTTCACCTGGAGCGAGTTCTGCGACTGGTACATTGAACTCGTAAAGGACGACCTCTACAAGGGTGACGCCGAGCGGCAGGCGAGCGCCAAGTACGTGCTCTGGCTCGCGCTGGAGAGTCTTTTGCGCCTGCTGCACCCCTTCATGCCCTTTATCACGGAGGAGATCTGGCAGACGCTCCCCGGAAGGGAGGACCGGGCGGCATCGATCATGCTGGCCGAATTCCCGACCCCGCGTCCCGAGTGGGCCGAGTTCGCCGGCGCCGCCACCGAGATGGAACTGGTCATGGACGTCATCAGTGGGATCAGGAACATCAGGGGCGAGATGGAAGTGGCGCCCAGCAAGCAGATCGCGGCCATTCTTGACTGCGGCTCGGCCGAGAGCCTGGCTCTACTGAAGCGCAACGAGTATTACGTCATGAGCCTGGCGCGGCTTTCCGACCTCGCCATCGGCCAGGGAGTCGAGCGCCCCACCGAGGCGTCCCTGCAGGTGGCCGGCGACGTCGAGATCATCGTGCCGCTGCGCGGCCTGGTGAACGTGGAGGAAGAGGAGAAGCGGCTTGGCAAGGAGATCGCCAAGATCGAGAAGGACATCGACTTCCTTTCCAAGAAGCTGGAGAACCCGAGCTTCGTGGAGCGGGCCCCCGCCGACGTGGTGGTGAAGGAGCGCGAGAAGATCGCCGAGTTCGCCAACAAGAAGCGGCTTCTCGAAGAGAGTCTGGAGAAGATCCAGCGCCTGCGCTAAGGGCGCCCGAAACAGACTGTAGCTAGACACAGCATGCGAGCCAACTGCCGCTGTTCCCTCCATGGGGGGACAGCGGTTTTTTTGTGGAACGGTCCAAATAGTTAAGGCACCGCAACCGGCTCCCCGGGTGGCGCCGCGCGCTTGCCGCTAATGGAGCATGGTCCAGGCAAAGAATGCTATCCCGGTCCCTCCCGCCGCGAGCGAGCCGAACCAGACCAGCCGGGAGCGTGTCAGGGCGGCCACCGCGCCCAAGGCGATGGAGATCTGGAAGAGGACCACCGAATTGGCAAAGCCGTGGTGCCGGTGCAGGAAGTGATCGGATTCCAGCAGCTTCTCGTCCCGCTCGCGTTCCTTCTCCCGCGCCTTGTCCTGAATCTCCTTCTGCTCCTCGACGTAGCGGCTGATCTTTTCGGTAAAACGGGCGGGAGGCTCCTTGCCGTTGGCGAGCCAGGCAGAGAGGGAGGCCTCCTGAATGGCCGCCTTGATCCCCTTGGCCTGGTAATAGTTCCATTGATCAGAGGCAAGAGACTGCAGGCGGGTGGCATCCGTTTTCAACACCAGGGCGGTATTGACCGTGTCTCCGGCCTGCAGCGAGGCGAGCGCGGCGAGGATTGCCAGAATGGCGGTGGTAAGGGAGATCTGCTTCAGGAAAGATCCACCTTCGCGCTCAAGTTCTTCCTTGATCGCTTCGTGTAGATTTTCGGTCTCGATTTCGGGTTCTTCGGGCATGACACGCCTCCTATTAATAATCAAAAATTTGCGGGCTCCTTGGTGGGTGTTTTTTGTCCAGGTTTCGTAGGGGCGAATCATCATTCGCCCGATCTCACTGAGCTCGAATCCCGCTAAACAGCCACCTACGTGATACAGGTCCGATAACATTAGCGAGAACAGGTTGGGAGGGAAACTTTCTAGAATTGTATCTGTTTGCAGGGGTGCAGTAAAGGTGAGGAAGGTATATCGACAGGCCGAACCTCAAGGTAGGAAAAGCTCCATGACCTCTTCAATGAGAGTAGCAAACTCGGGGGGCGCTAATTCGATGGTTGCACCACCTGAGAGGTGTTTGTGAGAAGGATAAGGTAAGGCAGGCTTGTGGGCAGCATTGTCAGAGCCAGCGTCGCCTGCCTATGGCCGTAAAGCCCGCACTTATTTCCCTGCCGGGATTATTTTCCTGATGCCATGCTCATAGTCGTGGGTTATGGACTTCAGGTTGCTCTTGACACTTCCTCGGGTGTAGGACTGATACATGTACCAGGCCCCGACGAGCGCCAGTAAAAAGATTATGATTCCGATGACCCCACCACGCTGGTTTCTCAGGGGGCCTATCAGTCTTGTCGTCGTTGTCTTGCTGTCCATGGATGTACTCCTTGTGGCGTGATTTTGATGCGGCTGTCCTGCCCAAAAAACAATTCGCAACTTGTATGCCAGCGCCGCCTCGCGGACCTAGTGCCTTCAAGATCCCGAATGCATTGGGTAAAGCGCAATGGGGCAGGGCGGGATAAAGGGAAACCCGCCAGGGGAATCCGTCACAGGTGCATGTACCGTCACATGTGACAGATTGCGCCCTGACGGTTTGTCTAGCAGCGCTCCAGGACGACGGCGCCGATCCAGGGAAGATTGATGGTCTGACCGCGGTAAATCTGGGCCTGGTAGCCCCCGTTGGTCTGCTCCTGCTCGAACTCGACCTGGAAAACCGGCCAGGACGAATTGAAGATCTCCTTGTAGGGGGCGCCCGCGGGAAGGCCGAGCCACGAGCTGTCCTGGCGCTGGTCCGGCGTGCCGAAAGAGACCACCGCGAAGAGGCTCTGGTTGGAGCCGCAGCTGAAGGCGACAGTGCGGTTCCCGGTGGCAACCACCTGGAAGTTTGCGTCTCCCTGCAGTCCCTTGGAAGGATCGTTGCGTAGCCCCAAGAGCTGCCGGAACCAGGCGAGTACCCGGGTGCTGTCGGTGGCCGCCGTGGCGGGAAGATCATGCTCCTGAGGGTTGATGAACTTGGTGTTGTCGTCGAAGGAGAAGGCGACCGTTTCACCCACCTCCTGGCCCATGAAAAGCATCGGTACTCCGTTGGAGAGTGCGGTCAGGGTGCCGAGTGCCTTGGCCATCTGGTATCCCTGACCAAAGGGAGGTCGCGCCGCGATGCGGATATTGAGGCTGTCCTGTCCGCTCACCATGTCGTGCGACTCGCCAAAGCGGGTGGCCTGGAAAAACGGGCGCCCCCAGAACTGCGGCTTGTCCATCTCGGTCTTGAGGCCCGCTGAGTCATCCCAGCCAGGGTGTGCACTGTCGTAGCTGGCCGCCCTGATCTGAAACACCTCGTCGATGCCCCATTGACCGTCCAGAACCCCCGTGACAGGGTTAGATACATCCCACGGGGTGGTGGCGGAGTTCTCGGCGACGCAGTAAGGCCAGGCTCGCCCCTCGGCGCAGGCCGCCGCACGCAGGCTGGCGCGGATCATGGACAGGAACTCCCAGCCCCCCTGGCACTTGGTGACAATGGTCTGGGTGTCGTCGAAACGAAACCCGTCAAGGTTGAAGGTCCGGAACAGGTACACACAGGCCTGCCGGAAATACTCCCGGACCATGGGATGGCCGCAGTTCATCCGGTCGCCGTCATAGTCCCCGTTTCGGTACACGTCGGGGGCGATGCTCATAAGCGACGACCCGAGGGAGTGGTTGTAGACCAGGTCCAAGGTGACGCCGCGGCCGGTCCCGTGGGCCGCGTCGACCAGGCGGGCCAGCGCCGGCGCCCCGCCGTAGTATTCGTCGATGGCGAAGTAATAGGACGGGTCGTAGCCCCAGGAGACCGCCGAGCTGAATTCGTTCACCGGCATGAGTCCCAGGACCGTGACCGGTAGCTGGTGCAGGTAGCCGGGCTGCCCGAGCCGGCTGGTGGGGTTCAACTCGTCCGCCAGCAGGTCGAAGGAGGAGAGGGCGCCGGGATTCAGGTTGCTGAAGCGCCTGGCGTGGATCTCGTAGATCAGGAAGTTCTGCCACCCCATGGTCTGCCATGGTTGACCGTGCGCCGCCTCGCTGACTGCCGCGACGTCGAGCACGACAGACCAGGAGGTGCCGGCGTCGGCGGGGTCCGCGCCGAAGCTGGTCTTCAGGCTCCCGGCATCCAGAACGGCGCGTGCAGCGGGATCCATGACTTCCGTCTGGTCGTTGAGCAGGAAACGGTAGCGCGTCCCGGGCGCCGCCTGGGAAAGCGGCAGGGCGCACCACCAGTAGAAGGTGTCGCCCGTCAGCGTCATCGGAAGCTCCTGGCGGGCCGGTCCTGCGGCTGGGTTCTCCTCTATCAGGATGAGTTGGGCTTGGACTGCGTGCGGGGCGTGCACGACAAAATAGATCTGATCGCCCATGATCGTGGCGCCATGGGGAAGCTCCCTGGCGGCAAAGATCCCGGTGTCGACCAGCGCACTCCCGAAGGCTGCTTTCATCAGGGCCGCGCGATCAGGCGGGTCGGCAAACCGGGTGGCGCCGCGGGAACAGACTCCGTACACACCCTCGGTCGTGTAGAGGGTCTGAGTGGCGGCGCTCGGGGTGCAGTACCTGCTAGTGTCGAGCCAGGGATAGGGTTTCGGCTCGGCTCCGGCTGCAGGGATCAGGTCGATGGCGGTCGTGGTGTCCAGCGCGAGGTCGAGACCGGCCTGCCAGGAGCCGTTCGGTTGCAGGGTCGCCGGCACCGTCTGGTAGGCGGGGCCGTTGCCGAGGGAAACCTGGACCGAGACTCCGCTATTGAAGCTCGAAGCGGCCTGGGGCTGGATGGATACCGGGATGGACGTTATGACCGGGAAGCGGTCGACCCAGGCTCCGGCGCCCAGTATGAAGCGCGACACGGTGTCCGGCGCGGACGGGTCGGCGGGGAAGGGGCGCTGCAGGGGCGGATTCTCCGCGTTTTGCCCGCTGGTGACGGCGTAGCTTGCCTCGGGATAGATCGGCACACCGTAGGAGGCGACCTGGAAGAGCGGGCTCCCGGGGTAGGGACCTGATGCGGTGCAGGTCAGGGGGAAGACCGATTTTTCGACCAGGTCGGTAAGGGAGAGTTGCGGCGGAGCGCCAAGGCTGGCACCGTACAGCACCTCAAGGGCGACCGTCGTCAGGGCGAGAGGTTCGCGGCGCAGGTCGCACTGGCCGCTTTTGAGCCAGAGGAAGGCGCCATCGCAGGGGCGCCAGACGCGGTTGCTGGCATCGGGCTCCCAGACTGCCGCTTGGTTATTAGTCGCCGGTTGCACCAGCTTCAGGTTGAAGCCCGCCGTCATCCATGGCGTCATGGTCACCCGGAAGCTTGATACGCCGCTTCCGTCGTCGCGGGAAGACTCTCCGAAGAAGGCCGGCACGGCGCTGGCATCGTAGGGGTTCCAGACATAGAGTTGTCCCCCCCGGAATGCGCTTTGGGTGATGGCTTGAAAGGTGAGCACGTCGCCCGGGTTGAAGTGGGCGCCTTCCGGAAAGGGATTCTGGTAGAGGACTCTCGGCGAGGATTCGAAGGTCCAGATTTCCGTCGGTGCGGGTAGGAAAAGCCGCCGGGTAACGTCGTCCGTCTCCCAGGTCTGCAGGCCCGTGCCTGGGTCGGTCGCGTGGAACTTGAATTGCAGCTTGCGCGCGTCAGGAGTGTCGGGGAGCTGGAAATCCACCAGGTCGCCATTGGGAGTTCCCTTGCTGTCCCAGACGTTGTTGCCGTCCCAAGCGGCCTGCCAAACGCGCATGCTCCACGAGATTGGCGGGTTGGCAGGTTTGTGATGCACGATAGTTCCCATGATGTTTCCCTCCGTAGCTGTGATCCATCCAATGCAGGTTTATTAATGATAATACGTTACTATCGTTTAAGCGTATGGCAATAGATAATGTTCCGCAGTCGCCTCCGGGGCGGAAAAGATACCCCTCATGAACCGAACGATGCTCGTCATTTAGTTAAACATGGGGACGTTTTTGATGACCATCATAAAACCTACGATACCCATCACAAACCAAATGATGGTCATCATTTTGTTAAACATGAGGACGTTTGGGTTTTTGATGACCATCATAAAACGTATGGTACCCATCACAAACCAAACGATGGTCATCATTTTGTTAAACACGGCGGGTGTCAAGGTAGTTGTCGCCTCTGCTGAAATTATGCAGCATCAAGAAGTTTCGTTTCCACCTTTGATTCAGGGTTCAGATAAACCGTCTCCACGGGCTTCCAATTCCTGGTATTTTTGG
>Ga0316217_10000796_pt1 | contig 43524 bp, 38 predicted proteins | sample 1anoAmetaG_FD_203633 | JGI IMG/M metagenome (GOLD analysis project Ga0316217, IMG submission 203633) | Freshwater microbial communities from Trout Bog Lake, Wisconsin, USA - 1anoA | ecosystem: Environmental > Aquatic > Freshwater > Lake > Hypolimnion/Profundal zone | place: USA: Wisconsin...
TGGGTAATATTGTGATGTAGTATTGCTAATTGCTGAAATCATGTTTTTGTGATGACGATGGGGATGACGATTACTCCGATTATTGTCAGTAAAATCATCATTATGCAGCACATTTTCTAATTAGCTTATTACTTACCTTTTGGCTTTTTTTATGCAGTACTTTACCAGATTACAGCTTTTGCTCCCCCTTTTATACATGATTTTTAGCTCCTTCTAAAGCTTATTCTATTGTCGTTAGTTTCTCTCCTTGTAGCTTTACCAAATCTGCCAAATCCTCCATCATTCTTAGGCATTATCTCATGCTCTGCATAGATTCATGACTACTCTTTCAAGTTTTTGGACGTCGTTACATTTATCAATGATGTCTGAAACGTAATTTTCAAGCTAAACTGAAGGTGAGTCTAACAGCTTTTCCCTCAGCATTTATTGGCCTTTTTTAGGGTTATGAATCAAATTTTCGAGTTCCTTTTATGAGATCTATTCGCCTTGTATCATCTCAGCCCTCCTCTGGAGAGTACTTTTGAGCTGTTCTGTGATTATTTATTGAACATTCTTGAACGAAGATATAGCTTCATTGGCCTCTCTAGTTACCCTACTGCACTAAATCAACTTGCTCTTGTCCCCCTGTTCAACCTCTTTTTTGAATTCATTGTTTATCTCATCTATTACAGGTTTTAGTTCTTGGAGAGACTTGTTTGCTTAAGTTATCTTATGGTTTATCTTGGTGTTAATCTATCTTGGTACTAACTAAAGTACTTTTGCTTGTCCGGGTTGCTGGACTTTGAATATTCTGCTTTTAGCTTCTACAAATTGCTCACTATTTCTTGCATTTTTCTGATCAAATCACGAGCTTTGACGTACTTGGCATCATCTGAGGCTTCAGTTATTTCCTCAGAAAGAAGGTCATCTCTAAGTTTTGAGCCAATAATGGTTGGATCTGGAATAAACTGCCTCAATCATTTGATACGTTTGCAAGTTCAACGAGTCTGTTGCGGTACATTTATAATATTTTTCATTATAACCAGCTATTTAGTATGATTCTTAGATGGGTTTTCTTTATCGGCACGAAAAACATAAATATTTGCTTTATTTGCTTACTATTACAATTATTAATTGGTATCTCGTTTTTTTTGCCTAATATCCTATCCCCAAGAAAATTAAAGCAGATATACATAGTACTAAGCTTATTTGATCAAATTTTTCGGTCTAGAAGGGCTTTCTTTGCTTGAGAAATCATAACTTAGCAATAAAAGTTTAATATTCATTATAAATAAGGCTAATAACGGTAGGATTCAAATGAATCTCCTTTAAAAAGCAATGCTACGTAGATAAGCAAACATATTCAAATTAAAATACGCCTTTGCGAATGTCAAGCTACAGACGAGAATCAATGAGCTCCAATAAAAACAATTTTCTTTCAGAGGTCATAGCGATACTAAAGAATAGAAGCCGCAGGATATTGAGCTAGAAAACAAAGAACTGTACTTGAAGTATATGTAATAAGTTTTGGATAGGAAGTAGAAATAGCTGATGGAATTTGAAGAGTACTTATTGAAGCATAAAAAGCAGCAGGATTAATAAGAAATCAAAAGGACCATTCACAACCCTTTGCATTTAACGCAACTGGCTCAGACCCTAAACAAAAAAGTAGAGGTTTTCAAAGACATCATTGAAAAGTACAGTCTCAATAGCAAAAACCAAGTCCAACTGGAAAAACTGGCTCAAAGTTTGAATGTTGTCGAGGAGACATGCAAAGAGAACTACAACTAACTCAAGGAAACTCTCTTACAGAACCATCAGGAACTCATACTACAGAAGGAACAACTTTCTGTTAAATTGAGCAAACTTCATGAGCTAGAAAGCTACTAAAAATATCTGAATCAGCTTCAAAATGTCTTAGAGCAAAAGTAATACTAAATTATTAGAAAACAATCAGAAATGAAGCCACTTGAGACCCCTTAACATCTCTCAGTGATTCCAGCCAACTCTCCCACTTATAACACTTTCCAAGAGCAAGAAGAGCAGAGTTCACACTCCGAAGTGTCAGTTCGCAAAAGAGCAAAGTAAAAAATAAGATAGACTTAGGATATTCGAACATCGTAATTCAAGCAAACCGAACGAGATCTCAGTCCACAACAAGTCCAGCAAAATAATGCAAGAGCGTTCATGCGAGTAAGCCATGAACTGTCAGCTACAAGCATCTACAGACAATAGCACTAGTGTCAAATCACAGTCGGCTATGCTGGTTTCCCAAGCTACTCAATCGACAATCGAAGACCCCCTTATTGCGAACATAGTTAGGATAAATAACTAGGCACAATTGGTGAAATTTTTGAAATTATGGACAAAGTTTTCAGGCAATCACACAAAAGGATCAAATCAGTATCGTTCTTTGATGTACCTCTATCAATGGCGCTTGAACACACTCTTCGATTAAAGCATAAAAGACTCAGTGGTATAAATGGTGCGTTGGCCGAGGTGCCTTCAGCCTTTTGCCGATCTTCCTCCACTAAATTACGTATCTTTTTCATAACTTAGGCAGAACTATCTCTCAAAAAGAAGAAGTATCTTTAAAACTTTTTTGATTTTTAGAGGCGCCTGTTGCAGAGGAAGAAAATCAAGACACAGCTGCAAAGTATCATCAAGAACAAAAATCGGAGAGAAAGAACTGCCTTCTTCCTCTACTTCAAAAAGTTCAGATAGGTCATCAAAATTTTAACCTTAGTATAATCCGCATCAAATGGGCAGGGACAACCTTTGAAAGAGATAACCCTCCAGCAAAGTCAGTCGAACAATACAGCCATTTCCAAAGTCTTCAAGTAATCTAGGATAATCTCCAATTCGGGTGTGTTGCTAACTGAAGATAAATCGAAACAGACGATTTCCAAAACCCGCAGCAACAAAACCAACATCCAATCAAGCCAACCCAAACTCAAAGGGAGGTAAGCAAGTGTGGACATTGCCAAGTTCAGAGACTACATCAAATCTCAAGAGGAAAACGAAGCCAAGTTGGCCATAGAGTGTATAAGAATGCAAGCAGTTTTCCGAATGTCTTCTGTCCTCTCAATAGCAACAAACAGATTGTTCAATAAACTCTTTTCAGGCCTGTCGAGGCAAAGTGATACAAACCGAATCGATAGTTTATAAAAGGCGATAAACGGCTACGACTTCAAATGGGAGCTCTTTATGGCCAAGATACGAGTGGCCCTAACTTCAAACACAAACAAAATCGGACACCTGGAACAATTAGTGTCTTTCATAGGCAACGACAAATGATATTTTTGAATAGACTGCATCAGTATGTACAAAACAATAGATGCATACACTTTCCAAGTCATTTTTTACTAATCAAGCCTTCTATTATTTTTGCTTGTTGCTTGCATATAGCTGTTTGTATTTGCGAACTTGCTTCTATACGTACTCAGGCTGTGTTTACTAAGGCATAGTTACCTTAGCTTTATTTTGTTTTCTACATTAAATTGTGTCTACCCTTAGCTTTTAAGGGCTTATCTCTACTTATGCAACTTTTCAGCTCTTCGCTGACCTGAAGAATAAGCTGTTGAGAAGGTATAAGCAAGGTACATGTTAGCCGCAATAAATAGTACTCCAGCTCCATATTTCATTCCCTTTACGATTCGACTTATTGCCTTTTATTAGGAATTGGGCATTAAAATTAATTTAGTATGAAAAAAATAGTAATTAGATTCAAATATAAGCTATTCCTTTCTGGAAAAAATAAATGAGAAATATTTATAACTTTTTTAAGAATCGTCTTATAAGCTACAAAACTAAAATTTATAGAGGAACATGATTTTTTCTATATAACTCAAAGAAATAATTGCTCACTAGACTCATCCTCAATAGAGGATGATACTAATGATCTTCTTCAGATTACTTATCTATCTATATATCTATCTAATTGCTCACTATCATCTAATATGAGTGCTTATGGCTGAATCATTCGATTAGGCTCTTTCTTATTCGTTAAATGTGTTAGTTTCCTGCAAACCCTGAAAAGCCTTAGTTCCTTAAGATTCAGCTTTCCTTCGTAAAATGCTTTAGTAGTTATGATCATTTAAATCTAACAAGCCTATCATTATGAATTGTTTATAACAGGAATTTGGAGTCATAGCTATTAATCTTGACCATAGTTTAATCATTTTAATATTTAAACTCTTTATTTTAAGGTTATTAGCCCATTTTTAATTTTTTTTATTTTCACTAACAATTATTTTTACTTAAATGCGTACCACTAAAACTTTGATAATATTCTGGTTATTTAGTTTACTTTTAGCCAACGTAGCCTAAGCAGAATAGGTTGGCATCGAGCCTTAAGTCGCCAAACAAGTGTAAAGAGTCTTCGATATGTTCCCTTATGACGGAGAAGACACTTTGTTGCATCTAAAGCTGGAAGTCATGAGTGCGTATATCAACTACTTTGTCATAGCTTAGGGTGCCTACGATCCAAGGGGCAACCTCAAAGGCTTACAATTCAACAGACTTTAGTTTCTCAAATTCCAGCATCAAATAATCTATTTGCCAGTCAGAAGCTTCCCGCACATCGGGGAGAATCTCAGTGAAGAGCAGACTTAAGAGAACAAACTGTTTCTAATCAGTGCGTTTAGCAGCATCTCCAGTCTCATTATTGGACAAAATGATATACTAATATTCAGCTCAGTGGGGGATATAATAAAACAAAGTGCCATTTCGCAGTTCAGAACTTCTCAACACATCGTTTCTTGCACCCAGAAAGTCTTTTTTTATAAATATTTCAACCTAAAGCTGGCATTGAATCAAAACTAAAACACAAGAAATATAACAAAAATCAGCAATGGGGCCAAAATTATGCGATCTACGTATTTTGTGTCCAAAACGGCTGAATAGTTCTACAAAGATTTCTATGGTAACTAATGCGCCTAATCTTTCTCCTAAGTCGGAAATAATGCCTCTAAAGTCATCGCTGATGCAGGGTGGAGTTTGGTCCAAACTCCGCTGAAAATATTCCAGGAAGCCTTTGAGCTCAAAGATAAAAGCCCTGTTTTCATAAAAGTGGGGTTTGGAGAGCTTAATTTGCCTTCTGTTCTCATTTAAGACATCAAAAGTCAGGGAACAAAATCCATATACCTAAAACTTTTTGTGAACCTCAGTGTCAGTGACCTAGCAAACGACCAAACCCAAACACTCAGCTAAAGCGACACCGAAAATAACCCTTCTTCCTAAACGGTCCCTAGTTCTGTCTTTTGGCAGTCAACCAAACAATAAATCAAAGCTAAATTAGCCAAAAGGCTAAACATTTAATGCAGTCCCTATAACGGAGAGTCAATGATCTTTGGTCTAAAGCTAAGGATACAGGAGTCTTTTGTCGATTACTACATTCTTACTGAGTCCCCTATCTCCCACACTGGAGTACCAAAAGAACTAACCTTCAACTACAGTGACTTTTCCGAGTATGCAAACAGAATAATCTACATTCCGATCCTAGTCATGCCTAATCTCTTCAAAGGCACTGATCTATCGAGAGACTAAAGATGGGAGAATTAGTATCTGATGAGAGATGGTGCATACAATGCTCTTAAGCTACTTGCCAGGTCCTAGGATATCATTGAGTTGTCAGATATCGACGAAATTATTTCCAAAGAAACAATAGACAAATTCGATGAGAAAAATGGCATCTTAGCAGTGGTTGAGCAAAGAGTATTCTTCTTTTACTTCAATCGGAGGGCAGTTTTCGACGACTATCGCAAAGGTATCAAAAACCTTTGCTACGGCAACACTAGAATCTTACTCTTCAAAAACATCAGAGACAAATTCAAAGGTATCATCTCATATGTAAGGCCAAGGTCTTACATCGTCAACTCTTACCTTACTTCAGATCTCAATATCCTCTTTTTCTTTAAGAACATCCAATTCATAAGTCTAGGGGGCTGGCATTTCTCTTACGTTTTGAGTGATCAAGGGCTGCTCAAAAAGCTGAGAAATTCCGCTGATTCGCCTAACGCCAGAAAGGTCATTTCCAACTTTACTGAATAGAGGACATCCGGAGTCTTTCCTGACTGCGGGTGCTATACCAAAGACTTAGATCTTCTTGAAGCCAATCTTCCTGATTACTTGGTCAACCATGTCCTCAAATACAAAAATGAATCAATATACGCCCCCTTCTTCTCAAACATCAACTTCTCAAACTATAACTATACTTAGAATGAGTTCAAAATCATTAGAAAGATAGAGGCTCTAGCCGAAATACAGCAGAGGGAAATCGACACTTATAATTTGTATTATGGCATATTGATTAGATTCATCCTCGGCAAAGGCATACTGATTGCCTTTCTATTAATCGTTTTATATCGGATTTATCGATATTTTAGGGCAAAGACTCTTCATGCTTCAACACTCATCCCCGTTGAAACCACTGAAAGGCACGAGTAATTTAGCTAAGAATCCGAATTTTCGCAAAAGCCAGCTCAATTTATAAAGAGATAATCGAAGTGATTGTTACTATAAAATATGGAGATGATACCTAACTTTTTAGTACCTTGAGCTATAATATGATATTTTCTGCGCAAGGCTAGGACTACAGAAACAGAATTACTTAACAAGCACAAAAGTTGCGCAACTGGAAGCTTTCTCTACCAGAACGTTCTCATTTAGTGCCGTTTGTTGTAGAATAGCAAGGTTGCGATTTGCTGATGTAAGATTTTGAGGTGATAAACTAATATAAATTTAATTATAACCACTGTCATGCTATACGGACAGAGGATTTAGTAAAACGAGAAAGAAAAGAGACTCCGCAAATCTCAACTCTATCGTGAAATGCTTGACAACCAAATCCGTCTCAACACAGAGTATCGCCAATCCCACCTCGAGTCCTCTGCCCTAAAATAACCCAATATCCCAGTATAGCCCAAACTGCCAAAGTAGCATCTCTCACACAAATTCTTCTAACCCACCCCCCCGATCTAGAAAAAGCCCAACGACCTATAAACATCATTCATCTACAAACTCTAGAAATAGCCAGCCAATTCCAACAGCTTCCTACCGCTGCTCAAAGACAGTAACAAGTTGGTGAAAGGGACGAGTCGGTTCGTAAAGGTGGAGGAACCGGTCAGACAGAGGCATCGGGTGGAGCAGGTCTATACCCAAATGATTGAGGAATAGGATAATGATGATGAGTATGAATAAATTTGCGAAAAAATAATAAGGGATCTGCAGGATATCAAGAACAAACCTTTGAGGGGCAGGAACCGCAGGAAGATTTACGACGCCTCTGCCATGCACACTCGCAAGCACAGGCTCCATACTTAACCCTACCAAGGCCAATAACAACCCTACCCAAACCAAGAAGAACTTTACCAAAACCAACAGATAGCCAACAAGAGTGAAGTTGGCTATTATCAATCTTTACAGCCATCAAAGCCACAGCATGAAACCAGATACGCCAAGTTCGTCCCGACCTAGTCCAGAGCCGAAAGAGAAAGATAAGAGCATAACTAGTTTACCAACATTACTCTCGGCGATTAATCGAAGGTCAAAAGGTATCTGCCTGCACTGCACCAACCCCACTTCTCAGCAGGCTAAGACAATCTAGCCAACACAAGCAAGAAAGATCAAAATGGCAGGACAATGCCTAATAGGAGCACCAATTCCAAAGCAGCTGCATATAACTCCACATCCAATTAAGCCTCGATCTAAAGATAGCGACAGAGCAGAGCTAATGAGGCCAGCAACTAGAGGTTCCTCTAAAACAGAGATAGGAAGAACAACAACAGCGTTTCCTATAGCCGCAATTAGATGGAGAAGAAGTCCTAGTCTAGCTTAGGCAGCACTTCCACAGCCAAGTTATAGCAGAGACAGAACTTTCTCCAGCTGCTCCGGAAAGTCAAGAACAGAGGAGAAAGTCTCTACCTTAAGCTTGCCAAATTTCCCAACTAGAAAACCCAGAAAAGTTCCCAACACTCATGATGCGATTGTTTTTCATTTGAATATGGATAAGTTTGGTTAATTGGGGTTATGCAGCTTGAAATCCAGTTGGGAATGCGACTGCCTGCAAGTAGTTACTTGGCACTCTGCAGCATGATTAAAGCTAAGCAAACCTTATTCTCAAGATAGCCTTACGCTTTCACCAAGATAAGTTGTTGTTTGACTACTTATCTAGAGTTACTTTATCTTTCGCCCTACCCGATACCCTTGCAAGACCTCACAAGCCAAATTAGAATCAACCTCACCAAATCGCATTACTAGTGGCCTGCTATGAGAAACAACTCGCTCCGAGCCCACAACTTCACCACCACATATCTTAATTCAGAATGATCCTGATATATCTTTGTTAGAATACCAAGCAGCAATAATGAGGAGCATAAAATAGGAAGGAGATCTGGGACGGGCAGCATAAACGATGCTATAGTCGAACCACTGCAGCATGTGATTTGGAATTTTTGCTTGATATTTCTTGTTTGGTAAGTTTCATTTTCTATTTTCTCAATCCTGCATTGGTTTCTCTCCGATTCTGGTGATTTCCACAACGGCCTTCAATCTGCCAACCCTAATCTTACATTTAGCTTAACTCGATCTAAATATTCTGTTACAGAATGCACCCGCATCCATAAATAGAAAACTTCGCTAATTGGAACCATCGCCCAAAACCACCGTTTATGCACCCAGACGCAACCCGAACAGCCCAAACCTACATAATCTGCCAACCAAACAGCTCCAGCATATCAGCGTTACAGTTGGGTGCATAAATGGAATAGTTCAACTCAACAACCATAATTATATCATCCCCATAGTTATGATGTCTACCCTCCGCCCTGCCGAACTCGACTCCGCCCTGGTCATGCTGCTCAGCCAGTAGAAGGCCATCCGCTACGCGCAGACCCAGATCAAGGAGGGTGAGATCATCACTGGCAAGTCCATCCTCGACTCCGCACTCCGCCAGCTCTCCATCGAAGGTTCCAACCACCCCTCAGAATACCTCACCAACAAACGCACCGCCCTCATCTGCGACATCAACCTGACCCTCGAGGAAATAAGGCAGGCCAGGCTCAGGCGACGGGTCAACCTCAAAGAGGTGAAAGAAAACCCCACATCTCCAACTCAGGGCTGAGCTAATTTATTTACCCTTATATTTTTGATTTGGCCTTAGCACCCCACACTCACATGCTGCCGCTGGGCCAGCTTTTCGGGAAATGCAGCAGAAGAATGCATGTTAGTTTGATTTATTTCTGCCGCCTTCGCAAATATGAGTTTATTGAGGATGGAAGTGATAGGTTGATCTAGTATTGTAACATATTTGAGCAGATGGTGATGGATTTTGTTATTTGCGACTCACCTTTCGTGAAGATCATCTGATATTCTGCACTCCCAAACATTTCAGCCTGAGTCGTAGATTTCACTGGATGAATCTAGAGCAATCCGTGAGGCTATTCGCAACAGATTGCAATCTACATGCCTATCTTAAAGCCTATCTTAAAGCCAGAGCTAAGTTGGACTAGTAAGTAGTTTATAGTAAAGGACCTCACATAATAACACAACATGTGCATAACCCAGCCAACCCGCACCATCAACCCCAGTTGGATAGGCCTGGAAAAGGCGAATGGTTAATTTGAGAAGCAGTGAGTAAGCTGAACATTGGGCTAAAAACTCAACACCTGGATGTTCGTCCATCTCTGTCAAACAGCTATAAAACAGGCTAGTCACCATCCATCTGCAACCCAGATTGACTTCCAGATATACTATCGTCTCAACTATCTGCTCTAGAGTTAATCTTAATTAATCTCAATATATTCACATATATACACTATCAATTAAAAGAGTATCATCTCGCCTGTCCATCTAAACGCTTTAACCTACTCCAACAAGCACCATCCAGCAGCGTCTCCCTGCTGCACCCACCAGTGCTTCATACTAGGCATGTCGGTTGCTGCAGTCCACCAGTCCTTCATATTAGGAATGTCTTCCGCAGCCCAGTGCTTCATACAAGGCATGGGTTTTGCTGCAGCCCGCAGCGCTTCTATACTATTACTGGTTTTTATAGGCTTATATTTAAATGACCACTTTCAAACTTGTTTTCTTCTGCAGCGTCCTGCTGCTGGCCCACTCGCAACTCCTCCTGCCCATCTCCAACTGCCTCTCCAACTGTCTCGGCTGCGAAGCCAAGAACCCCACCGTCTGCTTCAACTAGGTACGCCAGGACACCGGCCAGTCCGGCAGATGTCTGCCCTACTACGACGGCCCCAACTGCACCATCAGCTACAGCTACTACGTACCCCCCTCCCCTACCCAGAACATCTACGCCGAAAACGGGACTGCTAATAATTTCGTGAACTGGTCGCTGCCCAACCAGCCCCCACTCCAGCAATGTTCTATCGTAAATGGGAGCAACAGCGTATCGGGGATCGGTCCGTTCAACAACACCAACTCGGCCAAGAAGACGCTACAGTTTTCGGCGAGCCAAGGTGTGCGGCGGTTACTAATAAAAATAGGGGTGGCGGTGTCGGACAGCCAGCTCTCCAGCCAGAAAAACAACGCCTCGGAGCAGACCGAGGAGATCGAAATCAACGGCACCATCTACATCACCACCATCAACAGCCAGACCAACAGCTCCCTCGTCAACAACACCATCCCCTTCCTCACCTTGAAACTCACCGACCTGCTCAACTCCAACGCAATAGTCACTACCGCATCCACTGGCTACCAGACCCCCTCCCTCCTACTCACCAAGTGCGGATACATCTACCAGTATCAGTTCATCGTCTCGGCCACTAATAACTCCTTCCAGCAGCTGCAGCTGGAATTGGCCCTCCCCGCAGCCACCAGTACGCTGTGGTGGCTCATGGATTTCAGGGTGGAGGTGGGCTGCAGTGGGTTCTCGGTTGGCAGCACCTGCAGCAGCTGCCTCACCGGCTTCTACCCCCTCTCCACCCTCGACGGCTATCCCAACGGCTGCCGCCACTGCAGCTTCGCGTGTGCGACCTGCGTCTAAAACGGATACTGCCTCACGTGCTAGCTGTACGCGACCCTCAACGCAACCAGCAAGAGCTGCTACTACCCCTCGTCCTACCTGGTCTACAACAGCAGCTCCAACTTCACAGCATCAGTGGGCAGCTTGCTGTCTAGTAGTTCATACGCGTTCTCGCAGATCTACCGCAGCCAAAACAGGATGCTGACGGTGGTGCCGCAGCTGGCCAACAACCAGAGCTACCTGATGAAGATGTACATCCTGTTCCCGGGCAGCTATGCCCAGAACAAGACCAACTTCGTGTTCACCATCGATTCTAACACCTGGAACACTTCCACCCTAGATTTCAGCAAGGCAACCCTCACCGACATCAACAACGGCCAAGTCCAGCTCTACGTGATCCCCTTCACCATCGATCGCATGGGCCAGTCCAAAATCTCAGCCAACAGTTCCCTGTCGGTCCAGCTGACCTTAGCCACCCAAACCTAGTAGTTCTACATCGCCGACCTCACCATCGTGCAGTACCAATGCTCCAAAAACTGCCAGGACTGCTCGTTCAATTTGGCCCAGACCTCCTCCTGCAACACCTGCCTCCCCTTCTACAGAGTGGACACCAACTGCCTCACCTGCGCCAATGGCTTCTTCGAGGTCACCAACGCCACCATCAGCCGCTGCGTCAAGTGCTTTGCCAACTGCAAACAATGCATGGGATACTCCAACTACCAATGTCTGGAGTGTTTCCCCGACTTCGAACTCAAAGAGATGTCCTTCAACCAGCCCTGCATCACCAAGATAATCAATACCTATGGCAAAAGCACCAACAACTACATCCCATCGATTAACATCTGTCCCAGCATACCCAAACTCACAGAAATCAGTGCCAATCCCACCTGCGTTGCCTGTTTGAACAAATCAGCAAACATCTATGCCGACCCCGACTGCATCTCCTGCTGGCTCACCTACAACTACGCCTGGGGGAGGTGCCAGCCCCAGCAGAGCAGTGGTCTAAACTTCTACGCCAGCGATATCGTGTTGAACAATAGTTCGAATACCTCGTGGGTTGGGGACGGCCTTATCCAGCAAGGCTGCACCTCAGACTACCCTGGGATCGTTGGCATACCCAATATACCCAACAACACCAACCACACCACTCCTGTCCCCGCCACTCTCACCTACACCCTCACTGGCCTGCCCAACCACTTCGGGCTCACCTTTTTTATGAACCTGTTCAAAATCGATTACTGGGCAGCCGACGCCAGCAACAAATCCCCCAGCCCTCTGAAACTGTCAGTGTTTGTGGACTCCCCCAACGCAGTCAGCAACCAGATCGTCCTGCAGCTGAACAACAGCGTGGGAGCCAACATCTGCCAATAGTAATCAAACGAGATGATTTGGACCCTTTCGGGCAACATCGCTGACCACAACAGTTCGTCCGCAACAATCCGGATCGTCTCCCCCGACAAGGGCATCTTCGTGAGGCAGCTGTCAGTGTACCTAGGCAACTGCGCAGAATGCACCAACATCGCCTTCTCCTACGCTGTCACTCTGCTGCCCGTCTACTCTGACAACTCCACACAAACCGGCCTAGACCTCTATGTTGCCTTCAATAAGCCCATTTCATTCGTGCCAGCGCAGCAGCAAGTTTCCAACGGGTTGGTGGGAGCAGACGCTGTAGTCGGCTAACAGCAAGATCCCAGCGACGTTCTGGCCAAGTCTTTCATGTTTACGGTCGGAGGAGACAACATCTCAAATTTCAAAATCAAGGAGAACAAAGTGACCGACTCCAACTACAAATCCATCAAGTACTTTCTGCCGCTAACTGCGTCCTATATCAATGCGACCGTCGTTGCCACAACCAACCAAGCCAGCCTCATCTACACGCAGGATGCAGTGGCTATCAGGCAGCTGCCTCAGGCCGCTCAAAGCGTGAGGCTGGATCGCTATGATGATGCCTCGCTGGATACCCGCAACTCCATCTCGCAGCTGTCCCAATTCTTCAGCTTCTTCACCTGGTTCGCATTGATCATAATGATCATCACGGTGGGTCTGGGGGTGGGAGTGGTGTTTTAGTAGTTCTCGCTAATGATGCAGCTTATCTACTACCACATCTACATCACCTCCTGGCTGTTGCCCCCATCCGCCAAAATCCCACTGGCCCACGCCTCCCGCATGGAACACCTCAACTACTTCATCAATCTCAGCAGCATATAGAACAGTCTCTTCGGACTTGACCCTCTCATACCGTCCAACTATATCTTCACGCAGTTCAACATCGACATCTACTTTCTCCGCTCCATCTACCCTCTTATCATCATCAACGTCATCTATATCGGCTGGTTCGTCATCCTCAAACTCCTCAGGCGGTTTGTGCCGTCCTTCTCCCAGTCGCACAGCAAGTGGGTGCGCTTCCTTAGGAGCATACCCGATCGCCCTCTGGCCTACTTCGACCAGATCTGGCGGTACCAATACCTAGCAGTGATGTGGGGTTGCATGATGCAGTTCACGAACTTCGTGGGTGATGGCAGCAAAAAGGTGAACCTAGTGATCTGCATCCTAGCCTTCGGGTTTGCCTTCATCTGGCCGTTCGTAGTTACCATCTACAACTACTACGTCCATGCTACCACCAACGCCAAACACTTTCTTTACCTCTATCATGACATCTACTACCTCAAGATGTCCAGCCTTTCCGACCAGCCTAAGTACTATCTCTACGTTGTTATGAAAACTGGCCGACTGTTGGCCTACGCCGTCTTTATCGCCCTATTCATCAACCAGTCTATCATTGGCCCCGTTTTGCTCATCTTCATCAATCTAATCGATGGAGCCATCTCCTTTTTCCTTGACATCTATCGCACAGGCGCCTATCTTCTCACAAGGCTCCTCGAAAACATACTCCTCGTCATCGCAGCTATCCTATGCCTAGTCCTTTTCGGTTTCTCAGACGACCCAACTTTCTAGCAATCTAATTACGAGGACCTCGGGTTTGGACTGAGCACAGTTTTTGTACTGATGGTGATCAATGGACTGGTCAGATTTATATACCTGGTTTATAAAAAGTACTAGCAGTGGAACATTGGAACCTATGACGTTGGGGAGCATGGAGAGTTATAGAATTTCGATGAGAAGAGCCCAGTCAAATTGGCGCAACAGTCTGAGAGACTGTGATAATGATAACTATAAACTACTTAAAACTATAAATACATTTTCATCAGTTTAGAGCAACAACTTCATCCAAGATGACTTCGATCATATGATGACCCATGGCAGTCCAAAAACATCTAAATCGACTAATGATCTGCTTTATACTCCATAAAAAATACATTCTCAAGTTTATACCAACTTTGTTTTATCTTAGAACAAGCCCAGTTAAGCACCCCTGGTGGGATAGAATTTGGTCACTTACCAATTAATTGACGTTAAATTGATTCGCAGGGATGATAGATTATAATTTCAATTCTTCTAATTTCTAAATGGAACATAAAAGGCTTAATACATAAAGCTAGGTTATCTTCTCATCAGGCCAGAATCAGTATTTCACCAACAGCCTCAAAAGTGAAGCCAAACGCTTTTCGTCACTAGTGCTTTCCAACTCCATCACCAGCATCGACGATAAAAAGATTTACTTCAAAATCTTTTTATTAACTCTGGAGAAGCCAGCCCAGGATCGCACAGAGGCATAAATTGAAGCGATTGCCAAAATACTAAAGTAATAGAACCTGTTTCCCTAGTTCAAGAATAATATGACGATTTTGAGGATATTTGCCAAACAAATCAAAATCAAACATCTGCAACCCAACCACTTCCTCTTCACATGCAACACCAAAGATGAAAACTTGTACAAATTGCTGAAAGGAGAGGTTACGGTTAAGAAACTGAGAGATGGCACCTGTTCGCTCAAGGGCAAAGGCGATTTATTGGAAAGTTTTGAGGAGTTCAAGTTGATCAAAGATATGGAGGTACAGTCGAAGTAATAAACTTTTGTGATTGTTTTGAACTATCATCAATACGAATAGGCATTCAAGCTGCAGAAGCAAAATAAGACCATAATGCAGATGCTCACCAAAACCGCCATCTTTTCCAAATTCAAAAGAAAATAACTGCTCCACCTCATTTAAAACAGTCAGTAGATCTGCCTAGTATGCAAGGAAACGTTGTTTAGCGAAGGAGACGTGAATAATGGACTTTTTTACTTTTTGGTCGAAGGAGAACTCGCAATCTACAAAGGTAATGGCACTCATCGCAAGCAGGTTGTGTGCTACGTGACTGAAGGCAGCCTGATAGGTGAGGAATCACTATTCGATGAGGAAAAAGCAAGGATTTATACGGTATCTACGCAATCAAGCCATGCAAAGATTCTAGAAATCAACTGTAGTAAACTTTTAGAAACCATAAAACTCTTTTAACTCAATCTTGAACAAATTTTAACCAAGAAATACAAAGATTTCCTATCGCTCAGGGATTAGCACTATCTTTCTCAGCTATAGGAAAACTCAGAGATAAAACACAATTTTCAAGTCCCCAAAAGTATCACCAAAATGTCTCCGGTTAAGCAATAACAAATGTCCAATTTACTCAAAGATGTCTAAAACTTTACCCTAAAACTAAACAGCAAATAAAGGCTGATGGAGAAAAGATATCAAAACGGGAAAGATTACAATAAGCTCATAAGTGTGGATAGACCCTTATTCGGTAAATAAGATACTCTCAGCCTGAAGTATTTGGCAAAGCGTTTTGGGCTAAATTAATCTAAGCCGAAAGAAAATTGCAAATTACCTCATTTATGATTTTTTTCGAATAGATTTTATTTTATTGGAACAGCAATCTAAGGTAAATCGCAGAATATTCGTCTTCATAGAAATTTTGAATTTTGTTTAAGAAATTATTGATAGCAAATGGCGAGCTCATTTACAATAGCTTTTTAGTACTGTATTAATAAGTTTATAGAAATTGTTAAATTATGGAAAATAAGTAAAAAGAAAACTTGCCCTATAAATCTTTTTACAATGGGTAGAAAAACTTCAAAAGCCATACCATCAAGCAGTCAGTCCATTTCAACAGTTTTAGAGCCTAACAAAATCGAGGCTCCATTCGGCTCAACCAATAAGACAAAAAGAATAAATATCAAAGATCTGCCATGAAGAAAAATACAACTATCGCCAATATTATAGAAAACCCCTCAGATTCCAAGGAAGACGATCGAATGAATAGTCTCACAAAGCTAAATTTTATCCGATTCCCCGCATCTCTGCGTAAAAATTACTAAGAAAATGTTCGAATCATCAGCAATCTTCTAAACGCCCCAATAATATCAAAAAGCTCGATCATGAGATAGCTGAAATGCTTGATGAGCAACAGCAGTGCCCATTAGAGCTATCTAATAACCAAGCAGCTAGCAACCAGAGGCAAGTAAAAGCTGAACGAAATGAACAAACATAACAAATACACGTTCCGTTATGATGAACTTGCCTTTTTTATCAAAAAACTTGACGAAAGGAGTGGCAATTGTGATGAGCTTCTGTAAGCTTACTAAACATTTGTAAAAAGTCACATCTACCCTCCCTCAGTTTACTTGATGATCCAGTATATGGGAGTGCACTTGTACTCCATAAATAACCACTACCTCAAAGCGGAGTACATTTGTAATCGGCTTCTGGATTATCTCGTAAAGATAAAGGTAGATCTATTAATCCCCATATATCTCATACTTATGGTCAAAATCAAAGCCAATCAAGGGCAGTGGAAGAGCTGTTTGGCTTATATCAGTCGTGCTTTGTCAGCTGCCTGGCTTTACACACTACAGGATCTTTAAATTTGGTGCTATTTCGAGTTCGGAAGAGCCCATTTCGCACTTGGAAACAGCAAATAATGCGAATTTTTTAAGTAAAGGTCCGAGATGAGCATACTCTAAGGACAAGAAACAGTCTTCAGAGAAATGATGCAACAATAATACCGAAAATAAATCTAACTAATCCGCACACATAACTACACCTTTGATTTAAACCAAACCATCAGCCATCACCAGCTCTCCAAAAACCCCGAAAGAGAAGGTGGTACAACCACGCTCAAAGCTCAAGTCTATGCCAAATCGATTGCTCAGAATTTTAAGATTAAGCACGTTAAGAACCTTATTGGACGACTAGGAGAGTAGATACCTCATCCATTGACAAACGAGCCGATTCCCTATGCAGGTAATCCTCAGTTTCTTACCCATGAATCAGGCATAAAAAACTTGAACATCTACTTTAGACAATCCGGAGACTTCAAAAATTTCTACACATTTGAAGGAAGTGTAAAAAACACCTTAATCCTGAAAGAAATGGCCCGTAATCTATTGCTTGAAATGAAGTGGTACGTTCCAATCCTAGACGTATGAAGCACCTTAACTTGATATTTATAGTGTAGATGTAATCAGCTTACTGCTCCTTCTGATTAGCTTTATTGAATTATCGGTAGTTTTTGTTATGGCCAACTCTGGTTTGTTATATCTTTTTGATGAAGTTTGCACTATTAGCTGCGTTGTTGGTCTTAGTGCATTCAATCGACGTGCAACTTCAGCTGGAATACGAAAACACCCTTAACTATATAATCAAACTTGCAAACAGTAGTCGACTTCAGTAATTTGACTACTAACATCACAAAAAGTGCGTATCTTCGCAATGCTGCATATGTGGGCAATCCTTCAAAAGTCAAAGCGCTTCAGCGATTCATTTCAACATCCATCACCAATAGCTTCTATTCTTCGACTCTGATATCGCAATCCTTTTCGATGAATTGGTGCCATCTGAACAACGATATTAGTTTTGCAACATCTATCTCTAACGATGGTTCAAGGAGAATCTCTCTGTAAGTGTAAGATAGGAGGTATGTTATGTTACAAGTTGGGACATGTATAAGCAATAGACCTGGATCCAAATCGTGAAGTATATCCTCTATATCTTTCTGGGGATTGTCGCCTTGGTTTATTACTCAGAGATTCTTAAGCCTTGGAAATGATACAAATGATAGCTACACTATGAATGGAGTATAACTTTGTTGTAAAATTTGCTTTTAGGGCCAAATAATCCAATTTTTCCTAAGATTAGACTGATTAATTTTGATTATATTATTGCATGATCAGAAAGTTGTTTATCTTGATTGCTTGCCTCTGGAACATTCAAGGAACCATCGTAATCACCAGTCCGCTGCAAACTCCCTTCCAGAACAATGAGATAGACTACCTTTATATCAATTTCGGGTAAATGCCTTATGGTAAAACTCTAGCTTTCGATATTTTCGTCACTGATAAGTCACTGTGCTCAACTGATGATCTTTAGCACTTTACTAAACCTACATACGTTGTTGCTAGAATCAGTACCTTTTCTCCCCTGTGTTCGTTCACAAAACGTGCACTCACAGCACAAGCCAATGGGGCCAAGGGTTTGATAATAGCCAATCCTAGTTATGACTATATCGAAGGTAAGGTGTTTCAAGGTGATGATGGTAATGGAAAAAGAGTGCATATCACTGTCTTAATGATCCGAGAAAGGGACTATGAAAATTTAAAAATTTTGAAAAATGTTGAAATTATTGCGAATTACCCAGTTCCCAAAGAAATAAAGAGCACACTTTCTGTCTTCATCTCTTCAGCCAAGCGCAGCTCCTATGTGTTTCTGAGAGAGTTCAGAGAGCACTACAAGTACCTGAAGAACTTCACAGTAATAGAGCCAGTATTTCATACCGTTGCTTGCAAAGGATGCAACCCAGTTAACTGCATCTTGGATAGCTACTGCTGCTATGATTATGAAAACAGCAAATATGATGTGGGACAAAAGATCATTTTGGAAGAAATGCACCAAAATTAGATTTTCAAGCAGAGAGGTGTTGAGAAATGGTTTGAGTATATGAACCTTTTTGATGAATATTGCATCAGCAACTGGCTTATGGTCGATTAGTGTGTCAAAAAGATACTCAAGCAAATGAATATGAGTGATGTAGGTTTCAGGCAGAATCCTCAAGAAACACTCAATTAGTGGAAAAGTAAGGAGTTTAAGTTAGGTTTTGACAGTTTTCCTGAGGTAGCGATTAATGGGATGGTTTACAGAGGCAATTTTGATACTGACTAAATTTTGCTAGCTTTTTGTTAGAGCCTAACTAGCCCCCCTCAATATTGCATAGATGGAACAATACCTACTGACAATACGGAAAAGAGTAACAACCATCTTGCAATTATCTTGATAGTTGCAGGTGTCTCAATTATTGTCGTGAGTCTGATAGGAGTCTGTGTATACCGCAAATTCATCAAAAGAGAGCTAACAAATGATATGGTGAGCAAGGTAGGCTAGTTAGTGGCGAACTATGCAAATAAGATATCTAAGCAGAAAATCCGACAGAAAGAAAAGTTTATTGAGGCGAATGACGAAGAACTTTGATAATGGACACCTAGTATTGATTTAATTAGCATCATATGCCCAAATAATCGGACTACAATCCGAAAGTATCTTTTGCTTTTCAATAATTGTTCTTAAGATCTGATAGCTGCAAAAGTATCTGATCTGAATTGGCGAAACAATTTCTAAACTTTATAATATACTAAAAGTAAACTTAAACGAGTAACTATGGACCTCCTCAAAAAGATAGAAATAAAGTTCAAACCCTTGGAAGATGAGTATAGTCCTCAGCTGGAAGACTGCTATCTCATCATTTCAACCCGAGAAAACACTTATTTCTGTCGTACAGTTTCTTGCATTGGCGGAAGTCTGCACTGGTCATTTAACAGGTAATCCGTGCGGGTGAATAGAACTGAGCGCAATCTGAAGCTAAAAGTGATGGGATACTAGAGCTGCAAAACTCTAACCGAGCTATAGCTCGAGCCAAGGCCATCAGCTGCGAGCAACAATACGATTGGTCATTTTTACGAGCTGAAAAACGGTCAGATTTCAGTCTACTTGTAGTACTGCCCTTAACAACAGTGGCTCTTGAAGCATCCTCCATTTGATGAGAATCTTGAGAAAATGATCAAAAAAACAAAAAAAATCAAACTGAAGGACAATCATCTATTAAACCGATAGCTACAGAAGGCATCTTCCTGGAAATTGATACCATATAAATAGAGGGAGTATTGGAACCTTCGATACTTTCACAGCCCAAAGAAAGTAGCAGAAACTGACGTTGAAATTTGCCGTTAACCAAAAGATACTAAATTATGCTAAAACAAAATCTTGACCAAAAGTGGAATCTTTAGTTTTATTGAGTGATCTTGTACGAATATATGCATCTATTCATCCAGTTCATCAGTAGAAACGTTTTTTTAGCATGAAGGCAGCCGAAAGATAGTTATTAACTCTAAAAAGATAATTAAACTACTTTCAACCTTTGAAGCGAATCTGCAAATTAGCGAGGTTTAACAAGATTTGGAAAGTTAGGGATTAATAAAGCTAACTTCAAAGACTTTTCGTTATGCTTTGAGTGATATATTGATCTGTGAATCAATGGCTAGCAAAAAATAGATATATTCATCGATTTTTAGAAAACTTTTCACTTCGCTCATGAATCTTATCTTTTACGCCATCAATACGAATACTGTTAAGTTTGGTATCTAGTCTCTGATTAACTACGCTTTCGTACCTTATTAGCTATTGGTATTGTCTTCTGTGCTTGTCCCGCGTCTAGACCTACTTTTTGTTCAAACTGCTGTGCTTCCCTCGCCAGTTGCTCATTCCAAGTGTCGAGAGCAATGGTGCAGGCTATTGTTTGGGCTAGTGCGTGAAATTGTGCCCATAGAGCGAGCGGAACATTTCTTTTTTGGGGTTGGGGTTATCTTTCAAAGGGCTTTTTGAATGGTGCTTTGTCCTCCTCATATCAATAATCTTCTGAGCGTGGGCTGCAACTTTATTTTTGGCGTCTTCGGGGATGATCCTGGCTCGCTGCAAATCGTAGTTCTAACTGTGGGGTACTATACATGCATGGGTTGGATAATGAGGTCATGGTGATCTGTAGACTAGTCGTAGTTGTCCTAATCAATCTCTTTGATTGCGTAGTGTGCGAGATCTGATTTGGGCTGGCATTGTAACAATAGGTCATTGTTTTAATCGTTGGTCTAGCTCATGAAATCCTCCTCTTCTGGACAGTTCATATCCCTCATATACTCTGAAAGCGATATGCCTTTGAAAAAAGGGGTGGGACGGCTTTATTCGAGCTACATTAAATAAATATAATCTGTATGCAATTTACAATCTTTGTGTTAATGCTTAAAGCAATTCAAAACATAGCCTCAAAAGACATTCAACTCACTTTTCTTATATTTATTGGTGATTGAGTTATCTCAACCAATTGAAAACAGGCTTTTTGAGGGTCGCGTTTGAAATAAGTAATTGGGTTATAGACTCATACTAGTTTTTGGTTAGTAGCTAATCTACATCTATTGAAATAGTGCATAGAATTTACTAAAAAAAACAACTTTCTTCCAGCAAAGGCACTCTCAAACCTTTTTTTTGATTCAAGATCAACACTTATGGAAAATAGCTCATTAGAAACAAAGTTTTAAGAGCCATTTAGACATAATTTATTTGTGCAGATTTTGGAGTTTTTATATTTCCTGATCTTTAGGTAAATCATATTAAATAACATTTAAAAATGTCTGAAGAGCAAAACACTAACCAGTTCACCTTCACAGTTAAAAGCCCAATCGGCAGATCCAACAGCCCCAACTCCGGCACTACAAACATAACAAAAAAGGAAGTCGACGAAGCCAAACAGAAAGTAGGAAAGCATGGCAAATCGCATCATCTGTACTTGAAAGTGATGAACTAGCACAAACCTGTCGCCTAGATGCGCAAAGTCAGTCTAGCTTAGTTGGCAGAGCATAAGAACCCGGAAAATGCGTGGCTGAGCTTGAATGGCGTTGTGTATGATGTCTCGGTATATTTGCACTATCACCCTGGAGGCTAAATTTTATTAAAGGGCTGTGGAAGGGAGTGCTATGCTCTGTTTCGTACTAATCTACTAATTTAGATCAATATCACCCTTGGGTCAATGCTAAGGCCTTGCTACAAAATTATGCGATAGGCTATCTTTCGCATTGATAGAACTTATTTTATTTTGCTTATGCTTGCTGAGCTGTATTGAGCGTTATTTAAGTTTTTTCATGCTAATTTGCGTAGAATCGGACAAAACCAAAGCAAGATAGAGTTGATCGATATTAAATTGAAGAAAACTGAGATAGGGAGCAAATAAAATGCTGGATATCTTTGATTTTGAAAATATTTCAATTAAGAGTCAAATCGTTTTTATATAATTTGGTGGTCTGATTTGAAAAAGCATGAGTTCAAGCGACCCTGAAGCACCTTACCTCAACAATCTCAACCACAATAACAAAGGTACTATCCCAGCTACAAAAGAGCCCAGTTTCGAAGCAGACGACGAATCCGGCTCCAACTAATCAGACGAAGACATTCAAGTTCAAACCGGATAACTCATCGAAGATTCTTCAAGCAGCGAGAACGAAGAAGAGTAATAGTTGGATGAGGAATTCAAGTATTTTATGGGTTAGTCAGCAATCTGGAGGATTTGGTTGGGAAGCTCAACTAAGAAGACCACAGCGAAGATGAGGGAGTCTAAGATTACAAAATGGGAGGGTACACGTAGTTTAACACAGCTATCATCCCTGTCACATCGGTGAAGTTTTGGCCAATAGATACGTCCTCATCCAAAAACTGGGATGGGGCCACTTTTCCACCGTGTGGCTCGCCAAAGATTTCAAATATTCGACCTACGTTGCCGTCAAGGTCATGAAGAGCGCTCCTCACTATTTGGAGGCATCATACGACGAGGTAATCCATTCAAAATGCTAGGTTTAAATTTTGCAAAAAGTCGCGAAAAATGCATTGAACGAAGAATGGCTGCGATCTTTACGGATCTATTAGCCTCACAAGAAAAAATATGACAGGGACGATTGCCATGTTTTGAACTTGCTTAACGCCTTTCTATACAAAGGTCCATATGGCAACCATTTCTGCATGGTATTCGAGATTTTGGGCATAAATCTTTGGTAAGTCCTCAAAAAATACGACTGCAAAGGTCTCCCGATAAACGTAGTGAAGGAAATCACCAGGCAGGTCTTGATGGGCCTTGACTTTTTGAATAGAATCTGCAGAGTGATACACACAGATCTGAAACCGGAAAACGTTCTGCTTTGTTTGACTGAACAGTAGCTCAAGAAGATTGTTGAGGATGAGCAGCTAGCAAGTGCGGGCGATTTTAGAGACAGGCTGAACTTCTATTGCTAGAAATTTGGGCTTGGACCAAAAGATTAGCTCAATGGGAATATAGAACCAACTTCCTAAGTCTCCTCTTCGTCATCTTCCGAAGATTAGAAGGTCTAGATTGAAATTCCGGAAGAACTCACAGCTCTTGAATTGAAGGTCATTGAGCTTAGAGAGAAAATAGAAACAACGGAGTCACAAAATTACAAAAAAACCTTGAAGAAGAAGCTGAAAAAGTTAGAGGACGATAGAGATCTATAGCTCGCGAAGCTAGAAGCTCTCAAAAAAGAGAAGATAGAAGCAAAGCCCAAAAAAGTGAAGACTAAAAAGTAGCGAACTAAGAAATAAACAAGCAATAAAAAGCATAAATCCACAAAAGACCTGTTTATGAATTTTAAGCACAAGATATCTTTCGACAACACAGAAGGTGGGTTGACGTAAAACTGCAAAGTCAAAATTGCCGACCTTGGCAATGCCTGTTGGTAACATCACCACTTTGCAACCGAAATCCAGACACGTCAGTATCGCAGCCCTTAAGTTTTGCTTGGTTCGAAGTATAATTTGACTACTGATATGTGGTCTTTGGCGTGCATGACCTTTGAGTTGCTCACAGGGTAGCTGCTATTCAATCCGAAAAAAGATGGAAATGATGCTTATGGCAAAAATGATGATCATTTAGCTCAAATCATGGAGCTATTAGGCCGTTTTCCCAAAAAAATGTCAATGAGAGGTGAGAAATCGAAAAAATATATCAATTCGAAAGGAGGTCTCAGTCGTATACCCAAATTACAAAACTGGTCATTGAAGGATGTAATGATAGCAAAATATCGCTTTAAAGAGACTGAAGCGCAGCTATTTCAAGATTTCATGCTTCCAATGCTAAACTGCTACCCCTAACGAAGGCTCCTCTCTCACCAAATCCTCAAACATCCATGGCTGTACACCCAAACCCCTTAAAACTACCTCATGTAAATCCCGATTAACCCAGTGACTACTAAACCCACACACGATTACGTGCCGAAAGATACGACATCAGCGAAGAAAGAGATGAAATCTACCAATACTAGTCATAGTAAGAAGACGCTTAGGAGTAAGACAATCTTGAGAAAGAGTAGCAAGACTTGTATACGACCTAGAAGGTAGGAGACATTAAGCTCATTGACCGCAGCTTCACCGATTTGGGCTACATCGGCTACGGCAGTGGCATTTTTTTGGATAAGCTCGATTTCGGACCCAACTGGCAGTTCGCTTGATTATCTTATGTTTAGCTAAGTTAACCTGTATTAAGCTAATCTATGGTCTAGGTTGACCATCTTTGAGAGCTTTTTTGGAATTATTGTCATATGAAGGGTTAAGATGTAGATTTATTGACTGCCTTTGTAGCTCAGCTGGGAGAGCGTAAGACTGAAGATCTTAAGGTCCGTGGTTCGATCCCGCGCGGAGGCATATTTTTATAATGAACTGGTTTAATAAGTATCAGAATAAGCTTAGCAATCATTGAAAGTGTCAGCTTTTTCTATTAATCCTGCTCTTTCTTTTATTATTCTGCAAGCTAGTTTAAATGATACTTTCAAAATCCAGCATTTAATAAGCAACTTTCAAGCATTTTTAACAATTATTAGACTTGGATTGGAGTTTTGAATGTTTCTTCCTCTTGTGAGTGAACAGATTGTGTTATTTCCTGCTGAATGATTAGCTATATCACTTGGTTAAGACATATGGAGTGATGCTTTAGAAAGAAACTCAGTTAAACTTATTTTTACTAAACTTTTTGAAGAGGAAAGCAAAGCTCTAAAAGAAGATTTCTTTGCCTATTCAAAACATCTAAGCAACTCCATTCACGATTAAATTAATTGCATCTTTATTTCATGACTAAATCTACTTTGTTCCCAAAATAAACCACTTTACTCTTCTTGATTAATAACTCTTCAGAGTTTTCTCACCCTGGCATCTAGCCCGATTCGAATACACAATAGAAAGCCCAATCTTCGCGCCAGCAATTCAAATTTTCAGGAGAAACTTAAACAATAAATAGCTTATATTATCTTTTGCTACCTTTTGGAAGCTACTTTGAAGAAAACTGCTCTTTGGCTTATTTAAAGAGTAAACTGACCTACTGAGCCAATAAAAGGACCCTCAAATATTATGGGCGAAGGCTTACAGACTTTAAATTAGTTGTTTTACAACCTTAATCTCAATTTGCTGTTTCATCAAAAGTTTAAATAGTTTTAAAGGTTAGTGAGAATGACTCAGGTTCAACTCACAGATCCTTTTGCCAAGGGCAACCCTCCCGAAGGCAAACTAAGATAGTATGAAAAAGTGTATGTTGACTTGAAAAATGAAGTACTAGCCGAAGACAAAGAAGTCTCCAACAAACAAGTAAAACCCATCCTACCCAGACATCCAAACTCAAGGACTTCATCCGTCAAATCCACTAAATCAAGAACAAAGTTGCAGCTATGAGGAACGAGTGTTTGGCCAAAAACATCAAGGTCCCTTTCTTTGTATTCAGTTGAAGTAAGAAATCGAGGTCTTCAAACAGAAGCAGTCTGGGTTCTAACTCGAGGCCAACTACCCCGAGTAGGAGAAAAAACTCAAAACAAAAATCAATCAACATGAAAAGACCTTCATTAACAACTGCCAGAAAAGAATTCAAATCGCCTTATCAATCGATCTCTAAATATTCAAAAAGCTAGAAATCTAAGAAAGAAAGTCACTAGCAAACGAAGTCTTCAAATGGATTCTGGTGGCAGTTTACGTCGAGCCTGAAAACAAATTCTATTGGCCCAACTTCCAGGTACAGTTACAATCATTAAGTAACAAGTCATCGAAAACAAGTAGGGTAGCTAAGATCTGAGGGAAAGGCTGGGAAAATTCGATGCCTATCACGCCAAGTAAGACCAAAGAGTCAAGACCATCAAATTTCTTGAGGCCTATTAGAAGATAATCGCCTGTCCTGAGCTCGTCGTAAGTCCGCATTTACGCAGATTATTAAAGCAGAGATTGAAAAGATCTTCAATATCGCCAAAATATTTTTAGAGTGCAGCGACCTTGGTCGATAAGTAAAGGAACTCGAGAAAAAACTGGAATAAGTACGCAAAGAGAGTCTCAAAGGCACTGAATAATCCTCCAGAATCAAAGAAGAGTACAATGCACTCAACTCTAAGTACAAGCTGAGCGAGCTTTATTTGAAACAATTGACCAAAGTCGAAAATTCCCTCCTAGATAAGCTATAAGCCTATAATAAGGAGGTTGAGCTGGCAGAGACATACATCGGCGAAATATCCAACATTACAGTGTCTAAGCTGACTACCATTGAGCCCAAGGTTGACATCGAAAAGAGGGAGCAGTGTGAATGCAGCATCTTCTGATTACAAACAAATATAGCTATGCAGATATCAATCACGTATTTCTGGGATGTTTGGCTGCATTGAGTCGGCTTATACAGCTGTGGGATTATGAATATTTCGGAGCTACCCAATTTTATGCAGAGTTCATGGCTGGCTTGTCCATTACAATCCAATGAAACCAAATGATCTCTCATTTCCTGTGGGAAAGATGTTGTTAGTCATTGAAGAACAAAAATGCAGCCCTGCTTGAATCTATCCATCGCAAGCAAACAAGTGATCTGAATGACCAATAAGATTCTCCTCAAGCTAAGGCATTTTTGTAACATCCTTTCTCTACAACCTGATCACCCTATTCGGCTTGTACTTGCTCTCACTCCTAATCCAAAAACACAACCCACAGGACACTCGAACAGCTGCAGGCCTCACACTCCAGGATATCTATACAAATATAATTAACTCTAACTAAAATAAGATGTAAGAACAATTAGGCAAGGTGGACAACCCCAACTTCACCTTACTCAAGCAGTTGCTCAGCGAAGAGCAGAAAGTGCCTCGACCTTGGATTATAGCTTTGATCGATCGCTTCATCAGCATCGTCAGTAACCCTCCATCCTTACCTAGATAATGAACCCAATGTGCTGTTTGTCAATTAGCCCGTTATCATCATTGGTGATACTCACGGGCAGTTCTATGATTTGCTCAAAATATTTAGTCTCTTCCCTTCCCTCTAAACCTAGCCCAAAGAGTACTTCGTATTTTTGGGTGATTACGTCGATAGAGGACCGATGGGTTTGGAAGTGACTCTGCTGCTATTTGCTTTCAAAATTAGGTACCCTAAAAAAGTGATTCTGCTGAGAGGCAACCACTAAACCCGCCAAATGACACAAATCATGAACTTCTACTCATAAGTCTGCTAAAAATATGACCAAAACGTATACTTCAAACTGATGGACGCCTTCGACTCCCTCCCCTTAGTATGCATCGTCAATAACAACTACTTCTGCGTCCACGGAGGCATCACATCTCTGGCAGAAAGCATAGAGGAGTTGAATCAACTGGACCGCTTCGTTGAGATTCCCCTGAATGGCTCACTATGCGATCTGCTGTGGTCTGACCCCGTCCAGGAGTAAGACGGCAGCATCTACAACTCTGAGCCATACATCTCCAACTACCAGCGCAACTGTTCCATCTTCTTCGGCAACGAGCACGCCCGCAACTTCCTGAAGAAGACCAAACTGATTACCATCATCAGGGCGCATGAGGTACAGAAAGAGGGCTACAAGCAGCACATGTGGCCCAAATGGAAAGACATCCCCATCGTCTACACTATCTTCTCTGCCCCCAACTACTGCGGCAGCTACGGCAACCTCGGCGCCATCCTCACCATCTCCGTAAACCACCATCTATCCAGAATTCTCAGTTCAACATCAGGCAGTTCAAGGAGACCAACACCAAATACTACCTGCCTTCCAGATACAACGCCTTCAACTTCAGTCTACCCCATATGTATGGCTTCATCGACCAAATAATCAAGCGGACGGCCAAACGCTGGATTGCAGTCAAGATGCCCGAACTCAAAGACAAAGATATCGAGACCGTGATTGCAGCCTACTTGAAGTCATCTCACTGTAAAGAGCAATAGAAAAAGAGCCACTAGCATAAACCTTCCTAATTGAAGAAGACTGTGGAGCTGAGCTAGGTTTAGTTCTTCAAGAAAAGCCAAGGATACTATCTGTAGTCTTAGAAGAGGCCCAATAATTTGAAATTCAGCACTAAAAGTTGATTTGACTCATTTTATCATTCATCAAGCCTATTCCTATTGTTAGTAGTTATAAGAGTATAATTCACATTAAAATGGTAGTGCTCCATTTTGGGGTGGGTTGAAAACGAGAAGTGATTAAAGTTTGCTATAGCGTAAACTCTTCTTGCACAGAGACAAGTATTAAATGTATTTTTTTTGAAAATTTGCAAAACAACAAGCTAATTTCCGCAAATTATTTGTAGCTTTGAGGGCAAAAAAACAATCAAACTGCTTTTATCCAATGTTTCAACATCATAAATGGGGTTTTAGTGAAGATAGACGCACGTTTTAGTTTTCATGATTTCTTCGAATAGAAATTCATCGCAAAATCAATTAAAGACCAACGTCATTCGACCCCCGGCCTAATATTATTTATGTTTCTTGAGTAAGCATCGATTTTTGCTTTGAATTATTTGAAATAACTTTCTTCCTGAAAATTCTATTTAAGCCAATCCTTCTAAAATAAAAATTTACGAGGAGTCGTTTTTTCATTTTTTTGCAGCTTATTGTGGGTATTTAACCTTATTATAGCTGTTTGAGGGGTAGGGCAGGTATTTTGGTTTGTCTTAGAGTTGCCTGAATAGGAAATATGACTTAATTCACTTGGCTACTCTAATATTCAAATATGTCTGAGGATTAAATATAATTTCAGTATTCATTCAATGTCAAGAAAAAATATTCCCAAAATTTACTCAAAAAACTGCTTCAAACTCAAACCACTGGACGAAAGCAGAGGAGAGGTACACCTAAAAGACGAAGTACTCGTAAGTTTCAAGCCCTACCCCAAAACGTAAGTCTGCCCTCATCCAGAAAACAAATCAAGCATCACTCCATCATGCCTACTTTCAACTCCGACCGCAAATACTACACCAATGCCTTTGCCTTGCCTTCGGAATCCTACTAATAGGATGAGGAGCTCAAAGACCACGAGGCTCGGGTGAAATAAGCTGAAACTGAAATTTCGGACTTTGTATTTTATTTGTTATATAGTGGGTTCCAAAGCCAAGAAACAAGCACAATATCTGCGCAGTCTGCCGTTGCCGTTACTAAGACTACAAGGAGCATACAGAGAGCAGCACCCACTATGAGAAAAGTATAAGCAATAGCTACCAAAACATGATCAGAGAGCTGGCGGTAGAGGTGCAGTAGAAAACAAAAGTGAAGTCCTAAGAATAGAGTTCGGGAATGGAGGGGGCGGAAGGGATGGAGGAGCTGGAGAGCTTCGGCGAAGATGTGTATAAATATTTCAGCTTTGATACCTATGCGGGACGGAGCTAATGTAAAATTCAAAACATTATCGAGTTCTAATCTTTATGATCTTTATCTTTTATTCTGTTCCCTCCCACAATCGTTGTATGAGCCTGCTATTAACTAAGGCGATCTTTTTGCAGCGTGGCTATGTGTAGTGGGTAAGATAGACCAGACAATATGACTATTTTATTATTGGACTTAAAAAGGTTTACGGACGCATCCTCCACAACTCCATCCAGGAACATACGCTCAAATGGGTCCCAGCATCCCACACTCACAAGCCACAACACAAACCCGCCTCTGCTTAGCTCACATACATACACTCAGGAGAATAAGTCCAGGTGATCTTGGGTTAGAACTCGAAAGAGCTAGCCAAGCCGAGTGTAGGGCTCGCTGGGAGCTCTATTTATTCCAGTACACTTGGGCCTATTAATCATTCGTGTTGGGATCGTGCTTCGGATTATGGTCCACTTTCTATTTCTATGCGGTGAGTCTCTAGAAAAGCAAAAACAAAGACCGCACCTGACGAATGGGCCATCTGGAACGCAGAGGAAAAAGAAATGACCGAGCAACGGAGCATGTTGTTGAAGAGAGTGAATGAAAGATAAGAGGATGGCTTAATTGTTTTACTTTACAATCATTACTATCAATCATTTCAGCCTATCTAATATCGATTAATCCAACATTTACATGCTTATTTGAGATGACAGCTTTGACGCTTTTGGCCTTGAATCCTTCACTAGCTAGGTTATACTTACATATTTCGACGACGTCGATCATCCCAAAACTTAATTATCTAATCGCTATATTTCTATAAATGGAGTAAACAGTTATCGGCAAAACCATTATGTATATGCTAGACGCAGTCATCTGAAAACATGCTTTCGGTGTTTTATAGCAGCCAGCCTCGCTTATTTTGTCCTGAACTTTAATCATATCCATGGAAACAGAACTTAAACTTAATATAGCTTCAAGTCGATTCAAGTCGAGTAGAAACACGAAATCTGCACACACAACACCACTCAAACATTCTCCCTTCTAGATTTGTTAATTTGTAAGATCGAATTCGCACGATAACTCCATACCAGCTTACAATACATTTTGACTGCTGGCATTCGAATTCTATTGAGAAAGCACTACCACCATTCGAGGTTACATTTTAGATGGGCGAGAGTGGGCTCTTGATCTTTTTTTAATTTAGTTTGGGTTAGTATATGGCTGCAATAAAATTAGGTCGACTGGTAGCACACTAAATAAACCCATCATATGATACATTCCAGTGAGTGAGCACAAGTATTGGTGTTTTGAACAATTTCGGTGCAAATCGGGCCCATAAAAAGTGGCGAATCCTTTGAAAGAGTCGCGAAGATATCATGGGCAGATGATGATGGGTCGACCTGACTCTAACTCCAAGAGGGAGCCAAAAGGATTGAATTACACCTTTGGATTAAGGCTAGAATGGTTTTCTTTTGGAGATCAGAGCTATTTTGAGCCATTTATCTGATGTATTTAACCTTTCATCCAGTATAAATGCTGCATTAGTCCACGAATAAGGAACCCCCGACCGCTGTTTTTATGCTAGCTCTAGACAGTACTGAGGTAGCAAGGAAGAAGTAAGGGAAGAATAGACATGCAGTCCTGCAAAATAAAAAATATTGACCTCCTCCACTATAATAATAAGTTTGCAGTGATAAACAGAATAGAATTTACTCTGCCATACCTTTTAAAGAAGAGCGCTACTATGACATCCATGGGGCTGGGGTAAAACTCCCATGGCCAAACTGGATTCTTCGGAACTGATTAGTCAGTAATAATCTAAATTCAAAGCTCTCTAAAGCTCGAGTAACTCGAATCAGAATTTCGAATAAGGGTTACCTAAGCTCTAGGGGCAACTTGATCCAGCTGACTACGAATTATTTTGAGGTAATGAGTCCAAGGCTCGAGCTTCCCGAAAAACTTGAAAGTTGAGGAAATTTCCGAAAGATTAATTTACTACCAAATAATTAATCAACCCAGAATGGCTTAACTTTACTTACTCTCTTGAAAGAACCGCGAATCATATGCTTCTGATGCTGTTCTTCCCTAAAGGTATTTTGAAGCTGGAGGAAGCAATAATTATATGTTTGGGCTACAAAAAATAACTAACTTTCAAAACACCTCTTTTTAACTCATTTCGCATGCCTTTAGGGCTTTACATGAAAGCTTGTTTCAATCTTTAGGCCTATCTCTTTACTAGCTAAAGTTCAAAAAATGTCTGACTAAAATACGGCCAGCGCATGGATTGCAAAGCTCGGCCTTTGCCCAATTGAATGTCAATCTACCTTCAGTCAAAAAAAGGGGGACCAAAGCCAGTACAATCTTTGACTGACAAAAGATCGATACTTTGCGACCTTTTTACTGGAAAAACTTTTTCAGGGATCAGGCTACCATCAAGAGATAATCAAACTTTCACAGAGTAATGGGCCTAACTGCAAGGTTATTATCAGGTCGATTGATTGCTAATGCCAGAGCTAGGGATTTGACTAAGCAAATAAAATAAAGATCAAGGCTAGTAGTCAGACGTCTATTCAGCCCAACTGGGGTGCTTCTTCCTCAAGTGCGCTCTCATTGCAATCCTTGAGCTATACTTCTTGGTGCAGCCCCGCACGGGGCAGGTTTTGTCCTTTTTGAAGTGCTTTTGCTGCTGGCCAACGCTGGGGCAGTTAACCTTCTCACAGCCGTTCTATGGTTACTATTCTTTTCCCAGATTCATATCTCTGGGGAGCAACTGTATGATGCCGTTTTCTGCAGCCTACTCCTTCTTAACAACGTCAGTAGACTGTGTTCTGGGGGTGCCGCCAGTAAAATTTACTTAATAGTTCTTTTCTTACTGTTAAAAGGGTAGGGGAGTGATTCGTAGGGCAGGGGGGCGAACAGGAGATTCCAAAAAGGACTAGAATGAGCTGGTATCATCTGATTTGCTGGCTGACTGCCTCTGTAATAAAATTATACAAAATAAATATGGTAACCATTAATGCGAGTAGCCTTGCTTCGTATAGCTATCATGAAGCCCTCACTTGGCTGTTCCAATGTCTTGTTTTATGTTATACTTTCGCTCCTGTTTTAAATAATTCTTTATCTGCTGCTCTCGAACGCATCATCTTTTATGCAAAAAATCTTTGGGTACTGTTTCTGCCCTAAAGATTCTTTCTAGTCCGTGGCTTCCTTGTTCTCCGAAAAATAGAGTTACGCCAAGAATTGCGATCTCTGACTTATTTTTGAATTACAGGCCAAAATGCCTGTGGGGATTTTCGCAAAGCATATAACTACGGGGGTTGTGATGTAAGGAGTCAGGCTTCAGCTTGCCAGTGTACAACCTTTCAAAAACTAACAGGGATTGGTTTATAAATATTTAGTTGCAAATAGGCGCTCTAGCCACAGTTTCACAGTCCACCGACCGCAACTTACAATAAATGAGGGAAGTTAACTTTTGTTAGTTTTAATTATTAGTGTCTTTAAGTATTTTGTTTCTTAACAATTATGGTGATAACTAAGAAGATTAGACTATGCACTGAATTAGATTTGGTTATGGCCAGCATTAAAGAAAAATGACTCAGTCTGAAATTTCTCGTTTGCGATTTGAAAATCGAATAATTATCAAAATTGCTACTGCCAATCAATTTACCAACGAATTCGATAATAATGACGCTTCTGGAAACTAAAATCTAAATAAAGCGTATTTTTGACTTTCTCTTCAACCCAGACACAAATGCTACAAAAAATTGACTTTACGAGGAAGCCCGCCTTGCTATGTTAAACAGCTAATTTTCAATTTTTATAGTTTATATCTTTCCTAACGATGATTAGCTAACTTTGGAGCCAAATCAAGTGAGTAAGCCTTCGAACTAGCGCTAGATCAGCCTAGGAAAGTGCCTTTTCGCTAACTACTACATTTTGGGTTTGAAATGATTTAGATCTGAATTCGATATTATAAAAGGTTTTATTTTATTGCCTATTCTCATCGATTTTTGAAGCAGACTGTACAATAGAGCTTATTTGGCTTAGTTTTAGCTTAGACTTAAGGCACAGACACTAACGCAGAATCGTTAAACTGGATGTTTGAATTGGATGTAAATTGAGTAAGAAGAGGTAACTAAATGATTTTTTGTGTATTATATTATTCGTGATGATAATGCCTTAAAATAGTCATAAAAGTATGTTAATTTTATATCCAAGACGATATAATAATCACTCATCATGCAAAACTGAACCCTTGTTGGTCGACAGTTTGGCGATGCTCTGCCTGAAACTGCCAATCTTATACTTCAGTTCCTCAATAATATCAGGAGGCGGAACATTGTAGGACTAGTCCAGGAAGAAGCTCGAGACAAGACTCACCAACAGCATGAAACCGATAGGAAACATGATATGAAGGCCGATGGAGTCGCAAAACGAGATGAGGATGGGGTTGGTCATTATCACTATGCCTCCGGATACGCACACGAAACCTGTACCCACTATCCTGATCTGTGTGGGCAGCAGTTCTTGCTGGTACACCAAGAAAGTTACATACTAGATCGTTATAAAGAACCGGAAAAGAAAGATGGCAACCAAAGTCCCCAGATTCTCAGCAACATCCCTGTTCTGAGTTGATCCGGGCGACCAGATGAAGAGCAGAACCACAGCGCAGGCGAAAGCAAAGCCAAAGCAGAAATGGGCAATCACCTTCCTCTTGAAGCAATTGATAATGAAATAGACGAGAGGATATGCGGCGATTTCTGAGACTGACAGTACAAGGGCACTGGTGTAGATGCTGAAGTTGAACTGGTCGATCATCAAGGCTGGAACGTAGAAGCCCAGCATTATCGTGATGAACGTTAGCACCAGCAGACAGGTCAGCTTTCGCAGCGATTTGAATCTGAAGAGGTCCAGGACCGTAAAATTTTGGTTGGAGTTGTGTTTGTTCGAGTTGTCCCAGGCTATCTTCACAGCTTATTGAATCTACTCAATGCATATGTCAGGGTTATCTACGCCGTTGATCTTGCCTATTTTCTTGTAGCCCTACAAGGCATATTAGGGAGTTGTTTTGGTAGTGAGATCTATGGGGGTATCAACCACGAGGAGCAAGATACCAATGGCTGCCAAACAGCTGGGAACCATGTAAAAGATCATGAAGATCAGCTTCCAATCTCCTACCCAGAAATAGGTGCCGATATTGCCAGCCACTCCGAAAGCGAAGAATAGTTGAATGATAACTGAAAGTTTGGCTCGGTATTACTCCGAAATAGTCTCGCAAACATAGAGCAAAGAGGTGTAAGCTGCTAGACTGATAGTAAAGTAAGAAAGGAAGATTCCGGCCCCTGCCATTTCAATGGAAACTGAGAAAATTGTAAGGAAATAGCCTAAGAAAGATACCAATGCACCAAATTGTATGATGAGCCTTTTTCTGAATAAGTTGCCAAAGAGGGCTGAAGTCAGAGCTGCCAAAATATACCCAGCATAAATCACTGATTATATTGCACTGAGGTAGAACTGCCCATCGCTGCACCTATAATCACCAAATTTATTTGCAAGAGTGTTGAGTTTTTAGAGCGGCTCAAACGCACTTCTAGATTACGAAGGCAAGGAGCAGACATACTATTTGCAGGTCATGTTGGGATACTCCTGTGGACACATGTAGGGTTCCTGATAGAAAACGAAGGGGATGATAAGTTCGATCCCACCATAGAGATAGCCAACAACGCACCAGAGCACGACAGTTAGGACCTGGTATCTTCCCATGGAACCCACCTTTTCAATGAACTCAAAGTAGATCCTCTAATTAGGCTGAGGCTTCTATTTACCCTCATCCGTAACTCTCAAATAGCTCTAATTCTTGTTGTCCTTCATCTATATAATCAATGCAATTTTGACAATTGCTCTAAAGCTACTTATTATCAAGATCTTTTAGTAAAAAAAATAGAAAAATGAAGGCAGATAGAAGCAAGGATCAGTAGTATCTCTCTGAGATGCTGGTGTGATATTTTGCCATTTGCTTATGGAAAATATCGATGGTTTGTTTTAGTAACGTTTTTTAGGTGTCCCAGCTCTATAACTCGAAATATTTGCGGGTGCATTCTTAGTCTTTCAGGCCTGAGATCAAATCCCCCTCGGTTTTGAGCCCATTCGTGTAAATTAAAGGCGGCGATGATTGCACTCCAGGCACTGAATTGAAATTCCCGATTTCATATATTTTAGAAACTCTAATCATGAACTAATCCTGCAGTTCGATGACTAGCTAATAGAGTACACTAGAAATGAGATAGAGGTTAGTAGATAGAATTTAGTCTTAGATCTTTTAGGGTGAGAGTAAGAGGTTGTAGAGAAGAAGTTTTATGAAGTAAAGGTTGATGAAGGCTGAGTTTTGGAGATTTTGGTCGGCCGACACAAAGCTGAATTTTGGAGAAATGCAGGTGAGTTATAATTAGTCGAGAGTAAGAAAAGGACGCGTGCATGAGTAGTTCCCATGCCTACACAAATGATAGAAAACCTCCATATACTTTTTGTTGGCACTCCCCACTTCCATCCACTTCTTTGCTGCCTAAAGCACCATCTGTATGAACTTCCGGATGGAATCCACTTTACCCTTGATAACTGAGCTGCTTTAATTCTACTCAATATCGTAGTTTACCTCCCTCTTCATGAAGAGCAGACTGTAAAAGGGCTTTAACGATTTCTTGAGACCTTCAGCCATTTATCTAAGGGATGGCTGAAATGAAGACTGTATCTTGTTAAAGGTAACCTTTCTTGACTATCTCATCTTTTTGCAGAAATCTTTCAAGTAAACCGTAAAGAGAATGGCATTGACTGCTTTCTTGAACTTCCTTTTATTCTTTCGCAGCCTCCCACCTTTACCTTGTCCATGATTCATATAGCTTCTTTGGTAGTTAGTACTTTTGTACTTGCTGTTGAAACTGGAATTTGTGAACTAAAGTTAGTTCCTTGTTTTAGCTTGGTTGATGTAGGGCAACCCACTGTTTTGGTTATACATCGGGAGAGGCATAGGTACTGGGTAATAAACTGGAGCTGGCGGCTGATTGATTCTCATGATCTTTTCATAAGTCTTCTACCCTAATGAAATTTACAGAGAATCTATAACCCTGTTTAATTTATCGTATTGCCTATCCTCTTGTACTTAGCTCTTTTTATGAGAAAGCTCCCTTCTCATCTCATTTAGTGCCTGCGTGGCTTTTGAAAAATCATCATGAAGTGATTTTCTTCTGATCTGCTGGTTGGATTGTTCATCTTTGGTTGTGCTCTCCGTCCTTCGTATGTTTGTCATCAATCTTTTTTATTTGAGCAGGAGCTGATCATGGAACATCTCCAAGTTACCCAATTTACTCAGGGAAAAAGGTGACTCGTAAATGCTTTTTCTCTGCAGAACCTAGGAGACAGGTTCAGTAGGAAACCTGCTTTGTCCAGGGGTAACTTTCGTATTGAGTTTTCTCATTATTAAAATATGACCTTAAGGCCAGATTTGGAGATAGGCTAATTTCAATTACTAAAGCAATTCAACTTATAGCCCAATCCCATTTTTTCGCATAGTTGTTTATTTCGTAAATTTGATATTTTCTCCGCCTTGATTTGTATTGATATAAATGAAAGAAGGTCTCAGGAAGCTGGTCGGCACCAAAATCATCACTGATTTTGGAAATGTCACACTCAGCTAAACCTATAGGGAAGGTATACTACTTCACATTCAGAGGATTGCGAATACGATCAACTTTACTACACCACTGAGGAGGAATCCCTCACCGTCAAAATCTATGATCTTTAGAAAGATGAATCCGTGGATCGTTTTCATCGGGAAAAGTATTTTTTTGGCCTATTTAGAGAAGTTTACTCAAAAAGGATCTATGAAGAGCTGGCAGATAGCATGTAAATCAAAGAAATTCAAATAAAATAAAACAACTTTGGCCTTATCTTGCTTAAAATACCCAATAACTCCACCTTGAGGCACATCTCAAGTACCTTCACATCTAACGATTGGCTATCTCTCTGCTAATTTATAGTTACCTTCGCAGAGCGACTCAGGAAGTAAAAGCAAACCTTTCTCAATCTGCATCCTTCTAGCATCTCGAAAAATGTCAATGGCGAGTTCAAACTCACTGACCCTGAGTTTGTGTGTGAATAGGGAACCTTTCAATAGATATCAATGTCTAACGAACTTTTAATAGATATCTGCTAAAAGTAATATAGGTATCGAGCTCCTTAGCTATTAGACCAATACTCAAAAGGCCGAATCGACTACAAATCAGATCTTTTTTCATTCGCAACCCTCCTATACGAAATGCTGTATCACGAATACCCCTTCTAATCAAAGTTAGCTCAAATTAACTGTAATTACAAACATCCGCATGAAGATTCTTTTTTCAAGCAGTTTATACAAAAATTGTTACAGCCTTATCACAAGAGATAAACACTTTAAAATCTAAAAAGCATGGTTGAAGCCGAGCGTAGAAAGGTCCCAAAGTAGCATAATTTGAAAGGAATGAATTCAGGCAGCACTGCTCAGAGCAAGGGAAGCACTAGCATCTTTTCAGGATTCACTCAAATGTTTTCTAAACTGACAACCGAAACTGAAGGCTGGTACTTAAATTTCACTGAAAACGATTAGAATCGACCAGAGTAAAAGTATCTCAACCTCATCATCAGCAAACTTTACAAAAAGTAGGCCAAAATTGAGAAACTCCAATCTGTTATTCACAAATACTTGCAGCAAAGTGAGCCGATAACTCATTAAAACCAACTTCTTAAGACTGCACTACTTTTGATTCAGCTTTTTAGGAGAGGACCAAACTTTCTCAACCATCAGTGGGACGACATTTTGCAAACCCTAGAAGCTAAATCAACAGGAAATGTTATCATCCTTGAGTTATGCAATTTCTGTCGACAAAAGATGGCTTTGCATCTCAAATTTAAAAATTTGTTCAGAGGAAACTTCTATATAGAAGACCTGTCCAAATTTAAATTAGTAACCGTATAAAATCTAGAAACCATTCAGGTATATTTGAACTCAGTACTTTAATCGATTCAAAGCAAGCTGTTGTTTTTGAAAAAGTAAAAAATGTGTATAGAGTATGCAAGATAGCTGTATTGTGACTAAGTTTTGGACCTTATTTCAACCTTGATCTTTTCGGTGCTAAGTATGAGAAAGGACAATTAGCTGCATCTCAGAAAAGACTCTGTATAGAAGTTTAAATAGATTGAAAAGAAGCTAAACCATCAGCTTAAGAAAATTTCATACCTCTCCAATCACATAAACGCTCATGCGATATATTCTCTTGAGGGTGAGTTTATCTATTATCAGTAAGAGATTCAGCTGAAAGAAGCACCTTTTCATACAAGTTTGGAGCACTTTTATAGAAATTGCACAGAATACAAGGGATTATGTGTTCCTCAAAATTTCGCTCTGAGCTACTCTACAGGTGATCAGAAGTAGTTTCTTTCTAATTAAAATATAAGAGTATAAAAGAGCTAGCCTTTCCTATAAAAACATTACTTCGCAAATGAAGACTAGTAGCCTAATTAAACTAGTTTCAAAGGAAACTAACCCATTTCTCCTTAGAAGACGAAACTTAAAGAACAATTTTTGTAGATGCTAAAGGTTTAAAGACCTAAAAAATAAACTAAAAAAGTCAATTAAACGAACGTTTTTCAGCTAAAATCTGTAAAAAGCAAACAGGAATAGAAAAAGACAGTGAAATTTGATGAGTTTTTTAAGCTGGACCATAAAATCTCAAACCCTCCTCAAAATAAAAATACCTAATTTGCTGTCTTCGATAAAAAAATTACAGAGATTAAAAATGTTACTTCAAAGAAAAACGATTTTTCACTTTTTGATGTTTTTACCTAACCAAATAAAAATAAAAAGCCCATTGAAGAGGTCCAAAAACAGCAGAAAGTTAACTTCAATAACTTTTTTGAAAATTTCGGAAATATCAAAGAACGTGAGCCAAAGGGCAAATAAAAGCCACTTGTCAGCAGTAACTCCCAAAAGATAATGCAATAATGTCTATTAAATTTAGACGGGAAAAAGGTTCCTATGTTTATTACGCAATCGCCAGTCAAACCTAAGTATCAAGTTGACCCTACAGTCTTAAATGAGATCCTTTCAGGCTTAAAACTGAAATAACTGAAAGAAATAATCACTTAATCTCAATAGATAATTATCTAATTCAAAAATTTGAAGTTGTAGAAGGTTATTGGAAGCGGAAGTGCTGGTGAGGTTTTCTTAGGCAAATACAACAACTAAACTTTAGCCATAAAAAAGGTAAAAACAAAGGAAAATCCAAACGCACTCAAATAATTTGAGAGATAACTACTCACTTATATCAAAATCAAAAGAAATCCGAATCTGGTCTCCCTAATAGGTTTGTCAAAGTCTGAAGAGGACTATTACCTTCTCACAGAGTTCTGCAATTCAGTACATTTTGTTTAATGTAGGGAAGTTTATTTGATTTGCTGCATAAGCAGGCCAACAAAATAGCCCTCTCCTGGAAGCAAAGAATTGCACTGGCCATTCAAATAGCAAAGGGGATGTTGGCTTTGCATCAAATGAAACCTCCAATTATCCACAGAGACCTCAAAAGCCTTAATGTGTTTGTTATCTAACAAAATGGAATTTTTACAGCTAAAGTTGCCGATTTTGGGTTGTCCAGAAACCCAGAGGCGGAAATGATGACCATGTACCTAGGAACTCTGGTATGCTTAATATTATTCAGCATTGGATGGCACCTGAACTTCTAGACAACAAGCAGTATTCTATCAAAGTCGACATTTATTCTTTTGCGGTAGTTTTGTGGTAGATTTGCGCAAGGAAAACGCCCTATAACGAGCTGTCTACGCCAATGGCAATTATAAAGCATGTGACAATAGAGAACAAGAGGCCTAACTTAGGTTCAGTTCCTCCTGATTGCCCGCCTGAACTTATTGAGATAATGAAGGTCTGTTGGGCATTTTAACCTTCTCAAAGACCTTGCTTCACACAGATAATAGACCGCCTATCCAAGATAAATGTATTTTTTTGATGTTTAAATGATTTTTATTAAGTTATACATCATTTCAAGCTCTTTAACAGTGCAAGCTTGGCTTGAACCTTTTCCATCTCATAGTGGTCTATTTCTTTTTGAAGTTGTATTGAACGTTAGAAATTCGATCCTCTCTGTTCATGGGCATTTTGCAAACTCTTTTACTCAGCTAAGTGTAAAAATATTTGTATCTTTTAGCTTTTCTCCTAGTCGGTTAGTCTTTTATCTTCAACGATGTCTTTCCAATTAGATATTGTAGGCTTTTTGTTATAAAATTAATTTTTATGCAAGGACCTGGCAACTATCTTTTCTTATTTAGGTTCAGGAGGCGATTGAGGCTTCCTTTAGATTTGGTTGGTCATTTCCTTTACTTCCTCCAAGTACTAGAGTCCAATTTTTCTTGGATTTAAGTCCTCTTTATCTATAACAATCTACTTTCCGTCTCGATATTTTCTTATTTTGTGATCTTCTTTCTTATTCAGCTCCTCAATGTCATGTAATAATTCTTCTCTTTTTTGTTCATCAAGTCTCGGCAAATGCTCCGCCTGTGCCTTCTTACTGTACAAAACCATTCTTATCATTTTTTGTTATCTTACCTTACTTTAGTCTAAAGGCGGTTACTGGTTTTTAATGTACTTCTAATACTTTTTCGATTTGTACAACTGACTCAGCCTTTACTTTATTTAACTTTCCTTCTATCCCATTTGTAGCCTTTAATCATTTTTCTACATCTGATGAATTTCTTTCAACTAATCATACTTTTTCATCTATTCACGTATTTAATGCAAGCTACTATGTCTTTTTGACTATTTTAACTGGCTTAAGAATTATTTCCTTTACCTTTACTATTCAGATTACCTTTTTTTGTATCTTTCAGAAAAGATTATATAGTTTGGAGGCTTTTCTTTGAACTTTTGTAAGAAAAACTCCACTTCTTCGGTTTTCTTTTTACTTATCTTCAAATCTCTTTATTTTTGGTCTTTTTTGTTTGTAAAGCTTTTTTGTAATTCTTATCTCATTTGTCGACTTTTCAATTATTTTGATTTCTAAAGTGAGATTTATTGCTATTTTTGTTTCTCTTCACTTTATTTTAAGCTATTCTCGTATCTTTTATGATGTTTGATTTTTTGCTCTCTCATGCTTTTGACAAAATGCTTCACTGACTATGCTTTTTAGTTTGGAGCTTTCCAGTAGCTTTTTTGTCGAAATTCATCATTTTTCTTAGCATATTTTTAATTTTATTGATGCTACGAAGGTTGAGCTTTATCTAGTTTCAAAGTTGAGTTTTAGGATCTCAATAGCTAAAGATTCTAATCAAGTTATTATTTTATTTGGAGTATAGTCTTCGATTTCTTTATGCTTATTTGTTCCTTACTCAGCTCACTTATCACTTTTTTCTTCCTTCTGTTCAAAACATCCTCCATTGCTTCTGATGAATCTTGTAAATTATGTCTCCTTTATTCAAACAGAATAAAAAGGTATTCCAAGGGCGAAATTCCTAAATTAGCATATATCTTTTTTTAGCGCAGTTTCTGCATTTTGGTGATATTCTGTATCACGAATTGACTACGATTTTGGTGTCTTAGAGCAATTTGGATCCTGACCTTGCAAGTTATTCCTTGAAATACTTGGCAGTTTCAGCCTTTTACTTAAATTAGTCCTTTTTTTGCTTCTTTTTGATTTATTTCTGCGATCTCTCACTATAGGCGTGGTCCCGTTGTAAGTTCATTAATAATTTTAACCTAAGATATATAAGCAACAATTATTTTAGTGCATTAATTAAAAACTAAGAGTACCAAATGCAAAAAATAAAGACAAAAAACGTTGAAATTCATTTGAATCTCTGCTTTGAAATCGAATTATTGAGGCAAATTTATTATAAATGGCATAAATTATTAAATTAAAAAGAATCACGAATGAATCAAAAGACTCTCCAGCGTAGAAACACTTATACTCAGTTGTTTACAAAACCTACTAAACCGAAGAATACTTCAAGCGCTATCTCAAGGAACTAGGATGCCGATAAGACCGTAGAAAGCAATTCTAGCATCGTACCCTCAAAATAACCTCCAAAGCAAACTCAGTAGTCATAAGTGCAGGCCAAACCATAATAATCGCGAACTTATCCGCTCAGATAGAGCCAGTAACATTCAGTCCCGTTACATTATCCTACGGAGAACCTCTGCTAAGTATCATCTGCCTTACGAAGAACTAAGAATAGTGAGCAATACGCAGAGTAGGCACAATAGAGAGAACAAATCGTAGCGAGCAGTTTAGCAGTTCATTAACAAACAAATCAACTGGGCACTGTTTGAAGATCAGCTGGTGGGAAGTGACCTCAACAATGGCAAATTATATGGCTATGTACCAATACCATAATATAGAAAGGCTAGGTCAATATTCGTGTGCTTGGTGATGATGGAGGAGTTTAGGAGTATTCGTTGCTCAGCGTTCAACTTTTGCTTTGGACGGCCAGGTTCAAAAAATTTAATGTTATGAAGTAAAAAATTTAGTTTGGAGAAGATTACAGATTAAAGATTGATTAGCTTTTGTTTCCACTGAAGTACAGTCACATCGTCGGTGTAAATCTGACTGACCCCAGTCTGAGTGAGGAACAAAGTTGCTAATTTTATGTTACAGTTTTGAAAGATTTGAGGAAAAGGCAAAGCAATCCTACAGTTTTGCATCATTTCCGCAGAAGCTACGGCAAAATGACTGAAAACCTCTTAAAAGGTATCTTGAGCCAATGGTAACTTGACATCCAATAAGTGAGTGAGCCTTTCTAAAACCTGCTGTCAGACCTCGAAACGAAAGGACAAGGGGTTTTATACCTTAAATAAAACTGATAGATTATTTGCTTGTTATCATCTCAATTAAAAAA
>Ga0316217_10000797_pt1 | contig 43513 bp, 44 predicted proteins | sample 1anoAmetaG_FD_203633 | JGI IMG/M metagenome (GOLD analysis project Ga0316217, IMG submission 203633) | Freshwater microbial communities from Trout Bog Lake, Wisconsin, USA - 1anoA | ecosystem: Environmental > Aquatic > Freshwater > Lake > Hypolimnion/Profundal zone | place: USA: Wisconsin...
GCCGGGGTGGAACCGGCATTGGAGGCCGCATAACCGGTGGTATCGCTTCCGCCTTCGCGGCCGACGCTACGGGGGACAGGTCGTTCAACCATCGGCTACCCGCTGGCAAGCTTCCAGCTTGCTCGCCGACGGCGTCTGTCCCCGCACGGCATCGCGGAGCGCAACTCTCGCCCCAACCCGAAGGGTTGGCAAAAGACAGCCGGGGGTTGAGCTCCGCGAAACCCCCGGTCTGCCGGGTCGGAAATCGATTCGGCACCCCGAAGGGTGTGCCAGAGCCCGGTGGCAGGAGTCGAGAGCCGCAATACGTTCATCAAAGCAGGTATTTCGGGTCGTAGGCAACGCCATGCCTTTCCAAGAGGTCCTTGAGTTCCTCCGTGAAGGACCGCTTGCGGTGGTGCTCGGTTTGCCGGTCGATGTATCCCCGCACCCTTTCCATCATGCTAGTGCTTACGGCGAAAACCGCGTAGCCGTCTTGCCATTTGAAATGCGGCTCCCAAGACTGGCCTGCCTGTATGGAGGAGGCCTTCTTGAGTTCGCGCGTGAAGTCCGCGATGCGGTGGATTGGTGTGAGGCCAATAAGCGCGTGAACGTGGTCTTCGACTCCGCCGATCCTCAACGCCACGCCACCAAGGCCACGGACAGTACCGCCCAGATACTCGAAAAGACGCGCCCGCCACTCGTTACGGATGAGAGGGCGACGGTCTTTTGTGGAACATACCCAATGGTAATGGAGGCTGTAGTACGTGGAGCCCATGAGTCGAGTTTACGCCTTGGGAATCGTTTGTGAAATACCAAAAGAATTCCGGTCCCGCCCCAACCCGAAGGGTTGGCAGAACATAGCCGGGGGTTGATCTCCCCGAAACCCCCGGCGTCGCCTGCGTGAAAGCTCGTCTAATTGTGGTAATTTACCACTATGAAAACCGTAACCGTGGACCCACAAAGGCGTGTCCGCCTTGGTGGCGAGGCCCCCGCAACCAAGTTTTGGCTTATTCCCAGAGCTGACGGATACCACTTGCGCCGCATTCCGAAGCCGGAGGAGGAATGGCGCCCCGCTTATGAGGAAGCGCTCCACATGATTCGCTCCAGCCGCTTTCGATTAACGGCTACCTGGGCGGAAATCAGAAAGGCCACGCGTGAAACTGATTGATACTTGCGTAGTCATTGCCGCAGCCAATCAGGCTGACGCCCTCAATGGATGGGCGGAGAAGTCGATAGCGAAAGTGGTGGCGTCCGAGGGCGCGGGCGTCTCCGCTATCACGCTGGCGGAGTTGTTTTCCCATGCCGATGCTTCGCTGACCATGGCCAGGGTGACGGGCATGGGCGTGAAGGCTCTGCATGTCCCTGCGACCGCGTCCGAATTGTGCGGCAAGGCTTACCAGCGCTATTTAGTGAGGCGCAAAGCCCAGGGTAATTCGGCCGGCCCAAAGACGCCATTGGCAGATTTTTTCATCGGAGCGCACGCGGAATCGATGGGGTTCGATTTCGTAACCAATGATACAGACCGGTTTCGGGAGTATTTCCCGTCCATCAAATTAATTACCCCTCGGTTGGGGTGAGCAGGCGAGGGGGGCGAGCCGCCGGACCTTGGACCATGCGGCGCTTCCAACTTCTCCGTGCGCGTCCGTCGGCTCCCTCACCCCTCAAGGCTTCGCGCGCCGCGACGCCCGCCCCAACCCGAAGGGTTGGCAAAAGATAGCCGGGGGTTGAGCTCCGCGAAACCCCCGGTCAACGGCGCGTAATGATTTGCGCACCCTGGAAGGGTGCCAGCGCACTGCCACCCCGCCGTGGTGGAAACGGCATTGATGGCCGCATGGCCGGTGGTAGTGTTTCCGCCTTCGCGCCGGACGCTGCGGCGGAAAGGCCACTCAACCACCGGCCGCCCTTTTGGAATCACCGAGCTCGCCCCGGGGCATCTTTCCCTCCACTCTGCGGCGAGGATTGAGACCGGCGAGCTCTCCGTCTTTACTGGAACCGGACGCGGAAGAAACGGGCGGGATACTGAGTTGACTGGGGATCGGTGAAATAGGCTGTGCCGTTGCTGAGGATATTCGTTTGAATTGGATACCAGGCGGGACTCGCGAGATTGTCCTTTGCCTCCACGATGACAACCGAACCTTTGAGCCCGCTAACGGCGAACCCAAACTGATTCGTTTGCACGTTGGCGCCCGTCACACTGACCGCCGCGAGACTGATGTCACCGAGTTCGAGATAGCTATTGTCATCGCGGAACCCGAACTGAAGCGCCGAGGCCGACCCCTTTGCGGTCACCAGGAACTGCATGTTGGTCCACCCAATGGCGGGCAAATTCACATCGTTTACGAGCGTCTTTCCATTCCATGACGCCAGGAACTGATTAGGAGTGAACCCGTCACAGTTAACCCAGAAAGAAAGCAAATAATGCAAACCCGGAGTCGTAGCGATGGTTTGGGTAAGATAACCGAGCGAACCGATTTGCCCCAAGGCGGCTTCATAGCGTCCCGATTGAGGGTTGATTCCCGTCTGCGAGCCATCGTCAACAAAGGCGGTTCCCGTGATGCCCCAACCCGAATAATCTCCCGATTGGAAGCCCCCGTTGGTCACCAGGCCGAAACTGGCAAGGAACGTGTAAACCCCGTTGGCACCCGTGGTCTGACCGCTCTTGATCGCCACCACCTGATTGGCGGGTGTCGTCCAGCCGCTGACGGGAGTGAAGCTAACGGTATGATTACCTGCGGCCAGACCTAGCACATTCGCTCCGCTGGGTTGGACCAGCCCGCCATCCACCTGCCAACCTGCTCCCGAGACCATAGCGCCGGAGGGCGCGATGGTTACCTGCAACGATCCGGCATTGGCCGGCGCCTCCACGACACTGATGTCGTCGAGTCCGAGATAGCTGTTGTCGTCTTGGAATCCGAATTGCAGCACCGTGCTTGCTCCCGTTGCGCTCACCACAAGTTGCACATTGGTCCACCCGATCGCGGGCATGTTCTTCTGATCCAGGAGGGTCTGCCCATTCCAAGACACGAGAAACTCATTGGGAGTCCTGCCGTCAGGACTATTAACCCAGAAAGAAAGAAGGTAGTTTCCCCCCGATGTCGTGGCGAGCGTTTGGGAAAGGGAGCCGAGCGAGCCAACTTGGCCCAAGGCGGCGTCATAGGTTCCCGATTGCGGGGCAATCGCCCCGGCGCCCGTACCGTCATCAACAAACGCGTCGTTCGGGCTTCCAACAAATGTCCAGCCGGAGAAATCTCTCGTTTCAAAGCCGCCGTTGACGACCAAGCCATAATTGCCGATGAAGGTGTAAGCGCCGCTCGCTGCCGTCCCCACGTCGGCGGCGATCGAGACCGCTTGGTTGACGGGCGTCATCCATCCGCTGAGGGTATTGAAACTCAGTGCATGATTGCCCACCGCCAGATTAGTCACCGTCGCGTCGCTGTCCTGCCAGGCGCCGCCATCCACCGCCCATCGCGCTCCGGCGGTGATCGCCGCAGCGGGCGTGATGGTCACTCGCAGGCATTGCGGGTTCAACAGCACTGTGGGAAGGCCGTCGAATGACGAACCCCAGCCCGTGGCGGCCGACTGGTAATATACGGTCGCGCTGTTGTCCGCGTGGAACACCGACGAATCGCTCAGGGTAGGGGCGTTGCCTTGGAAATAGACTCCGGCCAGGTTCGCGCACCCGGCGAATGCCTGGCTTCCGAGGTTGGTGATGGTCGCGGGGATTGTGACGTTGGTCAGGCTTAAGGTCTGAGCGAAGGCCGAAGCCCCTATGCTCACGACCGGCAGACCATAAGTCTGGCTGGGGAGGTTCACGGACGCGGATGTGCCGGCGTAGGTCGACAGGGTGAGCGCGCCGCCATTGGTCGTGTAAGTGATCTGGGCTTGAACCGCAACCGGCAGCGCCAGGAGCGCCGGCAAAGCCAGCCATCCCGCGAGGCCGATCTTTGCGCGGGTTATTCTCGCCATGAATCTTTCGTTTCTCATAATCTTCCTGATCTCGAGGTAGTAGCGCCGCGCCGGTCCTCTCTGCGGCCTGAACCTTGGCGCCTTAAGCGGGCCATGTTCCGAACCAGTTCAAAGTATCGTTGCATGCGGCATTTTTTTCCGGGCTTCATGCCCGGAGCCTTCTAAGCAGAGGTTGTGCCACAGGTGACTCCTCGGCCATCACCATAAATTTGCCGCTCCCGTTCCGTCGGCGCGCTTCCTGGTGGCAAAATGTTCCCCGACCAGAGGAAATTCCCACCTCTCGCCGTCGCTCTTGCCGACTCGCATCGGCCATTGCCCCCTTGTCCAAGTTGATTTGCAGGGCTATCCTGTGGGCTCAATGCCGAGCGTCTATATCAAAACCTACGGATGCCAGATGAACGAGCGGGACAGCGAGGCGGTCGCGGCGCAGCTTGTGGCCAAAGGCTATACCCTGGCCCGGGGGGAGGCTACGGCCGATGTCATTCTTCTCAACACGTGCAGCGTGCGCGATATGGCGGAGCGCAAAGCCCTGGCCAAGATGGAGAACATCATCGGCGCGGCTCGGCGCCAGCGCCCCCATGCGGTGGTGGGGTTCCTGGGTTGTATGGCCCAGAGCCGCGGACGGGAGTTAATCGATCGCCTCCCCGACTTGGATCTGGTGGTGGGGACGCAGAAATTTCATCGCATCGCTGAATATCTGGAGGAAATCCTCAGCGGGCGGCGGGAAAAGGTCGTGGAGATCGCGGCGGAAGCGGGCAGCGAGGCGGCGGTTCGCGAGCACCTCCTCAGCGGCAACGGCAAGCAGTCGGTTACCGCTTTTGTCAGCATCATGCAAGGTTGCAACCAGCGATGCACCTTTTGCATTGTGCCGGATACGCGAGGCGAAGAGCGCAGCCGGCCCATCGGGGAAATTGTGGCCGAATGTCGCGAGTTGGTGGCGCGCGGCGCGCGGGAGGTCACGCTGCTGGGCCAAATTGTCACCAGCTTCGGCAAACGGGACGTTCCGGCGCGGGAGGGCAAGTCGGCTTTCGTCCAATTATTGGAGGCCGTCCACCAGGTCGAGGGGTTGGAGCGGCTCCGTTTCACCTCTCCCCACCCCAAGGGATACGGCGACGACTTGGTCGAGGCTTATGGACGATTGCCCAAGTTGGTGGAGAGCGCCCACATCCCGGCGCAGAGCGGGAGCGACCGCGTGCTCCGATTGATGCATCGCGGCTATACCCGCCGGCGTTTCCTCGAACTGACTGAAAAACTGCGCCGGGTGCGGCCAACCATCGGGTTGAGCACGGATTTGATTGTCGGTTTTCCCGGCGAGACCGAGGAAGATTTCGAGCAGACCCTGTCGTTGGCGCGCGAGGCGCGCTTTGACCAGGCCTATATCTTCAAGTATTCCGAGCGTCGTGACACGCCGGCGGCGCTCATGCCGGGGCAATTGCCGCAAGCCGTGCGCGAGGAACGTAATCAGCGCCTTCTCCAGTTGGTCAACGAAATTGCCGCCGTCCGTTACGAGGCGATGGTCGGACAGCGAACCCAAATCCTCGTCGAAGGCCCTAGCCGGAAGAACCCCGCCCGCTTTTCCGGCCGCACCCGGTGCAACCGAATCGTCGTTTTCGATGGGGCGGAGCGACATCGAGGCCAATTGCTGGAGGTGGCCATCACCCGCGCCGGCTCGTTCACGCTTTACGGCGACCCCGTGATCTTCGGTTGAAGGCGCTTTTGGTTGCGGCAGCGAGGGGATGCCCTTATTCTTGGGACCCAACGAAACAAAGTTGATGAAACCGATAATCACTAGCGCCCCGAAACGGGCGGAATCAGACAACGGCGAAAGCCAGGCCCGAAACGCCTCTTGGGCGTGGTTTCCGGGCGCGTTTGGCCGGAGCTTCCCGATTTCGACCTGCGCCAACCATTCCCCCTCTCGATGACTCCCCTTAGCCTCTCCAACCTGGCGATCCTCCTCGGTCTCGGCCTGGGTTTGCCTCAAATTTACGGCCTCGTAAAGCCGGCGGCTTTTGCCGCCAACGTGCGGAAGTTCCCGCGCTCCCTCAAATGGGGTTGGGTGCTCATGCTGCTAGGCACCGCGTGGTTCGTCTGGAACCTGAGCGAGGAGTCCATCGCTGATTTTGCCTCCTGGAAGGACGTCTTGCTGGCCGCTTTTGCCTGCATCGGCCTCGGTTCATGCATCTTCGTCCAGGACTTTCTGGCGATCCGCGGCTTGGCGGTGGTGTTCCTGCTGCTGGCCAAGCTGATGGTGGACACTGGGCGGCCTAAGCTGGGGGATACCTCCTGGGTGCTGGTGTTCCAAGCCTGGGCTTACGTGATGGTCATTGCTGGCATTTGGTTCACCGTTTCCCCGTGGCGGATGCGGGATTTCCTCGAGTGGGGTACCGCCAATGAGCGGCGGATCAAGTTCGGTTGCGGCTTGCGCCTGGTTTTCGGTCTCTTTGTTGCCGCGTTGGGAATCAGCAAGTTTTGACTTTGGATGGCGAGGATCGCGTGACGGCCGCTCGAGTAAGAATTCTGGTCATTCGGGGCGGGGCCATCGGTGATTTCATCCTGACCCTGCCGGCCATCGCCGCCCTTCGGGCACAATTCCCGGAAGCGCATATCGAGGTGCTCGGTTACCCGCACATCGCCCGGTTGGCGGTGGAAGGCGGCGTGGCGGACCGCGCGCAGTTTATCGAGGCGCGACCTCTGGCTGGCTTTTTCGCCCGCGGCGGCGAGCTGGCGGTCGACATGGCTAACTATTTCTCCCAGTTTAGCCTGATTGTCTCCTATCTTTACGACCCGGACGAGATCTTCAGGAGCAATGTGGGACGTTGCACGCAGGCGCAATTCGTCGCTGGACCGCATCGTCCCGATGAACGCGCCGGGGTCCACGCCACCAAGGTCTATCTTAAGCCGCTCGAACGCCTGGCCATATTCGATGCCAACCACGTGCCGGTTTTGAACTTCAAGCCTCAACCTGCAGATGCGGGCGCGCCCTGGCTTGCCTTGCTGCCCGGCAGTGGCAGCGAGGAAAAGAACTGGCCGGAGGCCAACTGGGCGGATTTGATTGTTCGTCTGGCCCGCGCCGCGTCGCTCCACTTTCTCCTGGTCGGCGGAGAAGCCGAAAGCGGCCGGTTGGAGCGCCTGGTGGAGGCCCTGCCACCGGGCCGGTTTCGCCTGGCCCAAAGTTTGCCGCTGCCGGAACTTGGCGCCCTGCTCCAGGGCTGCGTGGGCTTTATCGGACACGACTCGGGCATTTCGCACCTGGCGGCGGCCGTGGGCCTGCCCGGAATTGTCTTGTGGGGGCGCACGGTCGAGGAGATCTGGCGGCCCCCCAGCGAAAAGGTCGTCATCCTTCGCCATCCGGCCGGTTTGGCGAGCTTGCCCGTGCAGGCGGTCCTCGACCGCGTTCCCAACCTGGCCCGTTAGCCGTAACTATGACGCTTTCACCCCGCATTGAGGCCGTCGTTTTCGACATGGATGGAGTGCTCACGGATTCAGAGCCGCTGATTAACGCCGCGGCCATCGCCATGTTCCAGGAACTCGGGTTGGAGGTGAAACTGGATGATTTTCTCCCCTTTGTTGGGGCTGGGGAGAACCGGTATATCGGCGGGGTGGCCGAGAAGTATCATTTCGCTTTGGACCTGCCGGCCGCCAAACGGCGGACGTATCAGATCTATCTTGAGATGGTCCCCGCGGCGCTTGAGGCGTTTCCAGGCGCCCGGGATCTGGTGCTCGCCTGCCGCGGGGCCGATCTGCGGATTGCGGTCGCTTCCAGCGCGGACGCCATCAAAGTGGAGGCGAATCTTCGCCAGATCGAGCTGCCTCGCCCGATTTGGGATACGGTGGTGACGGCCGAAGACGTGACGGCTCGCAAACCCGCCCCCGATATTTTCCTGGAGGCGGCGCGGCGGTTGAAGCTTCCTCCGGCGCGTTGCGCGGTGGTGGAGGACGCGGTAAACGGGGTGCAGGCGGCCAAGGCTGCCGGCATGCGCTGCGTAGCCGTCGCCCAGACGTTTCCAGCCGCCGCCCTCAGCGCCGCCGACCTCGTGCGGCCCAGTATTTCCGCGGTCACGCTGCAGGACCTTCGAGGTTGATGGTCAGCGGCGTAAAGGCCGCGCTGTGATGCGGTACCGGGGGCGCGTGATGTTGCTCGCGGTAACGGCGCGGAGAGGCGCCCACCAACTTCCGGAATTGCCGGGTAAAGTAATTGCTGTCGGTGAAGCCTACGCAAAAGGCTACCTCGGTAATGGACTCGGCATCGGAGCGGAGCAAGGCGGCGGCGCGGTTGATGCGGAGTTGGATGCTATAAGCGATCGGGGTCACGCCGGTCGCGTCGCGGAAGGCCCGGATGAAATTGCGCTTCGACATATGCGCCAATTTCGCCAGGTGATCGAGTTTGACGGGACGCGTGGTGTTAGCTTCGAGGAATGAGACCACTTCGTTAATGCGATGCAGGTTGCGTGAATCGGCGCCACGGAGGTGGCCATAACAGCGGCAAAGATAGCCCACGATTTGCATGAACACGACCCGCCCCAGGAAGCGGAAGCCCGGGCCGCGATGGCGCAGTTCGTCGTCGAGTTGATCGACCAGCGCCAGCAGCGGCCCCAGGGCGCGCGGCGCCAGGTGCAGCGAGTGGTCGAACCGGGGACGCCGGCGCCGTCCCGAGTCCCCCCCGAACAGGGCGTGGTAGCCCGGCAGTTGGGCAAGGTCGGCGGGGTCGATCTTCAGGCGATCGGCCTGGAAGAGAATATTAACCAGCGTCAGGTTCTCCAGGTCCCGGTATTCGTGGGCCTCCATTCCCCCAATGACGAAGACGTCGCCGGCGGCCACCGGCCACGACTCTTGGCCGACGACGTGGGTGCCTTTGCCGCCCGTGACGATAACCAGTTCGGAGAATTCATGGCGGTGGCGGGGGAACGGCGGTTGCGGCCGGCGCCACTCGACCGAGATGGGAAAACCATCGGCGGGGAACCAATCGGCGTTCTTCAAGGTGCGGAACATACAGTTGCTTGGCACTTTTGTGCTAAAAATTGGCAACAAGGTCAAGGTAACTCGCGCGGAACCTGCCTAGACTTCCCAAAATCTTTATGAGCACGACCAAGAAAATCGAACGATCTTACCAACTCGCCCAAGAACGCTATGCGGAGCTGGGCGTGGATACGGAAAAGGCCTTGGGCCAGCTTGCCCGCATCCCAATCTCCATTCATTGTTGGCAGGGTGACGACGTGGGCGGGTTTGAGAACGCCGGCCAGGACCTGGGCGGCGGCTTGGCCGTCACCGGCAACTATCCTGGCAAGGCGCGCACCTCGCTGGAATTGCGGTCGGATTTTGAAAAGGTTTTGTCGCTGGTGCCCGGCAACCACCGTCTCAATCTTCACGCCTGTTATGCCGAGATGGAGGGCGCGAAGGTCGACCGCGACGCCCTGAGCGCGGACCAGTTCAGGCAATGGATCGCTTGGGCCAAGAAGCTCAAGATTGGGATGGACTTCAACCAAACCTATTTCGCCCACGCGAAAGTGATCGGTGGTCTTACGCTGACCTGCGCCGATCCCGCCATCCGCGAGTTCTGGATTCAGCACGGCATCCGCTGTCGCGAGATCGGCGCCGAAATTGGCAAGGCCCTGGGTAAGACCTGCATGACTAACCTCTGGATCCCCGATGGCATGAAGGACACCCCCGCCGACCGCAAAGGCCCTCGCGAGCGCCTCACGGAAGCTCTGGACGCCATCTTCAAGAAAAAGATCGATAAGAAGTACAACGTGGATTCGGTCGAACCTAAGCTTTTTGGCATCGGGGCGGAGAGCTACACGCCGGGCTCGCATGATTTTTACCTGGGCTACGCCGCCAGCCGTCAGACTCTGATCACCCTCGACGCGGGGCACTATCACCCCACCGAGGGGATCGCGGACAAGATCTCCTCCGCCCTTTGTTTCCTGCCCGAGATTGGCCTGCACGTCAGCCGTGGCGTGCGCTGGGACAGCGACCACGTGGTCACTCTCACGGATGAGCTCCAGGCCATCGCCCAGGAGATCATCTGGGGCGGTTACGTCGACCGTATCCATATTGGGTTGGATTACTTCGACGCCAGCATCAATCGCGTGGCGGCTTGGGTCATCGGCAGTCGGAACATGGCCAAGGCCTTGCTCATGGCCCTGCTCGCCCCGATCGACGAACTCCGCGAATTCGAAGCCGCCGGCGACTATACGTCCCGCCTGGCTCTGATGGAAGACGCCAAAGTTCTGCCCTTCGGCCCGGTTTGGGATTATTACTGCCAACAGAAGGGCGTTCCGGTCGGCGACGCCTGGCTCGCCGAGGTTAAGCGCCACGAAAAGGACGTGTTGTCCAAACGCCAATAGCCGAAAAGGGTATTGGAGACAAGCCTATCAGCCGATGACCGAGGGCCGCCTGAATCACGCCGTCGAGTTACTGCCTTGCGGGACCGGTTGGCCCCAGGCAGCCCCGTTTTGTTTGAACCGATAACGACCGAAGCGACCATAGCAATCAAGGCATTATGAATGAAGTAGCAAACACAAACCTCGGGGTGGTGATCTTCACCTTGGGCGGATTGGCGGGGGCGATTTTCTACCTCCCGTTCAAGAAGGTGAAGAACTGGGCGTGGGAGAGCTACTGGTTCATCTACGCCGTCTTCGGTTTGCTCATTGTGCCCTGGGTCTTGGCGTTGTGCACGTCGCCCAACGTCTTTTCCGTCCTCAAAGCGGCGCCGGGCGAGACGCTCTTCAAGTGCTTCATTTGCGGGGCCATGTGGGGTGTGGGCGGTCTGACTTGGGGCTTAATGATCCGTTACCTCGGAGTTGGTTTGGGCTTGGCCATCGGCTGCGGGCTTTGTTCCGCCACCGGGACGCTGATTCCCGCGATCATTGACGAAAAGAAGCGCGAGTTCCTCCTCAGCACCGCCGGAGGTCACGCCTCGCTCGTGGGGGTCCTGGTCTCGCTGGCCGGCATTGTGCTGGTCGGCATGGCGGGCATGTCCAAAGAGGGGGAGATGCCCGAAGAGGCCAAGAAGAAGGCGGTGGCCGAGTACAACTTTAAGAAAGGCATGCTCGTGGCCTGCTTTTCCGGTATCATGAGCGCGGGGATGAGTTTCGGCCTGCAAGGCGGCGCTGCGATTGAGGAGTTGGCCAAGACCACGGCGCCGGTGACTCCTCCGGCATGGCGAGGCATGCCGGTGCTGGTCGTGGTCCTTCTGGGCGGCTTCGCCATCAATGGTCTTTGGTGCCTCTATCTCAACGCCAAGAACAAGACCATGGGGGACTATGTCAAAGCCGGGGCGCCGGTCATCGGCAATTTGGTATTCGCGGGCATTGCCGGGGCCATTTGGTGCTCCCAATTCATCTGCTTTAAGACCGGCGAGCCGCAGATGGGCAACATGGCCTATGTCGGCTGGGCGGTCTTGATGGCCAGCGCCATCCTGTTCAGCACGCTGCTGGGTATATTCCTGGGCGAATGGAAAGGCACCAGCGGCAAGACCCGCGGTTTGCTTGCCTTCGGCCTGCTGCTGCTTCTCGGTTCGAGTGTTGTGACCGGTTACAGCGGCAAGTTGAGCCAGGAAAAGCAACCGACGGCGGCGGCCGCAACATTTGGCGCAGCCCGCCTTCTGTCCCTTAACCAATAACCACCAACCAACGATCCCTTATGCAACGTGTTTATCTCGCCATCGACCTTGGCGCCGAGAGCGGCCGCGTGATGGCCGGCCTCTGGAACGGCAAAACCCTTCGTCTGGAAGAAGTCCACCGGTTTCCCAACGGCCCCGTCCTGCTGGCCGGGGCGATGCGCTGGGACGTAATTCGGCTCTGGGCGGAGATTCAGAATGGCTTGAGCCTGGCCGCGAAGAAGTATGGCAAGACAATCGTCTCCGTCGGCGCGGACACCTGGGGTGTGGATTTCGTCCTGCTCAGCCAACACGACGAGATGCTGGGTCAGCCTTATCACTATCGCGACGCCCGGACCAACGGGATGATGGAAAGGGCCTTTGCCAAGGTCCCGCGCGAGAAGATTTTCGCCCAGACCGGCCTCCAGTTCATGCAGCTCAACACGCTGTTCCAATTGCTGGCCATCAAGGAGAACACGCCGGAGTTGTTTGATAAGACCGATTGCCTGCTGTTCATGCCCGATTTCATCCATTGGGCGCTATGCGGGTCGCGCGTGGCGGAGTTTACGATCGCCTCGACCTCGCAATGCCTGAACCCATTGACACGCGATTGGGCGACCGGCCTGCTCAAGAAATTGGGCCTGCCAACGCGCATCTTCCCCAAGATTGTCCCGCCCGGAACGGACTTGGGCTCGCTTCGTCCCGACTTGGCCGAGCGGATCGGATTGCCCAAGGTTAAAGTCGTGGCGCCGCCGACCCATGACACTGCTTCGGCGGTGGCCGGGGTTCCGACCGCCAACACTGGCAAGGCCAACTGGGCTTATCTCAGTTCCGGTACCTGGTCGCTCATGGGCGCCGAGGTCCAGCAGGCCGCCCTCTCCGCCCGAGCCCAGGAGATCAATATGACCAATGAAGGCGGGTTGGACGGCACCTACCGCCTGCTCAAGAATATCATGGGGCTCTGGCTGGTGCAGCAATGCAAGCGCTCCTTCGACGCGCGGGGCGGGAAGTTTGAGTATGCCGAGTTGGCTAAACTCGCGGGCGAGGCCGCGCCGCTTCGCTCCATCGTCAATCCCGACGATCCCCGGTTTTTCAACACTCCGGACATGCCTAAGGCCATCCAGGGTTTCTGCAAAGAAACCAAGCAGCCGGTTCCCAAAACGGAAGGGCAATTGGTCCGTTGCGCCTACGAGAGCCTCGCGCTGAAATACCGCAAGGTGATCGGCTGGATCGAGGAATTGACCGGCACGCCCATCGAGGTCATTCATATCGTCGGCGGCGGCTGCCAGAGCGAGATCTTGAATCAATTCACGGCCGACGCCTGCCAGCGTCCCGTGGTGGCGGGCCCGGTCGAAGCGACCGCCCTTGGCAATCTGCTGGTGCAAGTACGGGCCAGCGGAGAAATTTCCTCTTTGGCCGAGATGCGCGAAGTCGTTCGAAAATCCAGCGAAGTGAAGACCTACGACCCGGGTCCGGCGGCAGCCTGGGAAGCAGCGATCGGGCGGGTTTAGCGGACTTTGTTAGCGCGCCATCCCGACCTGATACGCCCTAGCTCTTTAGGCCCGTTGCCGGGTCTTGTCCCGGTTCGCCCATTCTTTGAAGAGTCGGACCGTCGCCTCGATCGTCCTTGCGACGTTCCCCTCGGGCATTGAGTTGGTGGATAGCCCATTGGGCATGCTCCGCGATCAGCGGTTCCGGGTCGGCGGCGGCCTTCTCCAGAGCGGGCAGGGCGGTGGCGTCCGCCGTATTCCCCAAAGCGACGCAGACATTGCGGAGCAGACCGCGTCGCTTGGCGCGGGCTAGGGGCGTGCCGGCGAAGCGGGCTTTGAATTCAGCCTCGCTCAGGGCGAGCAGCGCCAGCAGGCCGGGTGTGGCGAGGTCAGCGCGGGCGGCGGCCTTCATGATCCGGCCTTCGCGTCCGAACCGGTTCCAGGGGCAGGCGGCCAGGCAATCATCACAGCCGAAAATGCGATTGCCGATAGCGGGTCGGAGCGGAACGGGAATGGACCCCTTGAGTTCGATGGTGAGGTAAGAAATACAGAGCCGCGCGTCGAGTTGGAACGGGGCGAGGATCGCGCCGGTGGGGCACGCGGCGAGGCAGCGCCGGCATGACCCGCAACGGTTGGTTTCGGGCGGGTCGGGCGTAAGTTCCAGCGTGGTGAGGATCTCGGCCAGAAAGATCCAATTGCCCAATCGGCGGCTCACCAGGTTGGTGTGTTTGCCGATGAACCCCACCCCCGCGCGTTGGGCGAGGTCGCGCTCGAGGATCGGGCCGGTATCCACATACCACAAGGAACGGCCGCCCTCGCCGGCCAGTTGCTCGGTGAATTTCGCGAGCGCCTTGAGGCGTTCGGCCAGCACGTCGTGATAATCGGCAAACCGCGCGTACCGGGCTATCAACCCGAAGGCGGACGCTGAGTTGGTTGGAGGCGGTGGATCGGAATCCGACCCGGCGTAGGCAACGGCAAGGGTGATAAGACTTCGGGCGCCCGGTAAAATCAGGCGCGGATCCAGTCGTTTGTGGGCGTTTCGCGCCAAATAGGCCATCTCTCCCTGGCGACCGATGGTCAGCCACTCCTGGAACTGAGACGCCGAAGCGGGTGGGTCCGTCGTCGTAAATCGACAATCGTCGAATCCCAGTTCCCGCGCCTGCTGCCGAATGGACTCGGTCATGGATGCGCAGCCATGGCGGCATGAAACTGATGGACCACCTGGAGCGCCACTTCGCGCACGGAACGTCTTTCGGTGGTAATCAGCACATCAGCCTGGCGATAAGAGGATTCGCGAACGGCCAGCAGACCGCGAATTTTGGCCAGCGGGTCTGGATCATTGAGCAAGGGGCGGTGGGTATGGCTGCCGATGCGTTCCAGGATCGTCTCCGGCGTCGCCCAGAGGCAGATCACCAGGGCATGGGTCTTCAGGCTGGCCAGGTTGCCTTCCGCGGCCGGCAAACCTCCCCCCGTGGCGATCACCGTTTTTTCGCGGTGCGTCAGCTCCGCAACCACGCGCCGCTCCCATTCCCGAAAGGCCGGTTCCCCCTGTTGGGCGAAGATTTCCGTGATCGATAGTCCCGCGCGGGCTTCGATGACATGATCTGTATCCAAGAAGGTAAAGTCGAGCGTGTCCGCCACCACCCGGCCGACACAGGATTTGCCCGTCCCCATGAAACCAATCAGCCCGAGATTCCTAATAACGCGCGCGGCGGTCATGCCTTCGAGATAGCGCATTATGAGACCATTGGCACGATATTTTCTTCTTTGCGGAGGCGCGCGGCGCGCCGCTCGCAGCAAATGAAGTTGTGATGAGCTTTCGGAAATGGCACGTTTCGGCCCTTAATGTCAACGAAACACACAGTGCAGAGCCATTGGCCGGACGAGTTGGACGGGTTTTGCGAGTTTGGGCCGGTCACGCGCCGATTGACCACCCGCTACTTACGGAGCGATGGCGCTGTCGGCGAGGCAGCGACGTATGTGAACGAGTTTTGGACCGCGCGGCAACGCCAGGCCAGTTCCTTACAGGAGATTTCCTATCGCGCCTGCTTCAAGCCGCAGTTGCCGCGCTTTTTCATCGAGCGACTGACTCGGCCCGGAGACGTGGTGTATGATCCGTTTATGGGGCGTGGGACGACGCCGGTCGAGGCGGCGCTGCTGGGACGCGTGCCTTTTGGTTGCGATATCAATCCGCTGAGCGGCGTATTGGTCCGCCCGCGGTTGTTCCCTCCCACGCTCGAGGACGTTGCGGCGCGGTTGGAGACCATCGATTTGAGCGGGTTCGACGAATTCCCGGAAGATCTGTTGGTGTTTTACCACCGGGAAACCCTGGGGGAGATTGCGGCGTTGAAGAAATACCTACTGCAACGGCGGCAGTCTGGAGCGCTGGACCGGGTGGATGAGTGGATTTGCCTGCTGGCGTTGAATCGTTTAACGGGCCATTCTTCGGGGTTCTTCTCCGTATATACCTTGCCACCGAACCAGGCGGTATCGGTGAAGTCGCAGCAGCGCATCAATGCCCAGCGCCATCAGACGCCACCGCGGCGCGACGTTCGCAAGATCATCCTCAAGAAGACGAGAACATTATTGCGCGATCTCGACGAGGCCGTCCGGCGTAACCTGAGCATGGTCGCCCCGAAGGCCTTGTTGCTGACCCAATTGGCGGCCCATACCCCGGAGATCGCGGACGAGTCGGTGGCCTTGGCGGTTACCTCGCCCCCCTTCCTGGATGTGGTGGATTATGCCACCGACAATTGGCTGCGCTGCTGGTTCCTGGGCTTGGACGCCAAATCGGTGGCGTTGACGGTGCCTTCAAAGCTCGGTCTCTGGCAGGCGGCGATGACGGAGGTGTTTCGGGAGTTGCGCCGCGTTCTCAAGCGCGGCGGGCATGTCGCCTTTGAAGTCGGCGAGGTGCATGCGGGAAAAACCCGGCTCGAGGAGGCCGTTCTGCCCTGCGGCTTGGATGCTGGCCTGGAGCCGCAGCTTGTGCTCATCAATGACCAGAAGTTCACCAAGACCGCCAATTGTTGGGGGGTGGACAACATGGCCAAGGGCACCAATACGAATCGGATCGTGGTGTTCCGGAAACGGTAGCGCGGTCCGGGACTACATTTTCGAACCAAAAGCGTAAGTTCCGGACCCGATCTCGAGGACCGCCTCGCCCTTGGTCTGGCTCACCAGTTTCACCCCTTTGACGCGACGGATGGGCAGGCCGCCTTCGGTGACGTCGGCCGCCGCCTTGGCGGGCACGAAAACGGTAGCGGTGGTGTTGGGTGGAATGGTGACTTTCATCGAGAAGTTCCCCGCTTCCCGCTTCCAATCGCAAGCGATCCGGCCGCGAACGGACTCCCAGGAGGCCTTTGTCCACGTCACGTCGCCGACGACCACCGGCTTGATGACGATCTTCTGGAACCCGGGTCCGGCGGGGTCGCAAGAAATTCCCGCCAGATCGTGGTAGAACCACTCGGTGATCTGGCCGAGCATGAAGTGGTTTTGCGAGGAGGATCGGCCCGCGTCCCACGCCTCCGTCAGGCTGGTGGCGCCCTCCTTGAGTTGGTAACCGTAGCCCGGCTTTTCCGACTGGTTATTGATGTCGAAAATGACATCAGAACGTCCGCCTTCGGCCAGCGCGCGGAGAAGGTAACGATAACCGACATCGCCGGCGGTCAGGGCGTTCCCCCGGGCGCGAATGTCTTTCACGATGGCGTCCAGCACGCTTTGGCGATGCGCTGGTTCGACCAGGCCCATGACGAGCGGGATGGCGTTTGCAGTCTGGGATCCGGTAGCATAGTAACCCGCCTCAGGCTGGAAGAACTCGCGATTGAAAGACTGGCGAATGTTTTCGGCAAGCTCCGCGTAGCGCTTGGCGTCCGCCGTCTTGCCCAACAGCGCGGCGGTTTGCGCCAGGATCCGCGCGTCGTCGAAGTAGAACGCGGTCGCGGTCAGGGCGATAGGGGTCAATTGGGCGACGCCCGGCGGCTTTGGGCCGATGTCGTACCAGTCGCCCAAGCCATGGCTGACGATATTGGTGGTCGCCTTGCTCCGGAGATAATTCAGATAGCGGCCCATTTCGGAATAGTGTTGGCGCAGCAGTCCCAGGTCGCCGGTGAATTCATACTGCTGCCAGGGAACCAGGACGAAGGCGCTGCCCCATTCGGGGGAATCCACGAAGCCACCGTTAAACACGACATATTCTGGCGCAATGTCGGGAACCAGGCCGCTCAGGCGTTGGGAATCGGCCATGTCGTTCATCGCCTTGGTGAAGAGCCGCGAGAGGTCGAACTCATAGCGCAGGGCCGGGCCGTTGAGGTGATCCTCCTCCAGCCAACCCAATTTCTCCCGGTGGGGACAATCGGTCATGACGCTCATCATGTTGCTCCGTTGCGCCCAGCGAACCAACGCGCGGATGCGGTTGAACAGGCCGTTGGAGCACGCGAACTCGCCTACGGGGGGCGCTGAGGAATGCACTACCACTCCTTCCAAGGCCTGGATGACCGGCAATTCTCCCCCTGCGGGGGCGGTGCGTTCAACCTGGAGGTAGCGGCAGCCGTGATAAAAGAACTTTGGAAACCAGTCCTCCCGGCCGCCTCCCGCCAAAGTGTACTTCCAATACGAATCGCCCCCGCCGCAGGAACCGCGGTCCACCGATCCATCCTTGTTAATCAGTTCGGCCGGGATGATGCGAACGACCCCGCCCGGCTTTCCGGAGACGGAGAGCCGCGGCATGAGCGACGCGTTCTGGCCCAGGTCGTACACGTCCACCCCGGGGCGCAACGGGGTGACCTTGACCGGCTTCAGGGTCTCCATGGCGCGAATGGGCGCCGCAGCCGCCGAAAGACCGCGCAATTGGCCCCCGGGGCCTATGACCGGATAGGCGGCTTCCCACTTCTGTTCGGGGAAGCCGGGTTGGTCCCAGCCGCGCGCTTCGTGCCGCGCATCGTAATCCTCGCCCCCATAGACACAGGAAAAGTCGATCGGCCCCGGAGCCACATGCCAGTTCTCGTCGGTGACGAGCGGTTCGGCGGAGCCGTCATCGTACTCGATCCGCGCCAGCGCGATCGCCTTGAGTTGGCCGAAGGAACCAGTGAACTTGGTGTAGCGACCGCCCTGGACATTGTACATCCCGTTGCCCAGCACAATGCCGATGGCGTTTGTCCCGGGATGCAGCAAACCTGTCAAGTCCTGCGTATCATAGAGGCAGGTCTTGTTATACCTTGTCCAGCCGGGGGCCAGCAGGTCCTCCCCCACCTTGCGGCCGTTGACCGAGAGTTCGTACTGGCCCAAGCCACAGACATGAATCACGGCCCGCTTGAGGCCGGGTTTGACGACGAACTCCGAGCGGAGCAGGAGGCTTTGGATGGTCGTTTTGCGCGATCCGATCCACTTCGCTGCTCGCCAATCTTTGCCGTCCAGCGTCCCCATAGTCCACGAAGCGGTCGGGCTCCAGGCTGAGGCGCGGCCCTCTCGATCCCAGACGCGCGCCTTCCAAAAGACCGCTTGCGAGGACTTGAGCGCTTGCCCGGCGTAAGTGATATGAGCCGTCGCGTTGGTTTTCACCGTTCCTGAGTTCCACAGGTTTCCCTCGTCTTTTTCCAGCCGGTCCAGGGAGGAGGCGACCAATATTTGGTAGGCGGTCTGGAGTTGCCCCCTCGCGGGGCTCTCCAGTTTCCAAAACAGCCGGGGTTGGGCCGTGTCCACCCCCAGCGGATCCCGGGCGTACTCGCACCGGAGATCCAGGAGTTGGAGGTCAGAAGCGCCCGCCGCGCGGAGGTTGAGTGGGAACAAAAGGGCCAAAGCTGCCAGAAGAACGAATCTCGGTTTCATGATCGACGGTTTGTGGGGGCCAGTATTAGCCGCAACGCCGCTAATGTCACGCCTGGGTTTTTAGGTCGGGAGATCTTTCTTGGCGTTTCCGGACTGACGCCAGGAAAAAGATTTGAATGGACTTTCCTCGGGAATGGTCTTATAATTGAATCGCTTGAAGCAGCCGATGCCAATGCTAAAGCCTGCGGGTGGACCCACAAGGAAAACCTGGTTGGCATTTTTCACTCCTGGTTCGCTTCGGGATAAGGAAAATAAACTATGACCAAATCGTTTGAAGTCATCAGTGAAGCAATTCGTAATCCGAAACCACCCTTCCGCAAGTTGGATAACCAGCCGAAGAAGCCGCAGAAACATCGCTATGAGCGGCGCAAGGTTCGGTCCTGCTTGCAGTCTGGAGATTGGGCGGCCGGAGAAACGGCTTAAACGATAATTAGCTCGAAATTGAAAAATGAAAAGCCGCGCGGGTTGCGCGGCTTTTCTTTTATGCCGGGCAAAGCGGTCCATTGGACTAAACTTCTGGTCGCTTCCTCAAGGCGCGGGAGGCTTGGAAACGTCGGGAGGCGAGGCTTCCGGGGAAGGATGTTCGCGGTTGGTTTGAGGGTGGCGCTGTTCGCGAGGGTGTTGGCGCTGTTGACGAATGAGTTCATCGAAGCGTTCTCGCTGCGGAGCGCTCAGCGCCTCGCGGAATTGTTCCCGGACCTGTCGCAATTCCTCGGCCAGTTGCGGCCGGATGGGCTCCATTAGCCTTCGCGTCCGCTCCTGGCTCTCGCTCAGGAGGGCGTCCACCCGCTGGTGTTGCTCGGGGGTTAATTCAAGCTCCTTTTGCATCCGGCGCAAGAACTCCAGCTTGAGCGCCCCGGGCGATGGGGCAGGGGAGGGGCTCGGTCGCCCGGCCGTCGCCATGCGGGAACCGTGGCCGGGACGAAGCCGGGCGGCATGCCGCACCAGCAACCCTCCGGTCACCACCCCCGTGCCGAAGATGACCATGGTGGCGAGGATGATTTTCCAGTAGTTCACCAGGAAAAATCGTTGTTTTGTTCCAACTCCGCCGCGGCCATAACGGTGTTGTCAAAATCCTGCGACCAATCGCTGCCGACCTGAGGCAGGGGCGTTTGGCCGGTCCAGGACCAGGCGCCAAGCAACAGCATGATGGCCGCGCAGGGAGCCGCGGCCCGCCACAGCGCCGCGGCCCAAACCGAACAAAAGTCCGACGCGGCGCGCGTAGGCAATCGCGCCACCAGCCGCATTGCGAAGGCGCGGGGCACCTCATCGCCCGGTGGGTTTGACCGAGCCGCGGTAATGAGTTTCTGGCGCAATTCTTCTAAGTCCATACAGCCTATACAGTCTGGCAGACGCCTCGTCCCAAGCCAGGGTTACAGATACTTCTCCTTGGTCATCCGCGCCAGCGCCTTTCGCATTTCCGCTCGGGCGCGAAAGGCTCGCACCTTTACCAATGGCACCGACCAACCGGTCAGGCGGGAGATTTCTTTGACCGATCGTTCCTCAATTTCAAGCAGGGTGATGATGAGGCGAGCCGGAGCGGAAAGGCGCTCCAGCAACCGTTCAACGAGTAAACGCGCGGCTTCTTCGTCTTCGGGCGCGCTCGAAGGCAGATTAACGAAGCGGTCCAACCAGTCCTCTTCGGGGCCTGAAAGTTCAGAAAAGCTCGTTTCACGGCTCCGCTGGTGTCCGCGCAGGAAATCATAACAAGTTCGCACTGCCAGCCGCATCAACCAATGTTCGAAGGGCGCCTCGCCCCGGTAGCTGGCCAGCTTCTGGAAGGCCTTGAGCCATATCTCTTGGACGATGTCTTCGACCTCGCTCTCCCGGCGCGCGTAGCGTCGGGAGGTGGCAAACAAACGGGGAGAGTATTTCTCGACCAGCGGCTCGAAACTGGCGGCATCACCCGCTAGGACAGCCGCTATCAGCTCCAATTCAGTCCGTTCCATTTACCGGAATAGCTCGCAAGGACGCGCAGGAAGTCAAAGCCCGGGAGACAGGCGTCCTGCGGAGCCTAACTCTTGGTGATTCCCAAAGTCTGCTCGAACTCGGCGGAGAACTTGTTCAGGGTGGCGGCGATTTTTGGGGGCTGCTCCCGCAGCGTGGCCAGCATCCGCTCGGCCATTTGGGGCCGACTGCGGATCAACTCGATGGCCGCCACGATGAGCGACAGGTTGTTATTGATGTCGTGACGCATGTTGGAGAGCTTGCGGGTGAGCTCCTCCAATTGCTCCGCGGTCAGGGTTACTGGTTGACTGGGCACTGCCATCGCCTAACAATGCACTGAGCCCCGGTGCGGAAGCAAGCCGCTTTACAGGAAGAGATCCGGGACGGTACAAAAAGAAACGCGAGGCAATCGTTAAGGAGATTGGCGCTCCCGCAAGCGGGATTGCTGCCACCGCAGTGGCAAGTCCTGACGCCCCGGACAAGGATCTCTAAACCGGCACTCGGACCGAACGTATTGCCTCGCAGGTTGTTTATAGCCCGGAAGGGGCGATTTGACCAGCGGAAGTTATTAACAAAGTATTCACCGCCCCCGCGCCGCTGCGACTCGTGGTTTCTCGTTGAAGTTGTGGAGACAGGCGTGGATAAGGAGGACTGGCGGTCTAGCTGACCGGCACCATGGAAACGCGTTCGCCCTTGTCATTGCGCGTCACCCCTTGGGCGCGCGGGTCGAGCATGAGCGCGCCATCCACCAGGAATGCGTAGCGATGGTGCCCGTGCTTGAGTTCGAGGGTGACCAGCCAAGCCCGGTCAGGCATCTGCATCATCGGATGCGCCGCCGGATCCCATTGGTTAAAATCACCCAGGAGGCAGACCGACTTGGCCTGCGGCGCGTTGCAAATAAAATTGATCGCGCGCAGCGGTTTCTTATAGGCGAAAGCGTTCATATCGTCTTCCTCGAAAAAGTCTGGTTTGAGGCCGACGATGTCAACTCAAGAGATTTTGGAGAATCGCGAGGGCCGAGCGACGGGCCCGTTGGGATTGGCTTTCCAGGGCGCAGTATTGGGCGACCCAGTCGGGAGCGGACTGGTGGTGTTCGGTCCAAAGCGTCTTGAGGACGCGCTCGGTGCGCTCGACCTGCAGAATGGCCGAGGCCAGCGACTCGCGCCCCTCCGGCAGGTCGGAGATGTTGCCGACGAAGAAACGGCTGATGCGCTTTCCCGCCAGAACCGCTTGCAAGAGCATCACGACGGTTTGTTCGTAAGCGTACCACCGCTGCCCCAGGGCTTCCCGCAGAAAGCTGTGTCGCAGCGCGAAAAACTCCGAGCGGGGACGCTCCGTGAACTGGCGAATTTCTTGCGCCTCGGAGGGAAACCACGTGTAGAGCAACGCAAAGGTCCCGTACGTGTCGGTGATCTGTTTGGAGTGGTTGTGGTCGGTGGCAATTTCGCCTATGCAGAGGTCTTGTTCCAGTTCCATCACGATCTCCGGCAGGTCATGCAACCGGTCGAGCACTTCCCGGCCGACGGGCGAGCCGTAATTGAAATCGCCGGGGATCAACCAATAGACATCCTCCGGAGCGCCTTTTTCGAAGGCCGCGCCCAAGCCCGTGTACCACATCTGACAGGTATCGACGCACCAGGCATCCAGGATGTCCGAGTGCCGCGCCACCGTGCCTTTCCGAAACTCGAGGAACGGGGCGTTCTGTTCCATCGCGCGGTAGGTCTTGCGGTCCATTACCGTGATGGGACGGCTGTAAGTCCCTTTATCGCTATCCAATCGGGCCACGAGCTCGTAGAGCGCGTTGAGATCCGAATATTCATCGGCTTGATGGAAGGGATAAATGACCACCGGATGGATCTTGCCGTGCCGGGGCTTCGGGCTCGACGGCTTGGCGGCGGGCTTCTTGGCAACGGTTGCGGTTTTATTCATAGGTCTTTCTTTAGTCGGCCGAGAGCGATTCACAGACTCGCGCATCCGGAACCGGCCCAGCCGGTCAATGCGAATGGATCATGCCGCAAGCATAGACTCGCGACGCGGACCGGGCAAACAAAAAGAGACGCTCTTGATTGGCGGCAACCACTTGGATATTCTGGATCATGAATTCGCCGCTGATTGCTAACGCATGAGTATCACGACCAAGACTGGTGACGGTGGGATGACCGCCTTGATGTACAACCGGCGGGTGCCAAAGAGTCATCCGCAGGTGGAAGCGTACGGCGCGGTGGACGAATTGAATGCCGCCCTCGGCTTGGCGCGCGCTACGGCGGGCGAGGCGGCCCTGGGCGACTGTTTGCTTGCCATACAAAAGGACCTGGTGGGCATGATGGGCGAGTTGGCGACCGCGCCCGAGGACCGCGCCCGTTACCGCCAGGACGGGTTTGCGATGGTAGCGCCCGGCAATACGGAGAAGCTCGATCACGAAATCCGCGCTCTCGAGACCACGACCGGCGGTCTGAGAGGGTGGGTGATGCCCGGCAATAGTCTCCGGTCGGCCACCCTCGATGTGGCGCGCACCGTGTGCCGTCGGGCCGAGCGGCGCGTCAGCGCCGTGCAGGATTCCGACCGGAGTCAGAATCCGGAGATCCTGGTGTACCTCAACCGGCTCTCCGACCTGCTGTGGCTGATGGCGCGTGAAACGGATCGGGGGCAGGGGTAGGGTGCGAAACGCAGGCCCGAGGTTTTCAGCCGTCCCAAGCAGAGTGGAACGGCCTGCCTAAAGCGGTGGGACTGTCGCCTTTACGCCGCAAGCGTCGTCGAGAGAACCATCTCCTCTGACTTCCGCGAGAGTTCTAGTGTTCGTTTTTTCGTTGACAGCCCAACGGCTGGTATGCTAGATGGTTTAATATACAATTAGCTGTAGGTTAAATCAATATGCGATGCCCGAAATGCGGGTGCCAGGATGACAAAGTGATTGATTCGCGCGCCTCTCGCGAGGGCGCGACGATTCGTCGCCGTCGCGAGTGTGTGGCTTGTGCTTACCGATTCACTACCTACGAAGAGGTTGAGCACGAGGGATTGGTCGTGCTCAAGCGAGACGGCCGACGGGAGGAGTTTTCGAAGGACAAGCTGCTTTCCGGCATTCGTCGGGCCTGTCAAAAACGGCCGATAAGTCAGAAGGTGATCGAGGATCTCGCCGACAAAATCGTCGATGAGGTGGCCGATAAATACGACCGGGAACTGCCGTCCGAAGTGTTGGGCCAGCAAGTGATGGAAGGACTGCGGCAGTTGGACCAGGTCGCCTACGTGCGCTTCGCCAGCGTTTATCGGCGCTTCCAGGAAGCCACCGATTTTGTCCAGGAAGTCAAGAATCTGGAGGGTAAGTCATGATCGCTCTTGCTTCGGATTGCCTGGTTTTTCAAATGGCCAACGGCGAGAGCATCCCCTTCTCCGCGGACATGATCTCCGTCGAACTCATGGGGTGCTCGGCGAAGTCGTTCGACCGGGAATTTCTACGTCAGGCCACCAAGGCCGTCTTTCATTACTTTCAGCATGAACTGGGCCGCAAGACGGTGACGGTGGATGAATTCGCCGGGGCCATCGAAAAGGCGTTGCGTGGGTTCAAGACCAGCCCGCCGACCAGCCCCAAACCTCCGACCCCCGCGACCGTCGAGTCGGACCTCTTCCGTATCGCCGCCGAGGTGGCGGGCGAAGGCGAACTGTTTTTCTTTCCTCGGTTGCGCGAGGAACTGCGTCTCCAACTGCGGCACGAACCTCGATTGTTGCGGTTTCACGGGCTGCGGGGTTGCGCCATGCGTCTGGCGGGAGCGCGGCGCTGGACCGCGCGTTGCCAAGGCCTGCGCGAACAAATCGTCGCCTTTCTGCGGGAATGTCTCAACGCCGAAGCCAACGCGAAGGCGTTCGACCTGGTAATTGATTAGCGTTTACAGGCGCATTTGCTTGACTTTTCCCCGCCGCTGGACCATTAACCGGAGGCGAAAAACCGTACGTTAGTTCCAGTGTCGGGCTATATCCATGAACTTGTTTCGTAGAAAGAGCATCACCGATTTGCAGGCGGAGGCGCTCAGCGACAAAAGTCTGCATCGCGCCTTGGGGCCGGTCAACCTCACCGCCTTGGGCATCGGCGCGATTATCGGCACGGGGATCTTTGTGCTCACGGGCACGGTGGCCGCCCAGAATGCGGGGCCGGCCGTGGTGCTCTCCTTTATCATTTCCGGTTTGGCTTCGGTGTTTGCCGCATTGTGCTATAGCGAATTTGCGTCCTTGGTGCCGATGGCTGGCAGCGCTTACACCTACGGCTACGCCACGCTGGGCGAGTTCATTGCCTGGATCATCGGCTGGGACCTCATCCTCGAATATGCCGTCGGCGCTATCACCGTGTCTATTGGCTGGTCGGGCTACGTGGTCTCCTTTCTGCATGACCTGCACCTCAATGTGCCCCCCTTTCTCTCCGCGGCGCGGGGCACGGAATTAATCGACCTGCCCGGTTCGATTGCGGCCGCCCTGAAAATGAAAGCCGGGTGGACCGCAATGGGCGTCGGGTTGGCCGACCAAATCCAGGCCCTGGGCACGGACCCAGTCTCCTTGCCCCACGTGATTGCCCTCTTCAACCTTCCGGCCGTGGTGATCATTTTTGTCGTCACGACCCTGCTGGTGGTGGGCATCCGGGAATCCGCTAACTTCAACAATATCATCGTGCTGGTAAAGGTGGCGGTGGTGCTCCTGTTTATCGGCGGGGCCATCTCGGCTGTGGATCCCGCGAATTGGCACCCGTTCATCCCAAAGAATACCGGTGTTTCAGGGCATTTTGGGTGGTCCGGCATCTTGACAGGCGCGGGCATCGTTTTCTTCGCCTACATCGGCTTTGACGCCGTCAGTACCGCGGCCCAGGAAGCCAAGAACCCGCAACGGGACATGCCCATCGGCATCATCGGGTCGCTGCTGGTTTGCACCGTGCTCTACATCCTGGTCTCCGGCATCGCAACCGGCGTGGTCCCCTATAGCCAACTCGACGTGCCCGACCCCATCGCGGTTGCCGCGGATCATGCCGGGCTGAAGTGGAAGGTGGGCGACCTAAGCCTCGTGGCGACGATCATAAAGATGGGCGCCATCGCGGGCCTTTCTTCCGTGGTGTTGGTGATGCTGTTGGGCCAGTCCCGAGTGTTTTACAGCATGGCCCGCGACGGACTGCTCCCGCCCTTTGTGGGCCGGGTGCATCCCCGGTTCCGCACGCCTTGGATTACCTCGATCGTCACCGGTCTGGGCGTGGCGTTTTTCTCCGCCATTTTTACCGTGCGCGAGGCCGGCAGTCTCTGTTCGATCGGGACCTTGCTGGCCTTCGTGATTGTATCGGTGGGCATTCTGGTCTTGCGCGTGCGCGAACCCAACTTGCCGCGAAGATTTTCGACGCCATGGGTTTGGTTCGTGGCCCCAATGGGCGCCTTCTTTGCCTTGGCCCTCATGTTGGCGCTGCCGTGGCCGACCTGGGAACGGCTCATCGTTTGGTTTGCCATTGGCATGGAAGTCTATTTCGGCTATGCCCTCTACAATTCGAAGTTGAGTCCGGGCGCTCCCGCCGGCGAAACCGGATGGTCGCGCGCCCTGAAGTTAGCCGGTGTCACCTGGGTCGTTTTTGGAACCCTGGGCTCGTTGATTTGGATGTTTCGCTACCGCGAGACGTTTATGCCCCATAGCTCGTTAGGCTGGTTTTTCGGCGTCCTCGCCCTGCTGATCTCCGTGAGCATCGGCATCTTGCTGCACGTTCTTGCGACGCTTTCCGACCGCATGCATGCGACGCGCGAGTCGGTCTGAGGGCGGGCAGCGCGGCGACCGGCCTGTAGCGGCTGTAAGTTGGATCGGCGGGTCGTCGCACTCGCCTTATTTTTTCCAAAAAAGACGCTTGCAATCTTCGCGGAATTTCGTAGTTTGTTCGTGCTTACCTGGAAGCGAGCGTAGCTCAGTCTGGTAGAGCGTCACCTTGCCAAGGTGAATGTCGAGGGTTCGAATCCCTTCGCTCGCTCCATTTTTTCCTAGGAAATCCGAGGTTTTCTTCCCAAATTGTCCCAGTAGTAACAAATTAGTAACAGGCTGCGCCAAACGATCCTGGCAAGAAAACCTGAGTTCTGATGAAGAAACCAGCCAACTTTCCGTACGAGCACACCGCAAGCGGCATGGTGTTTCAAGTCTACCTTGCCCCGCTCGCCAAGACCGACAAGCAGGGGAAAACGACAAAGTATGATTCCTTCCTGGTGAAGTACTACATAGGCGGACAGCTCATCCAAAAGCGCAAGTCGACGTGGGACGACATCGAAACGCACATCGAGGAGGTTGTCGCCGCCCAGCGGAAGAACGACCCTGAACGACTGGAGCTGTCGGGGCGAGATCGCCGCATCTACTTGGCCGCCGTTGAAGTTGTGGCGCCCCTGAAACGCGAGGTGGACGAGGTCGCCAGGGATTTCGTCGCCGCCACCCAAAGGCTGGCCCCTCACGGGCTGGGCGTGACCGACGCATCGCTGATGCTGGACGACGCTTTGAACAAGTTGGGAAAGACGCCTCTTTCAACGGCCGTGGAGTTCTTCAAACGCAACGGCGAGACCATGACGGCCATTCGGACGGTCCCTCAGGTTCGAGATGAGCTGATCAAAGAACTGAACAAGGACAAACGTGGCAAGTATCACATCAGGGACATGGAGATCCGGCTCAACCGCTTTTGCGAGTCCTTTCCGGGTCCGATCCAGGACGTCCGGGAGGTTTCCATTACGGAGTGGCTGCAAAGTCTGGAGAAGATCACCGTCAAGGGAGGCAAACGCATTAAGATCGAGCACCCTGAACTGGTTTCAAACCGCACCAGGAACAATTATCGAGCCGCGATTTCGGAGTTATTCAGGTTTGCAAAGAAGCGCGGTTATTTGCCCAGGGACCTGCCCACTGCCGCCGACGGGACCGTTCGCGTGCAAATAGCGGCAGGAAAGAACCACATCATCTCCCCGGAGGAAGCCAAAAAAGTCCTTGAGAGCCTGCCGCCTTATCTCGTGCCCTTCACGGTGTTGAAGCTCTTTTCGGGCTTGCGAACCGAGGAGGCCTTCGGCCTTAACTGGGAGGAACTGCGATTCAATTCCAAGGCCGTAGTCATCGAGGCAAAGCTGGCCAAACTGAGACAACGCCGGGTTCCGCCCATCTTGCCAAACCTGGCGAAGTGGTTGCAGCCGTTCCGTCAACTCAAAGGGTCGATCAACCCGGGGTATTCCAGCCCGCACGCTGTCCAGAACGCCGTGATGCGAGAGAGCCGCAAAGCTGGGGTCATCCTGAGGCGAAACACTTTTCGGAATTGCTACATTTCTTACCGAGTGGCCGTGCCCGAAGATCCGGGCATTGTGGCGGCGGAGGCGGGCACGTCGCGTCGCATGGTAGAGTCCAACTACAAAGAACTTGCGACCAACCAAGAATCAAAAAAGTGGTTCGCGATTTGTCCGAAATCCTGCCAGTTGGTGGAATTACGGAGATGGGCAAACGACGTCGGGAGAGAGCTGAACGGGAGGCGACCGGTGGCGAAGCGGTCGAAACGCCGTGGAAAGGATGGTGGCCTTGCCGAGCGTTGTGATACAACGAAGGCGTGAACGTTTCGAAAAGTGAAATTGAGACCCTGGAGAAATGGCTGAACTCACGCCTGGGTTCGCTGATCTCTCACGGCGAGAAGGTTCGTGAATTATTGTGCGCCGGCGGCGGAGCTCAGGCGATTATCAAAACGGCGATCGAAGTCGTAGCCGACGAGAGCCAGACCGAGCCTGGTCTGACGCCACAACAGGCGGCGGTTTGGAAGGCCTTGCTGCCAATTCTTGCGGAGAACGGATTGATGGCTGTCAAAGGAAGTGACACGCCCCTGAACGCGGACAAACCGCTCAGCAAGGAGGAAGCCGCGGAATTCCTGGGGTTTAGCGTGCGCAAACTGGAGCGGTGCATGGAGAAGCGACAGATCGAGTATGAGAAGTTCGGCGTGGGCAAGACCTCAACCGTGCGCTTTCGCCGTTCTGAACTGGAGAAGTACCGGGAGAAGCGAAAGATTCCTGCGAGGGGTTCTCGTCCGTAAAGCTCACGCGAAGGGACGGTTGAATCGGGGCTGGCAGGCAAGCGGGGCGATGAGATGTTGGCGGACGGGGGTGATTTGGCCGTGGTGCTGGACTATTCACATAAAACCGTTCACCGAGCGTTGGTCGAGGGAAAAATCCAAGCTCCACCAGCACCATCACCTGGTCTGCCTGGATTGCGGCCATATTATCGACCTGGAGGACCCGCGCCTCAACCAACTCCCGTGGCCCGATGTCGGAGAGTCCGGGTTCCAAATCCAGGACTACCACGTTCACTTTCGAGGCCGGTGTGCCCGCTGCCGACAAAAGCCCCAAGTGTTTGAGGCCGGCCGCAAGTCGGCCCCCAGCCTCCGAATCCCACAACACAAATCTAAACTTAAGTCCAAAGGAAAAAGCGCATGAAAAAGACACCTATGACTGAAGCTAGCCAGTGCCCGGTAACGGGCCACAAACACATCGCGGGCGGCGGCACGACGAACCAGGATTGGTGGCCGAATCAGTTGAAGCTCGAACTCCTGCACCAGCATTCCTGCAAGTCCAACCCCATGGCAAGGGCTTCAATTATGCCAAAGAGTTCAAGAGCCTCGACTTTAAGGCCCTTAAGAAAGACTTACGCGATCTTATGACCCAGTCGCAGGACTGGTGGCCGGCCGATTTCGGCCACTATGGGCCGCTGTTCGTTCGCATGGCCTGGCAAAGCGCCGGCACCTACCGCACTGGCGACGGCCGCGGCGGTGGCGGCCGAGGTCAGCAACGGTTCGCCCCGCTCAATAGTTGGCCTGACAACGTCAGCCTCGACAAGGCCCGTCGCCTCCTCTGGCCCATCAAGCAGAAATACGGCCGCAAATTCTCCTGGGCTGACCTCATGATTCTCACCGGCAACGTCGCCCTCGAATCCATGGGCTTTAAGACCTTCGGCTTCGGCGGCGGCCGCGAGGATGTCTGGGAACCGGATCACGATGTCTATTGGGGCGCCGAAACCAAGTGGCTGGAAGACAAACGCTACTCCGGCGACCGCAACCTCGAAAACCCGCTCGCCGCCGTGCAGATGGGTCTCATCTACGTCAACCCCGAAGGCCCGAACGGCAACCCAGACCCGCTCGCCGCCGCGAAAGACATTCGCGAGACCTTCGCCCGCATGGCCATGAACGACGAGGAAACCGTCGCGCTCATCGCTGGCGGCCACACCTTCGGCAAGACCCACGGCGCTGGCCCTGCCTCCCATGTCGGCCCGGAGCCCGAAGCCGCCGGCATCGAGCAGCAAGGCCTCGGCTGGAAGAGCAGCTTTGGCACTGGCAAAGGCGGCCATACTATCACCAGTGGCCTGGAAGTTACCTGGACCACCACTCCCACCAAGTGGAGCAATAACTTCTTCTGGAACCTCTTCGGCTACGAATGGGAACTGACCAAGAGCCCCGCCGGAGCGAACCAGTGGAAGCCCAAGAACGGCGCTGGAGCGAACACTGTGCCGGACGCGCACGACCCATCCAAACGTCACGCGCCCGCGATGCTCACAACGGACCTCGCGCTGCGCTTCGATCCCGCCTACGAAAAAATCTCACGCCGCTTCATGGAACACCCGGACCAGTTCGCCGACGCCTTCGCGCGTGCCTGGTTCAAGCTGACCCACCGCGACATGGGCCCGCGCGCTCGCTATCTCGGCCCCGAGGTGCCCGCGGAAGAACTCATCTGGCAGGACCCCATCCCCGCCGTCAATCACAAGCTGATCGACGCGAAGGACATTGCCGCCCTCAAGGCCAAGATACTTGAATCCGGCCTCTCGGTATCTCAACTGGTTTCCACAGCCTGGGCCTCAGCCTCCACCTTCCGCGGCTCCGACAAGCGCGGCGGCGCTAACGGCGCCCGCATTCGGCTGGCCCCGCAGAAAGACTGGGAAGTCAACCAGCCCGCCCAATTGACCAAGGTGCTCAAGAAACTCGAAGCCATCCAAAGCGCTTTCAACAAGACCGCCAAAGGAGGCAAGGAGGTCTCGCTCGCCGACCTGATCGTCCTGGCCGGTTGCGCTGGTGTCGAACAGGCCGCGAGGAATGCTGGCCACAAAGTGACTGTTCCCTTCACCCCGGGACGCATGGACGCCTCCCAGGAGTAAACCGACGCGGCCTCTTTCGCGGTCCTCGAACCTATCGCGGACGGCTTCCGCAGTTACCTCAAAGCCAAATACAGCATTCCCGCCGAAACGCTGCTAGTTGACAAGGCGCAGTTGCTAACCCTGACTGCGCCCGAAATGACCGTGCTCATTGGCGGCCTGCGCGTCCTCAAGGCCAACTTCGGAGCCACCCAGCACGGTGTCTTCACCAAACGCCCGGAAGCCCTCACCAATGACTTCTTCGTCAACCTGCTCGACATGAGCACTGAGTGGAAGCCGGTCTCGAAAGACGCCGACATCTTCGAAGGCCGCGACCGCAAAACAGGTAAAGCCAAAGGAACCGCCACCCGCATTGACCTCGTCTTCGGCTCGAACTCCCAGCTCCGGGCCTTAGCGGAAGTTTATGCCTGCGCCGACTCCCAAGAGAAGTTCGTCCAGGACTTCGTAGCCGCCTGGAACAAGGTCATGAACCTCGACCGATTCGACCTCCACTGACCGTCGCATAAACACCTTCGAAGGGCCTCTGGCCGGACGGTCAACAACCGGCTCCAGCCGGCGGCGTATCGCCGCCGCTGGACCGGAATGTTACCCCCTACCTGAGGAAGCCATTCAGCGCCAGCCTGCCCACAGCTATGGGGCCAAATCCCCTTGAAACACTCATGATCTTCTTTGCGATGAGCAAGGAGCAGATCGATGGCGACCTTGCCTCGATCCCGAAGAACCTCCCACCCACCACTGAATGCATCAAAGCCCACGGCCTGTTACCCCTGGACGTCCAGACCCCCGACAGCGCGGCGCTGTTTTACCACAACCAAATGATTCAGGGCCACGCGCTGCAGCAACTCACCAACCTTTCCGAGGACGAGCGGCTCTACCTCGCCGCGCTCCCGGCTCAACTCATTGCCGACCAGGCCTGCGAAGTCGCGATGGAGACAGGCGAACTGTCTGAGCTTGCCCGGAAGATGGACGAGATTGAGAAGTGCCAAGGACTGGCCCCCCATGAGTATTGGCCAGCCAGGCAAGGCCCCCCCCGACTACGAGCCACTCCGCGACCAGGGCGATGAGCTGTTAGACAAGATCAACGACACCATTTTTCTGCACGTCCTGAGGCTTTACCGCTTTGACCACATCGCCGACCTTTTCGAGCGGGACCGCGCCACCTACCAGATCAAGTCGCAAGCTGGACGCCGATCACTCTACCCCGACACAAGACACGAAGCTGGCTGAGACGGACATCGCCATCCCAGCTACAGGTGGCTTGGCTACACTCAGTTCCCGGGCGCCACCTCTGCGCGTTGAACTTCGGGACCAAAGGCCATAACATCGGCCACGTGAAAGAATCTTCGGAAACATCTCCCTTGGGCTTGCGCTCGATCGCTTTGTTCGAGGCCATCAAGGGGGTTCTGGCACTAGCGGCTGCGGGCGGGCTCTTGTCCCTGCGCCACACTGACTTGCATGCCGCCACGGATGCTTTGTTGCTCCGCCACGGCATTGACCCCGAAACCCATTACATGCGACTGTTCATCGAGGGCGTCGCCCGGGCCACGAATCACCACGTCGGTCAGATCGCCGCCTTGGCCCTCGCCTATGCGGTCATCCGGCTGGCCGAAGGCTATGGCCTCTGGCACGGCAAACACTGGGCCGAATGGTTCGCTGTCATCTCCGCGGGCCTCTACCTCCCATTCGAGCTTGAACATTTGGTCCGCCGCCCCACCTGGCTGACCGCAGCGGTGGTCGTGTTCAACATTCTGCTCATCATTTACCTCGCGAAACTCCTGATCGAGCAACGGGCCGCCCGCCATCGTAAACGCCTCGCCGCAGCCCAGCCCGGTGACCATTTAGAGACCGCTCCGCCCACAACCCCCACTCACAAACCCTACGGCCACCACTAACACCACCACAACCGGAAAGGGAAGTTGTTCCGGTGTCATGGATTGACCCCACCCTGCTGCGAAAGCAACGTCTGCCGATTCGCCACCATAGTCTTCTGGTAGGGCAGGCCCACCCTGCAAGGCTCCTGCCCGCCTAATCTATTCCCCTTCCCGATACGCCCGTCTAAAAAAGACCCTGTAGATTGCCCCGCCGAGCAATCCGCCGACTACCGGCGCAAGCAGGTAAACCACCCACCATCCCTCCCCGTTCACCCGGAATGGCAGGCCGCCCCACCCGGCAAACGCCGAGAAAACCCGCGGCCCCAGGTCCCGCGCCGGATTAAAACGCGCCATCGTCAGCGGCCCCAGCAGCGAAATCAACAGCGTCACGGTCAGCCCGATCGTCACCGCTGTCAGCCCTCGGGGCCGCACGCGGTTGTGCTTGTCCGTCAGGCAGAAAACCACCAGCAATAAAACCGCCGTGCCAATAACCTCAGCGCCAAATGCCGCACGAGGCGACATCCGGATTCGAGCCTCCGGCGTCAGGGGATGCCCGCCCGGATTCGGATAAAACTCGCCGAACACCATCGCGCTTGCCTCACTCCCCGCCTGGCCCCGCACAATCCCGTTCGCCCGCTCAAATCCCCGCAGCGCGTCGCCGAACACAAAATACAGCACCGCCGACGCCACAAAAGCGCCGCAAACCTGCGCGACCACGTACGGCAGCACCCGGCCTTTCGGAAAACTCGACCACACGGCCAGGCTCACCGTCACCGCAGGATTCAGATGTGCCCCGCTGAGCGCTTCCGTCAGGTAGATCGCCGTGGCGATTCCCAGCCCCCACACAATCGCCACCTGGAACACCCCCACCTGCGCGCCGGTTGTCACTGCGGCGCACACGCTACCACAGCCAAAAAACACCAACAGGAACGTGCCGAAGAATTCCCCCGTGACCCACGCTGGCACCCTCATTCCGCCGCCCTCTTGAACCGGTGCGTCGGCATCGGCTTGCCCGGCCGGAAATGCTCCAGATGATCCAGCGTCGCTTTCAGCGTCGCGAACTTGCCCGTCGCCGCGGCCAACCCCTCGCGCACCGCCGACCCTAACACATCCGGCGCCGCCTCCGCCCGCAGGTTGATAATCAGCTGCCCGCTCTCGACCGGCTCCTCCAGTCGCATCGACAGCTCCGGCACAAAATCATTCCGCACCAGGTTAACCACCCCGATTTCCCCCAACCCGCCATCCGGGCTCAGCGTCATCTTTAAGTGCGCCACCTCGGCCTTGACTGCCTTCAGACTCTTCTGTACCTCCGCCGCCAACTCGCCCAGGAACGCGTCTCCGTCGAAAGCCTTCTTCGCCGCGAGTTGCACCGTGCAATTCAGCCAGCCCAGCAGCGCCTCACCATCGGCATAAACCGCGTAATCCACTTCCATCGCCCGCCCGCCGGCCTGCACCTCGCTGGTGATCTTCCCAAACCACTCCTCCAAGCCCGTCCCCTCGCGCGCCGACACGGCCAAAATATCCTTCCGGGGAAACTTCGCCGCGATGGCCGCCCGCAACGACTCCAACCGCCCCGCATCCAGCAGCAAGTCGCACTTGCTAATCACGATTAGGTCCGCCTCTTCCAACTGCTTGTTGTAGATATAGACTACCTTCTCCGAGAAGGTGCCCCCCTTCTCCAGCCCGAACACCCGCAGCGCCCGGACCGGATCCACCAGCACGCTCACTGGTGCCACTGTGAAATTCTTGCCGTACAGCCGGCGTAGTGGATACGTCACCGTCGCCACCAAGTCCGTGCAACTCCCCACCGGCTCCGCAACGAACACCTCCGGCCGGCTCTGCTCCGTCAGCTTTTGCGCCGCATCCACCAGCGAATTGAAGCGGCAGCAAAAACACCCTCCGGGAATCTCCTCCGTCGCGAATCCTTGCGAGCGCAACATCGCGGTGTCTACGAGGTTGCGCCCCTGGTCGTTGGTGATGAGCCCTACCCGCAGACCCTGTCTGGTCAGTCGCGCCGCCAGCTTGCCCACCGCCGTCGTTTTGCCGGAGCCGAGAAATCCTCCGATCATGATGTACCGCGCCTTGACGGCGCTTCGGACCTCTGCGCGATTGGGCTTGGTTGTCGTCATAGGTTTCAGATCGCATCGTATATGCACAACCGTGCATACTTGTTTCCCCTAAAGCAACTTAATTCCAAGGGCCTGCCGGGAGGCTACTTCGGCAGTTTGTCGAACCGGAAGGTGCAGCAACCCAGATCCAGCACGTTCTGATTGACCGCAAGCTGGTTCTTCAGGCCCGGTACCACCGCATAGAGCCTTTGCTGGCCCTCCTTTTCCATTTCTACCAGCCCTGCCTCTTTCAAAATCCGCAGGTGCTTTGACACGTTGTACTGCGACATCACCAAGCGCTCCGAGATTTGATTCACTCCCAATTGCTCCCTGAGCAAGAGCCGCACGATGCGCATGCGGTTCAACTCGCCGAGTGCTTTCAATGCTGCGATGCAGTCAAGTCCGGTCAACACGATCATGATACCCGGCCATGTGCGCGAGGCAAGCCGCCCTTGTCGTTGTTTCCTCCTTGCCCCCCTTCGGAAAGACGCTCCGTGTCTGGCCCGTTGCGAAGGACCGGACGCTCCGGATCAGCGTCCAGCCGACGCATCGCGTAAAGGGTGAACAAGTGCCAGATGTTCAGGAAAGCCACCTCCGACCTAAAAGCGCTGGGGCCTTTCTTTCTGCTTGTCAGGGCGTCGTCGGACACCACCGAAGCAAGGGCCAAAAACTTCGCCGCAAGCGGCTCCGGGACGCCGCTCAAGAGGATGCTGGAGAAGAGTTCGCGGCCTATGTTGCGGCTGCGATCAAGGCCACCGGCAGAAACGATACAGCGCCACCGTATCCAACGCGGCCTCCAAGGCGGCATTCCTGCCGGATGCCGCAAAAGGACAGGCATTCTTAGGGCCGATCCAGGGTCACTGGTTGCGTCTCGGGTCTCAATGGGTAGAGGCCCGGGCAGCAGCCCATGGTTTGACAAAAGGCCTGGCTGAAGTGGCTCATGCTGGAATACCCCACTTCCATAGCCGCCTCCGTGACGTTGTATTTCCCACTTCGCAGCAAGTCCGCCGCCCGCTGCATCCGCAGCTTCCGCAAATACTGCGAGATGGTCATGCCTGTCTGCGCGGAAAACGTCCGGCTAAGATAAAATGGGCTGCTGCCCACCTGGCGTCCGATTTCCTCCAGCGTTGGTGGTTCTGCGAGGTGTTTTCGCAAAACGGCAATCACCCGTTCCACCCGCTCACGGGCTACCCGTTTCTGGCGGTCGCAGAACAACTCATCCTCTCCCGGTCGTTCGAAAAGAAAATCGGCGATTAACGCGAGCACCTGGCCCTGATACCAGACAGGACGGGCAGCCTGAGGACATGGCGGTTCCAGAAGATGGGTAACGAACTGTTCTTGCTGGGTGGTCAACGGCCGCACCTCGCCCGCCCGAGCACGACGGGCGTCTCCGTTCAACAGGCGTTCAACCATTGGATGAAGCGCGCCGTCGCATTCGGCCAGCCGAGAGCGAAGGAACTCCGCCGATAGCTGGAGCGTCAAGAAGCGATGTTCCTGTCCCTCGCTCCTACCCAACTCCAACGCGGCGTTTCCAGTTGTGAACAACACCGAATCCATCGGCTCCAAAGAAATCGTCGCATCGCCACATGAAAGCGAGGCTTGGCCAGCCACATTCAAGTAAAGGCCCAGGCTCCTGGGATTGAAGACGCAAGCCCCCGCTGATCGGTCAGAAGCTCGGAATTCGTGCCAAGTGAGGCTTGCGCCCTGCTCCAACATATTGCCGTAAAGGACTCGACCCACGCCTTGTAGCGGTTTCCCCAAATCCACACGTGAATCCGGGGTTCCTTTTTTGGCAGCGGGCCAAGTTTCGCTGGAACACTTTGACGCTCGGCTTTTCAGAGTTTCTTTCATCACATTTTACGAACGACCGGCCGGCATATTAAGACTCAGTCTCAATAAGGTCTCACCCTTTTTTGCTCAAGTCGCGCATCGTGCGCAGGCCTTCCTTTTGGGTAGATTGACGGTCTGCTCCTGGGTCGGGCTAATGCCAGCCAAGAAACTAAGCCCATGAAGAACCAAGCTGACGCCTCTAAATCCAACGCCGCACCTTCGCCCGGTATTGCTCGTAAATCTCTCCGAATACCTCCGCGAGCCGTGCTTCTTCAACTGGAATCACGACCCAATTGACGTAGCCGATGACAGCCGGCAGCAAAAGCACCGGCCAGAGCTGCTGTAAAATCCCGGCTTCACCCGCGTATGCGCCGACCATGCCCACATACATCGGGTTTCGGCTGAAGCGATACGGACCCCAGGTGACCAGCTTCGAGGAGGTTCTCCCGGGAACGGTGGTGGTGCGTGCCTTCCGAAAAATCATCCAACTCCAACCAGCAATGGCCCCACCCACCGCGAACAATGCGCCACCCGCAATACTGACACCGGGAAGCCACCCCGCCCCAGCACGAAACGGGCGCAATGAGCTCAGAACTGCGCCAACCGCGTAAGTGAGGACGAACACCCAGGGCACCGGAATGCGCATCAGGAGGAGAATCGGATTCCCGCGGCCGCGTTGCCGTTTTTCAGCCATATCCCTCTGTAAACCGTTCTCGCCCCATTGCAAGGGCGGTTTCGAGCAAACGATTGGCCGATAATTGAATGCCGCCTTCGCCCGACGGGCCGCAAGGCGCCGTTAAAAGATCGCAAGCTGGCGTTAGCAGGACAGCGGTGGGTTGCCCTATCCTCGACAGAATGGATAAAAACGTAGATCGCTTCGGTCAGATCGCAACGGCAGTGCTTTTTTTCACCTGCCTATGCGGGTGCCAGCGCGAGCGGACAAAGGAAAGCGATGCGCCTGCTGAATTTCAGCGCCAAGGTGGCCTGATCCTCATCGGGGAGCAGTCCCCCCTTCGCACTCGCCTGGTTTTTGACTCCGCGCGGGCCGAGACGGTGCAAAGTCAACTCGCGGCGCCAGCGGTGGTTGAAGCTGACCCGCAACGCTTCGCCAACATTTTTTCTCCGCTGTCGGGCCGGCTGATCAAACTGCACGTGCAGCTTGGAGACGCGGTCACCAACGGGCAGCTTCTGGCTTCGTTAAGTTCGCCGGATTTTCTGGCTGCACAAAACGACTACGTTAAGGCGAAAAGCGCGGTTCTGTTGACCAGCAAGTCGTTGCGGCGCCAACAGGCGTTGCTGGAGAACAAGGTCGCGGCGGAAAAGGACGTGGAGCAAGCGGTGAGCGACGCCGAGGCGGCCAAGAGCGACTTGGCAAGCGCGACCGGGCGGCTGGTCGTGTTTGGTTTCGACCCGGAAACCGGACCGCTCGGGCAAGCCTTGGGGGTGGTATCGCCGATTTCCGGTCAGGTGGTGGAAATGGCTTCCGCGCACGGCCAATTCCGCAACGACGTCACGGCGGCATTGATGACCGTCGCGGACCTCTCCACGGTATGGATCACCGCGAGCGTGCCGGAAAAGGATCTGCGGTTCCTAGCGAAAGGTCAAAGAATCAACGCCTCATTGGCGGCGTTTCCAGGGGAGACGTTCACGGGAGAGGTTTTGTTCATCGGCGGGTTGGTAGATCCCGACCTGCGCGTCGCCAAGGTTCGCATCGCGTTTTCGAACCCAAAGGGACGGCTTAAGCCCGGAATGTTCGCGACCGTGAATTTCCTGGGTTTTCCCGAGGCACGCATCACGATCCCGACGACTGCCATCGTCCAGGTTGGGGCCGCGGCGTTCGTGTTTGAGCAAGTCAAACCCTGGACACTGAAGGCTCGCGAGGTGTCGCTCGGGGCGCAACAAGGGGAGCGAACCATCGTCACCGCGGGACTTGAGGCTGGGGCCTCGATTCTGACCAAGGAGGGGGTGTTGTTTCAATGATCTCCCGCTTTGTGCAGTTCTGCTTGAGCCGGCGTTGGTTGGTGTTCTCGACACTCACCGGCATTTCTATTTTCGGGTTTTACTCCCTTTACCAACTGGCCATCGAAGCCTACCCGGACATCGGTGACGTGACGGCGCAGGTCATCACGCAATATCCCGGCCATGCCGCCGAGGAGGTTGAACAGCAGATCACCATTCCACTGGAGCGCGAACTCAAGGGCATCCCGGGTCTGCATGTCATGCGTTCGCAGAGTACTTTTGCCCTTTCCTTGATCAGTCTGGTGTTTGGGGACGGCACCGAGGATTACTTCCAGCGCCAGCGCATCCAGGAGCGGCTCAACAACGTCACCCTTCCCCCGGGAGTCCAGGCCGGCATGGACTCGATTACCGCGCCGACGGGCGAAATCTACCGCTATACGCTGGAGTCTCGTTTGAGGAACCCGCGCGAGCTGCGCGACCTCAATAACTGGGTGGTCATCCCGGCGCTCAAGGAGGTGCCCGGAGTTATTGGGGTCGATCCATTCGGAGGTGAGAACTACCAGTTCCAGGTGCTGGTGGACCCCTACAAGCTCGCCAAATACAACCTCACCCTGCAGAACGTCATCGATGCCATCACGGCGAACAACGTGAACGCCGGAGGCAGCTTTATTGTGCGAGGGGAACAAAGCCTGGTGGTGCGTGGCTTGGGTGCCATCACCCGCGTGGAAGACCTTGAGGACATTGTCATGACCCAAAAGGGCGGCACGCCTGTGCTCATCAAGGACATCGGCAGTGCCCAACTGGGCGCACTCCCGCGCCAGGGCATTCTGGGCAAGGACGATGAGGACGATGCGATTTCGGGCATTGTTCAACTGCTGCGGGGAAAGAACCCCTCCCAGGTGCTTGAGGGTGTCCACCAAAAGGCCGAAGAGCTGAACCGCAGGATCCTGCCGTCGGACGTGAGGCTCGTGCCCTATCTGGATAGGACCGAATTGGTGAACACCACGCTGGGCACGGTCACCCGAACATTGCTGGAAGGCATGGGGTTGGTGGTGCTGGTGCTCATCCTGTTTCTCGGCAGCTTTCGGGGCGCCATTTTGGCTGCCTTGACCATTCCATTCTCGCTGCTGTGGGCGTTCGTGCTGATGCGCTATACGCACATTCCGGCCAACTTGCTGTCCCTCGGGGCGATTGATTTCGGCATCATCGTGGATGGCTCCATCGTGCTGCTGGAGGTCATCCTGCGCCGCCGTGAACGTCACCCCGATGAGCGCATGACCGAGACGATCGCCCTGGAGGCCGCATTGGAGGTGGCCAAGCCGATGTTCTTTGCGACGCTGGTTATCATCACGGCATACCTTCCCCTCTTCGCCTTCGAGCGCGTGGAAAAGAGGCTGTTCACGCCGATGGCTTTCACGGTTGGCTACTCGTTGCTGGGAGCTTTGCTCTTTGCTTTGGCCGCCATCCCCGCGCTCGCTTATTTGACTTACCGGCGGCCGGGCAAGACCTGGCGGAACCCGGTCTTCGAATGGCTGCGTTGGCGGTACGACGCGCTGCTTATCCGGATCACCGCGCGGCCGCATATGGCCCTTCTTCCCGGGCTTGGCGCCGCCGCGCTGGCTGTAGTATTGGCGTTTGCCATCGGACGCGAGTTTTTGCCCTATCTGGACGAGGGCTCGATGTGGCTCCAGGTGACCATGCCGCCGGCCATATCGATTGCCAAAGCCAGCGAACTGGCGCACGACCTGCGCCAGCTTATGCATACATTCCCTGAGATCTCCTACGTAGTGACGCAGACCGGCCGGGACGACGCCGGAGTGGATCCTTGGTCGTTTTCCCATATCGAGTGTTGCGCCGGGTTGAGACCCTATGCTGAATGGGGCGGGGACAAACAGGCGCTCATTGAGCGCATGAGCCGCAAGCTGAACGCGGAATTGCCGGGAATGAAGATCAGCTTTTCTCAGCCCATCTTCGACATGGTGAACGACATGATCGCCGGCGCTCACTCCGACCTGGTCCTGAAGGTCTTTGGCCACGATTTCAGCGAGGCCCGCCGGCTGGCCACGGAAATCGTCAGTGTTCTTCAGGATATTCACGGAGCGAAGGACGTAGCGGTGGATCAGGAACCGCCCCTGCCGCAACTGCAGATCAAGATCAACCGCAAAGCGGCCGCCCGTTTCGGCCTGAATGTCGCGGATATCAGCAACTTGATCGAGACCGCCATTGGCGGCAAGGCGGTGACCAGTGTGTTTGTGGGGGACAAAAGCTACGACGTTTCCGTGCGTTTTATCGAGTCGGTGAGGGCGAATCCGCAGGCCATTTCCCGCCTCACGATTTCTTCGCCCACGGGCGCGCGCATCCCCCTGTCCGAGGTGGCGGAACTAACTCTCGCCCCAGGTCAAAGCATGATCTCGCGCGAGATGGGCCGCCGGCACACCACCGTCAAGTTGGACCTGCGGGGGCGCGACCTGGCTTCATTCCTGGCCGAGGCGCAGCCGGCGCTTGAGAAGAAGCTCAAGTACGATCACGAAAAAAACAAGATAAGCTGGGGGGGCCAGTTTGAAAACCAGCGTCGGGCCCAAGCGCGGCTCTCGTTGATTATCCCCGCGGTTCTGGGCCTGATCTTCCTCATCCTCTTCGCGGCGTTTGGCCGCGGGCGATTTGCCGCGATGATCATGTTGACCGTGCCCCTGGCACTGGTCGGCGGCCTGGCCGCACTTTGGCTCCGTGGCATGACTCTGAACGTCTCCAGCGCAGTGGGCTTTGTCGCCCTATTCGGTGTGGCGGTTCAGAACGGGGTGATCATGCTGTCGAACCTCAACCGCTGGCGCAAAATCGAGCCCGATTTGAACGAGGCAGTCCGGCGTGGGGCGAGAGAGCGCTTGCGGCCGGTGCTGATGACCGCCTCGGTGGCCACGCTCGGCCTGCTGCCTGCCGCTTTGGCGCGCTCCATTGGCAGCGATGTCCAGCGTCCCCTGGCCACCGTCATTATCGGCGGGCTCATCACTGCCACAGCCCTCACGCTGATCGTCTTGCCGGCCGCATACTGTATGGTCGAGAGGAGGCTTTTGCGAAAGGCCTCTTCTGATCAGGCCACGGACTGAACCGACTACCGCCCCTTCTCATGAAATTGAAATTCTCCATCGTCGCCTTGGTTGCGCTGGCGGCGATTCCACCGCTGTTTCTTCCATCGCGCTCCGCTGGCAGGGAACTAACCAACTCGGCTTCCCAAGCCAGAACGCCAGGTGCGTCGCTGGCGAGTTGGGTGGTCACGAACTCGGCCCCGGCAACCAATGAACTCACCTTCCCTGATTTCCTCAACGAAGTCGCCGCCGCCAACCTTGATTATGCGGCCCAACGTTACAATGTGGACATCACCAAGGCCGCCGTCGCGATCGCCAGGGAATTTCCCAACCCGACCCTCAGCCTGAGCGGGAGCCGCGACTTGCGCTATCACGGAGTAAGAGCTTCGGACCCGGAGGGTCACCCGGTGGACCAAACCCTGCCCGAATCCCGTATCATCGGTCTCGACCAGCCAATTGAATTCCTCGGTAAACGCAAATGGCGCATTCGCGTGGCGGACCAGGCTCATCGCGCCGCCGCCGCCACGATCGAGGACTTCCTTCGCAACCTCAAGCTAAACGCCTCGGAGGCTTTCGCGCAGGCATTGGCCGCTCAACTCACCTTGGAACAGCAGCGCCGCGCGGCCGAATACCTTGCGCGGTTGGTCTCCGCCCAGCGCATCCGATTCAAAACGGGCGACATCTCGGAGACCGACTTGACCCAATCGCGGGTGGACGAACTCCAGCTACAGAGCGATCTGCTCAAGGCGCAAAGCGACTTTGAGACGGCGCGATTGGGTTTATCGAACTTCCTGGGGCGTGATCGCGGGCAAACCACGTTCATTCTCCGGGGCAGGTTGGAGATGGAACCTCGTTTATTTAACGCGGCCCAGTTAATCGCGAGCGCCCTGCGCCAGCGCCCGGACCTGATCGCTTTGCGCCACGCCCGCGACAGCGCTCAAAGCGGCATCCACTTGGCCAAGGCCAACCGGGTCCCGGATGTAGACGTGGGACTCGCGCTGGATTACACGACGGCATCGGACAACCTGGTGGCCCCGGCGCCCGCGGACCGGCAGTTAGCTCTGAGTTTTTCGCTTCCGCTGCCGCTTTGGAACCGCCAGCGCGCTGAAATTCAAACGGCGCACCTGTCTGCACAGCAGGCGCAGAAGGTCCTGGAATCCGCCGAACTCAAGGCGGAGGTCCAGGTCCGCCAAACCTTGACGGCGTACCAATTGATGCAGGAACGCGTGGGGAAGTTTCGAGGGGAATTACTTAAAGGCGCAGAGGATGTGCTGACGGCCAAGCGTTACAGCTACGAACACGGCCAAACGACGCTGCTGGACCTGCTCGATGCCCAGCCCGCCGACAACGACATCCACCAGAGCTACAACGATGCTCTTGCCGACGCGGCCATCGCCCTGATGGAAGCCGAGCGAGCGGCTGGACTATGGGATGTTGTGTTTTAGGCCAAATCAGGCGAGATCGAACCGGTCAAGGTTCATAACTTTGCTCCACGCGGCTACAAAATCGCGGAGGAATTTCTCCTGGGAGTCGGCACAGCCGTACACTTCAGCCAGGGCCCGCAGTTGGGAGTTCGATCCGAAGACAAGATCGACCCGAGTGCCGGTCCACTTGAGCGCGCCGGTTTTACGATCGCGGCCTTCAAACACCTCGGCGTCCTTCGAGACCGGCTTCCACTCCGTGCCCATGTCCAGCAGGTTTACGAAGAAGT
>Ga0316217_10000799_pt1 | contig 43453 bp, 43 predicted proteins | sample 1anoAmetaG_FD_203633 | JGI IMG/M metagenome (GOLD analysis project Ga0316217, IMG submission 203633) | Freshwater microbial communities from Trout Bog Lake, Wisconsin, USA - 1anoA | ecosystem: Environmental > Aquatic > Freshwater > Lake > Hypolimnion/Profundal zone | place: USA: Wisconsin...
AGTTATGCTGCTGCTCGTCAGGGAGCACAATCGCTCCGCGGTTGTCAGCGTAGCATACACGACCTACACCAACGTACGCTTCGGGTATTCAGTGTGCTACGACCCGAGCCTCTTCACGCAACAGTCCTCGACGCCGCAGAGCGACGTTGAAACCTTCGTGTCGCGGGACGGCCATGCAATGTTTAGCGTGTATGGCTCGCATCTTGGCTCCTGGGGAATCGGCCAGATATTCGACGCGGACGTAAGCACCTTTACCGAGGAAGACCCATCCACTCTCGTGACCGGACGTGAACTGGATCCAATGGCCTATGCAATCACCGCCAAGAGGATACATACTCGCCTGCTTGAGCGGGCGCTTGTGCAGGACGGTCTGGTGAAGCGGCTGCGCATCCGGTACGACAAAGACAGCGCCAACACATACCAGGCCGCAGTCGACCGCATGGCCGAATGTTTTCGCAACACGCGCCCAGATTAGCCACCAGACACAGTGGCCATCACACTGCTTTCAGGAGAACCCGTCATGTCCCAATGGATTGGTGCAGCTAGAACCAACTTCTTCCAGGTAATCGACGAAGCAAAGTTCCGTGAATGGGCCGCCGAACGCGAACTAAGTGTAGAGACCAAGGCCACCGGCAGCACGACCCTCTTTGGCATCTACTCAGAGACCGACGACGGAGGGTGGCCCACACAAACCTGGCCCGACAGCGAGAATAACCCGATCGAGGTTGACATGGTTGCCGAGCTGGCCGCGCATCTTGTCGAAGGACAAATCGCCGTCCTGATGGAGGTTGGCCACGTGAAGTGCTGCCATCTCGACGGCACTGCGGTCGCGGTGAACCACACCGGTGCCCGCGCTACGGTCGAACTCTGCCACATCTACCAATTGGCCGCGGAGACTTTCGGCATCCCGGGCGACCAGATCACTGACTGCCGCAACTAGGATGCGACCGCGCTTGCAAGCAGTTCGCGATGTGGCACACAGGCGTCCGTCTTCCTAAGCATCTTTAGCGTCGTGGCCATCACCACGACGCCTCCGGGGGCGGCCCAGTATTGGCATGCTGGGCCGCCGTTTTTCCTATTACCCGGCAATCGCACCGAGAACATCGACTCACAGTTGCACACGACAGGAGAATTAATCATGAACACGGGTCTCTTCATTACGTTTGAAGGAGCCGACGGTCTCGGGAAGAGCAAGCAGGCCGACATGCTGCGCTGGGAGTTGGAAGGCCGCGGCCACAGAGTCTATTTCACGAAGGAGCCGGGCACCAAATTCGGCACTGGGTCCCCGTTGGGCGCAGTTGTGCGCGAAACGGTGTTTAACCTGGAGGACTCGGGGCGCATCTTGCCCGCAGGCGCGCAGCAGCTCTACCTGCTGCTGGACCACATCGACAACGTATCGCGCCTGGAGCCGCATCTGCGCGCCGGCCACACCGTGGTGTGCGACCGCTATTCGGATTCCGCCTTCGCTTATGCCGCCGTCTACAACCCTCCCACTCCCGAGTCGATTCTGAGCCTGTGGGAGCAGTATCGCGGGCCGGTGCCGGACATCACGATTCTGCTGCTTGCCCAAGGCAGCGTGGTCGATGACGGCGCGGGCGGGTGCTATACGGATATCGGCTGGGCTCTCGCTCGCGCACGGAAGCGCCTCGACGACGAAGCGGGCAAACAGTCGGGAAAAGCATGGAACAATTATCACGCTCAGCGCCTGGTGCAGCGGATTTACCTGACGCTGCTGGCCGGGGAGCCGCGCACTGTGCTGGTTCCGGTCGAGGAAAAGGACACGGAGACTGACGTGCATCGGCGTGTCACGGCGGCGGTCGACAGACGGCTCAAGAATCTGACCGCCCAGAGCGTGGCTGGTCAATATACAGACGGGTTGCCGACGGCGCGCCGGTAACGGGAGGGGGAAAGAGTGGACATCAGAGAGTTCATTAACCTGGTAGCAGCCGGAAACACTGAGTACGACCAGTTGGAGGCGATCGCCAGAGAGTTACAGAGCGTCATGCCGACGGACCCGGCGCCAACCCGGACTTTGCGCGTCTGGACCTTGGCCTGCGACGACAACCGGAACGGCACCTACGCTAGCGTTCATCTGACGGAGCAGGCGGCCTGGGAGAACCTAGTCCGTCTTGTCACGAGCGAGCAGGACACCGTGACCCGCGAGAAGGCTACAACGTTCATCAAAGCCAAAGAGTACGGCGAGCTGCATGCGTACCTGAAGAACGAGTGCTTCGACCTGAACGACACCTACAATGTGGACTATGACGACTTGGAGCTGCCGGGAACCGAAGGACCGCTGGCTACAGCAAAGGAGAGCAGTACCGGGCCGGTTCAAGTTTTTGACGACCGGGAGTTGGCAACGGTTCTTCACGCGCTACGCTGCTTGCAGGAACTTCGCCAAAAGTTGAGTGGAACTCCGGCGGACCCAGGATGCACGTTTTCCGAGCGCTACGGCTGCCTTAGCAAGCCATCAACCGCTTGCGATCACTTCGAGGACGTGGAGCCTTTGACGGTAGAGGAAATCGATGCCCTTTGTGAGCGGATGAATCTGATACCGCAGCCACCCTCCCCTGCACAGACTGTGCTCAATGCCCAGTTCGATGCAGCCTATATCGCGGCTGGGCGAAGGAAATTGTCCGGTTGTCTGGACGATGAGTACGACATCCTGGACAATGCCACGGTGAGCGAAGGCAACGGTGGAGCGTTTGTGTCGGCGCGTGTCTGGGTAAGCCACGAAGACGCCGGCCGGTGCAACGGTTGCGGGGCTCTGGCCGACCAACTATTCGAGGGCAAGTGCAGGAGCTGCGCAGGCCCTCCGGCATACTGGCCCCACTACATCGAGGAAACGAGCGGCGGGAGAAGTATTTCGAGGGCTGCCCCGCTCGGTCGCCGCAGAAAGGAACGGAACGCCATGGACTATCTGGTCAGCTGGAAAATAGACGTGTTCGACGCCGCCACCCCGATTGAAGCCGCCATGCAGGCGCGCAAAGCGCAGACTTGCCCGGACACCATTGCAACTGTCTTTACGGTGCGGCCAAAAGATGGGAGCACTCCCGTTCAGGTGGACCTTACCGAACTGGCGGAAGAGGAAAAATTCGCCACGATTCTGTGTTCTCCGGGTCCGGCATCTTGCACGGCTGCAATGCTCAACCGCATCAAGTAATCTCCCCTGAAGCCGACCGCACTGCTTTCCAAACTGCGGATGGACCGCTATTCCTACACGGAGATCCAGGATGTGCAGTATGGCTTACAGGTCGGGATTCGATGCCGTTCCGTCGCGGCTTTCTCCGCAGTGCAGAGTTCAGTTTGCCAACCGGCATCGCGCACCCCGGATAATGCCTGGTCCGGAGTAGTGCGACGTATCTCTCAGGCCTATATTCTCTTACCATGGAGCATCCTATGCGCGGGAACAACACTTCACGCCCGGCTGTTCCTGCGCGGTCCGCTCCGCGTCAGGGGCAGCGCGACACCCACAACCGGCGGCGGCTTCACCTCACTCCCAGGCAGGCCGCTCCCCTAATTCTGCGCGGCACGCTGCCGCCGCGCTCGGTGATCACCGGCAACCTCACCTTCCAGGACAATCGCGAGCCCGTCTTTGCGCCCGGCACCCACATCCGCGGCAACTTGCGGCTGTTGGGTTGCGGCAAAGGCACAAAGCTGGCGGGCGGCATGACTATAGACGGCATCGCCGACTTCTCGATGACGCCCTTGACGGCGCTGCCCGAGCGCTTCACGGTGGGTATGTGCCTGGACGTGTCGGACACTCACATCCAGGAGCTTCCTCGGGATCTCAAGGTGGGCTGGAAGATACAGGTAGGCAGGAACGCTACGCAGTCGATGAAGGCGCGCGTGGCGGCGCTTGAACGGAAAACCTGCCAACCGGCCAGGGCATCCGGCCGCAAGGCAACCACCTGAGAAACTCTTGCTGCAGCCGGTTGCCCCAATGCTGCGTTCTCAGGTTTACTCGGCAGGTTCAGGTTGACTCTTTCCCTCCTGAACTGTACAGTTCAAATAAATGAAAAGGAGAGTTCATGGCCACCTCAACAGCCAGGGAAAACGACACAATAGTGGTTTCGGCCTTGCGTGCTCGCTCAACTTTTGGAAGAATGTTACGCCGTGTCGACGTTGAGCGGCGGTCGCTCGTCATCGAAAAGCGTGGCACGCCCACCGCTGTGCTGCTGAACATTCGCGATTATGTGAAGCTTGCCGCTCCAGAGCCAGAAGTCCTAAAGATCATTGGGGACGAGGCCAAGCGAAACCGAACGCATGCTCTTACTTCGCGCCAGATTGATGAGGTAGTCAAGCTGGCAAGAGCAGACAAGAAGAAGCGCTGATGCTCGCTCTCCGCCTAGTCATCGACACGAATGTCCTGGTTTCTGCCGCCCTAAAACCGGAGGGTCTACAGAGAACGACTTTTCTACTTGCTATCACCAAGCCCGCTCGTTTGTATGTCACGGCTCCCATCCTTATGGAATATGCGGATGTGCTATCCCGCCCCGAATTAGGCATACGAAAAGGGCTTCGACTGCAACTACTTCAGCTCATCAAGAATCGCAGCCACATTGTTGAGCCATCGCGCTACCTCGAAGTGACGAGCGATCCCGAAGACAATGTCTTTGTGGAATGTGCCGATGCTGCCCGCGCCGACTATCTGATAACGGGCAATCAGAAGCACTTCCCAGCATTCTGGAAGAGTACAAAGATCATTACTTCCCGTGAATTCATTAGCCTGGCGGCGCCGCACCTGATTCGGTAAAAACAGCGATGTCGAGATCGGATTTCGTCACCACGCAATGGTGGCGGGAAGCTCAGGGTCAGTCGAATCACCCTCGACTACCCCACTTATGTAGCTGTACAGCCCGCAGTCCCAATAAGGCCAGTTCTGCCTACACACCGCGCGGTGGTTTCTCCTCTTCCCCCTCACCCCGCGTGAAGCACGTCTACAAGGCCTTGTTCTTGGAGAGGTGGGTGACCTACGGTGGGCTGCGGGCTGTACAGCTACATATATATGGAGGGAAACGGTGAGGAACCCTGCCTACCGGAGGCCGACTGTGCTTTTCCTTCTGCTAAGGGTCGCACGATCCGCACATAACACTCTTCGCCCTTGCTTCGCCCAAGCATCCGTGCTACCGTCTTCTAGAAAGGGGAACAGATGGAGAACATCTCCGATACCTTCGACATTCTCGGCATCATCGCCGACCATGCCAAACCCTTCGCCCTCGTCCCCCCGCCGCCCGGCGAACACGAGGAACAAGTCCTGCTCAAAGCCCTCAACCTCATCGCACGAGAAAATGGGGCTCGCGCCCGGCGCCGCGGCAAACAACCCCTGCTCTGCTTCAGCGTCAAACTTCCCATTTCCGAGCTGAACCGCATCCGCATCCAGGCCGAACGGTGGAAGTTCACACAAACCGACCTCGCCCGCTTCCTCCTCCAGGCCGTCCTACCCCTGCTCGAAGCCCCTACCGAAGCCGTCCGGCCCGTCCTCGACACCATCCTCGCCGATCAAGCAGCCCGCGAAGAAGCTACCAAGCGCCGGCGCCAGCAACACCTCGTTGAGTTCGCCTCCTGAATTTGCTCCAACCTATTGCCCGATTACCACTCAGTGATCGGCCAGCACCCTCTCCGTTGCAACTTCTCTCAGCAGGTCCGCCTCTCTCCCCTCGCTGCAAGTCTGTATAGGAACAAATTGAAATTCGAGGTATCATTATGAATATGGCAACTATCCACATCTCGGATGCCGACGCCTGCCGCGACTTCGCCGGTGTGTTGGCTCGTGTCCGCGCTGGGGTCGAGGTCGTCATCAAGGACGCCGCATCTCCTGCCGTTGTGCTGCGCACGGTTGTTGAGAGCCCTCTGCGGCGGCTCTCGGAATCTCTCCGCCTGGCCAAGGAGCATGGCTCCACGGTCACGCTGGACGGTAGCTTCGCCCATGACCTCGAAGCGGTCATCAACAGCCATTCCGAGCCGCTGGAAAACCCATGGGCCTGATCCTCGACTCCAGCGTCGTTATCGCCGCCGAGCGCCGAGGGGATACAGTCGAAAAACTGATCGAACAGGTAATTTCCGTGACTGGCGATCAGGATGCCGCGCTCTCTTCGGTTGGGCTAACTGAACTCGTCCACGGAATCTATCGCGCACAAACCCCGGCAATGCGGCTTAGCCGCCAGTCCTTCATCGATGAACTGCTGTGCGATTTGACGGTCTATCCGTACACAAAGGCGACGGCCCTGCTGGCCGGAAAGATCGACGGCGAGCAGCAGGACCAGGGCGTGACCATCCCCTTCGGCGACCTGCTGGTTGGCGCCACGGCGCTGGCGCTTGGCTTCCCTGTATTGACCGTCAATCTCCGCCACTTCCGGCTCATTCCTGGCCTCAAGATCGTCCAGCTATAAGCCGGAAAATCGTCCTCGTTGGGCTATCGAGTATGGCTCTCCTTCTCCGTCAAACTCCCCATCTAGAGCTGAACCGTATCCGCATCCAGGCCGAACGGTGGAAGTTCACACAAACCGACCTCGCCCGCTTCCTCCTCCAGGCCGTCCTGCCCGTGCTCGACACCATCCGCGCCGATCAAGCAGCCCGCGAAGAAGCTACCAAGCGCCGGCGCCAGCAACACCTCGTTGAGTTCGCCTCCTAAACCTGACGCCGCCCGCAACTATCCGGACTTTCCGGATAGTTGCCCCAGGCTGATTGCTTTACCGTTCTCCATCCAATATGGAAAGAACCGCTTCGCTTCCCCGTGAAAGGCGCATTGCAGAGCCGTTTCTACCCTGGCCGAACAATGACCACCCGCTCGCGGCATTAGGTTCAGATGACGGCCAGACCTTATCTACGCACCCTGAATCGTCTCATCGCAGGCAATGAAACAGTTGCGAAGCCGGTCAATTTCAAGCGAGGTGAATCCATTGCTTACGCACAACTTCTCCCAACTTGTCTTCACGATCCCCTGCATCATCTGAGCGATGGAAATGCCTTCACTCCGTGATAGGCCAAAACTTGCTACATCGGTTAATGCGTTCTCGATCGTTGCCCCGCGCCCATTGCGACCGACACCGATAGCAAGGTCCCGCTCTGTTCCCACCTGAGGAAACGAGACGATATCGTAGCCAGGAGACAACCGCCAGCCGCTGCCGTCCCACAGAAAGCCATGATTTCGCAAGTGATCGTCGTTGTTATTGCAGAGAATATTGAACACCATTCTGCGCCAGAGCTGCTTCAGATCTCCTATGGGCTCCGACCCAAAACGCCGTAACTGATCCGCCAGTCCCCGATAACTCTGCCGCGAAGACTCACTTTCATGGGCGCCAAGGATTGTCAGTCCCGAGATAAAGGGGAGGCGACGGTATCCCTGATCGTTCGGCACCCGGTCGAAACGCTCAATGAGATAAATGTCTTGTCCGAGCGCCTTTTCGAGCCGTATAGGAGGTACCGTGATGCCCGCCTGTTCCGCCAGTTTCATCGTGACATATTCGATGCGGCACATTGGGCTACGATCATCGGCGCGGCCAAATTTCGCGATCCATTGTCTGCCGTCATAGTCTGTGGTCGCCTTAGGCCGTGCCCCACCGAGGGAGGACCCGCGCAAGAAGAAGCGGCGATGCTTCCTGGGCAAACCCTCAGCGGAATCCAGTTCACGGACAGCTTCAATCATCCCCGCTAAATCGAGGGTTTCGCCGTCTACTTCTTCCTCGGCCCATGGGACGATGCGACGCGGCCCGGACAGGTCTGTGCCAAATGCCAGCGCGCCAACACGAGATTCGCCTGTTGCAACCAGGTAGTCGAATTCGGAGAGGGCCTGTGCGCCGGCGGCGCGTTCCATCAGATGACGGCCCCAACCGTCAGGCGCTGCGTCCCGAATACCGTTAAAGAGAACAAAACCTTCTTCGGTGATGTACTCCCGGCCGGCGTCAGGGGCCGTCAGAGGCAATTGAACGGGATCGATCGCCAGCCGGTCTTTGCGCTGAAGATAGCGCCGTCCATACCGAAAGCGAGCTCCTGCCTCGCGGCCAGTGCCACTTGTTTCCAGTATTCCGGCGGGGACCGGTCCTTCTTCCAGATAGACATAAACGTAGGTTGTTGGCATCTCTCACTCAAAAATCGTATTTGTCCGTCCGTTGTTTTGATTTCCTAAAATCGCGCGGCAGCTTCTTGATGTCTTCTTGAAGAGCCACGCTATCGCTTTCCGGTGCGACCAGGTCACCGAGTCGCCGGTGAAGGCCCAGGACCGACAGTGCCGCGGCTACAATTCCGATTCCCACGGCTGGATCGCCCTTTTCCATTCGTTGCACCGTTTTCAGGTTGACCATCATGCGTTCCGCCATTTCGCTCATAGACACGTGTCGCCGCTTGCGGGCGACGGCAATGTCCCGACCCAGCTTTTGGATCTGACTGACCGTGTTTTCGGATAAGGCTGGGTATGCACGAGTCGCTCTGGCCATAGGCTTATTATACCCATATATAGGTTATTTGCAATAGAAATAACCTATATGTAGGCTTTTTACGGAAGAAAGCTAATACCCGATGACCTCCAATCTCACATCACTCCACCGAGCTGCGCGGCTTCTTCGCAGCAACAAGGATCTATGCGCACTCCCAGCACAGTATACGAGCCGACTGCGTTTTGGACACGGGTGACGTTTGCCTGTGCCGTCATTGCTCGAAACGGCAACACAACCCGTACTTTCGATACCTGCTTTGAGATGTATGACGGCGATGCCGTTGCCGCCGCTGTGGTGCGGCGGGCAAAGGCACGCCCGGACGGGCCCTTGGCGCGGAACCTGTCCTGCCATCTGGGTCCCAAGGCCCTCGAGAGCTACGAAGCCACCAAACACCTGAGCCGGAAGCAACTCGAACAATACGCCGCCGAGTTGCGCGCGGAAGCCAAGAGACGGTCCGACGAGTGGTGGGCTGCCGAACGCGCTGCCGGAAGACTGGCGCCGCTGCCCCAGGAGCAGGCATAGCGTCACCTTTTAGAAGTCTGCCCACGAGATTTATGCTAGTGTGCCCGGAGGGCCACATCTCCTCCCAAAAAATGCGCCCGTGCAGAGCCTTCTATGCTGGCTACCTGAACCTGAATGCCAGCCGACGCATTGTCCAGCACCCAGGAAAAGAAGCCTATCCACTCGATGCCAAGACGAAAGTCATACCAGCCGAACAACTCTTGGCAGAAGGGCTGGGTTGAGGCGAGCGATAAGCCCAACTTCTCAGGAATGTCTTGTCTTTAGAAAACCGGACATTTCCGGATCGGCAATATGCCAGCTTGTCTGTTCGATGAATACTGAAGCATTCTCTGCGCCGTCCTGTTAGAACCCATGCTCCTGACGTTCTGCACTACTGCCCAAAGGTGGTTTCCATCCAATCCGGCAGTTCTACCGCTGATAGGTCAATATAGCGAAGAGTTGGCCGAAGGTCACCATGCCCTAATGCACGAGATACAAGCACAACATCGCGGCTTTGCCGATGCAATGCTGTCGCGAACCCCACGCGAAAGGAATGGATGGTTAACGCAGGTCGAAGTCCGGCAATTGCTTTCCAATGTTGAAACCTACTCTGGGCTTGGCGAGTGGTTAAACTGTGCCCAGGGGTTCGTCCCGGAAACAGCTTACCATTCTCCATCTCTCTTCCATGCTCATCATGTTTCTGAAGTTTCTCCAGCAACAGGCCCAGTTGAGAGATCACATGCACAACCCGAGGGCGTCCGCTCTTTCCACTCTTAACCCGCAATGTTTTCATGGCAGCGTTGTAGTCTGTCACGTCTAGTGACAGTGCTTCGGCCCGACGCAGGCCTGTGAAGGCATACAACGAGAATAGCGCTTCATCTCGCAGGCGCAATGATTCGTTTGAATGGCGGATCGCCCGAAGAAATGAGCGGACTTCGTGAAGCGTCATGGGCTGCGTGGGAACCGATTCTATGTTGGATCTACCCAGTAGCAAAGCCGGATTTGCCGATATTCTCTTGGTCTCGAATGCCCAGCCGAAGAACCCCCGGTAAGCGCTGCGATGGCGATTCAGCGTCGTTTGGGATCGGCGCCTTTCCGGCTGACCTTCGATAATCGCCAGGCCGGCAACGGCTGTGTTGAGCTGGACTGGAGAAACGATCTCCAGCGGAATGCTGGTTCCCAATCTCCGCCCCAGGATGCCGAGACTTTCGCCATACGATGCAATCGTGGTGGCTCTCCGCCCAGAGGCCTTCAACTGGAGCAGATAATCATTCACAGCGCAGCAGAACGCCTGTCTTTTGTGAACTTTACAATCCATCAAGCAATAGCGTTCCATGTTCTGCCCGAGGGAAACTGAATTGTACGAGGTTGAACCCATGAATTTCTCCTTTGACAGCCCCAAGTCGATTCGGCACCTTCATTCCGGCACCCCGGATCATGGAATGCAAAAAGTCGAAAAGGACATTGGGTGCCAAATGGATGAGGCGCTTGCGACATTCTGGCAGACAAAGAGGCAGAAAGTGCCGTGGGGCAATGCCTGAATCCTGCAAACTCGGCAGCTTGCAGACCGATTTTCGTATTTCGTCAATTGCAGCCTTTTTGACGTGCTTGCATCCTATTGCTGCTTCAGCAAGTTACGGGAGGTACGCAAGCGGCTCGCTGGAAATTGTCGAAAATCGATTTTCGACAAAACCTATACATCCTTTAAGCTACTGAAAAAGCGAGACTTGCGCAGCAAGCCTCGCTTTTTCATAAATCTAAGTTCAATATTTCCTATTGTTTCCAACTTCCCATAATACCTCTACTGCGACTTCAGTAAGATTGGCGACGGTTTGACGTTTTCATAACTCAAAGCTATAACCGAAGCACCCGTAACTTAGTACAGTGTTGGTTTGATTGTCGGATAGCCAGCGGGAGTGGAAACCATGCAGAAGCGAAAGGAAGCGACAAGTCGAAGGAACCCATAGTAGCTCCCAAACCAAGGGAAGCCCGGTCTTGCAGAGGCCAGTTTAAAGCCGGGAGAAATTCCAAATGAAAACGTGGAATAATGTTCGTCGGTTTCGGCCCCTTTGTCAAGCCAGATTCGAGCCAGATTCGAGCTTGAAACGCGCGTATGTGACGGTCCGACTATAGGTTCAAACCAGGAGGGGTCAGCTTACCTCGATGCATCTATCTTTCTGTATTCACAGTCTTTAGGACTTCCTGCCACATCTCCGGAAACTTGCGCGCCATATAAATCTCCTTCTGTTTGCAGTCGAATTGTCTCAAAGTCCGGAACAGCTGCAACGCCTGAATCAACGCACTCTTCTCGTCTGGTCGTGTCCCGAATTTCTGATGCCAAAGCGCCCATACCATCTTAATATCCGCTTGGCTCACCTGATTGCCGGCGCGTTCCGCGATCCCCTCGGCTCTCATTAGCCACCACTTGGCTAACGCTGGCTGATGCCCATTTTCTACGTAGATCTTGCTCAGAATCATCTCGGCATGTGCATCGTCCAACCCAATTCTCATCCATCGTGCAATCGCAATCCCGGCAAGCAACCAGCGCCGAGCCTCTGTATAGTGCTCCTCCCCGAGCCGGTGAATCACGCTGCCAATGATTGCGCAGCAAGCCTGGACGGAATCATAGTCCTCAGTAAGCAAGTATGCCTGAAGCGCAAGAATCAGTTGGCTAATGGCCTCAACGTGTTGCCCTTTCTTCGTGAGATACATGCTCGTCCGATAAGCCAACAGCCCGAGCGTGGCTCTGTCGCCGCCGTTCTCCGCATAAGCACTAGCAGTTCTCAGTGCCTTGAGAGTAGCGCTGTCGGACGCTGGTCCACTGGATCCTCGCGAGTGCGACCATGCAAGAGCCAGATGATAGCGTGCCTTCAGAACATCATCCCGGACTGAATTTACAAGGCGTGAGCTTTGATCAAGAGTTCTGAGGGCCGCCTGAAATCGCCCTATACGATAGAGCACGTCCACAGCGCCGAGACATGCAATTAGGCGCAGTTTTGCAGAGAACCGGTGGTCGCCTGCCATGCGAAGCAACCTTGAATAGGCATTGTCCTGTGATCGATTCCTTTGTCGTACGGCCACCAGCCTGCCTCGAAAGACGAGCCACTGTGCGCGCACATAGGAAAGTGTGAAGCGCAATAGCTCTGCCCTCTGCACGGCCGGCTTTGGATTGCGGAGTCGGAGTAGCCGCTGCACCTCGGCAATTGGGAGGTCGAATTCAATTGCAGATGCGGCCATCTGTAGTCGGTAAGGCCCGGCCCACCGGGTTTCCGCAACTACAAGCTGAACTCCCGTTCGCTCAAATCCCTGCAAATAACGGCCGACATTCGTCGCAATGTGGTCTTTCGCCTTGCCTGTCCAGGTCGGCAGATGGCCGATATCTGCAAGCGTTGCCCATGCCTCGTCAGGTTGCTTTTCCCGCCTATTGATTGCAAGAAGCGCCAACCATTCAAAACGCATCTTCCGGCGGCTTGAAAAGAGCCACCGGCCGTTGAGCCGCAGGTTCTGCCTCTCGAACGAAACTAGCAATTTCGGCATTGAGCTTAAGGAGAAACTGTAGAAAGTGTAGACGGGGAGTGGGTTGCACGCAATCCCGTACTTCGCCACACTGACACACAGGAGACAAAGACCCGCGAATCTCGGCTATCCATCCCGGACAGCAAGATCGCCGTCAACAGTGTCTCGGCTGCGGGTTTGATTTGTCCCGGATCGGGGTTCACCATGGCCAAATGTTTTCTGACCGGTATCGAAATGCAGATGGAAAGCGCCTACCTTCTGGACCAGGGGGCGGCCCGGCGCGCCTTGCGCAGTCTGAAGGAGCGCGCTTCGGTCCTGGATAGACTGCTGGCACAATTCACTCCGAAGGACACTGTTGAAGTCTTCGACTACCACACTAGGAAACCGTCCGTGAGGCAAGAGAGAAGGCTGGCCTGCCAAAGCGTCGCTGTAGCACTGTCGGCTTCTTACCCTGAGACACCTCTCTTCATTCCTTGGCCGGAATTTAAGGCAAGGTGCAAAGCCGCTCAGGCCAAACTGAAGGGAAACGGAGCCGCCGAAGGTGCTGTGACTCCGAGTTCCTTGACGTTGGACGTTCCAGGACAAGGCAAATTGAAGAACCTGAAACTGGCCGGAAAGGAGCAGGTGCAAGAACAGAAAGCCGCTGGGGTAACCAAGAAAGCTAAGAAGGGAGCCCTCCGTGCCGGTACTGAGTGAAACCCTGGCAGTGCTGGGCACGGGATTGGACGCCCCTGCGCTCATCCTTCGCGAGGCGCTGCGCTTCAAAACGCGTTCCGGATCGCTCATCATTCAAGACGCGACCGGTAAGGGCGCAGCGATTTTGTCTCCAGGCAACAAGATGGGCCTGGACCGGCGGCGAGTAATCTGGGTCGACCTCGCCGATCGCCGCCGCCCTGTTTCATTGTTTCAAATCCGGCGTTCAGCTCATATGCAAGCGATCTGGGCCAGGGTTCTGAAGTTGCTCTCGGTAATTGCAAAAGCGAATATCCCCGATGACGTTTTGAATTGGGCAGCAGAGGCAGCATACTCACTTTCAACAGATGGCTCTGTTGGACTCGGTGCCCTCTTTCGTTGCCTGTCTTCCTCCGAAAAGCGTCACCTGTTTCTGGAGACCAGAATCGAACCATCTGGACTTGGCAAGATCATCGACCTCCTCACGTGGGCACTCTCATTCCCTGGCGTATATGGAATCTCAGAAGGTGACAACCGAGGAAATATCCTCGACGCTTTATCAAAGCCATCTGTGCTATGGATCGAGTCCGCCGTTGAACACTTTGAGCCCAAAGAGCATCTGTTGGTTCAGGTTCTACTTGAAGCGGCATTGGAAGACGCGCTCAGAACAATGGGAGCAGCACCAGACCGCTTCCACGACATAATGAAGGGCCTGACCGTGCTTCATCTGTACCCTGAACCGAGTGTGACCTTGCCTATTGAAAGTTGGGTAGAAACCCACTTGGGTTTGGTCCGGCACGTTTCGGTTCACCATCTGGCATTTGGGAGTTCTCTCTCTCCTCAGGCGCTTTCGTGGGCACAACGCAGCGAAACCCTGTGGCTAACGGGACAGAAGATGGAGATCGATCCCAAGTACCACTCGAGTTGGATATCGGAAATCGAAGCCGCCCGCATAAAGACCTTGGTTAGGGGCGAGATCTGGATTCGGTCCAATCGGTCCAGCAAGGCCCTTGTCGCGCGATCTCGCGAGCGAGCATCTGATCTCGCACTAGGCGTGCGCCTGCGCTCCACTGCCGCTCGCAGGAGGCGTATCACATCTACCGATCAGATCGCCGCGTCAATCAAGTCGCTGGCAAGCCCACCGGGGGCACATCGAGATCTGTACGAAAAGATTTGCGACACTGAGACCTTGCGGTCAGGATGGTTCCGTGTTCAGGAATCAAAATCGAGGGCAGTAGGGGTCGATGGAATATCTACAATGGCTTTCGGCACGGCTATCGAGAGAGAACTGAACACACTCAGCGAGGAACTACGATCAGGTCGCTACACTCCGCGCCCACTGCGCAGAATTCAAATTCCTAAACCAGACGGCGGTGTTCGCAATCTAGGTGTAGCGTGCGTCAGGGACCGGGTTGTGCAAGCTGCGTGCCTCTCCGTTCTGGAGCCAGTATTTGAGCCTACGTTCAGCAGGTTCAGCTATGGCTTTCGCCCTCATCGAAATGCTCATCAAGCCGTTGCCGTCGCAAGATCGATTGTTGCAAGCGGCCGCCAATGGGCCGTAATCGCGGACATACGAAAATGCTTTGACAACATCGATCATGACGTTCTGCTTAGCACTCTGGGGGTTCGGATAGCTGACGAAGAATTCCTGACACTCATCCGCAATTGGTTAACGGTCGATATTTCTGAACTTGGCGACATGTTCCCAAACGAAATCGGAGTCCCGCAAGGCGAGTCTCTCTCGCCGCTCCTCGCCAATATATATCTCGATACTCTGGACAAACACTTTGAAATGCTAGGCATTCCATTCGTTCGCTACGCGGATGACTTTGTCATGTTTGCACACAGCAAAGAGGCAGCGGAGGACATTTGCCGGCGTCTGGCAGATTTCCTCCTTGATATTTTGCGGCTTGAACTCAAACCAGCGAAGACATTTTACGTTCACGTTTCAGAAGGCTATGACTTTCTCGGCTTCCATGTTGCGAATTCTTCAATCATCGTGCAACCCGCCCGCATCGAGGTCCTGCTGCAGCATATTTCTGCCCTGATCAAGGAATTGGCTGCATCATCCGGAGCACTCGACAGAGTCTCTCAGTGCCTCACGCGCTTCAATTCAATCACCAGGGGATGGCGGAACTACTTTCTGCTACCAGGAGAACAGTCGCTTTCAACCCAAATGCGAGACCTCGACGACCGAATCGAACAGGTTGCCTCAATTCACCTGCCGGATTCTCTCAGACAAAACCCGGCATGGGTATGCCGTGAGCGCGTATCTGTGAGTCCACCTCGCGCTGACCAAGTCACAGGCAGCCAGCCCACATCAAAGGCTTTACAGCCAGCCTCTGGATATCCCCAAGATGTCCCATACAATGTTCCCCCAGCTTGGATGCGCCAAAGCAGCGAATCGAGTGACACCGACTCTCCGAACGTGGAACAGGCCCGGGTCGGAGCCGTAACTTCCAGCGGCGTTTCAGGTAAGGTGTCCCCTTTCCTTTCGACAATGCTTGAAGATGGCGACAGGCTTTATGTTCTGACGCATGGAGCATACCTGACTGCCGAAGATGAAGACGTTGTTCTAAAAAGAAGGCGCCAAGAAGTATACCGGCGCCCCTTGAATCAAATCAGCCTTATCTACTTGCAGGGCTTCGGCATCAATATTTCAGTTGATGCTCAGGTGAAGTTGGCCAAACATGATGTCTCCGTCGTTATAGCACCGCCGCTTGGAAATCCTATCGCGGTAATCAATCCTATCGAAACAGCACGATCGTCCATCCGCCGATTACAGGTTCTGCGCCGGGAGGAACCGGACGTTCTGAAAGTCGGCCTCTCCATGATTGCAGCCAAGGCGTCAAACCAAGCCGCAGTTCTGAAGTACTTTGCGAAGTATCGCAGCCGCGTTGCCCCAGAAGTCGCCAGCAAAATGAGAGAATCAGCCGACAAGATCCTCGAACTGTCTCGAAATATCTCGCGACTTGATACGCGCGAGGCTAATGTTCGGGGAGTCGGCATGGGCCTAGAAGGGAGAGGCGCTGCCATCTATTGGAGCCAGTTGTCTTGCCTTGTTCCAGAAGATCTTGACTTTGATGGGAGGATGACACTTTCTGCCCATGACCCTGTCAATCAATGCCTTAACTATGTGTACGGGATCTTATATGGAGAGGTGTGGCGTGCAATCTCGAAAGTTGGCCTCGACCCATATTTTGGGTTAATCCATGGATCTCTTCGAGACCAGGGAAGTTTGGTTTTCGACCTGATTGAGGAATTCCGAGCGCCGTTCGGCGACAGGGTTGTATTTGGAATGCTTGGCCGGGGCTTTAGACCAGGAGTCGGAAAGAGCGGCCTTCTTCGGTCCAGCACCAAACATGCATTGGCACAGAGCTTCTCGAAGCGATGGACCAAGCCCATGTATTACCGATCTCGCCTTCTCGCACCCATACATTTGCTTGCTACACAGGCCAAGAGTTTAGCGGGGGCATTCCAGCGAGAGAATGTCTACCATCCCTATCGGATGCGATGGTAACCTCGATAACTTCTTGAATGCTCGCTCGGAGAACGGCCTTTCCGATCCAGCAACATCTGGCTCGACCCAGTCCTTCAGGACCAGACGTTAGGAGATCTGTTATGGACAATCCATCAACCAGCAATGCCCGCCGCGCATACTTGACCGACACCATCCTCAAGGATGCAGGCTGGCTATTTGACAACGGCTATAAGGTGCCGGCACACCCTCAGCGCTTTACCGCCGTTGAGCGGTCGAGCAACGACATCATCTGGGCATACGAGTCCGATACACTCCAGTCTCTCGCCAAGGACATTGAAGAGAGCGAAACCGTAGGCGTCGACCAAGTTGACGTATTTGATCTGGACCGCCCCGGGGTCCAGTTCATCCCCGAGCGGAAGATTGTCGCGTTCTTCCGCTCCGACGAGCGCGTTGATATTCCGAACCCGCACCAGCCTCCAGCGCCGCAGGTGTCGCCAGACAATCCGTGGGAAGAGGACCCCGACTACCCGATGTCCAACTGGCGGTACGAGGTTGCCAACGAAGACACGGTCCGCAGCTACCAGGATTGGGTCAGAGCCAAGCAGAACGAATAGCAACTGGGTGGCGGAGCAGACTGAGTTGCTTCCAAAACACAGGCGCCGGGACCAATGAAATTACCACCGGCTTCGACCTCACTCTCGCCGCTGTTGCGCCAGTCGTCAATGCCCTGATCCCGGCGCTTGTATTGACCGACCCCCTCACCTTCACCATCGAGAAGCGAGTAAGCCATGACCCCTTCTGATCTTATCGAGGCGCTCAACTGCGCCCTCAGCGAACACGTCCCCGTACACATATGGGGCGCCCCCGGCATCGGCAAGTCCGACATCGTCCGCGACCTGGCCATCGCACGGAGCGTCGACTTCATCGATCTGCGCGCCGTCCTGCTCGACCCCGTCGACCTGCGCGGCCTTCCCTGCATCGAGGGTGACACCACCAAGTGGCTTGTACCCAACTTTCTGCCCCGTGAAGGCAAAGGCATTCTGTTTCTCGATGAGCTGACCTCGGCGCCGCAGATGGTCCAGGCCGCCTGTTACCAACTGGTGCTGGACCGCCGGTTAGGCGACTATGTTTTGCCTGATGGGTGGGATATCCTCGCGGCCGGCAATCCGGCTTCGGAGCGTGGCGTTCACTTCGCCATGCCCCGGCCCCTGCGGAGCCGCTTCCTCCATCTCACGTTGGAACCGGACCTGCGGGACTGGTGCAGCTGGGCCATTGTCAACAAAATTCTTCCCCAGATCATCGCCTTTTTGCGCTTCCGCTCCAATCTGCTGCTAGACCCCGGCGACAACTCCAATGCGAACGCCTGGCCGAATCCGCGTGCCTGGGCTATTGCCTCGCGCGTCCTCAAAGCCTGGCTTGCCCGTCATGCCGGTCCCGATAACCTGCTGCTCCACATACTCACCGGAGTGGTAGGAGACGGCGCCGCCGCAGAGTTCCTCTCGTTCCTGAACTTGCTGCATGACCTGCCTTCCACCGATGAGATCCTGCACAACCCCACGACGGCAAAGGTTCCGGATGACCCATCCGTGGCCATCGCCGTTGCTACCGCCCTTGGCCGGATCATCAACGACCGGAATATAGGCCAGGCCGGCCAATATCTCTCCCGGATGGAGCCCGAGTACCACGTACTCGCCATGCGCGATGCCGCTTTGCGCGACAAGGCCATCACCAAGACGTCAACCTTTATCGATTTCAGTGTCCGGTTTGCCGGTGTGGTGGCCTAAAGGCCGCCACCCAGCACCCGCCAAGGAGCTATAGCCATGGACCTTTCCACCAAGGCAATGCTGGCTGCCGTTCACATCAGCCTCTGGGCCGCCCGCAAGCACGACCGCAAAGCCAGCCGCGACGTTGCCACCCTCAACAACGCCAACGAAGAGGCCGGCCGCTACAACAAGCGCCTGTTCTGCGAAGCGCCCAAGCTCGACGAGATTCAGACCATCGCTGGCCACATCCGCAACTACTTCTACCGCTTCACCCTTCCCTGGAGCGACGAGGGACTGCGCATCCTGCCCGCGGATCTCTACTTTGAGTTTCAGGCGCAGATGCGCGAATTCGCAGCCGAGTTTCGCTATGCGGTCGATGAGTTCCTGGATGCCTACGACTCCTATGTCCAGGAAGCGAAGCCCATGCTCGGCACCCTGTTCCACCTCAAGGACTACCCATCTGCTGAAAAGGTGAAGGAAAAATTTGCTTTCCGTCCGGAGATTCTCCCGATCCCGACCGGCGACGACTTCCGCGTCACCTTGTCGGAGGACGAACAGGCTCGCATTGCCCACGACATCGACGTTTCTACCCGCGCGGCGATCGGAGACGGCATGCGCGACCTCTGGACGCGTCTCTACGAGGTGACACATCACATGGCAAGCCGCCTAGCCGATCCGGAGGCCCGCTTCCACGGGACGCTGGTCTCGAATGTCTGCGATCTCGTAGAGCTGTTGCCACGGCTCAATATCGTTGGCGACCCGCACCTGGCCTCCCTCACCGAACAGGTACGCAAGCAGCTATGCCAACATTCCGCTGACTTGCTGCGCAACAGCCCGACAACCCGGCAGCAGACCGCTGCCAGCGCTGCCGCGATCGCATGCACCATCGCCAGCGTCCTTGCCATCGACCAAACCCCCACCGAGCCTCCGCAGGCCGACGAGGCCGGCGCGGAGTCGCTTTTCGAAGCGGTCGCCCGCTCCGAGGAGTCCACCGAGAACGAGACTGACGCGATCCTGGACCACATGGCTGCCTACATGGGCGCTCCGGTCTGACCAACTACGCCTTCTCTGGCATGCTGTAAACTGCTTGCTATCATGCGAAACGAGCCCGACGTTTAGTTGAACTGATCGACCTCGCACAGTGGTCGGGCGGCTGCGATGATACGGAGGTCTTCTCATAAGCGAGATGGCACTTTTTGAAGATCACCGGTGTGACGGGTCTCCCACGAGGAAGAGTGGTGGTTTGTTGTCTCCGACATTGTGGGAGTACTGACAGACTCGCCCAATCCTTCGGATTACCTCAAGAAGCTGCGCAGACGTGACTTTTCTCTGGCTGAAGCTATTAAAAGGGGGGATAGTTTGTCTCCCCCTGCGCTTCCCTTTGAAACGCTGGATGGAACGAGAGGAATCGCTAAAAAGATTTTTCCATGCAAGACCTTGCTGAGGTAATCTATGACCAAATCCATGTCCGACCATACCGCTCTATTCGAAAATCAGCCTATACGCCGCGTGTACGATGAAGCGAAGGGCACATGGTGGTTCTCTGTCGTGGACATCATTCGAGTCCTGACGCAGCAACCGGATGCCACAGTAGCCCGAAAATACTGGAACAAACTCAAACAGCGGTTGCGCGCGGAAGGAAGTCAACTGGTGACAAGTTGTCACCAGTTGAAATTGACAGCGGAAGACGGTAAAAAGCGTCTCACCGATGTCGCCACCGCCGAGACGTTGTTACGACTGGTTCAATCCGTACCTAGTCCCAAAGCAGAACCCATCAAGCTCTGGCTCGCCAAGGTCGGATATGAGCGGATGCGGGAGATTGCCGATCCCGCCCTGGCGCTGGAGCGGACCAGGGAGAACTGGCGCAAGCTGGGCCGCAGCGAAAAGTGGATCACCCAGCGCATGACTGGGCAGGAAACCCGCAACAAGCTGACCGACTACTGGGCTGCGCATGAGGTCAAGCGGGGGCAGGAGTTCGCTACCCTCACCAACATCATTCACGAAGAATGGTCCGGCGTCTCAGTCAAAGAGCATAAAGACCTCAAGGGGCTTGAAAACCAGAATCTGCGCGATCACATGAGCGAGGCCGAACTCATTTTCACGGCCCTGGCCGAGCTTTCTACGCGTCAGATCGCGGAGACGACAGAGGCCGTGGGCTTGCCCGCCAACAAAAAGGCCGCAAGGACAGGTGGCAATATATCCAAACGCGCCCGGCTCGATCTGGAAAGCAAGACCGGAAGAAAGGTCGTCACCGGAGATAACTACCTGCCGCCGTTGAAATCCAGTAAGAGGCTCAAGCGTTGAGAAACAAGTCCACCGGGTGATTCTCCTTTACCTGGCCTCGATTTAACTGCGACCTTTTGCCGCGTGAGAACACCACATCCTCCACCAAATGCCAGAATGTATGGTTGCGCAAGACCGTAGCCACACCGATGGTAACGAGACCCCGTCTGGTTCCGTGTCATCGCCTTCGGTTACGGATGCGGGTCTCCACGACGAGGCCACCACATATCCCACAAACGGAAGTGTCCCCGTGAAACCCACTGCTTTTGACCGCATCCGGAAGGCCCGGACCGTCCTGCTCCTGGACCACCCCTTCTTCGGAGCACTCATTTTTCGGCTCATGCCGGTACCCGCTCCCAGCATCTCCACCATGGCGACAGACGGCAAGAGCCTTTTCTACAACCCGGCCTTTGTGGAGGAGTTGCCGCCCGACCAACTGGTGGGAGTGCTGGCGCATGAAATTATGCACCCGGCCCTTCAACATCACACCCGGCGCAGCAACCGCACCTCGGGACGATGGAACGAGGCGGCCGACTATGCCATCAATTCCCTGGTACTCAAGGCCGGCCTGGCGCTGCCGAAAGATGCCCTGGACGATTACCGCTACCACAACCTCAGCGCCGAGCAGATATACAACAGGCTCGAAGAGGAAGCGTCCGAAAATTCGTCGAACTCCGGCTCCCCTCAATCATCGGGCTCGACAGGCGACTCAGACACGTCCAGTGTTAGCCAATCGAGCCTGCCAGACCCCGGCGGCAACCAGGTCCCTCAACCGCCCAAAACGCAGGGCGGATTCGGCCAGGTTCTGGACGCCCCGAATCCCGAGGCTCCCGGCCAGCCCCTATCCAATGCCCAGCGTACCGCTGCCGAAACCGAATGGCGCACTGCGGTGCATCAGGCCGCGGCCGTCGCACGCATGGCAGGCAAGATGCCAGCCGGCGTGGACCGCGCTTTCGAGCAGGCGGCTAAGGCCACGGTCGATTGGAGGGACCGGTTTAAGCGCGCGGTTTCGGCCACGATCCCGAACGATTACTCGTGGATGCGTCCCAATCGCCGCTTCATCCACGCCGGTCTCTACCTGCCCGGCGTCAGCCGGGAAGGCGTCGGCGAGCTGGTGATCGCCATCGACTGCTCTGGATCGATCAACGAGCGGCAATTGGGCCAGTTTGCGGGCGAGGTCAATGCGCTGATTGAAGAACACAGGCCCGAGAAGGTCCACCTGCTCTACTTCGACACGCTCATCCACCGCCACGATGTCTATTCCTGTGGCGAGCAGGTGGCACTCATGCCGGTGGGCGGCGGCGGCACGGAGTTCGCCCCGGTCTTCGAGCACATCGACCAGAACGGGCTCAACCCTCACGCGCTGGTCGTTCTCACCGACCTGTACGGCCCAGTCCCGGACTCGGAACCGCCCTACCCTGTCATCTGGGTGTGTACCAGTTCACAAGTCGCCCCGTTTGGCGAAACGATCCCTGTCGACGCGGCCTGAAAGCAGCCGACCGAATCTCATGGTGCCTGGTTGCCAACGGCTGCTCGGTCCAGCATATTCTCGGCACCGGTGTCCTTTTCACCCTGGGATGTGTTCGGACTCGAGCGATGATCATCAGACGTATCGGCGCCAAAAAGCAGGAGCAGACGGCCCATTTGCATCTGGATAGAGTTTCGGCGAAGCAAGTGGGGCTCGTGAGCAGACTGATTTGACTAGGCTTCACTCTGGCCTATACTTATAACAGTATGATTCCCAGACACTTGCAAACACTCTTCTGGGATACGAACCTTGACACCTTCGAGCCCAAGGACTATTCCGACTACACTATCTTCCGTGTTCTGGAGTACGGCGATGAGGAGGCAGTGGCATGGTTGCGGCAGACGTTCTCGGAAGCCGATATCCGAAGGGTGCTCGTGACGGAGTGTCGCCTCTCTGAGAAGTCCGCCAATTTCTGGGCACTGGTGTATAAGGTCCCTTCCCGCGAGGTTGCGGCACTCAACGGCAGCCGTTAACCACAACTCTCACACAAGGAAGTTTCCATGACAACTCATGAAGACGGGGTTTGGCACAGCGAGGTGATCACCGCCTCAACTGAAGTAACTCTCCGAACCCTTCGGGATGCGCATATCGTTGACCGCTTCTACCTTGCCGGCGGAACGGGGCTCGCCCTCCAGTTCGGCCACCGGCTTTCCCTGGATCTGGATTTTTTTGCTACCGTCCAATTCGATGAGGAGACTCTCCTCCAGCGCGTTCATACACTGGCGGAATTCTCGTTGGTTGCAAAGGCTCCGTACACGCTCCACACCACAATTGGAGAAACCAAGGTGAGCTTCCTCGGATACGCCTATCCGGTACTCTTTCCCGAGGTCCGATTCCTTGAAGTTGCTGTCGCCGATCTGCGCGATATTGCGTGCATGAAAGTGAGTGCAATTGCGAGTCGCGGCACGAAGCGCGATTTCGTAGACCTCTACGTGTCCGCTCAGCGCTTCGGCCTTGCTGAGGTTTTGCACCTCTTCGACCGCAAGTACGCGCAAACTCACTACAGCAGGATTCATATCCTGAAGTCCCTCACATTCTTCGGCGATGCCGAAAAGGACCCGATGCCCCACATGCTCATCCCAATCGACTGGGACGAGGTGAAGCAGTTCTTCCTCCGTGAAGTGCGCCGGGGTCTCTAACGCCAAACCCGCGCCTACATCTCCACTGCCGCGCTGAAAGAAGTAGAATCCCGCCATGACGCCTTGACACGTCTTCTCGACCGGCTGAACGGGGCCTCCGATCTTCCATCCGCCAGGAACTGGTCGCCTCTGCCCACCAGCGGCAGGAAGAACACATTGCATGGAGCCTGGAACTGCCAACAAAATGATGCGGCGCGCATCTAACTTTGTTCCCTCTGTCCTTTCTCCCTTGTAAGCTGTGGGATACTGCTGTCGTAGACTCCCGGGCAAGTCCGGGAGTGGAGGCACGATGAAAGCAGTACTACAGCCGGCAGAGTTCGAAGTTCCGATGGAACGGGTGGTCGCGGATTACAGCATTTTGCAACCCGTAGCCGAGCCCGAGCATGAGGTCTTTACCAGCGAAGTGGTCGCGGCACTCGACTCGACCAGAGACCATGATATTGTGATCGATTCCTACGATCCCAACTACCCGGTAATCCCCGAGGATATCGACTAAACGGCTGCCCCAACCGTATCCTCGGGGTTTCCCCGGCAGTTGCCCCGCACAGGGGTCCAGCATTTTATGGCGCCCTGCGTGCATTTTTTGCTTTTCTAGACTTCCTTCTCAGATTTTGTCGCGCTACCGTGTGCTTAATGCCCTGTGCGACGACAGAGTCCGTCCCCACCACACATCTGCTAGACCCCGCGCGCATAACGCCGCTGATGGTTGCCGAGTACATGCTGTGGTTCGTAAACAGCGCGGATTTTTGTCTGCAGAATTCCTTCCTGTTGCCCGCAGACCATGACGCACCCCACTATTTGCGCGTCAAGGTCCCTCTCTCTCCCGTCCACATCCAGCGCCACCTGGATGGTCAGAACACAATCGGCATCTACGCGCTGGACCCGGACTCCAGTTGCGGCAAGTGGTTTGCTCTCGACGGCGACTACCCCGGCGCCGAAGAACATCTCGAAGAGATCGCCCGGGAGATGAAAGAGGATGGGCTGTCCCCCGCGCTCGAACAGTCACGTCGCGGCGGCCACCTGTGGGTGCTTTGCTGCGACCCAATCCCCGCTCGTCTCAGCCGTATCTACATCTACTCGCTCCTCGACCGCTTAGGTTGCGCCATCCAAGGCGTGCGCGGCTTCAAGGAAGGACTCGAGGTTTTCCCCAAGCAAGAAGTTCTCGCATCAGGGCAGGTAGGCAACGGGATGCGCGGACCGCTAGGCGTTCACCGCAAGGTAATGCAACGGTTCTGGTTCCGCGATGCCGAGCCGGAGATCGAAGCTCAGTTTGCCTACCTGCGGCGGCTGCCCAGATGTTCGCGCCAGATGATCGACACGCTCACATATGGCATGGATATGCCAGAAGACCTGATTCCCGCACCCATTCCAGTGCGCATCGGTCTACCTCAAAAAGGCCAATTCGATATCCGCTTATACATTGAAGCCCCACGCCGCAAGTACATCACCAAAGACGGGCCCTCATATCACGTCCAGTGTCCTTCGTGCGCCGCCGCTGGTCTCGATACAGGCCGCGACAATCTTCACGTTACCGAGCAGCCCGCAAGTCCGCCGGTATTTTACTGCTTTGCCAGATGCAGCGGCCTCGACATCATTGCAGCCTGTCACCGGCGTGCCGGCACCTACTCCGGCCGCAGATCGGAGTAGCCATGCCTCCTCTTCCTACCACCGCCCGTCCCGCCGCTCGGACCTCTCCCCCCGGCTTCGGCTTGGGCCTAGCGCCCTATGAGTTGGCAGCCCTTAAGGATAACGCCATCTTTACCAACAGCCGCGTTGTCACCGTCCGCCAATCCAGCGGACGCCAATTGCTGCGCGGTGAGGAATCCGGCGGTGCTGGTCCCACCGTAGGCCACTACGTCGGCTATGCCCCACTCGAAGGCAATCCCTTCCAAGTTGTCCAGCCCGTGCCCGCCCTCGCGCCCGGCGCTCAGCATCGACGCGTCTTCGGCACCGTCCTGGTACGCTTCGAGGTTTTCCGCTATAGTGTGAATCAGGTTCATACCCAAATTTCGCTACATGCGGTCTCCACATCTGCCAACCCGACACAACACGGACCGGACACCCATGTTCGGCGAGTGCTTTTCGAGGCGCGCTTCGGCGAGATAGCCGAGGACAATACCTCTACCTTTTTGTCGCCCGCCGGCGAACCTCAGGCTGTACCGAGCTTCCTGACCGAAGGCTTCCGGCAGGCCCTCAGCGGCAGCCGTTGCCGCACATGCCGCCATCACAGCCACTTCGAGAAGGTGGCGCCCATCATTCTTCCGCCGGGTCTGCTGCAAGCCCTGCGCCTTCCGGCAGCCCACTCTACCACTGCGGAGAAATAAGATGCGCTTCCTCCTGACGCTCGTTGTTCTCGTGGGCCTTGCATTTGCAGGATACCGGCTATACCAGCAAACTCTTAGCGACGACGCGGGTGCATCCCGGCTTCGCGACGGCCACAGCACTACGCCCACGTTGACCGGTCTGTTACGGGCCAGCGCCCGCCAGGCCTTTGCGGACTCCGCGGCCAAGACGCCGCCGCTCTCCAGAACAGTGCCGGCCGCGAACTACCATGGTGCTATCCACTATGCCCCAAACGAAAACCTGGAGACGATTGACGCTGCGGCCATTGTCTATTCTCGCTGCGACCATCTGGACATAGCGATGTACGCCTTCACGGACTGGGAGTTGGCCCAGGCCATCACACGCTTCGCCGCGAACGGACGCCCCGTTCGCATTTACCGCGACCGTGAGCAGTACGTGCACGAGAGCCGCCGCGGCTCCTACGTCGCCAATCTGTTCCGCGGAAATCGCAACATTGCTATTCGCGTCAAAGGATCCAAGATCCTCATGCACGAAAAGGCATATTCCGATGGCTGCATGCTCCGCGAAGGAAGCGCCAACTGGAGCCCTAGCGGCGAAAAGCAGCAGGATAATACCTTGACCCTTACTGCCGACCCCGACGCCATCCACGCCTTCGAGACCAATTTTCAGGCGATGTGGGCCCGGCCCGACAACCAGATCATCCAATAGTCGCGGGGTCTCCGGGCCGCCACTACCCTACCCTTTGTCGCTTGGAGACTCTATGCCTTCCCCCCGCACAAACGTATTGCGCTGCCCGCACTGCCGCCTGCGACAGTTTTCCACAAAAAATGGTCTTTGCCGACGCTGCCGACAAGTTCTCCAGCCTTCTACGCTTCCACCCGTCTACGCGAAATGCATCGGCCTCGGCATCCGGATGCTCCGTCTCAAGTACGGTCTGACCCAGGCCCAGTTGGCCGCTGCGTTAAGCACCAAACGCACCTACATCTCCACGGTTGAACGGGGTGTAGTCATTCCTTCGGTCCTTACGATCGAGCGCATCGGGGCGGTTTTCGGACTCGATATTGCTGGTCTGTTCCTTATAGTCCGCCAAATGAAGAGCGAGGCCGACCATAGCCAAGCCGCCGCGTAAGAGGCGCCTGAACCCTTGTTCGTTGGGTACTCCTTCCCGTGACCTATGGTTACTTTCGACGCCTACGGTGTAGTGTCGGCGAGCCTTGTATTCCTGCGGCTCTGCGACACTTTACTCGCATTCTGCACTGCTGCAAGCCTGTTCTCGTCATTACCTGTTTGGTTACCGTGTTACTTGCATACCCGCCAGTCTTGCCTTAAAACCTCACCTGTGTATATTTTGGAACTCGTATGGAGACCGCGCAAAGCGGCAAATGGCCTTTCCCGAAGCTGGTTCAGCGGCTCGGCGTGGTCAACGCACGGAGGAATGTTTCATGTTAGGGAAGAAGGGCTCTCAATCCACTTCACCACCCGTTTCCCCAGCCACCTACACCACTGCGCTGCCCGCCTGGCAGGACGGTGAGCATAAGGATCTCGGCTCCCGCGTATTGGTTGTTCGCGAGATGAAAACTAAGATAACCTGTTCGGCAGCCATGCCGCGCGGGATGACCGTCAAGCAAATGCTTCAGGATTATGTCTCATTACGCGCATACGAAGCGTCTGAGACGAAGCTTCCGATCACCTTTGAACTGATCGCAAACGGTCAACTGGCCGAGCCTGCGGGACGCGCCATTGCAACGCACAAAGCCCGTAGGACGACACTGCGAACACCATGCCGCGACCTGGAGTGGGCACGCGCTCTCCGACCTGCCTCCCATTAGGAATGCCACACAGACTTTCGAACTCACAATCGGCCAGACCAACTACACTCATGACCGCTGTGGGGATTCTTTGTTCGCACCCAGCTTGCGAGACCATAAGTCCATATAGACACTCTGCCGCGCTCTGGCTATACTTTTCAAAACGCACTTCCCTGCCGTCCGCTTGTTCGTTCTGCAGGGTCTTCACGATAAGCGTGGGCTAGTAGGCTAGTTTAGGTCGTGGTCCTGCGGATTGTTGCGCTGGCCAAAAGGAGATACGCACACTATGTGTTCCCCAGCTCATGCACGAACGTTGTTAATCAATGGCACAATGCCTGACAACTGTGTTGTTCTTGCGGGCCTTCGCGTAGTTGACCAGGTGCCTCTCCAGGCACTTCCGGAAGGCATACATGTCCAAGGCCGCTTCGACTGTAGTGGTCATCCGACTCTGAAGACGATTCACGCTCGCTTGCGCGTTGACGGGTCGCTCCTGTTGAGCAGATGTTTCGCTCTCGAGACGATCGGCAGCGACCTTCATGTGGTCCGCGACTGCGCCGTGGTCGATTGCCGGGCCCTTGCCTGCATCGGCGAGAACCTGTTTGTCGGTGGCGACCTGGACCTCACCGGCTGCTCGCCGAACATCACCCTGCCGACATACGGCCACGTCTGCGGATCCCTGATTCTGCCCCACAACTACGACCTATCCCGCTTGTCGGATAAGTTCAGGGTCGACGGAGAGCGCCGCATTAGCGGCCCGTGCTCCAACTAGCCGTTCAAGCGCCCGCAGGGTGGGTCAAGGCATTGCCGATTCTCTAGGCAATCCTGAATGGAATGGTACTGCATGATTTTCGAATTAGTATAAAGCCGCGCCAGTTGCGGCCTTCGAAATGTCCCAGACCAAGTTTCTGCTTCAACTCTCCATAGTCGCGCTTGATGCGCCCGCGCAGTTTGGCGATGGCAACGAGTTTGTGCAGAGTGATAGACGCAGACAGATTCGACAGCCAGTATTTGGTTGGCTCCTTTTTCGGCGTCGACCATTCGATCAACAGCCCTTGCCCCGGATGAGGTTCTTTGCGCCTGTAGTCGCAGTGAGCCACGCGCACGCCGATGGCAGCAAAGCGTGAACGCATCCTGCCACGTGTTCCCTCACGCCAGTTGACCGTGCACAAGTCGGCAGCAGTCAGGCACAAGGCAAGGTTTTTTGCAGAGAGCTGCTGATGCTGTTCATCTCGTCGCAGCAGGCGGGGTGGGCGGCCCATCTTTCCCTTTGCTTGAGGCAAAAGTGGCGTGACATCAGGAGGCCAGAGAAATGACTTGTTCACAAATCTATAGCCCAAAAAATAGTAGAGCGACACCAAAGGGTCGACGGAAGCAATCTCTGTTGATCAAGCCTCAGAGAGGCGCAATCTACGGTCAACATTTCTTTATCATCAATTTATTCAGATAAGAGATCAATGTTTATTGATCTAACCAATCCTTTGTGTTACAATAAATCAATTAAAGATGACTCTTGGCTCCTAAGAGCTATCAGATCAAGAAAGATGAATCATGGCTGAATATCTTTACGGGCACGTCTACTTTCATGACCGATTCGCCGGCATACTCCGTCAGGAGTCGGGCGATCGCTGCTCGTTTACGTATGATGGCGAGTTTCTACAAAAGCCTGAGGCCATCGCGGTTTCGCTGCCGCCGCAGACCGACGCCCACATCTATCCCGGTAGACTGCATCCGTATTTCGACAATCTTTTGGCTGAGGGGCGTCAGGCTGCAGTCCAGGCTCGCTGGCTGGGCGTTCCGCTTGAAGACCGTTTCGCGCGGCTGCTGGCATTTGGCGGGGATTGCATTGGGGCGGTCACCGTACGCGATCCAAAGCCCCGCCTCGCGACGGGAGAGATGCCCGAATCGGCCGAGGAGCTTGCTGCGCTCGCCAGCCGTGCCTCAATCTCAGGAGTTCAAGCGAAGCTGCTTGTGGTCGTAACTGAAACCGGATTCCGGCCGGCTAAAGAAGGCGAACTGAGTACCCATATTGCCAAGGTGCCTAGCGGCAACCTTCGGGAGATTATCGAACTGGAACAGCTGTCCACTATGGCCGCGCGCATTCTACTGCCGGATGACGAAGTCGCCGAGACGCAGATCGCGGCGGTCGAGGGAATCGCCGAAGGGTGCCTGTTAATCCGTCGGTTCGATCGTCCGCGTGAAGGAGGGGCAATTGTCAAGCGGCACTTCGAGGAGTTTAACCAAATTCTGGGGCATATCAGTGAAGAGAAGTACACGGGAAAGTACGCCGATATGGCGGATGTGCTGCGGCGGAATCCTCGCTGCGCTTTGCTCGATGTCGACCGGCTCTTTCGGCGGATCCTTGTCTCGGTTTTGCTGGGCAACAATGATGCACACTTGAAGAACTTCGGCTTGCTCTATTTGGAGGACCAGTTGTGCCTGTCCCCCTTCTACGATGTGCTGGCTGCCGCTTTGTATCCCGACTTCAGTCGAACTGGAATGGCGCTCCAACTGGGACCGGGGACGAATCCAACCAGCCCGGCAGGAATTGGGCAACCGCATCTGACCGCGCTGGCCGATTCCTTTGGACTGAGGAACGCGGCTCTCCGCGAGGCGACGCTTGATCTGGGCAGGCGAATCGAGGCTGCACAGGATGTCGTCCGAGAGTCCCCATATGGCTCTCGGACGCTCAAGAATCAACTAGCCGATTACATGAGGAAACGATGGAACGGAACCTTCAAACAAATAGTCAGCTCGACTGGCCGGAGATCGTAGCGTCTGCCAAGCGTCGGCGCCAGGAGTTGAAGCTGACGCAACGCAGACTAGCTGCCGTTGCAGGCGTCAGCCTGCCTACAGTAGTCAAGCTTGAAGCTGGAAAGGATATCCGTCTCTCCTCGGTACTAGCTATTCTAAAGGTGCTCGATATGGTACCAAGACCCATCGAGGGAGCATTGAAGATTGTTGCAGCCGGCAACAGCGCAATGGGACCCTACCAAGTGATGTTCTCTCCATATGCGAGCCGAGGTGGCGCGCTGGAACCGCGCCTTCTGGACGACCGGGCTGCGCTGGATAAGTTCCTTCACGAGCTCCGCGTTGGAGAGGAAGAAAAGCAGCGTGCCTTCACCGCGTTGGCACGGGAGAATTCCGCTGACATAGTCAATTTGCAGCTTTCACCAGTGGAATTGAGCCGATATTGGCCGGTGCAATTTCCCTTTGCACGCACCTAATTAGAGGTACGATTACCTAAGCGCGGTCACAAACACTTGGTTTTTGATAGATGTAGGTTCGATTCCTACCGCGTCCACCATAAAATCAATAGCTTATAGAGCCCACGAAACTGAACTTCACCGCATTTCACCGCATTTGGAACGGAAACTCTGTTTTAGGTGTCCGCCAAAGATATTGAATTCGAGTGTGTTTTCCAATCACTCAACGTCCCGTCTGGCGCACCGCAAATCAACCACGGATCACGAGTCATATGGGTCCGGAACCAAATGTAAGTTTCTGACCCGAGAGATGCACTGGTGTGCTCGCCGAGTGACTCGGCGATAATGTGACAGTTGATGATTACAGCGCAGCTTTGATTGCACAAGCTATCGCCGCCAAATCCCTCAGCAAAGCTAATCGCTTTACTGAGGAACTGGCGTCTCTTCTAGAAGGACATTGTCTGCTGCAATGGAAGATCTCGCGATGAGTTGCCAACCCGAATGACGTAGTTTCCGGGAACGAGCTTCCACGAATTCGAATCCTCATCGTAGACAGAGAGCCGGTCTCGGCTTACCAGAACGGAAACCTGCTTCGACTCGCCGGGCGCAAGTTCCACTCGTGTCCAACCGACCAGACGCTTTGGTGGCTCTCCCGCTGAGTCGGGTAGCGAAGCATACACCTGGGCGATTTCAGTGCCGGCGCGTTTACCGGTATTCTTTATAGTAAACAAAACAGTTGTTGAGTCCCCCGGCGTTACGGAGAGGCCGGAGTAGGAATAGGTCGTATACGAGAGACCAAAGCCGAACGGAAAAAGCACCGTTTTCTTCTCCGCGTCATACCACTTGTAGCCTACCTTCAACCCCTCATCGTAGGAGATTTGGAACGCAGGCAGGCCTTTCGCCGCCAACTTCATGAAGTCAGAGAAATCGGTCAATCCTGCAAAATTCGGCTTTGATTCCGGCGGTGGCATAATCAGCTTTGGATGCGGCAGGTCCGCATCGCTCTTCGGAAACGTTACGGCAAGTTTCCCCGTCGGATTCACAGCACCAGTAAGAATGTTGGCGAGCGCCTCGCCGCCGCGAATCCCCGGATACCATGCCTCCACAACACCTGCCACTTTGTCGATCCAGGGCATCGTAGCTGGGCTTCCCGTCTCAAGCACTACAATGGTCTGCGGATTGGCCGATGCGACGGCTTCGATCAGCTTGTTCTGCTCAGCAGCAAGATCAAGCGTAGGCAAATCAAAATTTTCCGATTCCCACTGATACGCGAAAACAATCGCAACATCCGCCTGCTTTGCCGCAGCCGCCGCTATGCCGGGATCGTCTCCCGATGTGTAACTCACCTTCGAATCTGGCAGCTTTGCCGTCAGCGCGCGAAGCGGAGAACTTGGCATCCAAACCGGCCGGATAAATGCCGCGAATGGATCATTCGACGGTGGCGGAGGAACCGGCGAGCCGCCAGGTGCATCCACCTGCGCCGAGCCGCCGCCGGTAAGAACGGCCACGTCTGCGTGCCCGCCAATCACCGCAACAGTGCGAACGCGTCCGAGCGGCAGAATATTTCCCTGGTTCTTGAGCAGCACGATGCTCTTCTCGGCGATGCTCTGCGCTAGCGCATATCCGCGCTCCACATCTGGGACCTGCGTCCTTACGGGGTTGTCGAACAACCCGACAGCGAAGATAGTGCGCAAAACGCGGTGAACATGGTCATTCAACTCGTCCTGCGATACCTCGCCACGCTCCACCGCCTTCTTCAGCTCGTCGCCGAAGAAGAACGCGCCCGGCTCCTCATGATCAAGACCGGCGTGGGAGGCTTTCGCGGCCGAGTGCGCCCCACCCCAATCCGATAGAACGAATCCCTTGAACTTGAAATCCTTCTTGAGAACGTATGACAGCAGGTACTGGTTCTCGCAGGCATAATCGCCGTTCACGCGATTATAGGAGCACATCACGCCGCCGGCATCGGAAATTGCCAGCGCAATCTGAAATGCCAGTAGATCCGTCTCTCGCATGAAGCGCTTATCCACGTTCACGTTCACCGCATCACGGCCGCTCTCCTGGTCATTCATTGCGTAGTGCTTCAACTCGCCGATTATGTTCTGTGACTGCACGCCCTTCACGAAATTACCGGCCAGTGTTCCTGCCAATAACGGGTCCTCGCCCTGGTACTCGAACGTGCGGCCGTCGCGCAGCTCGCGCGCAAGGTTCACGCCGCCGCCCAGGGACATGCTGAAGCCTTCGGCGCGCAGTTCACGGCCGATCAGCGCTCCGTATTCAAATGCAGCCTGTGGGTCCCACGACGATGCCGCGGCCAGATTGTTGGGCAAAGCCGTCGAGTAGCGTCCTCGGTATGAACCGAGCGTGACGCCGTATGCCGAGTCCGCCATTTGAATAGAGGGAATTTCCAGACGCGGAATAGCCATTATGTAACCTGCGCCGCCGTTTGACCCCGCCGGTTCGGCGAGTCCCAGGCCATGCAGCAGCGAGATTTTCTCGTCGAGAGTCATCTCCTTGATCACCAAATCCGCACGCACATCAGAGGACAGACTCGAGTCCGACCAGGGATAGTGTTTCGGTTGAGACATTCCAGGAAGCTGGGCGCTGGCCCAAGAGCCGGCGAGAAGAGCTGTGATCAGTGCAATAAACTGTGCGAAACGCATCATCTTCTTCATAGATTTTTCCTCATAACACATGAACTGGAGCGCTGAGTGGTGAAACAACAATCCCGGTCTTCGAAATAGAGCACCCTTTCTCTACCTGGCGGACGGTTCCTCGAACGTGGAAGCGGTGAAATCGCCTGTCACTCCAAGAGGCTGCACGTCCACACTGCCCCGATCATCCCAGTTGGCAAAATTGCCAAGGTTCAACCGATTCACGATTCCAACTCGTCCTTATGCCGTCGTTAGAATCCATCAAGAGGGAATCATATACGCATTTAACTTAAAACGTAAACATAAAAGATATTCACGGCATAAATATGCACATCCTCGCTCAGAGCACTCCGGGCAGCCATCATAACAGCATATTTATGCAGTACGCACACTAGCAGCATAATTATGCAATAAGCATGTTTATTGTTGACATGATTTTACTTGATGTCTAGGATTCAATGCCAACAAGACTTTGCCCTTGAGAACAGAACTTCACGTGTTTCGGAGATGAGGCTCAGGGCTAAAGGAGAGCCAGTGAGAAATCAAGATAACTGCCGAGTCAGCCTGAATCTCAGAATGTTGACATCCGCAAAACTTTTCCGCGCGACTCTGCTGAGTGTCGTCATGGCCAGCCTGCTTCCTGTCAGTTCGATGATCTGGGGGCAGCAGGTGACAGCCGACGTAGTGGGCAGAGTGACCGATCCACAGGGTGGCGTTATTCAAAACGCTCAGGTTTCAATAACCAACCTTGGCACCCACGAGGTCCGCCGATCTGTGACGAATGATCAAGGCGACTTCACGTTCAATCTTCTTCAGATTGGGTCGTATTCACTTCATGTTGACGCTAACGGGTTCAAGGCCGCAAAGATCCCAAACATTGCCCTTTCTGTCGGCGAGCGCCATCGCGCGGATGTTCAACTTGAGGTGGGCGCGCAAACGGAACAGGTTATCGTGACAACGGAGGCGCCAGCCCTGCAAACCGATAATGCGAGTGTCGGTCAAACGCTGGAGACCCAGGCAGTGCAGGACCTTCCCACGGAGGGCCGAAACCTCTATTCGCTGGTGCAACTGGCTCCGGGCGCGAATTCCGGTCCGGCCAACGGCATTTCTAGTGGAAACCGGCCCGAGGATCGCCGGCAGGCATCGGAGGTCTCTGCCAATGGCCAATCGGATTCCCGGAACAACAACCTTCTGGACGGCATGGACAACAATGGCCGGATGAACAACGTCATTGTGGTGCGCCCGTCCATCGATGGGATCCAGGAGTTGAGCGTTCTGACCAACAGCTATCCGGCGGAGGTCGGCAATGTGGCCGGCGCAGTAGTCAACATGATCACGAAGAGCGGCACCAATGATTTCCATGGAACAGCGTACGAGTACATTCGCAATGACCTTTTCGATTCGCGGAACTACTTTGCCAACGGTTCCTTGCCAAAGCCGGAGTTGCGCCAGAATCAATTTGGCGGAAGCATAGGCGGTCCTATCCGCCGGAATAAGACCTTCTTCTTTGCGGATGCCGAAGATCTTCGAAAGGTAAGGGGGCAAACCTCCACCGTCACGGTGCCGACGTTATATGAAGAGCAGCACCTAGGCGATTTCTCCGACAACAACAGTGGGCCAGTCGTTCCCTACGCGAATCTGAATTCGGCCGGGAAAGCTCTCTTCGCGCTCTATCCCAAACCCAACGCGCCCGGCACGCCCCTGGCAAACAACTACACAGCGTCACCGAAAGGGACGCAATTCTCCTTCACCACGGATGCTCGTGTGGATCACCACTTTAGCGACAAGGACCTCGCTTTTGGGCGGTTTTCCTACAACAAGGTCACGACTCTCACCCCGGGACTCTTCCCCGAAGTGAATGGCATCCAGCCCGGAGGCAACGTCCTTGGGTTTCAGGGCACAGCCAATGAAAAAGCGATGAACGGCATGGGGGACTATACCCACATCTTCAGCCCCAATCTGATTCTGGAGTTGAAGGGAGCCTATACGCGCTTTGTGAACCTGTACACCACTCTCAATGAAGGGAAGAACAGCAGCGCGCAATTGGGTATTCCCAATATCAACGTCAATTCCAATACCACGGGATTGACTGCAATCTACACACTCTCCTATGCCTCGCTTGGGGACAGCATCTATGAACCAAGCAATATTGTGTACAACACCTTCCAGGAAGCGGGCATCCTCTCGTATTCGAGGGGCAAGCACAGTCTGAAGGGAGGCATGTCGCTCATACGCCGTCAGCTTAACCAGACGCTCGCGGGGAGTATGCCAGAGGGGATGTGGGCCTTCATGTATGTGCCTGTGTTTCCTCTTAGTGTCATCCTTACTCCGAATGAGATGGAGAACCTCTTGGTTGGGACGGCAACCTTGGCCGAGCGGCAAAACAACCTTACTGAAAGCCGCGCCCGAACCTGGGAGCCAAGTGTCTTCGTGCAAGATGACTGGAGAATGACGCCGAAGATCACCGTTAATCTTGGCGCGCGCTACGATGTCTTCACACCGATGACAGACGCGAAGAATAATATGGCGAACTTCGACCTCTCCACATCCACAATGATTCTTGCGACCAGTTCCAACCCGACTGCGGGAGTATTGACGGACCACAGGAATCTGGCGCCGAGGGCAGGATTCTCAGCGTCGCTCTCGAAGAACACTGTTCTGCACGGCGCGATTGGCATGAGCTTCTTCCCTGCGGATGGCCAGGACGTGTTCACCTTCGAGAATCCGCCCTATCTGTCCGATTTTGGTCCTAGCTATCTGGTCTCCTTGACCGGTTCTGCTCCTTGGGGCTCCATGCCTGCCCCAGCCCCTATGCCTTACACCCCCGCGAGCAGCCTCTCAGGCACGCTGACCGCGAAAGACAAGGATTTCCGTTCCAGTTACATGGAGGAGTTCAACCTGAACATGCAGCAACAGTTCGGGCAGAATGTGGTCATGGTCGGTTACGTTGGAGAAATCGGGCACCGGCTTCTGCTCTCCGGCAACACTTACAACGTCGACCTGCCGGCTCCATCTACATCCGCGAATCCAATGACGCTGGCTCCTTATTACTCCACTGTTCCAAATGTCAGCGCGATTCTCAGACTCGCGCCTGAGGGGTTTTCTGATTATCATGCTCTGCAGGCCAGTTTCATCAGGCATTTCAGCCACGGCTTCAGCGTAAACGCCAATTACACCTGGTCACATTCAATCGATGACATCGTCGGAGCGAGTTCTTCACTCGAACCGTATGGCCTTCTCCCGACCCAGGTCAAGACGTACGACAAGGGAAACAGCGATCTCGACCTGCGCAACCGATTTGCAGTAAGTGCTTCCTATGCCTTCCCGTTCACCGACGCGTTCACCGGATGGAAGGGCAAGATATTCAAGAGCTGGCAACTCAACGGAATCGGCTTCTGGCAATCAGGGACTTTCTTCACCGTTTCTAACGCCAGCCCCGAGATCAACGAGGGCCCGGTGGTGAGTGCGGATCGCCCCAATCGTAGCGGTAGTGGAAAGATATCCAATCCTGGCATCAATAAGTGGTTCGACACCACGGCATTCGTGGCACAGACCTTTGGCACAGCGGGTAATTCCGGGAAAAACATTCTCTCCGGGCCGCACCAGAAGCGGGTTGACCTTTCGCTTTTCAGGGAGTTTCCAGTCTTCCAAAAGACAAAGCTCCAGTTTCGCGCTGAGTCTTACGACGTCTCGAACACGGCGCCGTTCAGTCAGCCTAACTCCGTCATGAACACAAGCGGGTACGGTACGATCAGCAATACCTTGCCCGGCGCCGATCAGCGAGTCTATCAATTTGCATTGAAGCTGAGCCGTTAGCGATAGGTCTGGGCTCGACCCCATCTGGTTTTGTCAGGTGGGGCCGCCCCAGTCAAGCAAGAACGTATAGAGCGGCTTCCACAGCCATGGCGCAATGAATGCGGGTGCATACGCACATGGGACCCGCAGGACATCTGAACACTTGATTGATCGAATACCAGCGTGTTGTTCATCGTTAAGTGGGTAGGAGTAGGTATGCAGAAAGGTATATATATGCCATTCATGGCATATTGAGCGTCATGTCACGACAAGACGAAATTCGACTGATGTCTAAGATTGCGCGAATGTACTACGTGCAAGGAATCCGCCAGAAGGGCATTACAGATCGGCTGCAACTTCATCAATCGACCGTTTCGCGGCTGCTCAAGCGTGCTCGGGAAGTAAATATGGTGCGATTCAGTGTCACTTCACCTCCAGGCATATTTTCTGATCTAGAAGACCAACTGTCAGACAAGTTCGCATTAAAAGACGCCGTTGTAATAGACGGTTCGGTTGAAGAAGAACCTATGGTCCGGGATCTTGGTGCGGCTACGGCATATTATTTGGAAACTACGCTCAAACCAGGGACCAAGATCGGTATCTCTTCCTGGAGTCGTTCTTTATTCGCGATGGTTGGCGCACTACATCCTGGCGACTACTGCAAAGATGGAAAGGTTGTGCAGATGGTCGGAGGGGTGGGAAATGTTGGAGTTCATCAGGAAGCGATGAACCTTGCCCAACGCCTAGCAATTACGATCGGAGCGACGCCGGTTCCCCTGCAGGCACCGGCAATTGTCGCTTCAGCTGAGGCCCGGAGGATTCTCGCCCGCGAGCCTTTTGCACGCGAAGCAGCCGAAACTTATAAAAAGATCGGAAAGCCCGATTTGGCTATAGTCGGCATTGGATCGATGGAACCATCCCGATTGCTCGCCAGAAGTGGAAATGTCTTTTCGCCACTGGAACGTGCGGAACTGAGTCGCTTGGGAGCTGTCGGCGAAATCTGCTTCAAATACTTTGATGCGCAGGGCGCACCGATCAAGTCTCCGTTGATGCAGCGTGTTGTTGGCATCGAACTGGCCCACCTGAAGAGCTTCACTCGTGTAATTGGGGTTGCGGGCGGTAAGAAGAAGACAGCTGCGATCCTGGCAGCTTTGCGTGGAGGTTGGATCGACGTTCTGATCACGGATCGAAGGACAGGGGAGGCGCTGCTTAGCCTCCATGCTGATTGAACTACGCTTGCCCCAAAAACCTTAATTTGTATCAAGTGAACTTCGAGGGATCACATGAGTGAGGAGCACGGAGTTTATATACTAACCGCTCGAACTCTGTTACTTACGGCCTTCATTCAAGGAATAGTACCCGGAAGCATGTAACTGGCCAGGGCCAGACAGGATGAAAAGGAACCGAATTTGTTCCTTGGGAGTCGGCTTGCGTTCATCGATTTTTCCACAAGAGGATCTCACTTGTTGCCAAGAGTCCAAGCCACTCATTGAAAACGGATTCAGGACTTCTTCCTGGCGCGCCAAACCGGAAGATCAACCCGTGTAGTGCTTGGTCCCGATAAACCGGCTTCGATTCGCGAGTCCACGATGCCAAAACGTATTTCAAATGAAATTCGTTTAGATTCTAATGCACTGAGAGCCTAATACAAGCTCTCAGTGTCAAGTAGGTCATATTACGCAGGCGTGGCGAGCTACTTGCCGCCCTTCTTAATCGAGGCTGATCGGTCTGAATCACTCGGATTTGCAGAATCGAATACTGCTTTCGTTCGAGAATTCAGCGCAGCTTTGACGCTTTCTGAGACCGGTTGCATATAGATGTCTGAAGTTGTTGCCGAGCTCTGATGGCGAAGAGCTGTCTGCGCGTCTTTGAGCGTCCCGTGAAATTGCAAATCTGTGCATACTGTCCTTCTAAGAACCTGAAACTTAACGAGACGTCTCGGGATCTTGAGCTTATCAGCGACCGGGTAAATGCGACGCTCCATAAAGTTCGTGGATTCGAATGGTACCTTCAGGCCTTTGCGAGATAGTTTGCCAGAGGTGGGGAACATGAGAGCCTCCGGCGAGGTGTCTTCGCAGACGGCTTGCCAGCTCTGGATGTATGGCCTGACAAGGTCGGGAATTGGAACGAGCGCACGGCTATCGGCTGTCTTGACTCTATTTGGTTGCAACCGTCCTTCGAATGCAGTGTGCTTGATAGCCAGGTTGTCTTCCTGGTAGCATTCCCAAGTCAATCCGAAAACCTCCGAAGTCCGTAATGCGCAGAAGACTGCAATTGCAAATGCGCAACGATCCATAGGATCACAGAGACCTTCAATGAGTTGCATGATTGTGGAAGCTGGAATTACGGTCTTGTCGGGCGTTTTCGTCTCTGGCATCTGGAGGCGACGAGCGGGAGATTTTGCAATGAAGTCCAGATCAACCGCGCTGTTGAAAACCGACCTTATGTTTACGTAGGTATGGCGTACAACAGAATCTGAGAATTTCAGGGCGAGCTTGTTCAGGTGAGTTTGCAGGTCGAACAATCCGATATCCTTCAAGCGTCCATTCCCAAACTGCCGGAGAACATAATGCCGGATCTCATATTCAGTTCGCTTCTTCGTCGTTTCACGGCAGGTCATCATTGGAAGGTGGCGGTTAAACACCGGCCCTGAAACTTCACCGCAAACTTCACCGCATTGAGCACCGAAGGGGCTCCAAATCGGCATTTCTGCTCCGCATAAGTCATTGAAAACACTAGCGCGCCAAGCCTTACAGACGGGCTCTTAACCGACAGGTTGTAGGTTCGATTCCTACTGCGTCCACCATAGAATCAATAACTTAGCCTGCATTTCTCATTGCAGCGGCGATGGCGCGCACGGATATTTTCAAATACAAAACTGTTCCCGATCGGTAATAATTCCTTGACTTTTGCCACTAAAAGGCTGAATATTCCCGTACGGTAATATTATGATGGAACTGTGAGATATACAGCACAAGGAATCGGCAAGATCGTCAGGGAAACCCGGAAAAGGCTGGGCGTCACGCAGAAGGATTTGGCACTCACATCCGGTACCGGCTTGCGTTTTATCATCGACCTCGAAAAGGGCAAGGAAACCTGCCAGATCGGAAAGGCCTTGACGATTCTGAACACACTGGGAATCAGGCTCGCGCTGACGCTGCCAGTGATTTCCGCGAAAGAAGAGTAGCGCATGGCAAGAACCCTGGATGTCTACCTGCACAGTGAACTGGTCGGTCACCTGATTCAAGATGACGGCGGCCAGATGGTGTTTGACTATGTGGACAGCTGGCTGCAGAAGCCTGGCGCAACGCCCTTATCCCATTCATTGCCTCTGAGAAAGGAACGCTTCACACGCAACCAGTGCCGGGGCTTTTTCGCTGGCATTCTGCCCGAGGAAAGTAAGCGCGAGATCATCGCCCGCAATCTTGGCATCAGCGCGCGCAACGATTACGCCATGCTGGAGAAGATCGGCGGTGAATGCGCCGGAGCCGTCACATTTATCCCAGCCGGAGAAAACCTGCCGGGGCGGAACTACCACTACCGGGCGCTCTCGTCCCAGGAACTTGCGGGGATTATCAAAGAACTGCCGCGCCGCCCACTTCTGGCAGGCGAGGACGGGATTCGCCTTTCGCTCGCCGGTGCGCAGGACAAGGTCGCCGTCCATGTTGAAGGCGATGCTATTTCTCTTCCTCTGGCAGGCGCGCCGAGCACGCACATATTGAAGCCGTCAGTGGAGCGCTTCGCCGACGTCGTGTTCAACGAGGCGTTCTGCATGAAATTGGCCGCGTCGATCGGCCTGCCTGCAGCTAAAGTGGAGGTTAGAAGTGTGGAGGGCATCGAATATCTGCTGGTGGAGCGCTACGATAGAACGCACCGCCAGAATCCGGGCGGCGCGATAGTACTGGAACGGCTTCATCAGGAGGATTTTTGCCAGGCACAGGGCATCGTCTCGGAAACAAAATATCAGAAGGAAGGCGGACCCTCTCTCAAACAATGTTTCGCACTATTGCGCGAGGCCTCCAGTGCGCCAGTTATCGACCTCTCACGTCTTCTAGACGCGGTGATTTATAACTTTTTGGTCGGTAACAATGACGCTCACGGCAAGAACTTCTCGCTGCTCTACCACGGTGTGGGAACGGCGAACCAGGAGATTAGGCTCGCGCCTCTCTACGATGTCGTCAGCACCAGCTACTATCCCGAGTTGAGCGGTGACATGGCGATGAAAATCGGCGGTGAATACTCGCCAGATAAAGTGACGCAAAAGAACTTTGAGCAACTTGCGGTAGAGGCTGACCTCGCCATACCCCTGGTGCGGAACCGTGTACTGGAAATGGTCGAAGCGGTTATTTTGAATTTCGACAAGACCGGGATTGAAAAACCGGTTGCAGAGGCGGTGGCCGCGCTGATACGCAAACGCTGCGAGAGTGTCCGGAATGGTTTCCGGAATTGATACTCGGAGGCGTGGACCCATCAACGCTTTCGTCTAGTGGGTGTTGGCCTGAGTAACTTCCGTGAGCTGAAGAGGCGTCTGCACAACCAGACCTCTTCGAGTGACCGCGCGCGATTCCAGAAGACTTCTCGGTGTGCGTATCGGCATCATCATCGTTTTGCGATTATCCACTCCAATTGTCGGTTGTAATTTAGTGAGCCGCGGCCAGAGGTCGGCCGAAGTCCGGAAATGTTAACCGGCCGCATCTGTTCCGTGTGTCCCGTGCCCCCTGAATTGGAGGAAACTCCCAGGCTGTCCTCCCAAGGCGAATTTTGGGAATGTTCAAGCCAAGCATGCCCCCACAACACAGGAACCTTTTCGGAAGATGGAGTGTCATTACCGCAGACCACGCGAAAACGACGACCGCACTTCGCAACCATATAAGGGCATTCGACCCGGCCAAAGTCCCGTATCTGCGTACATTTAACCCGGTCCGAGCGCGCCACACGCGTCCCGACCCGCGTCCCTGCCGGACAGTTGTCCGGCCCCGAGGTTCACATGGCAACATCACTTCTTTTGGACTCGCGTGGCCAGGCGGTTACCGTGCCGGACCCCCCTGATGCTCAGGTGCCGACCGCTACCCTGCCCATCGACGAGAGAAAGAGCATCATCGCCCGACTCGGCGAGCCATTCCCCTTCAACGACATTTGCTGGCGCGTAATCGAGCGCACCAAGGACAAGAAGCGGGGACTCGTCACTCCCTACGTCAAAGTCGGCGTCCTCATTGACCGGCTGAATTCTGTGCTGGGCGAAGGCTGTTGGAGCCGCACTTACCAACACCGCACGATCGACAACATCCCCGTCACGGAGAATAACAAGACCATTATCAAAGGCAAGGTGGCGCTCATCTGTGACATTGATGTGCCGAAAGTTGGAAGAAACTCGGGCACGGGTGAGGCATGGTCCGACGACCCCAACGCCTTTACCTCCGCTGACACGCAAGCGTTCAAACGAGCAGCCGAGTGTTTTGGGATCGGCCTGTACCTCAGGCTTGTCGAGAAATTCTGGTGGAACATCGACCCGTATGGTAAGCCCGTGAATATGGAGAAATTCGCCCCTTCTGCTGCCGAGAAGCTGGCAGCAGCGCTCCGGCGCACTGGTATTGCGAGCCCCGTAGAGCAGGCGTCGCCAGCAACCCGGGGAAGCCATAGCGGCTCTCCGGCTACCGGCAACGCTTCGCGGTCACAGATTCCCTCGCAGAGCTCGACTTCCCGCTCCGTGGCACAGCCTTCACTGCGCGACGAACTGCAAGCGAAGAAAGCCGGGTATATCGCGTTCCTGGGCGAGTCACTCTACACAGATGCCACTGCCAAGGCCAGGAGTGCACTCACCCCGTGCGCCACACCCATCGACACCGTGAACCAGATCATGCACGCCCTCAACGACGCATGCGCCCTATTAACCAATACCCGGCAGCTCGCCGCCGAAGTGTCTCCTCAGATTGTCGACCAGATTCTGGATACCTACAATGTCCAAACCTTCGCCACTATCCCCTCTCTGGAGACACTGAACAACGTCCGGCTCGCTCTGGAGACAGCCAGGGATGCCCAGTCCTAATCACAGACCCGGCGCGGGGGCCACGTAGTTCCCGCGCCCGCTTACACGCCACTCACCGTACCGCCACGGCCTGGGCCTGAGCAATACTTTGGAGACAGCTTTGGCTACGAGAAAAATCAGAGACCGCGTAGGAGCGGTCTTGAAGACCGACAACAACACGGGCTGGCTGCTTGGGTACTGGCCTGTTGGCCACTGCCGCGGCAGCCACAATCGAGTGGGCAGCGGCCGGCGCGGCCTTCCTGTGTGGCCCTCCGGGTTGGATCATCCTGGGCCTCTGCGCGATCGCGGCGGTCGGCGCCGCCGTCTGGTGGTTCACCGACAGCAC
>Ga0316217_10000800_pt1 | contig 43403 bp, 39 predicted proteins | sample 1anoAmetaG_FD_203633 | JGI IMG/M metagenome (GOLD analysis project Ga0316217, IMG submission 203633) | Freshwater microbial communities from Trout Bog Lake, Wisconsin, USA - 1anoA | ecosystem: Environmental > Aquatic > Freshwater > Lake > Hypolimnion/Profundal zone | place: USA: Wisconsin...
GCCGCGGCGGGCTCGGTCGGTCTGGAGTGGCGTAGGCTTTAGGCCGCTTTGGTCCGAGTTTCGAGCTTCAGACTGCAGATGCATACCCGGTGGCCGGATTAAAGCCCGCCAACCGGAGGGACACGGAACAGGTAGTCCATCCGGTCATGCCCGTCCCGGCGCCGGAACCCCGCACAGTTGGGGATCCGCTCGCCCCGGTTCTCCCAGTCGGCGAACCGGGAGGAACCATGCCGCTCGATGAACCCGAGCACCGCGGCGAGGCCGCGTTCGGATTCGCCGGCGCGGATGCCGCCCCGTTGGACCAGCCACGCGCGCAGGCAGACATCGGCAGACCATTCAGCATTTCCGGGCCGCCACGGCACGATCCCCCACTCCGCGGCAAGTTCGCCCGCGAGGGCCACCAGGGCGAAGCGGTCCACCACCCGGCCCACCTGGGAGTCTGCGCCGCGGGGCAGGTGGGTGCGCGCCCAGGCCACCTTGCGCCGCTCCAATTCCAGCAGATCCCTCTCCTGCAACCGGCAAAGCCGCTCCAGGAAGGCCCGGGCGGCCGAACCGTAATTCTGCCGGGTGGCAACCCTCAGATGGTCGGCGAGGGCCTTGGAGGATGGAAGACTGTCCCAGCTTTCGAAAGCCTGGTCCAGGCCCTCGGGCGTCACCGGAATGTCGACCATCCGCACATCCTGGCCCGCCTTCGGCGTGCGTCCATCCTCGCGCATCTTGTCGGCCAGGGTGACCTCGCCGGTCGACAGGAACAGGGTCTGCCAGCGCCTTCGGGGACGGCCCTCCAGGGTCTTGCGGGCGCGCACCTTGTCCATGCCGTTGGCCAGCAGGTAGGCTACCTCGCCGGCCTCGTGGGGCAGCGCCTGGCCCTGCTCATCCAGGATCAGCAGGCAATCGCAGTGGGACAGCGCGATGGCCTCTAGTCCGTTGGCGGTGGCGCGCCATGTTTCCCGGTATACGGGGCCTCCCCAGACGCTGCCGGCCGCCTCGATGCAGGTGGTCTTGCCCTTGGAGGACGGACCGCAGAAATGGAAGCCGCCGCTCTCCATGCCGAGCCGGCCCAGGAGAGGCGCCGCGAAAGCGCAGGAAAGGGCGAAGCCGAGCCTCGAGTTGCCCTGGGCGTGGATGGCCACCTCCCGTTGCCAATCCTCCAGGGAGCCGCGGACCCGGAAGTTGTGTTCGAGATCCAGGGACAGGTGGACCTTTTCGCCATCGGCCGCATCGCCGAAGGCGGCATCGGGCAGGACGAAGGCATGGCCATGCCAGCCGACCCGCTCCACCGACCGCGCCCTGCCGGGCACCTTCACCGAGGCGAGGTAGGCCACCAGCTTCTTGCGGCGGGCATCCTCCGGCGCGACCCACAGGCCGCGGCGCACCAGGATCCGGGCCAACTCCGCGCCTTCGCCGAGGGCCAGCTCTCTTGGAATCGTCTCCTCGTGGGTCACCCCATCCGGGTCCTGCCAGCGAAGGCGGAGGCCCCATGCGCAGGCGCGCGCGTCCCTGGCCTCGGCGAGCACCTGGAAGGGGCCGCAGATCCTTTCCGGCTTTGCCGCGGTCTCCGTGCCGTCGTCCTCGGCCCGTCCCTTCCGGAGGAACCAGAGGCCCTCGCTGTCCAGCCGAAAAGGGGGGAAGCAGGGACGGGTGGGATCATGGGTCTCCGAGACGGTTGGAGCCGTGTCAGGCCCGCCAGTGCCGGCCATCTCCCGTCTGCGTGGGGCGGAATCCCTCAGCCACCCGCGCTTTGGGCAGACCCGAAGGGCCTCCTGGACCTTGCGCCGGAGTTCCACGGGGCTCCAGGGTGGCTGGCATGCGGGGTTGTAGGCCTCCGCAAGGATCTGGTATGCCGAGTCTTCGCCAAGGTCGAATCCGCAGGCGACCTTGATGGCCACCTGGATGGTCTTGCGGTGACCCTGGGAACCTGCGATCGCAGGCGCCCGGCTGGCCAGCACCTGGGCATAGGCGCGGGCACGCCGGACCAGGTCGGAGGAACCGGGGTGGCCCATCCCGGCCGAAGGGGAAATCCATTCCGGGGCCGGGACCTCCGGAAAGGCGGTCCGGATCTCTTCAGGGATGAAGGCGTTGGGCTGGAACGACGCCAGCTCAACCAGGGCGTGGGGTTCCCGTTTCCGGTTATAGAATCCCGGCAATCGCATCACCCGCGCCACTTCGCAGACCGCCGGGTCGGCGCCGAAGGCGGCCAAGGCCGCCTGGATGCGCTTGAGTTCGGCTTCGTGGATCCGCTGGCGCCCGGGGTCCCCGGCGCATTCGAGGGGTTCCCGGGCACGCCAGTAAAGATGGGTGCCATGGCCGCTGCGAACCACGAGGGAGGGGCTGAGGGGCAGGTCCTCCAAATGGAATTCAGCCTTGGCCGCCTTCTGGTCCAGATCCGTCCACCAGGCGCGGAGTTCCTGGATATGGGCCTTCGATCGGCCAAATCCATCGGTTCCGTTCACGGCGAGGAAGACCCCCGCCCCGTCCTGGTTTCGCTGGTCCAGGTCCCGGGCAAGGCTGGAGAGATTGCCGAACCGTGCCCGGGTTCGCCTGGGATCGCGGCGGCCATCCATGTCATCGAAGACCTGGAATGCCAAAGGGCGGGTCCAGGCCTCCTGGATGCTGCAGTCCAGCAGGGTCGCCAGGAAGGGCAGGGCATGGTCCCTCAACCGGTCGTCCAGGGAGGGCATTGCGGGACGGGGCGCAGCTGTGGGATGGTCCCGCGTAACCGCGATGGGGGGGCCGAGCATGGCTGCCGCTTCCACAAGCTACCCTTCCGCCGGCTGGGGTGAGGTGACCAGGATCGGCAGTTCGCGGAGCCAACGCTCCGCCTCCTCAACGGGGATCATCGTCCGGCCGCCGCATTTCCTGGGCTGGATCCGGCCGCGCTTGACCTCCTGGTAGAACAGGAATCGGCTGATGCCGGCCCAGTGCATGAAGGCTTCAACGCTCAGGGCGGCAGGTTCGGGGTAGTTCGCGTCCGCAGCTTGCTGGGCGACGTGGGCTTGTTTGTTCATGGAATGGGTTCCTTTTCGGTAGGCGCCTGGCAATCAGGGCGGGGTTTGGGGTCGAGGGTCGCTTCCCGTGGCTCGCCCAACAGGTGCTCCAGAGCGCGGCACAGCCGGCTCGGTAAGGCGTCTGTTGTGGGGAGTGTGCGCACGGGGGCGAATCCATGATTGAAAAAATTGGGTTGGTTAGGTTGGTTTGTCAATACTGGATGGTGAAGCCTTTTGGATGGCTCTGGCCTTCACGGAGTTAGGCTGTTGGCATCGAGGGGACGACCGTGGCCGGCTCACCCTCGCCACAACCGCGCCTGCGCTTCGCTGCGGCACGGCTCCAGGGCTGCGCCCTTCCGGCCTCCGGCTTCTGGCTGGAATGACGCCCGTGGTTGGGCTCGTCCGCGCCGGTCCTTTCCTGACCGCAATGCGGCGAGGACTCGCTTGCGGTCGCCCCTCAGCCCCGCCTTGACGGGGGGGCCGAGGGGCGACGGTGACGGCAGAGGGGAACATGGCAGGGCAGGCGTGGCCTGCGCCTGCCAGAAGGGCACCCGCCGGGGGGCCTCCGGGCTCAGGCTCTGGCAGTAGGGGCTCCGAGCCCTTCGGGCTCTCGGATCCGGCCAGGCCCCTTCGCACGATTTCGGTGCCCCGGATCAGCAAGTCCCTGGATTCCCGGGGCGCCACCTGGTCCAATGGGAATCATGCCGCCATACAGTCGACCGGAATCCCCCCGTTCCGCCGCCGTGCGCCGACCCTGGCGCAGGGAAGAACTCATCGCGGCGTTCCGGCTGTACTGCGAGCTGCCCTTCGGCCGACTGCACCACCGGAACCCTGAAATCATTGCCCTCGCCCAGGTCCTGGATCGGACGCCGTCCTCGGTGGCCATGAAGCTGGTGAACTTGGCCAGCCTTGATCCGGCGATCACCGCCTCGGGGCGGAAGGGTCTGTTCAACGCCTCGGCGGGTGACCGCAGGATCTGGCAGGAGTTCCAGAACGACTGGACCGCCCTGGAGGCCGAGAGCGGCGAGGTGCTTCGCAACCTGGGAATCCCTGAACCCAAGGTCATCCCAGGTCCAGACCTGCTTCCACCCACCGGGGAAACCAGCGTAGAAGCCCTGGTCCGGATCCGGCGCGGCCAGGACTTCTTCCGCCGGGCCGTCCTGGCCAGCTACGGCGGCCAGTGCTGCATGTCGGGAATTACTGAACCGTCCCTGCTCCTGGCCAGCCACATCGTGCCCTGGGCCAGCGATGCGGTGAACCGGCTCAACCCGAGCAACGGGCTTTGCCTGTCCGCGCTGCACGATCGCGCCTTCGACAAGGGGCTCCTCGGCGTCGATACGGATTACCGCGTGCGGGTCTCGCCCGTGCTTCGAGACCAAGGGGGCAACGCCTTGGCCCGGACCTGGCTTCTTGACCTGGAAGGCGCGCGCATCAGGCTGCCGGAGCGGTTTCTCCCGAACCGGGAGTTCCTCGCATGGCATATGGGGACGTTGTTCCAGGCGGGCTGAGGTGGTTGCCACCGGGTTCCCAGTAAGAGATGAAGTCGTGGGAACCCTCCTTCACAAAGAACGTCTTAGGGTTCCACGGTTCCCTTGGTTCCCGCCTTGCCGTTCTCCATGCGCCCTCCCGTTCCCCCCTCATCCACCTTGCGGCGCCAGGCACATCCCCGGGGGCATGGGCATTCAATACCCCAGCATCGGGCCCCTGACCTGGGGCCTGCGTGCTGGCGCACGGGGAAACAGCGGATTGGGCCACAGCCCAATCCTTCACACGACACGTCTCTGCGAGACGGCGCAGCAAGTGCTTCCAGCACTTGCCAAGCATCCAAAGAGCATCGGCAGGCCAAGGACCCCCGATCCTCACAGCCTGGAGGCTGATGCTCCATGACCTGCCGAAGTTAATATACGGGGGCGGAAATCCGGCTGATGAGCGGGTGCCATCGATGGCTGGCGTACCCGTGCCTACCGTCGAAATGGGGCTGGAATCCATCAAAGTCCCATGCTCAAATCGCCTGGACTGGCTTTGCTGTCCAATCCTTCCAAACTAGCTGAATGGGAAATTTCATGCCGCAGCCGAATAAGAGTGGTCCGAGTTTGCTGGAGCGCATCCAGGTCAAGGGGCGGGATTTCGACAAGGACGGGCAGGAGACGCCCAAGGAAGAGCTCCTGCGGATGCCGGGGCTGTTCAAGCTCAAGGATGTGGAGGGGCGGATTCCGATCGAGCCCAAGCGGCTGAAGTACTGGTATTCCTCGGCGGGGCCCTACCGGAAGTGCTTCGTGAAGATCCCCATGGGCGAAACCCGGTCGCTGGTATTCGTGGACCTGGAACTGCTCAACAGCGAATTCCAAGAGCAGTGGGAGAGGGGGCAGGGAGGCTGACCAGCCTCCTCCGCATGCGGGTGTTCCGGACGCCGGCCTGATCCTGATCGACTCCGTCCGCGCGTGTCGTCCGCCGTGTATTGGACACGTGGTGGACATGGCCCGCCCTCGCCGCCCGGCAAAGGAACAGGGCATCCGAAGATGCCCTGTTTTCTTCTGTTTGCTGGTTGGCGCGAGTGGAATCGAACCACCGACCCCTACCGTGTCAAGGTAGTGCTCTAACCCCTGAGCTACGCGCCAAAATCGACGAAGATTTATTATAGCCCGACTGGGGCTGAAGTCCAGCAGTTCTCTCCCGGGAAGGGCGGGTGGCTACCGGGAACCCTGGGTGTGCCGGGCCGGCGGCGGGGGGGCGAACCCTGAATCCCAGAGGCGGTTTCGGGGGGCGGGCGTGGCCTGGATGAGGCCGAGGCGGCAGAGGGTCTCGCGCCATTCGTATTTGATGAAGGCCTTTTCCAGGGGCCGGGACTCCGGGCGGAACTGGACGGTGACCGAGGGCGAGTAGACTTCCTCCCCGTAGCCGGTGCCCGGCCGGCTCTGGGCTTCGGCTTTGCGGGCATTCTCGGCCATGGGGGCCGGGGCGCCGGCGCAGGGGGCATTCCGGGACAGGTCGCCTCCGGTAAGGGAGGGCCTGGGGGCCGGCTGCGGGACGTGCTCCTGGAAGACGGCCATGGCCACCACGCCCATGGCGGACAGGTCGCTGAAGGCGCCGGCGTAGGAGTCGTCGGCAGTGGTGAAGTAGAAGCGGTTCTCGCGGTCCTGGCCGGTACGCCAGCCGGTGAACTCGCAGGTCTGGCCCGCCGTGAGGATGTACATCCTCTCCCGGGGCGCGAGGTCGGAGACGCCGCCGGAGATGATGTTGCGGCCGTCGACGGCGATGACCAGACCCACCCGGCAGGACAGGTTGTTGTGCACAATGAGCCGGTAGCGCGCGCCCTTCACGGCCTCGGCGTAGGCGCGGTGGTTGCCGCTGGCGCCGGGGGCGGGGTAGAGGCGCAGGGGGCCCTGGCCGTCGGTCCTCAGCTCCAGGGTCACGGCGCCCCCGAGGCTGTCTGCGGAAACCGGGCAACAGGCCAGGATGGCTGCGATGAGGGGAAGGGTCAGGGGGTTGCGCATGGGGCTCTCCTTGAAGGGCACCTGTTGGACCAGCGTGCCCGCTGGAAAGTTCCCGGCTTCACCAGAAAATTATCAGGATCCTTTCGCCGGTCGCTTTCGGATCGGGCCGGGGGCCTTCCACCTTGCCGACGGTTTCCAGGCTTGTCAGCAGCATGGGCAGGGCTTCGGCCTGCAGGCGCGCGGAGAGCTGGGGGCGGTCCGGGGATGGGACCGTCACGAGGATCGCGCCCGCTTCCCGGAGCAGGGCCTGGACCCGTTCCGGCGCGAGCAGGGGCTCCCGGGCGGTGAGGTGGTAGGTGAGGGTTGGCGGAGCAGTGGAAGGGGCCCGCCGGGGCGCGACCTCGGCCTTGGCCGCCTTGCGAGCTGTCTCGAGCAACGGCTGGCCCTCGGCGGCCGGCCTCCCTCCGGAAAGCGCTCCGGCGGTGGCCGAGGGTGCCGGGGCGAAGTCCTGGGACGGAGCGGCCGGCAGGGCAGGGGGTGCGGGCGGGGCGGCCGGCTGGTTTCGTTCCTCCTGGGCGTGCGGCCGGGCTTTCTGCATGGGAGCTGGCGCCGGTTGCGAAGGTGCTGCGGGCGCAGCCAGGGCCGGGAGCGTGGGAGCTTGGGGTGGGAGTCCGGACGGGATCGACGGGAGTCCGGGTGGTGTGACCCTCAGGGTCAGGTAGCCGGTCAGGCCTACCAGGAGGACAGCCGCGACCTGGAAGGCCGGGTGCCGGATCAGGGGAACCAACCAGCCTGCAGAAGGAGCGGGCGTTTTGATTTGGGCCAGGATCCGCTCTGCGAGCCAGGGCGGCGGTTCCACGGGCTCCAGGCTGCGGATGCGGGCCACGGTGCGGGCCAGGTCGGCCTGGGTCTGGCGGCAGGCCGGGCACTGCCCCAGGTGCTCGCGCAGCCGGGCCTCCTCGGCCGGTGGGAGCTCACCGTCGAGCAGGGCGGAGAGCTGTTCCTGGAATTGACGGCAGGCGGTCATGGCGACATCCCCGGGGCGTGCTCGAGGCAGGCCCGGACGCTGTCGCGCGCGCGGAACAGCCGGGATTTGACGGTGCCCTCCCGCACCTTCAGGAGGGCGCCGATCTCCTCGTAGCTGCGGTCCTGGAGGTCGCGCAGCACGAGGACCTCCCGGAAGGCCTCGGCCAGGGCCTGGATGCAGCCCTCCAGCCGGTTGCGCAGGGCACGCCGCTCGAGGAGCTCCAGGGGGCCGGGGGCGTTCGAGGGGGGCTCGGGCCGCACGTCGCCTTCCGGGGTGGCGATGGGGGCGTCCAGGGAATAGGCCTCCCTGCGGCGCAGGGGCTTGAGCCGGGCCAGGCGGTTCCGGGCCTGGTTGAGGGTGATGGCGGTGAGCCAGGTGGTGAACCGCGCCTCCCCGCGGAACCGGTCCAGGCCCCGATGGGCGGCCAGGAAGGCGTCCTGGACCACTTCGCAGGCCTCCTCCAGGTTGCCGACCATGCGGTAGGCGAGGTTCAGCATGGTCTTCTGGTGGCGCCGGACCAGGACCCCGAAGGCGTCCGGGTCCCGCTGCCGGCAGGCTGCGACCAGATCCTCATCGTCCCACTCCTCCATCACCCCAAGGGGGCGTCTCCCCTGTTTGGACCAGCCTGTGGCGGGGAAAGTTCCCGGACCGGAGTCCACCCCTGCTTCCAGCGCCTTGGCCCGTGGTTCCGGCATGGCTAGGGAGCTTCGCCCGGCGGGGGCGGGGCGTGGCGCTGGGCGCGGTGGTGGAAATCATCGCGGAAGATGTTGCGCTCGTTCTCGGGGGGGAGGGGTGGGTCCACGTGGAGGCCCCAGGGGGAGCGGCGGAGGCGGACGAGGGCGAGGATGGCGACGAGGAGGAGGAATTCGGGGTATTCGGCCAGGACGCGGCCCGGGGTGAGGAGGAACTGGGCGGAGCGGATGGGGGTGGCGTAGAAGTTGTCCAGGACCCAGACGGTGTCGTAGGGGTGGAGCTTCCGGGCGTCGGGCTTGGGGAGGGTGATGGTGTCCGCGGCGCCGTCGATGGTGACGTCCACCTCGCGGGTGAAGGCGTTGGTGGAGTCCTTGGCCACCTCGACGACGGTGACCTGGTAGAAATCGGGGGTCTGCCACTCGCCCTTGGTGGCGAAGACGATCATGGCCAGCTGCACCGCCATCAGCCAGGCGTTGAGGCCGAGGACGGTCCACAACAGGCCGGCGAGGATGGTGCGCTTGGGAGTGGGGCTACCTGCTTGCATCCCCCAGGATACCGTCCCAGGGAACTACTCGACGGTCACGCTCTTGGCGAGATTGCGAGGTTGATCCACGTCACAGCCGCGGATGACGGCGATGTGGTACGCCAGCAGCTGGAGGGGGACCACGTAGAGGATGGGGGCGAGCCAGGGGTTGACCTTGGGCAGGTGCAGGACGTCCTCGGCGATGTGGTCCAGGCCGGTGTCCCCCTCCTCCACCAGGGCCAGGATCCGGCCGTCCCGGGCGGCGGCCTCCTGGAGGTTGGAGAGGACCTTCTCCCGGTGGGCGTCCCTGGGCATCAGGGCCACGATGGGCAGGTGGCGGTCGATGAGGGCGATGGGGCCGTGCTTCATCTCCCCGGCCGGGTAGCCCTCGGCGTGGATGTACGAGATCTCCTTGAGCTTCAGGGCGCCTTCCAGGGCGATGGGATAGAGGGGGCCCCGGCCCAGGTAGAGGAAGTCGGTGGACTCGTGCCACTTCTGGGCCCAGGTGTGGATCTGGCGGTCCATGGCCGACAGGCGCTCCAGGAGGGCGGGCAGCTCGCGCAGGGCCTGGATGATGGCAGCCCGCTTTTCGTGGTCCAGGGTGCCCCTCGCCTCGCCCAGGCGCAGGGCCAGGAGGAGCAGGACCACCAGCTGGGTGGTGAAGGCCTTGGTGGAAGCCACGCCGATCTCGGGGCCGGCATGGGTGAGGATGCTGGCTTCAGCCAGGCGCGCGGCGGTGGAGCCCTGCACGTTGCAGATGGCCATGCACCGCGCTCCGCGGGAGGCCGCCTCCTTCATGGCGGCCAGGGTGTCGGCGGTCTCGCCGCTCTGGGTGATGCCGATGGCCAGGGTGTGCGGCATCACCACGGGGTCGCGGTAGCGGTATTCGGAGCCGTAGTCCACGTCCACGCCGATGCCGGCCAGATGCTCCAGGTAGAACTGCCCCACGAGGCCCGCGTGGCGGCTGGTGCCGCAGGCGAGGATCACGACGCGCTGGAGGCCCCGGAGGTCCTCGTCGGTGAAGGGGAGCTCCAGGGGGATCTCGCCGCCGTTCAGGGGCAGGCGGTCCAGGAGGGTATTGGAGATGGCCAGGGGCTGCTCGAAGATCTCCTTCTGCATGAAGTGCTTGAACCCGCCCTTTTCAGCAGCCACCGGGTCGTAGGGGACGACGAAGGTGGGGCGCTGCACGGGGGAGCCGTCCAGGCGCGTGAGGGTGACCGCGTCCCGGGTGACCTCGGCCAGGTCGCCGTCCTCCAGGTACACCACGCGCCGGGTGTGGCGGAGCAGGGGGATGACGTCCGAGGCGATGAAGTTCTCCCCTTCGCCCAGGCCGATGACCAGGGGGGGGCCGCTGCGGGCCACGAGGATGCGGTCGGGGTCCGAGGCGTGCAGGCAGGCGATGGCGTAGATGCCGTGCATGCGCCCCACGGCCTGGCGGAAGGCCTCCTTGAAGCCGGTGCCGTCCTTCATGAGCTGGGCGACCATGATGGGGAAGCACTCGGTGTCGGTCTCGGTGACGAAGGCCTGGCCTGCCGCCTTCAGCTCGGCGCGCAGCTCCAGGAAGTTCTCGAAGATCCCGTTGTGCACGGCCACCACCTGCCCGTCGCCGCTGCGGTGGGGGTGCGCGTTCTCCTCCGTGGGCCGGCCATGGGTGGCCCAGCGGGTGTGCCCTATCCCGGTGCTGATGGGGTCCCGCAGGTCCACCCGGAGCTGGAGGTTCATGAGCTTGCCCGAGGCCCGGATCACCTTGAACTCGCCGTTGCCCGGCACCAGGGCGATGCCCGCGCTGTCGTAGCCCCGGTACTCGAGGCTCTTGAGGCCCTCGACGAGGATGGACGCCGCGCCCTGGGCGCCGATGTAGCCGACGATTCCGCACATGGGGAACTCCTGCAAGGTGATGGGAACATTCTGACCGGAGGACGGCCCGGCCTTCCCCAGTTAAATCACGATGCGGGAATTTGCCAATGTGGTCCATAACCCACAGACCGTAGCCACGCTTGCGCGACAGGTGTGGCTGTTCCGCCACACCTTCTAAACCAGGCTGCGTATCCTCGCGTCCGTGCTCTCGATCTCGGTGATCCGGAAGGCGAAGTTGCCGTCCACCACCACCACTTCGCCCTTGGCGATGAGCTTGCTGTTCACCAGCAGCTCCACGGGGGCGTCGGCGGCGCGGTTGAGTTCGAGGATGGAGCCGGGGGTGAGCTTGAGCAGCTCGCCCAGCTGCATTTCCGTCTGGCCCATGCGGACCATGAGGGGCAGCTCGATGTCCAGGAGGAGGTCCAGGTTGCCGGTGTCGATGGCCTGGGCCTGGCGGGCAGGTGGGCCAGCCGGGGCGGCGGGGGCGGGCTGGCCGGAGGAACGGGGCGCGGGGGCTGGGGTGGGGGCTTCCGGGGCCGGCGGCGGGGGGGGCGGGGCGGCGGCGGGGGCTTCGCCGCCCATGCCGAGCTTGCGCTTGACCTGCTGGACGAGGAGATCGGGGATCAGGAGGTGGATGAGGGCGCTCAGGCTCTCCTGGGTGGTCTCCAGGGGCAGGTCGTAGAAGGGGCCGGGGCCGAGGATCTCCTCCAGGCCCGCCGTCTCGCCGCCCTCGGCCGCGAAGATCTCCACGTTGGAGATGGAGAGGGTCTCTCCCGCGAGGTCGGACAGGGCCTGGTTGGCCGAGCCCATGATCTGGTTGAACGTCTCCGCCAGGGCGTCCCGGCTGTCGCCGGCGAGCTCGGTGGCGGGCGTGCCGTCCCCGCCCAGCATGAGGTCCACCAGCATGGTGCCCTCCTTGAGGGGGAGGGCGAACAGGAGGGTGCCTGTCATGCCTTTCGTATAGTGGGCCTTGACGTAGACGACGGTGGCCTGGTGGAGCACCGAGACGCCCACATGGTCCAGGGTGTTGCCCTCCTGGGGCTTGATGGCGAATTCCCGCCCGGTGAGCATGGAGAACACCGAGGACATGCTCTCGGAGAAGCAGCCTCCGATCTTCTGGTCGAGGTCGGACATCACGGGATCCATGTCATCCCTCCTGCTTGGTGGCGGTCACTTGGAACACCCGCTTCTGGTTGGCGTTGAGGGCCACGTAGCCCTGGTATCGGGGGATGCCGTCGATGGTGAGGTCCAGGACGGCGTCGAAGCGCTTGGTGAGGGGGATCAGGTCGCCGTTCTGCAGGGCCAGGATCTCGGAGAGGCGGAGGTTGGTGCCCCGGATCTCGGCGGCCACGGCCATGTCGCACCTCTTCATGCTCTCCATGAGAAGCCGGGCCTCCTCGTAGTTGCCGGACTTCTTGTAGCCGGTGTACATCTCCTGGTCGAACTTGTTGGCCACGGGTTCCAGGATGATGGAGGGGATGGCGAGGTTGATCATGCCCACCACGCTGCTCATCTTCACCTCGAAGACCACCAGGAGCACCACCTCGTTGGGGGCCACGATCTGGATGAGCTGGGGGCTCGTCTCCCGGGCCTGGATGCGGAAGTCCAGGTCGATGATGCCGCGCCAGGCCTCGCGCAGGTCGTCCAGGGCCAGCTTGAGCACGCCGTCGAAGATCGACTGCTCGATGTCGGTCATCGTCCGGAGGTTCTTCAGGGGATCGCCGGGGCCGCCCAGCATCTTGTCGATGATGGGGAAGACCAGCTGGGGGTTCACCTCCAGGGCGAAGGCGCCTTCCAGGGGGCGGATGCTGATGGCGTTGAAGCAGGTGGGGTCGGGGACCGACAGGAGGAATTCCTGGTAGCTGAGCTGCTCCACGGAGACGAGGTTGACCTCGGTGATGGTCCGCAGGTAGGCCGACAGGGAGCTGGAGAAGTTCCGGGCGAAGCGGTCGTGCATGAAGTGCAGGGAGCGCATCTGCTCCCGGCTCACCCGGTCGGGCCGGCGGAAGTTGTAGAGGCTGACCTTCTTCTGGGGCTGGGCTTTTTTTGCCTTCTGGGTGGGGGCGGCCTGGGAGGCACGCTCGGGCGGCCCGGCAGCGGGTGCAGGGCTCTTGGACGCCTTGGCGTGGGATTTCAGGAGGGCGTCGACCTCTTCCTGGCTTAGTATCTTGGCCATTGCTCGCTTCCGTCCATGCCGTTCAACCCTCGATCCGCCGTTCCTTGAGCTTGCCCCGCAGCCGGAGCATGGACTTGGTATGCAATTGCGATACCCGACTTTCGGTGATGTTGAGCAGCACGCCGATTTCCTTCATGGTCAGCTCCTCATAATAGTACAGCTGCACCACGTAGCGCTCCTTGATGGGCAGGTGGTCCACGGCGCCCTTGAGGAGGTCCTTGAGTTCCCGGGCCTGGAGGAGGATGTGGGGGTTCTCCCCGTCGGGGTCGGGCACGAAGCTGATGAGATTCTCGCCGTCCCCGTTCTCCCCTGCGTCCACGAAGGTGCCCAGGGTGACGCCCTTGAGGTCGTCCAGGGTGTGGTGCAGGTCGTCCAGGGGGAGTCCCAGCTGCTCGGCGACCTCCTCGTCGGTGGCGGCCCTGCCCAGCTGCTGTTCGATGAGGTGGTAGGCGGTCTCGATGTCCTTCTTCTTGCGCCTGAGGCTGCGGGGGACCCAGTCCAGGTCCCGCAGGCCGTCCAGGATGGCGCCCCGGATGCGCTGCTCGGCGTAGGTCTTGAACTTGACGTTGCGGTCGGGCTCGAATTTACCGATGGCGTCCATGAGCCCCAGGATGCCGGAATGGATGAGGTCGTCCACGTCCACATGGGTGGGCAGGCGGCTGGCGACGCGATGGGCCACGAACTTGACCAGGGGCAGGCACTCGGTGATGAGGTAGTCCCGGCTCGGGCCAAGAGTCTCCTCGGGGGCCTGGATGGCCTCGGGCTTGGCTGAATGGGCTTCAGGCATGGGTGCGGCGTTGCGTCCATAGGCGTCCAGGGCCGCCCTGGCGAGGGCGGGCGCGGCCTTGCGGGGCTCGGGGCCCTTGCTTGCCGGCTGACCTGTTTCCGTCATGGTTCCTCTGAACTGAGTCCTTTCCAGAATGCAGCAAAACCTTCCTTTTGTAAGGGGATCTTCTGCTGCAGCTGGCGTGCGGCGCTGGCGAAGGCCAGGGTTGAAGGGGCGCGCGGGTAGAGGTCCACCACGCAGCGCTGCTGGCGGACCGACTGGAGCATGAAGGCATCGGTGGGCACCATGCCGAGCACGTTGATCTCCTTGGAGAGGAAACGCTTGATGGCCGCCTGGAGCTGCTCGATGGTCTCCTCGGCCTCATCGGCGTTCTGGGCGTTGTTCACCAGGAGCCAGAGGGGCTTGTTCGGGTCCCTCAGGTGGACCACCTTCACCATGGCGTAGGCGTCGACCAGGGCCGTGGGCTCCGGTGTGGTGACCAGGAGCACCTCCTGGGCCGCCATGAGGAGCTTGATGACCGAATCGTGGATGCCGGCTGCGGTGTCGATGAGCAGCCAGTCGATGGCCTGGGAGACCCGCTGGAGGCCCTGCACCAGCCGGAGCTCGGCGGTGGCGTCCAGGCGGGTGAGTTCCTGGATGCCGCTGGAGGCGGGGATGATGCGGATGCCGAAGGGGCCGTCCAGGAGGATCTCCTCCAGGAGCTTCTCGCCGCGGAGCACGTGCTCGAGGGTGAACTGGGGGGAGAGGCCCAGGAGGATGTCCAGGTTGGCCAGGCCGAAGTCGGCGTCCAGCACCACCACCCGCTGGCCCAGCTGGGCCAGGGACATGGCCAGGCCCGCCACCACGTTGGTCTTCCCCACGCCACCCTTGCCGGAGGCGATGGCCATGACCCGCGACCCGAAGATGGCGTCGGGAGCCTGTCGCCCCTGGGTGAGGGCTCGGAGTCGGGTGGCTTGATCAGTCATGGTACCGCCTGGATTCAATCATGGTTAGGAGGCCAGCTGGGGCAGGGGGAGGATGAGGTCGGCCAGGCGCCGGCTGGTGGCCATCTCGAGGTCCTGGGGGACCTCCTGGCCGGTGCCCAGGTAGCTCAGGGGGCGCTTGACCCGGACCAGGGTGGAGAGCAGGGGCCCCAGGGTGCTGGTCTCGTCCAGCTTGGTGAAGATCAGCCGGGTGGGCTTCAGGGACTCGAAGCGCTGCGCGATGTCGGCCAGGTCCTTGGGCTTGGTGGTGGCGGAGAGGACCAGGTGCACCTCCACGTCGGGCAGCTCGTCCAGGAAGCGCCTGAGCTGCCCCATCATCGCGGCGTCCTTGGGGCTGTGGCCGGGGGTGTCGATGAGGACCAGGGTGCGGTCCTGGTAGAAGCGCAGGGCGCTCTTGAGGTCCTCGACGGTGAGGGCCACGTGGAGGGGCACCTGGAGGATCTCGGCGTACTGGTGGAGCTGGTCCACCGCGGCGATGCGGAAGGTGTCCAGGGTGAGGAGGGCCACCTTCTGCTTGAGCTCGAGCTTGGCGTAGGCGGCGAGCTTGGCGATGGTCGTGGTCTTGCCCACGCCCGTGGGGCCCACCAGGGCCACCACGCGGGTCCGGCCCGATTCCAGCTGGATGGGAGGGGCCACGGGGATGAAGTCGGCGATGATCCTGCGCATGAAGATGCGGGCCTTCTCCGGGTCCAGGGGGCTCTCCCCGTCCTGGTCCAGGAGCGTGCGCTGGGTGTATTCGCAAAGGCGCAGGGCGATGAAGGGGTCCACGTCGTTGGCCACCAGATCCCCGTACAGCGAGAGGAGGGTCTGGGGGAGGTGGAGCTGGGCCTGGGGCATGCCCTGCTTCTGGATGCGCGTGAGCTGGGCCTTCATCAGGTCCAGCTCCTTGAGGATGGAGTTGTTGCGGGTCTCCACGTCCTTGAGGGCCTCCACGGCGCCCTTGATCTCCAGGAGCTCGCGGCGCAGCGGCTGGAGGTCCATCTGGGGCTGGGGAGGGGGGAGGGGCTGGGCGGCCGCCGGCGGAGGCTGGCTGGGTGGCGCCGCGGCGGGCTTGACCTGGACGGGGGGCCTGGGCTCGGGAGCCCGTCCCGCCAGGGGGGGGCGCAGGCCATAGGTGGCGGGGGCGGGGGCCGCCGCGGGCGGCGCGGGCTGGGCCTCGTCCACGGCCGCGGTGACCTCGATGTAGGTCTCCTCGCCAAGGGGCGTCTTGCGCCGCTTGGTGCGGGTGGAGAGGATGAAGGCCTCTTCGCCCATGTCGCGCTTCACGACGGCCAGGGCCTCCTGCATGGAAGCGGCTTCGAAGGTCTTCACACGCATGGCGCCATCCGGGGGTGGACTGCAAGGTTCTTCATGCGACCGTCCCGAGGTTGACCACGCGCACATCCATGGGGATCTCGCTGTGGCTCAGGACGACCAGGTGGGGGAGGGCCCGTTCCAGGAGGCGCCGCAGGTGGGGGCGCACGACGGGGTTGGTGAGCAGCACGGGCTGCGCCCCGGGCAGGAGGTTGGTGATGCTCTGGGAGATGCGGCCCAGCAGTTCCTGCAGCTTGCCGGGGTCCAGGGCCAGGAAGCTGCCCCGGTCCGTGGTCTCGATGCCGGACTGGATGGTGTGCTCGAGCTGGGGGTCCAGCATGAGCACGCCCAGTTCGTTGTTCGGAGAGACGTGGGGGACCGTCAGGGACCGGCCCAGGTGCTGGCGGACATACTCGGTGATGGTCAGGGGATCCCGGGTGATGGGGATGGCGTCGGCGGTGGCTTCCAGGATCCGGGCCAGGTCGCGCACCGGCACCCGTTCGCGCAGGAGGTTCTGCACCACCTTGAGGAGCACGCCCATGGGGACCACGTTGGGCACCAGATCCTCCACCAGCTTGGGGTTGGCTTCCTTGAGGGTGTCCAGGAGGGTCTGCAGCTCGGTTCGGCCCACCAGGTCGGGGGCCTGCTGCTTCACCAGCTCGGAGAGGTGGGTGGTGATGACGGTGGCGGGGTCCACCACGGTGTAGCCCAGGAGCTGGGCGTGGTCGCGCTGGTTCTCCTGGATCCAGAAGGCGGGGAGGCCGAAGGCCGGCTCGGTGGTGGGCACGCCCTGCACCTCCCCGGTGGCGGTGCCCGGGTTCATGGCCATGAACGAGCCCGGAATCACCTCGCTGCGGGCGATCTCCTCGCCCCTCAGCTGGACCCGGTAGGTGTTGGCCGGCAGCTGGAGGTTGTCCCGGATGCGGATGGGGGGCACCACGATGCCCAGCTCCTGGGCCATCTGCCGGCGCAGGGCCTTGATGCGCTCGAGGACCGTGCCGCCCTGGTTCACGTCCAGGAGGCTGATGAGGCCGTAGCCCACTTCCAGGCCCAGGGGATCCACCTTGAGGAGGGACTCCACCCGCTCGGGGCCCTCGTCCTTGGCCTTGTCCTTGGGCGCGGCCTTCTCGGCGGCCTTCATGCCGGCGAACTTCCAGGTGAAGTAGGACAGGATGCCGAAGATGATGCCCATGAACCAGAAGGGCACCAGGGGCAGGCCGGGCGCGGCCCCGAACAGGAAGAGCACCACCGTGGCGATGGCCAGGGGGCGGAAGTCCATGCTCAGCTGGGCCATGACCTGCGAGCCCAGGTTGGGCGAGGTGGAGCCGCTGCGGGTGGTGAGGATGGCGCCGCCCACGGAGATGAGGAGACTGGGCACCGTGGTCACCAGGCCGTCGCCCACGGTCAGAAGGGTGAAGGTCTCCATGGACTGGGTGACGGGCAGGTTGTACTTCACCACCCCGATGATGATGCCGGCGATGATGTTCACGGCCAGGATGATGAGGGCCGCCATGGCGTCCCGCTGGGTGAACTTGACGGCGCCGTCCATGGCGCCGTAGAAATTGGCTTCCTCGCCCAGCTCCCGGCGCCGCCTGCGGGCCTCCACCTCGTCGATGTAGCCGGCGTTCAGGTCGGCGTCGATGGCCATCTGCTTGCCGGGCATGGCGTCCAGGGTGAACCGGGCCGTCACTTCGGCGATGCGCCCGGAACCGTGGTTGATGACCAGGAACTGGATGGCGAGGAGGATCAGGAACACCACCAGGCCGATGATGTAGCTGCCGCCCACCACGAACTGGCCGAAGGCCTGCACCATGTGCCCGGCCGCCTCGGGACCCTGCTCGCCGCCGTACATGAGGATCCGCCGGGTGGTGGCCACGTTCAGGGCCAGGCGGAAAAGGGTGATGATCAGCAGGATGGAGGGGTAGGCATTGAATTCATGTGGCTTGCTGACATACATGCCCACCATGAGGATCAGGAGGGACATGGTGATATTGAAAACAATCAGGATATCGATGACCCACCCCGGCATGGGCAGGATCATGACGACGATGACGATGAGGACGAAGACGGGTACGGCCAGATCCACCCGCTTGAGCAGGCGGTTCATGAAGGGAAGCAGTCTGTCCAGGAAGGTCAGCATGTTGACACCGGAAATATCGGCTGCGAAAGGGATGCCAACCCTGGGTTCCTGTGGGATTATTTGGGTACTTCACGAACATTACGGGGGTGGTGGCATGGAACGGACTTCACCGATGCTCTCCGGAATCCTGGCCCTGGGACTGGTCGTCCTGCTGGGCTGCGACAAACCCCTGGCGGTGCCGGCGGTATTCCCCCTGCCCCTGTCGCCCCTCAAGATCGACCCGGCCGAGGCCACCCTCACCACGGGCGGAGGGGTCGTCTTCAAGGCCGGGGGCCAGGACGGCTCCCAGCCCAACCTCACCTGGGAGGCGGAGGGTGGCGCCGTGGCGCCCAACGGGCTTTATACGGCCCCTGCGGTTCCGGGCACCTGCTGGGTCCAGGTGAAGGCCTTCGGGGGGCGCGTGGCCCGGGCCAGGGTCACCGTGGTGCCTCCGCCCACCGGCCCCATCACGGCGCCGGGCCAGGTGTTGGCTGGCGCCCGGGGGGTGAAAGCCTCGGTGCCTGAGCAGCCGGGCGCCACCTACCGGTGGACGGTGGAGGGGGGAACGCTCCTTTCGGACAGCCACGGCCCGGCCGTGATCGTCGACGCCGGCTCGGAGGGCAAGCTGGTCTTCAACTGCCGGGTGGTGAACGCGGCTGGGCAGGGCCTGAACAACACCCTTGAGGTGGCCCTGGTGCCCCGGGTGGCCGTGGCCATCACCCCGAAGTCCGCGGTCATGACCGCCGGGGGCAGCCGGAAGTTCGGCTACTCCCTGGAGGGCGGCCTCACCGGCGAAGTGGTGTGGTCCGTCGTGGAACCGGCAGGGGGGACGGTGGACACCACCGGCCGGTACCACGCATCCCAGGTGCCGGGCACCTACACGGTGCAGGTTGCCGCCGCGGAGGACGCCACGGCCAAGGACTCCCTCGTGGTCAAGGTCGTCGCCGCCCCGATGGGCGAGATCCGGGGCCCCGGCCCCGTCAAGGCCGGGACCGAGGGCCTCCGGGCCAGCGTCCCGGAACAGGAGGGCTGCACCTACGCCTGGACCCTCACCGGGGGCCGGGCGCTGGCCGGGCGGGACACCCCGGCGCTGACCTTCCAGGCCGGGGATGGGCCGAAACTGAAGCTGACCTGCGAGATAACCAATGAGGCGGGGGACTTCCTCACACTGTCCCTGGACGTTGACGTGGCGCCGAATCCTGAGAACCAGCCTGCGCAATAATCAACTGATCAAGCTGCTACACCGGCCCCGGCGCCACCGCCTGGTCAAGGCTGATCGGCACGGCCCGGCGCTGGGGCTCCCGGCGGATGGGGCAGGGCTGGACGGCGCAGTGCTCGCAGAGGGCGCGCTGGCAGGGGTCCACGTGGGTGTGGAACTCGCCCTCCATGCCGGCCTCGAGGACCACGGCCTTGGCGAAGGTCTCGGCCAGCTCGTGGCTCTGGGCGATGTGGTAGAACTCGGGGACCACCATGTGGATGTCCACGTGGATGTAGCGGCCCGAGCGCATGGAGCGCAGCTCGTGGATGGCCAGGATGTCCGGGGGGCGCACGCGGTTGATGATCTCCACCAGCCGCTCCAGGAGTGCGGGGTCCTCGGTGTCCAGGAGGGCCTTGCTGGAGGTGCGCACCAGCTTGTAGCCCGTCCAGGCCAGGATGCCGCCCACGCCCAGGGCGATGAGGGGATCCAGCCACCGGAAGCCGGTGAAGCGCACCAGGAACAAGCCCATGGCCAGGCCCACGGTCACGTAGAAGTCGCTGAGCACGTGGTGGCCGTCGGCTTCCAGGGCGTGGGAGCGCTGCTTGCGGCCCTGCTGGATGAGGAACAGGCCCAGGAGGCCGTTGAGGCAGCCCGCCGCGAAGTTCACGGCCATGCCCGTGCCCAGGCGCTCCAGGGGCGGGTGCTCCACCAGGGTCTGGATGGCCTCGTAGCCGATGAGCACGGCGGCCAGGCTGATCATGCCGCCCTCGAAGGCCGCGGAGAAGTGCTCGATCTTGCCGTGGCCGTAGGGGTGCTCCCGGTCCGCGGGCTTGCCGGCGAAGATGATGGCCCCCAGCGCGAAGACCGCCGCGACGACGTTCACCACGTTCTCGATGGCGTCGGATTTCAGGGCCGCGGAGTGGGAGATGTGGAAGGCGTAGTACTTGAGACCGAGGATGACCAGGCCGGCGGTGATGGAGAGCAGGGAGACCTGGATCCGGTATTTCTGGCTGAGACTTGCTTCGTCCATGCTTGACCTTCGCTCCGCTGTGGAGCCATTCATCCCATCATGGAGCCTGCATGGGATTGGGGCAACCCTGAGCCGTGGCGGGCCTGAGCTTGAGATTCACACGCTGTGGGGAGCGACCTTGCGTCCACCCGGTCCTTTGCCGAGCACCCGGCCGATGGCGTGGATGCGCCCGGCCATGCAGCCGTGGCAGACCTGGGCGGTTTCGTGGATGCAGGCCTTGCCGGGGTAGATCTCGTAGAGGACCCGGTATTCGGGGGGCGTCACGTTGGGCATCACGACGTTGGCGCCCCGGGTGAGGCCCAGCTCCCGGCCGGCCTTGGGGTCGAGGGTGGCCAGGGCGGTGGTGCTGGGGATGTTGGCCTGGGGGCAGACCAGGCGGGCAAGAGCCACGGTCTTGAGGGTGGTGAGCTCGTCGTTGGGGACCTGCAGGCCTTCGGGCGCACGGTAGGCGGCCGCATCCGGTCCGCCCAGCGGGGTGCGGGGGCTGGGCAGGAAGGGACCCACGCCGATCATGTCCATGTCATAGTCCCGGAAGGTGTCGATGTCCTGCGCCAGGATGTCCCAGGTCTGGCCGGGGATGCCCACCATGACGCCGGTGCCGATTTCAAAACCGAAGCCCCGCATGCGGTCCAGTTGGGCCATGCGGTCCGAGAGGGTGCCGGGCAGGGAGGGGTGGATGACGCCGTACAGCGCGGGGTCGGAGGTCTCGAAGCGGAGCAGGTAGCGGTCGGCGCCGGCCGCCTTCCAGCCCTTGAGCTCCTCGTCCTTGCGTTCGCCCAGGGAGAGGGTGACGGCCAGGGGGGTGGTGGCCTTGATCTCCCGGACGATGGTCGCGATGGTCTCCGCGCGCAGGCCCGGGTCCTCTCCGGCCTGCATCACCACGGAGCCGTAGCCCAGGCGGTGGGCCTCCCGGGCGCAGGCGAGGATCTCGTCGGGGGTCATGCGGTAGCGGGTGATGCCCTCCGCGCAGGCGTTGATGCCGCAGTAGGCGCACTGCCGGATGCAGTGGTTGCTGATCTCGATGAGGCCGCGCAGGTGGACCTCGTCGCCGACCCGGGCGGCGCGCAGCGCGTCGGCCCGTGCCCACAGCTCCTCCAGGCGGGTCTCGTCGTTCTCCTGGAGCCAGTAACGGATCTCATCGCGCTGCATTGTGTTGCTCCAGGAGGGACCCGACCTCGGGGAAGGGCTCCAGGGCCCGCTCGAAAATCCCGAGGGAATAGGAGATCGTCAGGCCGTAGTTGGTGAAGGGCACCCCCGCCTCCCGGGCCCGGAGGATCCGGCCCTGCATCTCCCGGCGGTTGCCGGTGCAGTTGCCGCAGTGGACGATGAGGCCGTAGGGGCTGAGGTCCTCGGGGAAGTCCCTCCCCTGGACGTGCACGAAGTCGAGCCTGGCGCCCACGTACTGGGTGAGCCAGCGGGGGATCTTCACGCGGCCGATGTCCTCGCCCACGGGGTGGTGGGCGCAGGTCTCGGCCACCAGCACCCGGTCGCCGCCCTTGAGGCGCTCGATGCCCAGGGTGCCCCGCACCTGCTCGGCCAGGTCGCCCTGGAACCGGCTCATGAGAATGGAGAAGCTCGTCATGGGGAGGGTCCGGGGCACGTCCGCGGCGACCTTCAGGAAGGCCTGGGAATCCGTGACCACCAGGTCCGGCGGTGCCTTGAGGCGGGCCAGGGCGTTGTTCAGCTCACGTTCCTGCACCACCATCGCCATGGACTCCCCGTCCAGGAGATCCCGGATCGTCATGACCTGGGGCAGGATCAGCCGGCCCTTGGGGGCCTCCTTGTCGATGGGCACCACCAGCACCGCGAGGCCGCCGGGGGGCACCAGATCGGCCACCAGCCGCCGGTTGTCGAAGAAGTCCGCCGGGGCGAGCCTCAGGAGGGCTTCCTTCAGCGCGAGGATGCCGGTGCCCCGGAGGGCGCTCACCGCCACCTCGGGTACGCCCTCCAGGGGCTCGGCCACCTCCGCCGAAGCCAGATCGGCCTTGTTGCGCACCACCAGGGCCGGTACCTTCCGGGCCCGCAGTTCGGCCAGAAGGCCGGCCTCGAAGGGCCCCCAGGCGGCGCCCTCGGTGACGATGAGCCCCAGGTCGACCCGGTCCAGCACCCGGCGGGTGCGGGCCATGCGCAGCTCGCCCAGGGCCCCCTCGTCGTCCACTCCGGCGGTGTCCACGAAGAGCACGGGCCCCAGGGGCAGCAGCTCCATGGGTTTTTCCACGGGATCCGTGGTGGTGCCGCGCACGTCCGAGACGATGCTCACCTGCTGGCGGGTGAAGGCGTTGAGGAGTGAGGACTTGCCCACGTTGCGCCGGCCGAAGAGGCCAATGTGGAGGCGCAGGGAGCGGGGTGCGGGTTGCAGGGCGGTCATGGGCGGGGCTTCCGGAAGCCCAGCCGGGAAACGGCTTCAGGGCTGGTGAGGGCGTCGAAGTCGGGCCCGGTGAAGGCGCCTTCCTCGATGCCGGTGGTCCGCAGCCCCTTGCCTTTCTTGCCTGACGACCGTGCGACCAGGTCGCAGGTGCGTTCGTAGCCCAGCAGGGGCAGGAGGGCGGTGGCGGCGGCGGTGCCGTTCTCCACCTGGGCGCGGCAGCGGTCCTCGTCGGCGGTGAGGCCGTCCAGGCAGTGGACCCGCAGGATCCGGCAGGCCCGGGCCAGGAGGTCCAGGCTCTCCAGCAGGCTGTGGGCCGCCAGGGGCAGGAAGGGGTTGAGTTCCATGGACCCCAGGGATGCTGCCCAGGAGAGGGCCTGGTCGTGGGCCATGGCCATAATGGCGGCCTGGGTGACGGCCTCCGGGATCACGGGGTTGACCTTGCCGGGCATGATGGAGCTGCCTGCCTGGCGGGGGGGGAGCCTCAGCTCGCCCAGGCCGGCCTCGGGGCCGCTGGAGAGCACGCGCAGGTCCGTGGCGACCTTGATGAGGGTCGTGGCCAGGGCCTTGAGCAGGCCCGAAACCTCCACGAGGGTGTCGAGGTTCTGGGTGGCGTCCACCAGGTTCTCCGCCCGGGCCAGGCCCAGGCCCGTGAGCTCGCGCAGTTCCTCCACCACCCGGAAGATGTATTCCGTGGGAGCCGCCAGCCCGGTGCCGATGGCCGTGCCGCCCAGGTTCACCACCCGCAGGCGCTCCTCGGCCTTGGCCAGGCGCCAGCGGTCGCGGTTCAGGGCCTCGGCGTAGGCGCCCATGCTCCGGCCCAGGGTGGTGAGCACCGCGTCCTGGAGCTCGGTGCGGGCCACCTTCACCACGTGGGCCAGGGCCTTCTCCTGGGCCTGGAAGGACTCCTGGAGGGCCAGAACCTGGCGCTCCAGCTCCCGGAGCCCGTGGATGGCGGCGATGCGCAGGGCGGTGGGGTAGGTGTCGTTGGTGCTCTGGTGGAGGTTCAGGTCGTCCGTGGGCGAGACCGCGGCGTAGTCGCCGTGGGGCCTGCCCAGCAGCTCCAGTGCGCGGTTGGCCAGGACCTCGTTGACGTTCATGTTGGTGGAGGTCCCCGCGCCGCCCTGCAGGGCGTCCACGACGACCTCCCCATCCAGCGCGCCCTCCAGGAGCTCCCGGCAGGCCTGCTCCATGGCCTCGGCCTTCCCGGGGTCGCCGCCGTCGCCCAGGTAGCCCAGGCGCCGGTTGGTGCGCAGGGCCGCGAGCTTGACCGCGCCGAAGGCCCGCGCCAGGGCGGGGTGCACGGGACGGCCCAGGAGGGGGAAGTTCTCCAGGGCCCGGGCCGTATGGATCCCATGGCGCGCCCCGGCCGGCACGGCCAGCTCGCCCAGGGAATCCTTCTCGCAACGGGTCTCGCCCATGCCTACAGTGTACGTCCCCCGGGGAGCGGGGCGGTCCTGAGAATCAGTCACAGGGGGCGACCACGGTCACAACTCGCCCGTGGTGCGGGGACCGGGGTGGTTGAATGGGAACTGCCCGCTTGTTAGGAGTTCTTGAATGTCGGACTACCGGATCAAGGAACACCCGATTCTTCCCATCCCCCCCGAGCCCACCCTGGCCTTCACCTGGCAGGGGCGGACCCTCCGGGCGCGGCCGGGGGAGACCCTGTCCTCGGCGCTGTTCGCCAACGGGGTCCGGACCTTCGGGCACCACCCCAAGGACGGCGCCCCCATGGGGATCTTCTGCGCCAACGGGCAGTGCGCCCAGTGCTCGGTCATCGCCGACGGCCTGCCGGTGAAGTCCTGCATGGTGCCCGTGCGGGAGGGCATGGTGACCGGCCCCCTGGAGGGCAAGCCGGTGCTGCCCGACGTGGCCGAGGGGGGCACAACCTTCCGGGAGATCGAGACCCTCGAGGTGGAGTGCCTGATCCTGGGCGGGGGCCCCGCGGGCCTGTCGGCGGCGGTGGAACTGGGCAAGCTGGGGGTGGGCGTACTGCTGGTGGACGACAAGGCGGACCTGGGCGGCAAGCTGGTCCTGCAGACCCACAAGTTCTTCGGGTCCATCGACGCCTGCCACGCGGGCACCCGGGGCATGGACATCGGCCGGATCCTCGAGAAGGAGGTGCGGACCTTCGAGAACATCCGGGTCTGGACCCGGAGCAACGCCCTGGCGGTGTTCTCGGACCGCAGGGTCGGCGTGCTGAGGGAGGGGCACTATGTCCTGGTGCGGCCCCAGGCCCTGCTGGTGGCCACCGGGGCCCGGGAGAAGTCCCTGGTGTTCAAGGGGAACACCCTGCCCGGGGTGTACGGCGCCGGGGCCTTCCAGACCCTGGTGAACCGCGACCTGGTCAGGCCCGCGGACCGGCTCTTCGTCATCGGCGGGGGCAACGTGGGTCTCATCGCCGCCTACCACGCGCTGCAGGCCGGCATCGAGGTGGTGGGGCTGTGCGAGGCGCTGCCCGAGTGCGGCGGCTACAAGGTCCATGCCGACAAGCTCGCGCGCATGGGGGTGGCCATCCACACCGGCCACACGGTGCTCTCCGCCAACGGGAACGGCGAGGTGGAATCGGTCACCATCGCCAGGCTGGACGCCGCCTGGAAGCCCATTCCCGGCTCCGAGCAGACCTTCAAGTGCGACACGGTGCTGGTGGCCGTGGGGCTGGAGCCGGTGGACGAGTTCCTGCGCAAGGCCAAGGCCTTCGGCCTTCCGGTATTTGCCGCCGGAGACGCCGAGGAGATCGCCGAGGCCTCGGCGGCCATGTTCACCGGCAAGATCCGCGGCCTGCAGATCGCCAAGGCCCTGGGCCGGGACGCCGGGGAGGTGCCGACGGAATGGCACCGCACCGCCGAGGTGCTCAAATCCCGCCCCGGCGCCACGATCACGGAGGAGATCCCCGAGGACGAGAAGGGGGTCTACCCCGTATTTCACTGCAGCCAGGAGATCCCCTGCAATCCCTGCACCAGCGTCTGCCCCCAGGGTTCGATCCTGATCGAGGGCAGCGACATCCTCGGGGTGCCCACCTTCAACGAGAAGGACTGCATCGCCTGCGAGCAGTGCGTGGCGGTGTGCCCGGGGCTGGCCATCACGCTCCTGGACTACCGCCGGGGCGGCGACGGGGTGCTGGTGTCCATCCCCTACGAGTTCCCCGCCTCCACCATCAGGATCGGCGACGTGGTCACGGTGCTGGACACCCTGGGCCGGGTGCTGGGGAAGGTCCCCGTGGTGCGGGTCCGCACGCCCAAGTTCGCGGACCACGCTGTGCTGGTGAAGGTGCGCTCACCCCTGGACATCGCCAAGCGCATCGCCGGCATCCGGGTGCAGCAGCCCTGGGTGTCCGAGCCCATGACCGACTACTTCGAGCGCGTAGCGGACGAGGAGATCGTCTGCCGCTGCGAGCGGGTCACGGCCGGGGAGATCCGGGCCTTCATCCGCCAGGGAGTGAGGGACCTGAACGAGCTCAAGGCCCTCACCCGGTCAGGCATGGGCGCCTGCGGCGGCAAGACCTGCCCCGGGCTGATCCGGCGGATCTTCCGGGAGGAGGGCGTGAAGGACGCGGAGATCATCGAGTTCACGGCGCGTCCCATCTTCATGGAAGTGCCCCTGGGCGCCTTCGCGGGCGTCGTGACCGGCGACGGCCCCGTGCGGGACGTGGCCCGGGCCCACGCGGTCCATGCCTTCCAGGGAGGTCTGTGATGAGCACGTCCTTGTATGACGCCATCGTCATCGGCGCGGGCAGCGTGGGCATGCCCACCGCCCTGCGCCTGGCGGAGAAGGGCCTGAAGGTCCTCTGTCTGGACCAGTTCGCCTCCCCCGGCCAGGGTTCCAACAAGTGCGCCATCGGCGGGATCCGCGCCACCCACTCCTCTCCCGCCAAGATCAAGCTCTGCCTGGACAGCCTGGAGACCTTCGCCCACTGGAAGGAGCAGCACGGCTTCGACCTGGAGTGGGCAAGGGGCGGCTACGTCTTCGTGGCCTACCGCGCCGAGGAGGAGCGGCTGCTGCGCAACCTCCTGCTGGTCCAGAAGAAGGCCGGGCTCAACATCGACTGGAAGGAGCCGGGGGAACTCCTGGAGGTGGCTCCCGGCCTGCGCCGGGAGGGCCTCCTGGGCGGGACCTTCTCCCCCGAGGACGGCTCGGCCTCACCCATGCGCAGCTGCCTGGGCTTCCATCGGCGGGCGGTGGAGCTGGGAGTGGACTGCCGTTTCGGGGAGAAGGTAACCAGCATCATGCGCCGCAAGGGCAGGGTGGTGGGGGTGCGCACGGACCAGGGCGGCTACGCCACGGAATGCGTCATCAACGCCGCCGGTCCCTGGGCGAGGAGCGTGGCCCAGGCCGGCGGGCTGGACGCGCCGGTGGTCCCCGACTGCCACGAGGCCGGCATCACCGAGGCCGTGGCCCCCTTCCTGGACCCGATGGTCGTGGATGTGCGGCCCGCGCCCGGGTCCGCCAACTTCTACTTCTACCAGCACAAGCCGGGGCAGGTGGTCTTCTGCATCACCCCCGACCCCCCCATGGTCGGCTCCGACCGCCGGGAGACCAGCGCCTACCTGCCCCTGGTGGCCCGGAGGATGGTGGACCTCATGCCCAAGCTGGCCAACCTGAAGGTCCGCCGCACCTGGCGGGGCCTCTACCCCATGACCCCCGACGGCGCGCCCCTGGTGGGCCGGAACGACCACCTGGAGGGCTACCTCGACGCCATCGGCATGTGCGGCCAGGGCTACATGCTGGGCCCCGGCGTGGGCGCCCTGGTGGCCAGGCTCGCCACGAACAGCCTCCAGCCGGGGGATGCCGCGATCCTGGAGGAACTCAGTCCGTCCCGGGCCTTCGGCGGCGTCGAGGCCCTGAAGTAGATACGAGGAGGGAGCATGCACTACCTGCTGTTCTACGCCTACGCGCCCGACTACCTGCAGCGGCGGGGCGCGTTCCGCTCCGCGCACCTCACCCTGGCCTGGGCGGCCCAGGCCCGGGGCGAGCTGGTCCTGGGGGGTGTGCTGGACGAGCCCATGGACACGGGGGTCCTGCTGTTCCAGGCCGGGTCGCCCGCGGTGGTGGAGGCCTTCGTGGCCGCGGATCCCTACGTCCAGGGCGGCCTGGTCACGAGCTGGCGGATCCGTCCGTGGCACACGGTGGTCGGCTCAGGGGCGACGGCTCCGGTCCAGCCCTGAGGGCCAGCCGTTCCGGGTTCCGGGCTTCCTGGCGCCCGGCGACGGTGCCCAGGCCGGCGACGTAGGCGTAGCAGAGCACGGGCAGCAGGAAGGCCACCCGCAGGCCGAGGGCGTCCGCCGTCACGCCCACCAGCAGCGGCACCACCGCGCCACCCACGATGGCCATGCAGAGCAGGCCGGAGGCCTGACCCAGGTGCCGGTGCACCCCCGCGATGGCCAGGGTGAAGATGGTGGGGAACATGATGGAGTTGAAGAAACCCACGGCGAGGATGGCGAACATGGCCACGCGCCCGGCGGTGAGGATGGAGGCCAGCACCAGGGCCATGGCGGCCACGGCGTTGAAGGCCAGCACCTTGCTGGGCGAGACCTTGCGCATCACCGCCGAACCCAGGAAGCGCCCCGCCATGGCGCCGCCCCAATAGATGGATACGTACCGCGCCGACACCGCCAGGGAGATGCCGCCCAGGTCCGGCTGGCTCAGGTAGTTCACCAGGAAGCTGCCGATGGCCACCTCCGCGCCCACATAGGTGAAGATGCCCAGGGCGCCGAAGGCCAGGCGCGGGTTGCCCCGCAGCAGGCCCAGGATGGAATGGGAGGCCTCGTGCCGCTCCGGCTCCACCCTGGGCAGGCGGAACGCCCCGGTTGCCGCCGCCATCACCAGCAGGGTCAAAGCGAGGCCCAGGTAGGGTCCCTGCACGGCCCCGGCCTGTCCGGCCGGTGTGGGCCCGGCCACGGCCGCCAGGATCAGCAGGGAGCCGAAGAGGGGCGCCAGGGTGGTGCCCAGGGAATTGAAGGCCTGGGCCAGGGTCAGGCGGGCCGAGGCCGTGTCCGGGCTGCCCAGGAGGGCCACGAAGGGGTTCGCCGCCACCTGCATGAGGGTGATCCCCGAAGCCAGGATGAAGAGCGCCAGGAGGAACAGCGGGTAGGAGCGGTACCCGGCCGCCGGGAGGAACAGCAGGCACCCCAGGGCGGTGGTGAGCAGCCCGCCCAGGATGCCCCGCTTGAAGCCGATGGCGTCGATGAGACGCCCGAAGGGGACCGAGGTGAGGAAGTAGGCCGTGAAGAAGCAGAACTGGATGAGTGCCGCCTGACCATAGGTCAGGGCGAAGACGGCCTTGAGGTGGGGGACGAGGATGTCATTCAGGCAGGTGATGAACCCGAAGATGAAGTAGATGAAACTGATGGCCACGAGCGCGGGGGCGAAGCGGGGCGGGCCAGGCTGGGAGCGGGTTGTCGAAGCCATCTTTTCCCCTGAATAGTGGAAATAATTATGGATTAAATAATAATTTTAACGTGTTGAAACGGGTGACATGGGTTTCAACGAAGGTATGCCTTGAATATTTTCCTGATCAAATCGTCCAAAGCAAGCTTAAATAACGATAAATTAACATTATTTATTATAATAATAAATATGCTTGGGTTCGTGACCCCGAAGGTGGGTCTTGACGCGGGTGGGCGAACGAGGTAAAACTACACCTTGTGAGGTGCTAGTTTGAAGTCATCCCTGTATGGGGCCGGTGCCGAGTATGCCCTGCACTCGCTGCTGGTGCTGGCGAACCGCCCGGAGCTCGTCAGCGTGCGGGACCTGGCGACCTACCAGAAGCTCCCCGAGCGCTTCCTCGCCAAGCTCTTCACGCGCCTGAAGGAGGCGGGGCTGGTGGTCGGCATCGAGGGGATCAAGGGTGGTTTCGCCCTGGCCCGGCCCGCCGGAGCCATCCGGGTGCTGGACGTGCTGGCGGCGGTGGACCCCGACCGCACCCTGTTCGCCTGCGCCGAGATCCGCAGCGCCTGCGCCCTCTTCGACGGTCCGGCCCCGGACTGGGCCACGGCCGGGACCTGCCGCATCCATGCGTTCATGCTCGATGCCGAGCGCGCCCTGCAGGCCTTCCTGGCCTCCAGGACCCTGGCGGACCTGGTGTGTGAGTTCGAGAGCAAGGCCCCGAAAACCTTCCTTAAGGAAACCAGGACCTGGTTCCAGGAGCGCAAGGAGGCCCGCAGCCCAGGAACCGCCCGGCCGCCTCGGCCGCGCAGCAGCTGACCTGTCCCGAGCCGTTAACCGATCCACCCCCATGCCAGGAGGCAATAATGGAAATTCCCGAAAAAATGACAGAGGTCCTGGACAAGGATGGCGTCGTCGCCATCGCCACCCTCGGCCCCCACGGACCGCACATGGTCAACACCTGGAACAGCTATATCCGCGTCACGGAGGATGGGCGGCTGCTGATCCCCGCAGGCTATATGCAGACCACCGAAGCCAACGTCGCCTTCAATGACCAGGTCCTGGTCTCCCTGGGCAGCTCCAAGGTGGCCGGGCAGCACGGCCCCGGCACCGGCTTCCTGATCAAGGGCAAGGCGGCCTTCCTCACCTCGGGGCCCGACTTCGACGTGCTCAAGGCGAAGTTCGCCTGGGCCCGGGCCACGCTGGCGATCACGCCCGCTTCCATCACCCAGACGCTCTGACGCCTCGCGGGATGGGTCCTGCCCGCACCATCGGCTGCCGACAGGTGCGAGAATGGTCGGGTCAGGACCTATCCTGTGGAGGAAGAACATGCAGATGCGCACCCTTGGCGACAGCAGTCTCCAGATCGCCCCGATCATGTTCGGCGGCAATGTCTTCGGCTGGACGGCGGACGAGGCGACGTCCTTCGCGCTCCTGGACGCCTTCGTGGACCGCGGCTTCAACGCCATCGACACGGCGGACATGTACTCCAACTGGGTCCCCGGGCACCAGGGGGGTGAAAGCGAGACGATCCTGGGAGCGTGGCTGGCCCGGAGCGGCAAGCGGGGGCAGGTGATCCTGGCGACCAAGGTCGGCACGGATCTGGGCGGGGGCCGCAAGGGACTCAAGGCCGCCTACATCAAGGAATCCGTGGAGGGCTCCCTGCGCCGGCTGCGCACGGACCATATCGATCTCTACCAGTCCCACGTCGACGACGCCGCCACGCCCCTGGACGAGACCCTGAAGGCCTTCGGCGATCTCATCCAGGAAGGGAAGGTGCGCTTCGTCGGCGCATCGAACTACAACGGGAGCCGGCTCACGCAGGCCCTGGACCTGGGGGGGAAGGGGGGGCTGGCCCCGTACCGCACCCTGCAGCCCCACTACAACCTGCATGCCCGCCAGGACTACGAAACGGACCTGGCTCCCGTCGTGGCGGCGCACGGACTGGGCGTGATCCCCTACTTCTCGCTGGCCGCGGGCTTCCTGACCGGCAAGTACCGGACCCGGGAGGATGCCGTGGGCGCCGCGCGGGAACGGTCGGTGGGCAACTACTTCGATGCGCGCGGGGAACGGATCCTGAAGGCCCTGGCCGCGCTGTCGGCCGCAACGGGCGCCGCCCAGGCGACCCTCGCGCTTGCGTGGCTGCTGGCGAAGCCCAACATCTCCGCGCCCATCGTGAGTGCGACCTCCCTCAAGCAGCTGGACAGCCTGCTGGCCGCGGCCGAACTCCGCTTGACGGAGGGGCAGCTGACGGAACTGGACGAGGCCAGCGCCTATTGAGTTGCCGGCTTCTCCAGCGCGTCCTTCACGGCTTGGATGAACGCCGACACCCGATAGGGCTTCTGCAGGAAGCCGGCTAGGCCCTCGCCCTTGAAGCGGTTTACTGCTTCGTTCTCGTTGAAGCCGCTGCTGAGCACCACGGGGGTGGCGTGGCCGCGGCTGCGCAGGGCGGCGAAGGTCTCGGCGCCGTCCATGTTGGGCATGGTGAGGTCCATGACGATCAGGCGGATGTCGGCCTTGTGGGTCTCGTACAGGACCAGGGCCTCCATGCCGTCGGCGGCCAGCAGGGCGTCGAAGCCCAGCTGGCCGAGGATGCCCGCGGCCATGGTGCGGATGCTGTCCTCGTCGTCCACCACCAGGACGGTGCCCGAGCCGCGGTAGGACCGGATCGGCTCGGCGGCCCCCGGGGCCTCGGCGGCGCCGGCGGCGGCGGGGAAGATGACCTTGAAGGTGGTGCCCTTGCCCAGCTCGCTGTAGATGCGGATGCCGCCGCCATGGCCCTTGACGATGCCCTGGATGGCCGAGAGGCCCAGGCCCCGCCCCGAGAACTTGGTGGTGAAGAAGGGCTCGAAGATCCGCTTCTGGGTCTCGGGGCTCATGCCCGAACCGTCATCCGACACCTCCAGGGCCACGAAGGTGCCGGGTCGCACGGTCTGGCCCCGGTAGGTCCGCTCCAGGTAGTCCTCGTCCGCGCTCATGACGCTGGTGTGGACGGTGATGTTGCCCGTGCGGTCCCCGATGGCGTCCGAGGCGTTGATCACCAGGTTCATGACCACCTGCTGCAGCTGGGAGGCGTCGGCCTCGATGGGGGGCAGGTTGGGGTCCAGGCGGTAGTGCACGGCGACCTTCTTGGAGATGCTGATGGTGAGCAGGTGGGTCATCTCCTCCACCATGCGGTTGAGGTCCAGCGGCTTGATCTCGAAGGTGCCGCGTCCGGAGTAGGCCAGCATCTGGCGCGTGAGGCTGGTGGCCTTGGCCACGAGGGTCTCGATGGTCTCGAGCCGGGCCCGGGCCGGGGACGTGGGGCCGGTCTCCATCTGGGCGAGGCCCAGGTTGCCGAGGATCGCCCCCAGGAGGTTGTTGAAGTCGTGGGCGATCCCCCCGGCCAGGATGCCCAGGGACTCCAGCTTCTGGCTCTGGAGGCGGGCCTGTTCGACCACCTTGCGCTCGGTGATGTCGGTGCTGATGAGGCCGATGCCCCAGCTCCGGCCTTCGTCGTCCACCAGGGGGAACTTCTGGGAGAGGTAGTCATGGCCGGTGCCGTCGGCGTGGACCCAGTGCTCCTCCACTTCCAGGGCCTGTCCGGAGGCGAGCACCTTCTGGTCGGCCAGGACCACCTCGCCCGTGCGGGGGCCGGGCAGGAGGTCCTGGTCGGTGCGTCCCAGCAGCTCGGCCCGGGGCCGGCCCAGGAGGGCCTCCATGCGGGGGTTGAGGAGGAGGTAGCGGCCGTCGAGACCCTTGAAGGCGATGGCCGAGGTGGCGTGGTGGATGAAGCCCTGCAGGCGGGCCTCGCTCTCCTGGAGTTCCTGGGTCTTGGCGGCCACGGTGGCCTCGAGCTCCTGGGCGAAGGAAAGCATCCGGGCCTCGGCGTCCTTCTGCATGGTGATGTCCCGGGTCACCTTGACGTAGCCCGAGAGGGCGCCCCGGGCATCGCGCAGGGCCGTGATCACCACATGCGCCAGGAACCTGCTGCTGTCCTTGCGGAGCCTCCAGCCCTCCTCCTGGTAGGTGCCGTAGGTGTCCGCGAGGGTCAGTTCCATGGCCGGCTTGCCCATGGCCACATCCTCCTCCGGGTAGAAGATGGAGAAGTGCCGTCCCAGGATCTCCCCGGCCTCGTAGCCCTTGAGGCGCTGGGCGCCCAGGTTCCAGGTGGCCACCCTGCCGTCGGTGTCCAGCATGAAGATGGCGTAGTCCTTGACCTGCTCGATGAGGATCTGGAGGCGCTGCTGGGCCTGCTGCGCCTTGCGCAGCTCGGCCCCCAGCGCCGCGTGCAGGGCCAGGGTCCGCTTGCCCCGGATGGTCAGCTTGCTGTTGGTCTTGAACATGGCGCGCACCCGGTAGCCCTTTCCTGGTGGATTATGCTCCGGGGTGGCTGCGCGACAAGGGGATAAAATCGACTAAATATTGAATTATATTCGTTTAATTACGGCAGTTCGACCTTCCGGGGGACCTCCACCCGGCGGAAGAGGGCCAAGAGGCAGGCGCTCGTCCAGAGGTTCTGGAGGATGCTTATGAAATTGAGGACCCAGAAACGGGGCCGGGTCAGGTCCGCCAGGGGCAGGGCATGCGGGTCCTCGGCCCCGGAGAGGAAGGAGAGCAGGATCAGGATGGCCAGGTTGATGCCCACGAGGAGCAGGACGATCTGCACCACACGGCGCCACTCCCGGGTCATGAGCTGGTAGCTGCCCCGGGCGGCTTCGACCAGGGACTCGCCCCGGAGCAGGACGCGCAGGGGCACCCAGCCGAAGGCGAAGAAGAGTACGATGCCCGGGATGACCAGGCACAGGAGGCCCAGCCCGACGGCCACGGACAGGAGGAACTTGCCGGCCATGGAGCGCAGCCACCGCTCGTCGAACAGGCGCTCCCAATCCTCGAGGGGATTGCCCCGGGGGTCCTGGGTCAGCTCCCCGGCATGGGCGTCGGCCTCGGCGAGGAATTTCGGGATGAAGTACATCTCGAGCGGAAAGAGGGCCGCGAAGAGCAGGGCGCTGGCGGTGACCTCGTCGCTGGGAAGGTTGAACCTGGCCTGGAGCACCGGCGCCAGGGCGGCCAGCACCATGCCCAGGGCCGCCAGGCCCAGGGTGACGAAGGGGCGGCGGGCCAGGGTTGCCGTCCCTTCTGAAAAGCTGTGGAGGTCGGATTTGGCGGAGATGGTCATATCTAGACTGTAGCGCGCTATGATCATCTGCATGAGTCCTCTGGCACCATGTCTGCTCGTGGCGAGTCCGCTCCTGCTGGACCCCAACTTCCTCCATGCCGTGATCCTCCTGGTGGAGCACGATGACGCCGGCGGCATGGGCGTGATCCTCAACCGGCCCCTGCCTGTGACCCTGCAGCAGATCTGCCAGGAGTCCCGCCTGGCCTTCGCCGGGGACGAGGACGCAACCGCCTGGCGCGGCGGCCCCGTGGATCCCCAGCGGGGCATCATCCTGGTGAGGGGCGGCCTGCCCGAGGCCGAGGACACGGTCCTGGATTTCACGGACTTCATCAGCTACCGCAAGGACCTCCTGGAGTCCCTCCTGGTGGAGCCCCAGGCCAACTTCCGGCTCTACCTGGGCTACGCGGGGTGGAGCGCGGGCCAGCTGGACCAGGAGATGCAGGAGGGGGCCTGGGTGCGCCTGCCCCTGAAGCCCGAGTGGCTCATGTCGGACGACCCTCAGGGACTCTGGCCAAGGGCGATCCAGGCCATCTCCTGAGGCTTGTTCAGGCGACGCTCTTCGCGGCCTGGGAGGCGAGCTGGTCCACGCGCTCGTTCTCGGTGTGCCCCGCGTGGCCCTTGACCCAGTGGGCCTCGATGCGGTGGCGCAGGCACTGGGCGTCCAGGGCCTGCCAGAGTTCCACGTTGAGCACGGGCTTGCCGTCGGCCTTCTTCCAGCCCTTGCGCTTCCAGCCTGCGATCCAGCCCTGGATGCCCTTGACCACGTACTGGCTGTCGGAATAGAGGTCCACGGTGCAGGGGCGGGTCAGGAGCTCCAGGCCCCGGATGGCCGCCAGGAGCTCCATCTTGTTGTTGGTGGTGTCCTTTTCGGCGCCGCTGCCCTCCTTCTCCTGGACCCCTGCGGGCGTGGTCACCCGCAGGAGGAAGCCCCAGCCTCCGGGGCCGGGGTTCCCCAGGCAGGCGCCATCGCAGTAGAGCTCGACCTTCATCAGACCTTCGCCATGTGGGGGCGGGCCGCTTCAATGGCCAGCTGGATGCTCTTGTGGAGCAGCTCCACGCCCAGGTCCAGGTCCTCGGTGGCCAGGTTGAGGGCGGGACGGAAACGCAGGCCCTGGTGGCCGGTGGAGAGGATGATCATGCCCAGGTCCTGGGCCTTGGCCACCGTGGCGGTCCTCAGGGCAGGGCTGGCCATGTCCAGGGCGCAGAACAGGCCGCGGCCGCGGGGATTGCTGGTGAGCTCGGGGAAGTCCCGGTGGATCTCCTGGAGGCCCTTGAGGAGCCGTTCGCCCTGGGTGGCGCAGTGGCCGACCAGGTCCTCGGTGACCATGATGTCGATGATGCGCCGGCCCCGGACCATGTCCACCAGGTTGCCGCCCCAGGTGCTGTTGATGCGGCTGGGCACCTTGAACACGCTCTCCACCTCGTCCAGGCGGGTGCTGGCGGCGATGCCGCAGCACTGGGTCTTCTTGCCGAACACCAGGATGTCGGGGCGGACGTTGAAGTGCTCGAAGGCCCACCATTTGCCCGTGGCCCCGAAGCCGGTCTGGACCTCGTCGAAGATGAGCAGGAACTCGTTCGCGTCGGCCAGCCTGCGCAGCTCACGGAAGAACTCGGGGCGGAAGTGGTTGTCGCCGCCCTCGCCCTGGATGGGCTCGACGATGAGGCAGGCGATGTCGTCGGGATCCTCGGCGATGGCCGCCTCGATCTGGGCGAGGGCGACCTTCTCCAGGTGCTCGACCTTGGCCAGGTTCTCGGCGTCCAGGGGGAAGGTGATCTTGGGGTTGGTGACGCGGGGCCAGGGGAACTTGGGGTAGTACTGGTGCTTCCTGGGGTCCGCGGTGTTGGTCAGGCTCAGGGTGTAGCCGCTGCGGCCGTGGAAGGCCTCCTTGAAGTGTATGACCTTGGAGCCCTTCTCGGCTCCGCCGCGCTCGAGGTTCTTGCGCACCTTCCAGTCGAAGGCGGCCTTGAGGGCGTTCTCGACGGCGAGTGCCCCCCCGTCGATCCAGAAGAGGTGGGGCAGGAAGCTGGGCGCCGCCCGAAGGGCGAAGGCCTCCACCCACTCGGCGTAGGCGGTGGTGTAGATGTCGGAGTTGGCGGGCTTGTTCACCGCGATGGAGCCCAGTTCGGCCTGGAAGGCGGCTTCGCGAAGGCGGGGATGGTTGTGGCCCAGGGGGGCCGTGGCGAAGAAGGTGTAGAAGTCGAGGTAGCGCTTGCCGTCCCTGGCGTCCACCAGCCAGGAGCCCTGGGACTTCTCCAGGTCCATGACCATGTGGAAGCCGTCCACGAGCAGGTGGCGCCCGAGGACGTCGAAGACTTCGGCGGGTCGAACCTGGGTTTCCTGCGATTTTTTCATGATCAGCCTCTTCTGATGAGCCAGACTACCATGGGCCCCAGGGGGGTCCGGGGGTGGTTTCGATGATTGATGTCACAGAAGAAAAGCTTGACTCTGCTGGGGTTCGGGATGGTTTGCTGGACCCGGGCGCGGGGGCCGTGGTGGTGTTCGAAGGGTGCGCCCGGGACAGCCACCAGGGCCGAGCCGTGGACCTCCTGGCCTACGAGGCCTATGCCCCGATGGCCAGGGCCGAGCTGGGCCGCATCCGGGAGGCGGCCATGGCCCGCTTCGGACTCATCCGCTGCGCCATCCTCCACCGGACCGGGGAGGTGCCCCTCCTGGAAGCGGCCGTGGTGGTCGGCTGCTCTTCCGCCCACAGGAGGGAGGCCTTCGAGGCGGCCGCATGGATCATGGACCGGATCAAGGAATCGGTACCTATCTGGAAACGGGAGAAGTATCTCGATGGCGGGGACGCCTGGGTCGAGGGCGACGCCCGCAAGGCCTGAGCCTCCATTTTGGCACGGCCTTGGCAATAGCTGAGCCAGAGGTGCCCAGGATGGATCCCGCATACTACGTCGCAGCCGGCAGCATGAAGGCCCGTTCCTTCCAGCTGGACGTCGTCTCGAACAATCTGGCCAATGCCAATACGACGGCCTACAAGCCGGAGAAGAGCTTCTTCTCCGTGTTCAACAAGGCCGTGGACCAGGGGCGGGGCCTGCCCCTTTCGGGCTTCCTGAACGACGGGGCCGTGCTGGCTTCCAAGGGGACCGACTTTTCCCAGGGCGCCCTGAAGATGACGGGCCGGAGCATGGATCTCGCCTTGCAGGGCAACGGTTTCTTCATGGTCCGCACCGCCGCGGGGGACCAGGCCACCCGGGACGGCCGGATGGTCATGGCCAACAACGGCCAGCTCACGACGATGAACGGGGCCCAGGTGCTGGGCAAGAATGGCCTGCCCATCACCCTGGATCCCACGGACCCCTCCTTCACGGTCAGTGCCGATGGCACGGTCTCCCAGGGGCCCACCATCGTCGGGCAGATCAGCATCCAGGACTACACGCGCCCCGAGGCCCTCCTGCGCCAGGGCGGCAACCTCTTCGACCCCAACGGCACCCCCACCAAGCCCGCGACGGCCTCGGTGGTCCAGGGCTCCCTGGAGCAGAGCGGCGTGGATACCGCCACCTGCATGATCGACATGATCCGCCTTCAGCGCTTGTTCGAAATGAGCCAGAAAGTGGCTTCGACCATCACCAACGATATGGACGCGCGGAGCATCAGCGACGTGTCCACCGGTCGGTAATCCCCTCAGATCCAGGAGTTCCCCATGATGAGAGCAATGTGGTCCGCCGCCGCCGGCATGAACGTGCAGACGACGAACATGGATACCATTTCCAACAACCTGGCCAACATCAATACCAACGGCTACAAGCGGGCCTCGGCCCAGTTCCAGGATCTGCTCTATCAGACCATCACCACGGCCGGCACCAACACGTCCACGACCACCACCGCCCCGGGCAACATCCAGCTGGGCCACGGCGCGCGCCTGTCGGCCATCATCAAGGACTTCTCCACGGGCAGCCTGAACAGCACCAGCGGGCAGTTCGACATGGCCATCCAGGGCGCAGGGTTCTTCCAGGTCACGATGCCTGACGGCTCGTTCGGCTACACCCGGGACGGAACCTTCTCCCTGGATCAGAACGGCAACATGGTGAACGCCAACGGCAATCCCCTGAGCCCCCAGATCACGATCCCCCAGGACGCGCTGAGCGTCACCATCGCCACCGACGGCACGGTCAGCGTCACCGAGGCCGGCCAGACCCAGCCCCAGCAGGTGGGCCAGATCACCATTGCCAACTTCATCAACCCAAACGGTCTCAATCAGATCGGTGGGAACCTGTATCAGCCGACCCTGGCCTCGGGCGACGCCATCCAGGGCACGGCCGGCACCACGGGCCTGGGCACCATCCAGCAGTACTACCTGGAAGTCTCCAACGTGGACATGGCCTCCGAGATGGTGAACATGATCATCGGCCAGCGGGCCTATGAAGCCAACTCCAAGACCATCCAGACCGTGGACGCGATGCTGCAGCTCGTGACATCCCTCAAGAGGTAGCCATGCGCCTCCTCCTCGCAACCCTCCTCTGCGCGGTCCTCCTGGGCGGCGACGAGCTCGTCCTGCCGGCCTCGGACCGCCTCCAGGCCCAGGCCCTCGCCTATGCCCAGTCCGCGGTGGCGGGGCTGGACGGAACCTATACCTTCAAATATATAAGTAATTCAATCCTGCCCCGGGTCACGAAGGGGGACCTGACCTTCGAACCCACCCACCTGAGCCGGACGGATCCCACGGGACGGTTCTATGCCTCCTTCAATGTCCAGAACCAGGGCCGGACCATCGGGATGGTGCGGGTGGACCTGGAAGGCCAATGGACGGGCAAGCTTCTGCGCTGCCATGCCGCCCTCCCCCGCAAGGCCGTGCCCGCGGAAGGGCAGCTGGAGGCCTTCGAGTTCGAGGGCACGCCTCCCGCCGGAGCCCTGCGGTCCCTGCCCGAGGGCATGAGGCTGAGGGGACCCGTCGCCCAGGGGCACATCCTGGTGCGGGCCGACCTGGAGCCCATCCCCCTGGTCCTCATGGGGGACACGGTGAGGGTGGAGCTGGTCCAGGGGGACCTGAGCATCACCGCCGAGGCTGTGGCCCGCTCCAGCGGGGCCCTGGGGGAGAAGGTGCGGCTGGAAATGCCCGTTGCCCACAAGATGCTCCAGGCCGTGGTCACAGGGCCCGATGAGGCGCGCGTCCAGTGGGGTGGCTCGAAATAGCGCTGGCCCTGGGGTGCCAAAGACAATAGTCTGGAGCCCTGACAGGAGCCCGTCATGGCCCATGAGCATGATCACAAAGACCCCAATCACGTGTGCGGCTGCGGCCCCGACGAGCAGTGCGAGGACCATGTCGACGAGATCGAAGTGGTCGAACTCGAGGACGAGAACGGGGAAAAGGAGGAATTCGCCATCCTCGAGGAGGTGGATTTCGAGGACCGCCACTTCGCCATCATGGCGCCCCTCGCCGAAGTCCAGGCCTACTCGGACGCCGGGGAGGACCCCGAGGGCGAAGGCAACCTGACCATCGAGATCTTCGAGGTCAAGGGCGACGATTTCACGATCCTGGAGGATGAAGTCTTCGCCCAGCGGCTCCTGGCCCACCTGGACGAACTCTCCGCGAAGCTTGAGGAAGACGAAGGTAAATAGACGTTACAACCCCGGAATCTGTGGCAAACTTGTGACATGATGACGGATTCCGGCAAGGCCCTTGGTCGGGTGCTTCTGCTCTGCGAAGACCCTACCGGCCTCTATGACCAGTTCCAGGGGGAGGACCTCCCCCTGGAAGCTGTGTCGCTGCGGGATTACGTGTCCGTGGACGAGATCGCCCCAGGCTGGGTGTGCTACTACTTCGGCCAGCGGCTTGAGGATTTCCCCTACCTCGGCTTTCTGTGCGGCGGGGGGTTCCCCATCCATGAAGGCTTCGTGCGCCGCGGCGGCTTCGGCGTGGTGGTCTCGGGCAAGCGCCACGGCATCGGGGGCCCCCGGGAGGCCGCGGTCTACGCCGAGCGGGCCTCGGGCATCCGCCTCGTCATCGCCGAGAGCTTCGATCCCGCCTACCGCCAGTTCTGCCATGCCCTGGGCCTCCTGACCTCCACGGACCTGGGCCTCGTGGAGCGCATCCGCCAGGGCGAGGTCCTCCCGATGGCCTGCTTCACCGAGGGCATGGACGACCTGACCGCGGAGATCGTGCGCTGTGGCGGGCTGTTCGCCTACACCCGGGCGAGGCTGGAGGGGAAGGCCGTGCTGCCCCTGCCGGCTCGGAGCGAGCGCCCCATGACCTACGGCGAGAAGATCCTGGCCCGGGCGGCCCGCACGGATCTGGCCGAGGAAGGCCGGGACGGGGTGACGGGCGTGGCCCCCGGGGACGGCCTGCTCGTCAAGGCCCACTGGCGCTTCTCCCACGAGACGGTCACCCCGCTGGCGGTGGCCATGCTCAGGAAGGGCCTCGGGGAGGGGATCCCCTTCCGGGAGCCCGCGACGATCCTGGCCTTCCGGGACCACCTCACCTTCCTGGGGCGCTTCTACACCCAGGACCAGGGCCAGCCCGCCGTGCTGGAGGCGGCCCGGCGCATCAAGAAGCTCCAGGAGGACTTCTGCGCGGCCAACGGGATCCGGCTCCACGGCGAGATCTCGGACGGGGGCTGCGAAGGCATCTGCCATGTGCTCATGGCCGAGCGCTACGCCCTGCCGGGCCAGATCATCGTGGGCACGGACTCCCACACGTCCCACAGCGGGGCCCTGGGCGCCCTGGCCTTCGGCGGAGGGGCGGCGGACATCGCCAACGCCTGGATCACGGGGGACGTGCGGGTGACGGTGCCGCCCACGGTCCAGGTGCGGCTCCACGGGCTGCTGCCGCCGGCCGTCCACGCCAAGGACCTGGTGCTCCACCTGCTCGCGCTGCCCTTCTTCCGGGACGGGCATGTGCGGGGACACCTCATCGAGTATGCCGGCGAGGCCCTGGCCGCCATCCCCACCGACGAGCGCGCGACCCTCACCAACATGGCCGCGGATTTCGGGGCCTTCGCGGGCATCGTGCCCCCGGACGCCGAGACCGTGCGGTTCGTGGCCGAGCGCAGGGGCGTGGCCCTCGTCCTGGAACCCTGGATGGCCAGCGACCCCGGGGCGGACTACGCCGGCGTCCTGGACGTGGACTGCTCCGCGGTGGTTCCGATGCTGGCCTCCCCGGGCTTCGCCAGCAACGGCCTGCCCCTGGCTTCCCTGGACCGGGAGGTGAAGGTGGACATCGCCTACGTGGGCAGCTGCACCGGCGCCAAGCGCACCGACCTCGAGAAGGTCTACGAGGTGGTGCGCTGGGCCCTGGACCGGGGGCTCAGTGTGCCCCTGTCCGTGCAGTTCTTCATCCAGCTGGGCAGCGAGGATGTGCGGGAACACGCCCGGCGCCTGGGCTGGCTCGACGCCTTCGAACAGGCCGGCGCCCGGATCCTGGATCCCGGCTGTGGAGCCTGCATCAATGCCGGCCCTGGCGTCTCCACCCGCCGGGACCAGGTGACCATCAGCGCCATCAACCGCAACAACCCCGGCCGGAGCGGGCCCGGGCAGGTCTGGCTGGCCAGCCCGGCCACCGTGGCGGCCAGCGCCCTGAAGGGTTCCATCTGCGGTTTCGTGCAACTGGCGGACGAACACCGCTAGATTTGGTATCCTCAAGCGGGAGAATTGTTGATGTTGGACAGAGGCAGGATTCTGCGGGTCGTCGGAGTCCTCTTCGGCTGCCTCGTCCTGTCCGCCGCAGGCCCGTCGGTGGAGGCCATGAAGGCGGGCCTCGCCGGTCTTTCCGGCCAGGCCCGGCTGGGGGCCCTTCTCGACTTGACCAACCGGATCGAGGCCGGCTACCCCCAGGACGGTCTCCGCTACGCGGCGGAGGGTCTGGCCCTGGCCATCCGGGAAGGGGACAAGGAGAAGGAGGCCGCGTTCCTGTCCTCCACCGCCTATTGCTACAGCCAGACCGGGCATTTCTCGGAGGCGATCGACTACGGGAAGCGGGCCCTGGACCTGGGCACCCAGATCGGCAACCGGGAGCGGGTGGCCAAGGCCCACAATACCCTGGGCATCACCTACACCTTCATCGGGGCCTACAGCCAGGCCCTCGAGGAGTGCTTCGAGGCGCTGCGCATCCGGGAGGCCCTGGGCCTGCAGGTGCCCATCAACCAGTCCCTGAACAACATCGGGGTCGTATACCACCACAGCGGCCAGTACGAGAAGGCCATCGGCTACTTCGAGCAGATCCTGCAGCGCATCGACCCCGCCAAGGACACCACCCGGCTCATCCTCACCAAGCTCAACATGGGCTTCGCCCAGGACAAGCTCGGCAGGCTCCAGGAAGCCCTGCGCAACCATCACGAGGCCCTCGCTCTCATTCTGAAGGCCGAGGACCGGCCCTACCTCGCCTATGCCTACCTCAATCTGGGGATGACCTACACCGACCTGCGCGTCTTCCCCCAGGCCGTGCGTTACCTGAGGCTGGCCCGGGCTGAGTACCAGAAGGAGGAGCAGCACCACGGCCTGCTCCAGGTGTCCAATTCCCTGGCGCGCATGTACCTGTTGAACAATGACTGGGCCCGCGGCATTGCCGAGGCCAAGGCCGCCGTGGCCCTGGCCACCCGGATCAACGCCCGGGACGAAGTGAAGACGAGCTATGAGCTGCTGAGCGATCTCAACCTCAAGCTGGGCCGGGTGGACGAGGCCCTGCGCTGCTACAAGCTGGCCGTGGAGGCGAAGGAATCCCTGTTCTCCGTGCAGGAGAGCAACAAGCTCGCCGAGGCCGCCATGAAGATCGTGACCCTGAAGCGGGACATGGAGATCCAGGCCCTGCGCAAGGACCAGCTGGCCTCCGCGCTCAAGCTGGCCAAGGAGCGCTACCTGTCGGCGGTCCTCATCCCCAGCCTGCTCTTCGTGCTCGCGCTGGCGGTCCTGCTCGCCATCATCAACCGGAAGATGCGGGAGAACCGCAAGCTGGTGGAACGTTCCAACCTGGACCTGGCAACGAGCAATGCCGAGCTCCAGGAGAAGATCAACGAGATCAAGACCCTGAGCGGCCTGCTCCCCATCTGCGCCCGCTGCAAGCAGATCCGGGACGACCAGGGCTACTGGAACCAGCTGGAGGGCTACATCTCCAAGCACACCTCGGCCACCTTCTCCCACGGCATCTGCCCGAACTGCGCGGACGACCTCTACCCGGAGGCCATGGACCGGTTGAGGCGCAAGCAGACCCCGTGGGCCGGGCCGGAGCCGGGCGCGGATCCGGTTTGAGGGGAAGGGTGGCCTGAGCCTTACGTCCCCTACCGGCTGCCCTGCCGGTGGCTGAAGGGTTGATCGGCCGGGCCACCGGCTGGGTCCGACCCATCGCGGTTCCGGTTGGCGGCGCCGACCCACCATGCCGCTCGCAGCAGGGGTGCTGCTCGCGGTGGCGTGTCCCTTCTCCTCGGGGGGGGCCGATCGTCGTGGG
>Ga0316217_10000801_pt1 | contig 43372 bp, 27 predicted proteins | sample 1anoAmetaG_FD_203633 | JGI IMG/M metagenome (GOLD analysis project Ga0316217, IMG submission 203633) | Freshwater microbial communities from Trout Bog Lake, Wisconsin, USA - 1anoA | ecosystem: Environmental > Aquatic > Freshwater > Lake > Hypolimnion/Profundal zone | place: USA: Wisconsin...
ATTGGTTAAATAACCATAACCGGCGTAAAGCTTTCCGAACACACCGTTGCGCCGGTTCTTCTTGGTAACAATGTTGATTGCCTTTTGAGAGTTGCCATCATCAAAACCGGTAAACTGGGCCTGGTCCGACCATTTATCAAAAACCTGAACCTTATCGATTACCTCAGCCGGTAAGTTTTTAATGGCCAGGGTGGCATCCTGTCCAAAAAATTCTTTGCCATCTACATATACCTGTTGCACGGTTTCGCCATGTGCTGTTACGGTACCGTTGTTTGATGTAATGCCCGGCATTTTGGTAATCAGGTCTTCAGCGCTGGCATCGGGGTTTACTTTAAAGGCGGCGGCGTTATACTCACTGGTATCGTCTTTCTGTTTTACTCTGTCTTCTTTGGCAACAATCTGTACATCTTTAAACGTGGTTGGATTTTTGACCAATAGAATGTTCCCCATGTGTTTGTCTGCTGCGTTTATCCTGGCTCTTAGTTTAGTGGTTTTATATCCCAGGTATTTTATTTCAAGCACATACGCGTCAGCAGCAAGACTGGTAAAAGAAAACCTCCCGGCTGTGTCCGTAAGCACCTCTGTACCTCTGGTGCTGTCCATCTGGTATGAAAGTTTTACATATGCGCCGGGCATGCTGGTGTGGTCTTCGGCATCGATTACAACCCCGTCAAGCTTAAAACCCTGAGCCGAAGAGCTTAACGTAACTATCAAAAAGAATAATATGGCTGCAACCTGTTTCATTATGCTGTTAAGGCCCAATTTAAGCATGAACTGCAAATCTGCATGATGTCATTCAATTAAACAGGATTAAATCGGTGTAAGGGATATTTACGTCGGCTAATTTTTCAGACCAATTAAGTTAATATTGCCTCAACAATTTACTCAAAGCCGGTCACCTTCAAAAAGATGTTTATTTCAGCCTTTACTTTTGCGCGCAATACCGATAAGCTTTACTACCCGGTGAAGGAATCTATCAGTTCGGTATTGTCCATTGCCGATGAAGTAGTTGTCGCCCTTGGCGAAGGTGATCCTGACGATCGTACTGAAGAAATAATCAACGGCATTGGAGATAAGAAAATTAAAATATTTAAGCGCCAATGGGACCCTGCGCTTTTTGCCAGCAGCCGGATATTCGCCCACGAAACCTCATTTGCTTTAAACCAGTGCAAAGGCACCTGGTGCTTGTATTTGCAGGCCGATGAAGTACTGCACGAAGATGATATGGATGCTATAGTAGCTGCCTGCAAAAAATACGAACACGATTTAGCGGTAGACGGTATGTTATTTACCTACGAACATTTTTGGGGAGATTACGAGCATTTGGTTGAAACCCACGGATTGATAAGAAGTGAGATTCGTATTTTACGCAATGGCATTGGCGCTTATTCTTACCAGGATGCGCTTTCTTTCCGAAAGGGGAATGATGAAAAGCTTAACGTAGTGAAAATACCGGCGCGTATATTTCATTACGGCTACATGCGTCCCCCGCATTTAATGGGCGCAAAGCGCAAAATTCATAACGACATGCACCACCAGGGTGAAGGCCCCGTTAAGGAAGAAATACCGCTCTATGACTGGGGCCCCCTGGGCGGTCTTGAAATATTTAAAGGCACCCATCCTAAAATAATGACCGACTGGATTAAGAAGTTCAACTGGTCTGCCAGCCTTAATTTCCGCAAGCCGAAATTATATGAGCGCAGCACCCACAAACACCTGCGCCCCAAATACCGGTTCATGACCTGGCTCGAACGCAACTTTAACAACAACCAGGAAATTTTCGGGTTTAAAAATTATAAGCTTATTAAGCGGTAACGGTTGACGGGTTTTCAGTTTAAGCAGCAGTATAGTAAGCCTCTGCCACTAACCCATAAGTAAACCACCAAACCTGTATTCAACTGTAAACCGTAAACTGCAACTATTTCCTCGAATAGTTTGGCGACTCTTTCGTAATCATCACATCATGCGGATGGCTTTCCTGCATACCCGCATTGGTGATGCGCACAAATTTTGCCTGCTGTAAACCCTTGATGTTTTTGGCACCACAATAACCCATACCTGCGCGTAGGCCACCGGTGTACTGATACATCACTTCGCTAACGGTACCTTTAAACGGCACACGCCCAACAATACCTTCGGGTACCAGCTTTTTAATATCATCTTCCACATCCTGAAAATAACGGTCTTTGCTTCCTTCCTGCATCGCTTCAACACTGCCCATGCCGCGGTACGATTTAAACTTACGGCCCTCATAAATAATCGTCTCACCCGGGCTTTCGTCCGTACCGGCAAAAATACCGCCCGCCATTACAGTGTCAGCGCCGGCGGCAAGGGCTTTAACGATATCACCGGTGTAACGTATGCCTCCGTCAGCAATAATGGGCACACCCGCTTTTTTGGCTGCTACTGAAGCATCGTAAATGGCAGATAGTTGCGGAACGCCTACACCGGCCACAATACGCGTAGTGCAAATAGAACCCGGACCAACACCAACCTTTACGGCATCCACACCGGCATCTATAAGCGCTTTAGCGCCCTCTGCAGTGGCAACGTTGCCTCCTACTATATCTAAGTGCTTAAACGCCTGTTTAGCCTTTTTAACGGCCAGCAAAACACCTCTTGAATGTCCATGCGCAGTATCAATGCAAACCACATCAACGCCCACAGCCACCAGGGCTTCAATCCTGGCATGCATGTCATCAGTAACTCCAACGGCAGCGCCACAAAGCAAACGGCCGAATTTATCTTTGGTAGAATTAGGATGGCTCTTTACCTTCTGGATATCTTTGAAGGTGATAAGCCCAACCAGTTTACCGTTGTTATCGGTTACAGGCAGTTTTTCAATTTTAAACTTCTCCAGTATTTTTTCAGCTTGTTTCAGGTCCGTTCCTTTAGGCGCGGTGCGCAGATTTTCGCGGGTCATTATTTCGCTCACTTTGCGTTTTGCGTTGCGCTCAAAACGCAAGTCGCGGTTGGTAAGTATACCCACCAGTTTGCCGGCATTATCCACTATAGGGATACCGCCAATGCGGTTCTCATTCATTATTTTAAATGCCTGGGCCACGGTGGCATCAACAGGCAAAGTAATGGGGTCAATGATAAGGCCGGAGTCTGACCGCTTTACTTTGCGCACCATTTCGGCCTGGCGCTCAATACTCATGTTTTTATGCAGTATGCCAATGCCGCCTTCACGGGCAATGGCAATAGCCAAAGCTGTTTCGGTAACGGTGTCCATAGCGGCCGAAACCAAAGGCACGTTTACCTTAATGTTGCGCGAAAAATGGGAACTGATATCTACCTCTCTGGGAAGCACCTCGCTGTAAGCGGGCACTAATAACACATCATCAAATGTGATTCCTTCGGTAGCAAATTTGCCTGGAGAATTTTTGATTGCCATGTGCAAACCTAAGGCATTTTTACCGAAAATTAAAAAACTGCCCTTTTTTACTTTGTGTTTATTTGTAATAATTGCTACTTCTCCTTTGGAATACCTCTTGTATTAATACTTGTCGTAATTCCTTTTTGGCAGCGCCGAAACATCAATTTTTACAAATGGCTTGAGCTTGTAGTAATGCTCTTCGTCCATTACATACAGCCGCATCAAATCCTGCGGACGGTAAAATTTGCCACCCTTTACTTTATACTTTTCAATGCTCTCAGCCTGTTTTTCGGTAAAGCCCAGCAGCACCCATTCCTTAACTCCTATTTTGTTGGGGTCGAATTCAAAGTAGCTTAACTGGCGTTTTATCTTTTTAACCTGGCTGCTATCAGTTGATAGGCTATCTCTTTTTACAGAGGCAGTATCGGCTATTTCTTCCTCCGGCGTAAGCACGTGGTTGTTATGCGCAAAGGCCTCTATCTCCTTTTCGTATTTCGAATTATCGGCATGCTGCACCGGCTTTAGGTAGCGGTAAACTCCCGGGGCAATAAACACAACCAGCGATAGCAAGAGCAACACCACAATAGCATTGCGTTCAGTACGGCTAAAGGTGAAATATTGTTCAAGCCATTTAAACATGAACTAAAAATATCATTGTTTTTATGAACAACAACAACAAAGGCAGTTAACCACAAAGTTCACAAAGCTTAAAACAAAGGCACTATCAATACAAATTTCTTTGTGGCCTTTGTGCTGCGTTATCTTTGTGGTGTTAGTGGTTAACTGCCTTTCTAAAACGCAAAAAAGCCCAGTCTTTCGATAGGGCTTTTTTAATATTAAAATTAAAAATTATGCTTAGTTTGCTCTTTCTTCTAAAGTCTTTAACAAACCTGCAATTTTTTGTCCTGATGAACCTTGCAGAGCGCTGATAACATTCTTTGCAGGCGACTGCAACAGACCGATAATTTCGCCAAGCAATTCTTTCTTGCTCTTTAAAGCTGCTAATACCGATAACTGGTTGTCGCCAACAAAAATGCTGCTATCAATATAAGCGCCTTTCAGTACCGGCTTTTCGCCGTCTTTTCTGAACTCTTTAATAACCTTGGCAGGTGTTGCTCCATCGGTAGCAAACATTACACCTGTAGGGCCGTTCAATAAAGGATATAAAGCTTCGTAGCCACCACCCACTTGCTCAAGCGCTTTGCGGATAAGCGTATTTTTTGATACGCGGTATTCGATACCCGAGTTAAAGCACAGGCGGCGGAATTTGTTGATTTTCTCAACTGTTAAGGTTGATGAATCGGTAATATAAAAATATGTTGAGTTGCTGAATTTTTCTTTCAGTTCAGCTATTTCCTGGTTTTTTTTACTTTTTTCCATGTTTTCCGTTTTTTGAAGATTAAGAATTTTTATCAGGCATTACGGCCCGACTTTCTTACCTGCTGCTTAAGACAGGCCTGCTACAGATTTAGAATCAACGTTAATACCAGGACTCATGGTTGAAGCCATGCTGATACCTTTAAAATAAATTCCTTTTGCCGTAGCTGGTTTCATTTTGGCAAGTACCTGCAACAGTGTTTCAGCATTATCATTGATTTGCTGAGCCGTAAACGATACGCGGCCTACTGAGGTATGAACTATACCAAACTTATCTACCTTAAACGCAATCTTACCTTTCTTTACTTCTTCAACAGCTTTACCTACTTCAGGTGTAACCGTGCCCGACTTAGGGTTTGGCATTAAGTTACGGGGTCCTAAAATCTTACCTATTTTGGCAATCTTGGCCATTACGTTTGGCGAAGCAATTACCACGTCGAATTCAGTCCAGCCTTGTTCAATTTTCTGAACAAATTCTTCCAAACCTACAAAGTCAGCGCCGGCTTTCTTGGCGTCTTCTTCTTTGTCGGGCGAGGTTAGAACTAATACGCGCTTGGTTTTACCGGTTCCGTGCGGAAGCGCAGCTGTGCCTCTTACGGCCTGGTCAGCTTTCTTGGGGTCGATACCCAACTGGATGTGTAAATCCACCGATGCATCAAATTTGCAGGTGGTTGTTTCCTTTACAAGCTTTGCGGCTTCCGGAAGGCTGTAAAATTTAGCAGCGTCTACCTTGCCAACAAGGGCTTTTCTTTTCTTAGTTAACTTCATTGATTCTGGTTTTTGAGGTTAATCGGGTCAATGAAACCCTCCCTCGGTTATAAAAAAAGTTTCAGGTTTCAAGTCTCAAATTTCAAGTTGGGTTTTCCCTTAACTTGAAATTTGAAACCTGAAACTTGCAATTATCTAGTATCCTTCTACGTTAAAGCCTGCGCTTTTTGCTGAACCTGCAACCATGCTCATAGCCGACTCAACGGTAAAGCAGTTCAAATCCGGCATTTTTTCTTCGGCAATACGCTTAATAATGTCTTTGCTTACTGAACCTACTTTCTTTCTGTTTGGTTCGGCTGAGCCTGCTGTCTTTTTGGTGTATTCCATCAACAAGGCGTGTACCGGTGGAGTTTTGATAATAAAATCAAAGCTCTTATCGGTATAAACCGTGATAACCACAGGAAGAACCTTTCCCACTCTGTCTTGCGACAAAGCGTTAAATCTTTTGCAGAACTCCATAATGTTCACACCCTTTGAACCCAGTGCAGGACCAATTGGTGGAGCAGGGTTCGCTTGACCGCCTTTTACCTGCAATTTGATGAAGGTTTGAATTTCTTTTGCCATTTTATTCTTGAATTACGATTAACTAATTAAAAAATTTAGCCCCTTCCGTTCCCTAAAGGGGAAACCGGGGTAGTATATTTATGATATCTTTTCTACCTGTACAAAACCAACTTCAACCGGTGTTCTTCTGCCAAATATTTTTACAATTACTTTCAGCTTCTTCTTGTCGTTGTTTATTTCTTCAATGGTGCCTAAGAAATCATTAAACGGACCATCGATAATTTTTACTTCCTCATTAATGATATAAGGCTCGGCCATGGTTTCGGTAGCTTCCAGCATTTCGTCGGCCTTACCCAACATCTTAAATTCTTCAGCTCTCGAAAGAAATCCTAAAAAGCCCAGCACCCCATGCACCTGTCTAACAGTTGTCCAAACTTCCTGGGTCATCTTCTTCTCATCTACCTGCATATAGATATAGCCCGGGTAAAGGGTTTTATCTTTAATGGTTTTTTTACCGTTTTTGATAGTATATATCTTTTCGGTAGGCACCAGTATAGCGGGCACAATGTGGTCCCATTTGGCGCGGTTAATTTCAAGCAAAATGTGCTCTCTTATCTTACGCTCCTGGCCACTTATAACCCGTACTACACTTATTTTTTTTCCGTCTTCCATCTTAAGCTCCGATAATGAATTTATACAACAATGAAGTAGTTTCTTTAAAAGTGATATCAATACCCAGCACTATAAACGAAATAATAACTGCGGTAATTAAAACCACAACAGCGCTCTGTTGCAATTCATCCCAGGTAGGCCAGGTAACTTTGTGCATCAGCTCGTCGTAAGCCTCTTCAAAATATGCGGTAAACTTGTTCATCTTCCTGTTTTTAAACTACATCAACTAAAAAAACCAAGCAGGGGCAGCCAGATTCGAACTGACATCAAGGGTTTTGGAGACCCGTATGCTACCATTGCACCATGCCCCTAATTCAAAAAACTAAAGAGGTAAATTGTCTCAACTTTAGCCAATAGCCCCTCACCCCTTCCGCTAAAAAGGGACGCAAATATAAGGACTTAGCTGATTTTTCAAAAGGTTTAGCTGAAATTGTTTCAGCGTCCGCCGTTTCAGGTTTCAGCGACCTAAATGCCTAAAATACCGGCCTTTTAACAGGTCCTTACATTTTCGGGTTGTTACCATTGTATTATAAGCCACTTTTCTGGCCCGGTAAATGATAAGAAATGCTAAGTAAAGCAGGTAAAAGCGGGTAAAAGCAGGTGTTTTTGGCCATATAAAATCCGTAAACTTCGTTTTATGCCTATCTTCCTCTTCCCCGCAGAGTCTCCCTTTCGGCTTTGCGATAGGGGACTCTGCGGTGCTGCGGCGCTGCGCACCAGCCTTCGTGGTTCCGACCAGTGGTTGTAAAGCATGGCATGCTGGCTTTGGGCCTAAAAATTGGCATTTACAACATTTTTTACCCCTTTAAAAATGATAAGGAATGCTAAGTAAAGCAGGTAAAAGCGGGTAAAAGCAGGTGTTTTTGGCCATATAAAATCCGTCAACTGCCTGCACCAACCTTTATTTTCAAATTTTTTTACCGGCCATTAACCAGGCATATCTAACAGGCCCCATCGATGGTTTCGTTGAGTCTACATCATAACTCAGGTACTAAGTCGCTGATAAGCCGGTAAAGGTTGTATAACCACTAAACCGACATATCAGTTCTAAATCTTATTTTACCCCGCTGCCGCGGGGTGCCGACATGTCAAACAACGTCTGCACTTGGGTGCGCAGTTGCTAAGATAATCATTTTTATCGAAAATTTAGTTATTTGATGGAATAGGGGGAAATCTTCCCGATATGCTAAAACCTTGCAGGTCTCAACCATGGTCAGATTAACAGATAGATGATTTCCTTCATTTCATCGGTTACTATTTTGGGCTCGATGCGAAATGCTGTTTTAATATTTTCTGCTGTTAATACTTCTTTTTTAGTCCCCTGGGCTATGATACGGCCCTCGTGCAGCAGCAAAATATGATGGGCATATTTTATAGCCAGGTTTAAATCGTGCAAAACGCCCAGCACAACCAGGCGGTTATTGCGTAACATCAGGCTTAGTTTTTCCATTAAATCTAACTGGTAGTGTATATCCAGAAATGTAAGCGGCTCATCCAGCAATAAGTATCGGCAGGCTTGCTGGCCGGTATCCCATATCTGGGCACATACCCGCGCAAAATGCACACGCTGTTTTTCGCCGCCGCTCAGGGTCATGTAATTGCGGTTAGTCAGTTTCTCCAGTTCAAAAAGCCTGATGGCATCGTGGCAAATTTGCCGGTCGGCTTTTGATGGCATTTGGCTAAAGTGCGGATAACGGCCCATCATTACCACATCGCCAACACTCATCGGAAAAGCTACTTCAACCTGTTGTGATAATACAGCCCTGTTAACCGCCAGTTCGTTTTCTTTCATCAACCTGATATTTCTTCGGTCGTAAAGTACTTCACCGGTATAACCGGCACACAAACCGCTTAAAACGCGCATCAGGGTTGATTTACCGGCGCCGTTAGCGCCAATAATAAGGTTCATCTGGCCCGGTTCAAACGCCAGCGATACATCGTTTAGCAAAGTCTTTTCACCAATGCTGTAAGTTATATGTTGGGCTGTCAGCATCAGAAATAATAGCTTTTTCGCCTGAGCAAATAAATAAACACCGGTGCACCAATAATGGAGGTTACGATGCCAATGGGCAACTCAACCGGCCGCAAAAGCATGCGTGCCGTAAGGTCGGCAATGCTTAGTACCACCCCGCCCAGTAAGGCAGCATGTATAATAAGCGAGCGGTTATCGGCTCCCTTTACAAGCCGCAACAAATGCGGCACAATTAAGCCTACAAAGCTTATAATGCCCGTAAACGCCGTAGCAACGGCTACCATAACAACATTAATAACCAGCACCGAAACTTTAAGGCGGTTAAGATTTACCCCCAGCAACATGGCTTCATCTTCGCCTATAGCCAGCGCATTTAGTTGCTTGGCAAAATACAACGCCGCCAGGCAACAGGTTAGCGTAGAGATGGCAACGATTAAACAAACATCCCAACTGGCGCCCGACAGGCTACCCAGGCTCCAGAAAGTAATAGACCGGGCCTGGGGGTCGCGGGCTATGTACGATAAAAAGCCAACCCCGCTTAAAAAAACCGCGTTAACAGCTATACCGGTTAATAGCAGGGGCACGGCCGAGTTTTTGGACCCGTTGCCCTGCGGTGCCAGCAAATACACCAGGGCCGTTGAGACCATTCCCCCGGCACAGGCGGCAACCGGCAGGGTCCACTGGCCGGTGCTTAATTTTAAAACACTACCCATTACAAAATAAAAGGCGGCCCCAAACGCCGCACCGCTTGAGGTGCCCACCAGGCCCGGTTCAACTATCGGGTTTCTAAAAAGGCCCTGCATTAAAACTCCCCCTACGGCCAATGCGGCTCCTGCAATAACGCATAAAACCGCCCTGGGCAACCTGATATGCATAAAAATCCGCTCGTTCAGGGTAAGCGTATCTCCCGCAAATGTTTTTTTTAATGCCGAAAATATTTCGTCATTGTTTATGTCTACTGCACCAAAACGCACCGACACAAGCAGCGCTGTTAACAATGCAAGGATTAGCAACCACTCCGATTTTATATACCGGTTATTGAGCATTTGAGGTGTTGTGAATCAACTTTTGGTAATTCAGAATAATTTCGCCGGTACGTGGACCCAGGTATACTAAATCATGCTCCCAAACGCGGTAAATACGGTGGTTTTTAGCGGCTTTGGTATCGGCTACTCCGGGCAATTCCATGACCTTTTCGGCCGAACCTAATTTATCAAAACCAAAATCGGTTACCAAAATTACATCGGGGTCGCTTTTCGAAAGTACCTCGGCAGATAAAGGCATCATACCCTTTTCTGCTTCGATTGCCGGTTGGCCCCCTGCCCATTTAATAATTTGTGCTGCCGTACCGTGGTTGGTCATTACCAGGTACTGCCCGGTGCCTATGCGCCCGAAATGAATAATGGCTACCCTGGGAGTGTCAGTATACTGCTTTGCATTTGCCAGCGCCGCCTGCATCTGGCTATCCAGTTGTTTGCACAGCGAGTCTGCCGCCTGTTCTTTGTGAAAGTAGGCTCCTATTTCGCGTATCAACGCTTTTGTTCCTTCAATACTGTCGCCGTCTTTTGTAAAGTTCTTAACCGGAATTTTTAAGTCGGCTATTTGTTTCATTACGTTTTCGGGTCCCACGTTATTATCGTGAATAACCAGGTCAGGTTTTAAGGATAATATCCCCTCAATACTCAGGCCCCGGTGATATCCTACATTGGGCAACTTCTGCACTTCGGCGGGGTAAATGCTCGATAAATCGACACCCACAATATTTTGCTGAGCGCCGAGCGTAAAAATTATTTCGTTGTACTGTTTCGAGATGCAAACAATGCGGTTTGATGTGTTTTGTTTGGCATCCTTATTGCCAAACCTGCCGCAACCGCACAAGGCCATCAAAACAATAACAGGTATAAGTTTCGTTCCTTTCATAAGTTATAATTTTTTATTTAATAAAAAATTAGCGGCACGGGTAAAGGTTTCATCCGTGCCGCTAATTTACATCATCTGTATACTAAAATTTATACGAAATAGTGCCTCCCCCGTAAACCGTAGGTTTGTATGCCGCAGGTAAAAAATATCCGTCGCCGCTAATCTGGTTCAGGTTTTCGCCCACAAAAACAAAGCTGTAGTAAGTAGCGCTTAACAGGTTATCGGCGCCAACGTATACATCAATTCCCAAATGTTTAAAGTACTCATGGTGGTAACCTATTTTGGCTCCCAGCAGGTTGTATGCTTTGGCATAATGTTCGTTATCGAATGTATAAGGGGTTTTATCTACATATTGATAAGTAGCATTTAAATACAGTCCGTATTTTAATTGAAAATCAAACCCGGCATTAATCCTTACCGGAGCTACGCCTGCAACATGGTCGCCGTTAAAACTCACATTTCCATCAGCAAAGCTTTTATAGGTAAAGTCTGCATAGGTAAAGTTTACCCAGGGGCGAACCAAAGAAACTACCTGGTCTTTATTTTCAATAATGGCATAGCTTAAAGCGGCCTCAACGCCTATATTTTGTTGCTTGCCAATGTTGGTGGTATAGCTATACGAAGCGCCTCCTATATTACCTGTAGCTGATTCGATTTTGTTGTATATGTTGGTATAAAACGCGGCAATTTGATACGATAGTTTTTTATGTATCCAGCTACCTTTGGTACCCAGTTCATATTGAATGGCTCTTTCAGGCTTAAGTGATGAATCTACCTGGCCTAAACCGTTAATGATGCTGCCAAACGTTGGCGGTGTATAACCAAAACTGATGTCGGCATATATCGAGGCCTTGTCGCTAAACAACTTGGCAACTGAAAAGTTAGGTGTAGCCACCGGTCTGAATTTTTGAATAAGAGCGGTGCTTCCGTTAAACACATGGTAATTGGTGTCGAGCATATTCCGGGTGCTGAAGTTGGTCCAGTTAATACTGGCTCCTGCGCTAAGCATAAACTGTAGTGGCAGCGTAACTTTCCATTCCGTAAAGATGTTGGCGGTAAGCGCAACCTGCTCGGCAGTACTTGGGAAAGAGGGCGGCGTTGGTATAGGAATAGGAACAATGAAAATGCCGGTTGAGTTTTGGTTGGAGTTTAGTACCGAAGCGCCGAGTATGCCATGTACACCTACTCCGTTTTTTTGCGTTTCGTAAACAAAACCTGTGCGGCCTCCGTAATTTAAAGCCAGGTAATCATCAAAACCATGGGCAAAAGGCTGGTCGAGGGTGTGGCCACTGGCAAAAACCGTAGTCTGTTCGCTGAAGTTTTTATTGAATTGAAATTTATCGGTAATACCTGCGCGAATGCTTTGAATTGAAACATGCGAGTGATTGGCGGCATATTCGGCGCTGCTAATCCCTGTATCTGCGCGGCCATATAATTCGGCGCTATCCAGCTCGCCTGCCAGTTGCTCGTACGACCGGCTGTATGAAGCGTAGAACGAAAGCGTGTGTTTATCGCTGGCATAGTATTTGCCGGCAAAGGTGGCATAGTCCTTATTGGAGTGATCATTCGGACGGAAACCGTTATAATTCTGGTGTCCGTAATCAATCATTAAATCCCAATTGTTACCTGCTGTGCTAATCATGGTGTTGGTGCGCCATAAACCATAGCTGCCGCCCAGGGCTTGTTGTGAAATAACGGTGGCGTTAGGTTCGGGCCTTTGTGTGTAAAGGTTTACCACACCGCCAATGCCTGCACCATAAAGCGAACTTTGGGGCCCTTTAATTACTTCTACTTTGCCAAGGGTTGAAAAGTCGATGTCATCCATAATAGTTATGCCGCTGGCATCGGTAACGGGTACATTATTAATATACATTTGGTAGCCGGCCCCGTTAAAATTAAAGCCGGGTGTGGCAAAGCCGTTACTGCCGCCGCCGTAATATCCCCTTATCATAATGCGCTGGCCGCCAAACGGAGTGCGGTACTCCATATCTACCCCTGGTACCAGGTTAAGAGCATCCTGTAGCGAAAGGCCCGAAGCGCGTCGCAAATCTTCGCCGGTTAAAACGCCAATTGATTTGGGCTGCTCCAGCGAATTATTATTTTGCCCGGTAGCCCACGTATTTATCTGCACCTCATTTAGCTGTACCGGCGATGGCACCAGTTCAACTTTTAAAGGCTTGTTACAATTGTTAACGTTTACGTGTATTTCTTCATACCCCAGTATTCGTACTGTAAGGTACAAGGCGGTGCCGGTACATGGCAACTCAAATTTACCAAGGCTGTCCGAGCTTAACGGTGCAGTTGATTTATCAGTTGTAATGCTTGCACCTGCTATTGGCTTGTGGGTAAAAGCATCGGTAATGGTTCCGTGAATGGTTTGCGCGCCGGAATAAAAATATGTAAAAATAATTATATATGATAATAAAAATAATTTTTTCATGATAATAAATTAGGATTAGGATAAATTGAAAGGTTACACTCCTCTTTCGGGCAACAGGTATTTAAACCAGTTGCATAAGTAGCATCGGACAATGCAGCATTCCGCTGCCTATAAAGGTTTCAGGCAATAAAAAAATCGGGCGGCGGTGTAATAACCCCCAGGTGTCCTGATTTAAAAGCGGTACAATGGCTATAAAAATGTACCCCTACGGATGCCGGTGGTTCGGTTACCCTTAACACGTTGTTTCCGGTAATAAAATCCTTGAACAAATCTTTTAGCAGCAACTGTTTATGATTACCCCCGGGTGGCTCGTGGTGTGACTCAATTTCTTTGCTTAAATCGGCTACGGCTTCGGTTTCTTTATTATCGCAAAAACATGTCAAAATCGAGTAGCCGGCCGAGTCAGTACGCGATGCTATGTCGTACAACCTGTCCTGGTAAACACATTCATCTGCATCTGTAAATCTTAATCCTTCAGCCACTATGGCTCCCTGTTTCAATGGAAACTTTAGTTTTACAAAAGCCTCCCCGTTATGATGTTGTATTTGCAGCCAGGCCTCGGTTTTTGCAGAAAACTGACTAATGATAAACGACAAGTAATATCCCGTCGTATTAAACAGCAAAAGGGATAATAAAAATATGGCTAATAATTTCCGCACGCAATAACATTACAACGATGCAATGTTATAAAACAAAATGTTCTTCTTCAATTAAAAAGTTAATTCCCCACCGCATTTTTCACTTCTGTGGTTTCTAAGCAAACCCACACTAAAGTTTCTTCCTCCCTACTTCCCGCTCACCGCCACCCCCACAAACGAATCAGCGCATCCGTAATACAAAAACCATTGGCCTTTAAACAAAACCAGGCCTTCGGCAAAGGTGGTGCCGGCGGCATAAAAGCCGGTGCGTTCAAAAGGTTCTCGGGGGGCAAAGCAGGGCTGGTCGGTAGCTCGTAGTAAATGGCTTAAATCGTTTTTGTCAAATAGAAGCTGCCCCACCGAGTAGGCTCCGGGGCCCAGGGTAGTATCGCCGTCCACACCCCGGTTTTTACCATTGTATAACAGCACCACTCCCTTATCGGTAATAACCGCAGGGGGACCGGCCTCGGTTAACTGGCTATCGTATTTTCCTTTGCGCGGTTTATAAACCACTTTGCCCGGCCGCCAGTGCAGCAAGTCGGTTGAGCTGGCCAGGCGCAGTTTTTTTTCGCCTACATACATATAGTATTTGCCTTTTATTTTTGCTGCGCGCAATTCGCCGTTCACTATTTCGCAAATAATGGAGCCGCTTTTGGTTACCCTGTTTACCCAACCGGGGTAACCCTTAAAAGCCGAGCCATGTTTTACCCAATGCTTTAAATCATCACTGGTGGCTACAGCCATGCGGGGTAAAACGCGGTTATATTGGGTGTAGGTAAGCACAAATTTACCTTCAGTGGTGCGCACCAGCCGGGGGTCTTCACAACCGCCTTTCCACTCCCGGCATTTCTGCCGGTCATGGTCCGGATAGAAAACGGGCTCGGGGTTTCGTTCAAAGTGAATACCATCGCGGCTGGTGGCCAGGCCCAAACGCGAAGTAAGCCCGCCACCCACTTTTCCTTTTGCTACTGAGTCCTGGGCGCGGTAAAGCACGCAAATTTCATTGCCCATTACTACCGCTGCCGGGTTATAGGTATACATTCCTTCCCAGCACACCGGCGCCTTATTCATGGGGCAATTAAACACTGATGCAGCAGGTTTTATGACAGGATTAACTCCCTCGGGCCTGATAAACGGCCCCAGGATCCACATACTATCAGGCAGTACCTGGGCAAAAGGGCCGGTTGTTGAAATAAATGTAAAATAGATGAGGCATGTAATTGTTCTTTTCATTGCTGGGAAGAAATGCATGGACGCACAAATATTGCAAAACTTCCCCGCTAAAAAATTTCAGTGGCCAAAACCTGGAAGGTTTTTATTTTTTACCGCAACGATGTGACACACCCGCGCCCCTTAAACGATTCACCATTGGTATAGGTACCCTCCAGATAATAAAGAAAAGTTTGACCGCTTACCGGTTTGCCTTTAAAGGTGACATCCCAGCCATCGTTTATGTTATGGCTTTCGAATACCTTTTCGCCCCAGCGGTCGTAAATAGAGAGAACCATGTTATTGTTGTCATGGTGCAACTATCGCGCGCATAATGACAAACTAAAGTAATTTAAGGTGTTAATGCACCACACTAATCTTTCCGCTCTTAAGTACCGTACCTTGTTCCTGAGAAACAATAGTGTACAAGTAAGTGCCGCTGGGCCAGGTTGAAACATCCAGGTATAAAACGTTGGTTTCAGCCATGCCGTAAACATAAAGCTGGCGGCCCTGGGCGTTGTAAAGTTTAATGAACGTTAAAGCATGTGGCGGGTGTGCAAAGGCAAACTCCATATCGTCGTTAGCCGGTTGGGGGAAAATTTTCATGCCGTCTAAAAACGAAGCGCCGTTAGGCTCGGGTATATTGGTGGCCCCTAAAACAATCATGCTCGAAATGGGATGGAGTTCATTCCAGCAGTGTACAGTATCATAAATGAAGGGTCCTGTAGCCCGTACATATTCGCCAACATTGGGCAAATAGGTGGTATCATTAAAATTTTCGCAGGCCGAATCTACAATGCTGCTTACGCTGGCATCGGTTGGTGCGCCCTTACAAACTTCTTCCACATTCAGGCACGGGATGCAAATTAAACGGTAGCCATCGCTGTCGCTGCCCTCGCACAAGGGTAAATAAGCCGAGTCGCGGTAGCTTACCATCCAGCTATACTGGGTATCGGGCAAAACGTAAATATGGTAATCGCCATCGCCCGTCAGTGCCGGCGGCAATAATGTTTTTATGGTACCCGTAATACTCATACAGCCCTGGTTGTAAATTTTAAGCCGGGCATTGGCATAAGTGTGGTTCCAGTAAGTGGTATCGCATACATTCTGGCCAAATAAGGCCAGTATAACCAAAGACAAAAAAGTGCTGAGTAAAATTTTTCTCATCGGGGATAATTTGGTTATTACTTTATTTTCATAACAAAGCTACTACTTGAATTTTTATTAGCCTGTTATCTTTAGGTTAAGAAGTTTTGGGCATCGGTATTGTGTTGAAAAGCAAATCTGCTATCAGGCGGTCATACTGGACAGGGTAATTAATGAGCTACCGAAAACCTGTAAATGCAGATGGAGTGGTAGGTTTGACCCGGCTCTAAAACTGTAGAGGGAAACTGCGGGTGGTTGGGCGAATCGGGGAAGTGTTGCGTTTCCAAACACAGCGCTGAACGGAAATTATAAGGCTTGCCCGATTTACCGGTGTCTTTTCCGGTTAAAAAATTACCACTGTAAAACTGCAGGCCCGGTTCGTTGGTAAGCACTTCCATTACCCGCCCGCTCACGGGCTCAGTTACACGGGCGGCAAGGGTTAAACCGGTAGCGGCTTTGTTCAACACAAAATTATGGTCGAAGCCTTTGCCGTTATCCAGTTGCTCGCTCTTTACATACAAACCCTGTTGTATGGTTTTGGGCTGGCGGAAATCGAATGGGGTGCCCGCTACATCGGCTAATTGTCCGGTGGGTATAAGCCCCTCGTTCACCGGTGTGTACTTATCTGCATTTATCATTAACTGGTGGTCGTTCACCGTACCATTGCCTTCACCCTGCAAATTGAAAAATGAATGATGGGTAAGGTTGACGAAGGTAGGCTTATCGGTGGTGGCTGTATAGCTAATCTTCAGTTCGTTGCTGTCGGTCAATTCATAAACTACCTTTACATCCAGGTTGCCGGGATATCCCTCTTCACCGTCTTTCGATAAATAGCTTAGCTCCAGTGTTTGCTCATTTATTTGCCGGGCATCCCACACGGCTACGTTAAAACCGCTTTTGCCGCCGTGCAAATGATTATTGCCATTGTTTTTGGCCAGGTGCAAAACCTCGCCGTTTAACGTGCAGGTGCCATTAGCTATGCGGTTACCATACCGCCCGATAAGCGCCCCAAAGTACGACTCCCGGGCTTTTAAATAATCGCTGATAGTGGCGAAACCCAAAACCACATCGGCCATTTTTCCGTTCCGGTCTGGCGCCAGCAGCGATACCAGCTTACCACCGTAATTGGTAATGCCGGCCTCAAGCCCGTTCTTGTTTTTGAGGGTGTACAGTTTAATTTTTTTGCCGTGGAGGGTAGTATCAAAATCAGAATTTTTAAGCATAGTCTTTACCTCCATATTAAAATTGTATTTTTTAAATGTATTAATTTCTTCAGTCATATAAGGCCTTCCGTCAGCATAAAACAGGTCGTGAAACCAGATTTTGGGCGGCAGCTTGGAGGTAACCGAACCCCAGGGGTAGATGGTATTTGTTTTGCCCGATACAAAGCCCCAGTTCATGCAACCCACATTTTCACTTTTAAAAATCGGCAAATTGGTTTGGCAAATGCTCTTTTTGGTACGGGCCATCCATTCGGTACAAAAAACTGGTTTGCCATGTTTTTTAAGTTCGTGTATTTGCCTGTGCAAACCGGCGCTGTCGCCGTAGTTATGAAAAGTAATAATATCTGAATTGGCTAACTGGAATTTGTTCAGCGTTTTGTTACTGCCCCAAAGCCCCGCACTAACCGGCTGCGAAGGTCCAACCTGCCGGGCCCATTCAAATATCTTTTTAAGTAAAGGCAGCGTCCGCGTGTTTTGCTGCGAGTTGCCCGGCTCATTGTATAAATCCCAGAAAAAGATGCGTGGGTCGTTACCAAAAGTGGTTAGTATATCTTTTACATACACCTCAAGCCGGGCCCATTGTGTGGGGTCATTCACAATGGCTTTACCCGGGCTTTGCACCTAGCCCGAGTTGTGAACGCCCGGCACTGGCTCGGGTTGTTTACCAATTTTAGGATGCTCGTTCCAGCAGTCGTCAAAAAAAACGAAGGCGATTTTAATCCCCCGGTTATCTGCTATTTCTAGTACGCTGTCTATGCGTTTTTTAAAACCTGCCGGGTCGGCCTGGTAGGCCAGGTCGTGTAAAAACACACGCATACAACTCATACCAATACCTTGTGCCCAGTCCATCTCGCGTGCAATGGTTTTGGGGTCGAAGGTTTCGGCCTGCCACATTTCAAGCTGGTTAATAGCGGTGCTGGGAATAAAGTTGCAACCTGTGCGCCAGCCCTGTTTTGCATACCAATGGTTGGCTTTATCTGTGCTCCATGGTTGCGCCTGTAAAAGGTAACAAGACAGCAATAAACCGATTGCGGTAAAAATCTTTCGCATAGGTATGAATAAGTTTCAAAGCAAACTAAAAGTTAGGAAAGTGGCGAAAAAAATAAACGCCTGCGTTATCCGGCTTATTACAGGCAAGGAGGCTAAGACGGAGTTTCTTGCGAAAGCAACAAAAGCTATAACCCGGTGGCAATATCTGTTCCCGTTTTATATTTTATATTCAACCCTGAAAAAATAAAACGCATGCATAAAAAATACGCACTCATTCTTTTTCTGGCCGTTATCTCTGTTTCGCTAAGCGCCCAGAAGTTTCCGGGTTTGGCAGATACTCCGCCTATGGGATGGAACAGCTGGAATTATTTTAACTGTAACATCAGTGAGGCAAAAGTTAAAGCTATTGCCGATGCCGTGGCCGGTAATGGTATGAAGGACGCCGGTTATCAATACATTGTTATAGACGATTGCTGGCAGGTAAAACGCGATAAAGACGGTTATGTAATTGCCGACCCCGTAAAGTTTCCCAGCGGTATTAAAGCGCTGGCCGATTATATTCATTCTAAAGGCTTAAAATTCGGCATCTATTCGTGTGGTGGACTAAAGACCTGCCAGGGCCGCCCCGGTGGTGCGGGTTATGAAGATAAAGATGCGCAACGCTACGCCGAGTGGGGGGTAGATTATTTGAAATACGACTGGTGTAATTCAGATAAAATGATTTCGCAGGTGCAGTATTCAAAAATGCGAGATGCCCTGTACAAAGCAGGTAGGCCCATTGTTTTTAGTTTGTGCGAATGGGGCTCAACAAAACCCTGGAACTGGGCCGATAGCGTGGGCCATCTTTGGAGAACCACCGGCGATATTCAGGATAAATTTGACAAGGGCCATGGCGTGCTTAAAATTTTTGACGAGCAAAGCAAAATACGCACCGCCAACAAACCCAATGGGTGGAACGACCCCGATATGCTTGAAGTTGGTAACCATGGCCTTAGTTATATTGAAAGCAGAACGCACTTTACATTGTGGTGTATGATGGCCGCGCCCCTCATTGCCGGTAACGATTTGCGTAAAATGAATGAGGATATTTTAAAGGTGCTGACCAACAAAGATGCCATTTCGGTTGACCAGGATGCGTTGGGCATTCCCTGTTTTTTATGGAGTAAGGTAAACGGAGTTGAGATTTGGATAAAACCTATGAAAGAGCATAAATACGCCGTTTGCTTTTTAAACCGGGGTACCGGTGATGCGGCTGTTGATTTTAACTGGCAGCAAACCGCTAAAGACCCCGACTACGGTAAATCGTATAACATAGATGGTAAGTTAAAGGCTTACGATATCTGGAATAAAAAAGACCTCGGAACTACTGATAAAAATATCAAGGCTACGATTAAAGGGCACGACGCCTTGTTTGTATTGTTGAAATAGCATGGAGCAGGTTGAAGTTTTCAGGCAGCGTTTCAGAGATGAGTTTATTGGCCCTGGTTACTCTGGCAAAATATATTTGTACTTCCCCGACACACATTTTATTTACCATATACCCAGCTTAAAGTTTCTGCGCAGGCTACATTTTCAACATCACGATATAAAGGAAATGGATAAATACAATTTCAACATCACCTACCCGGTATTCGATGTTGTGTTCGGCACTTTGAAAATAAAATAAGCTGCCTTTTTAACGGGCAGCTTATGTAAAGTCTTATTCAAAAAAAATAAAATACTAGTAGTTGGCTTCCTTCTTCCAGGCGTTGTAGTCTCTCTTTTCAATATTGGTAAAAATGGTTTTTAAAGCTGCGGCCCATGCTTTTGAAGTTGAACCGCCACCTGGTTTTGCGGTTACTTTTCTGCTCCACAGCACTTCGCGGGTGGCAATATCAAAATATACCACATGCACCGTGGCCAGGTCAAGCGTTTTATTAAAACTTTGCACGATAAATACAACGGCTAAGCCTTTCTTCTGCTGGCTGGGTGGCAATAACTTTACTTCTTCAGCAATTTGTTCTTTACTTAAGTCGGCATCAGCATCGGCCAGCAGGGCATCTGTTTCGCGGGTGCTGTTTATCTGGTTAACTCCTTTAATATCTTTAGCAACTGTATTTTTATGAAAAACAGCCGCCAGGTCCATATCAACCGTCAGTAAATTCCAGTCTTTAAAATACTGGTCGCGGATGGTATGTGGCGATTCGCTCTTTAACCCAATCATCTTAGCCTTGGTAAAATCAGTGCCATACCAAACAACGGTAGGGCTTCCAAAAACAGCCTTGGCATCTTGCGCGGTTAAAGCCAGTGAGCAAATAAAAATGGTAAAAAGCAGGGAGTAACGTTTCATAGTTTTTTATTTTTTTGAATGGTTGTTTAAAATAAAAATAGAAAAAAATTGAAAATGCAGGGTGTTCAGCAATTAAGGTGGCGATATCTCACTTTAGCTTTTTGAATTCTTTCAGCTTATGATGCTCAATCAGTGAATCGGCTTCGGTTACTAAATTTTTAAACCTTGCCCTGGGGCCCAGGCTGTACATATGGGTTATAGGGTCTTTATCAATAATAAGTTTATACAAATCATCGGGACCCGGCGCTGCTCCAAGTTTGGCGTACTCCTCGTAGGTAAGTTTTAAAAAAGCCGTGTTGGGTCCTATTCCGCGGTTATCGAGCCAGTATTTTTTGGCTAGTTCAGTAGGATAGGCCAGGACACCTGCGGTGTACAAATCCTGCGGGGCGGGATAAGAAACAATTTTTGTCTTGTCGGCCGACAGGGTTACTGGCACATTTTTCGAGTAATCTCCTCTTGTTTGATAAATAATGGCCTGCGGGCCAAGGTATCGGTGTCCCCCTGCTTTTTGATAGATGTTGCAACTGAGAGTAAGCACTGCAAGGGTGGTTAATAACAGGACTGTTTTTATCATTTTCATAGGATAAATATATGAAGTCATCCAACAGAATCACGTTTCAGGTAATTTTGATAATGACTTTGAAACGAATTTCAGGCTAAGTGTATGATTTACGTTTAGGCTAAAAGCCAGCTGTTACCGGGGTTTGGCCCAAATTCAATCTTATTTACCCCTAAGTATTGTATATAAAAACTCATGTTTTAATCGGCCCTAAATATGAAATTATTGATTTGACGGGTTAATTTTACCGTCATAAGGGAGCATGTTGGCCGGCACGGCAGGATATCGTTACACCCCTGTGACTGAATCCTTTGAAATTATGTATTTCTGTCCATAGGGTGCGGAAGTGGATAACTGTTTTGTGATTATTTTTTATTTCGTTACTTGCGGCTACCCGGGATTTATATGAATTTTTTTTAATATATGAAATGAGGAAACTCCACGTATTTTTCATTTTATTAATTTTTATTGCCTGCGGAAACCAACTGTTTTCGCAATGTAGTGTTACGCTGGGACCCAATCAGTCCATCTGTACGGGACAGAGCACTACGTTAACATCCACCGTTACAGGAGGGCCACCGACAACGTATGCCTGGAGTTCGATACCCGCCGGCGCGTCAGGTACCTCTTCTACTTTAACGGTATCTCCAACGGTTACCACCAAATACATTGTGCATATTACCGGTAACGGATGTAATTCCAGCGATACTATTAAGATTACTGTTAACCCCTTACCCACAGCCCCGGTAATTACGGTTAATCCAACTACGGCCTGCTCGGGCTCTACGTTCAGTTTTTCAACCACTACACAGGCCGGCGATACCTACACCTGGAATTATGGCGACGGCACCACGGGTACCGGTACCCCGTCTTCGCATATCTTTACTTCTTTTGGTACCGGCACCACTACTTATACGGTTACGGCAACTGCCACTACGGCCGCAGGTTGCACAGCCACTGCATCGCAAACGGTAACGGTTACGCAACAACCACCGGCCGCTCTTGCGCAGGGTTCGGGTGTTGATACCGTAACCTTAAACGGGGTGCTTAATTTTTACAAATGTGTAAACACGGCCATTCAATCAACCAACTTCAATTTTGTTAACCCTGACCCCGGTGCTGGTAACACCACAACCATTATATGGGGCGATACGGGTGCAACCGTAACCATTAACGGAAGCTGGACCAATATCAGCCACATATACGGGCGCGGGCCTTTTAACCTTACTTACATTGTAAGTAACGGAACAGGCTGCCCCGATACTTTGCATTACATTGTCTTTTTTGGAAACAACCCCGCTGGTGGTATAGCATCGCTAGGCAGCACTTCTATTTGTGGTCCCGACTCATTGTTGTTCGCTATCAATAACTGGCAAAGCAATGCTCCCGGCACTATTTACACCGTAACTTTTAATGACGGAACACCACCGCTTACCTTTGGCCAGCCGCCGCCCGATACCATTGCCCACTGGTTTGGTACTACCTCATGCGGAACCAGCAGTTCAAACGGCAGTATAACTTTTAATAATGCGTTTAAGGCAACTTTAACGGTGGAGAATCCCTGCGGAATTACTGCCGGTGCGGTGGTGCCTATTTATGTTTCCTTCGCACCCAAGGCCTCGTATGCCGTTACCGGCGGTGATACTACCTGCTTGAATTCGGGAACTACTTTTACCAATACTACGCTCGATGGGCAATCGGCCAGTAACACCGGCTGCGATGTCACCAGCCCTATTATTTGGAATGTGTTGCCCGCCACCGGTTGGAATATAGCTGCCGGCAGCCTGGGAAGCGATAACGGTTTTATGGGCGTTAATTACGACCCCACCAGCTGGACGCCCGGTTCAAATACCCTGAGTCTTAATTTTACAACTGCCGGTACTTATCAGGTGCAGATAGTTTCGGGCAACAGTTGTGGTATTGATACTTTTATTCAAACTATTTGCGTAACGCCACCGCCGGTGCCTTCATTTACACTGGCCCCTGCGGCAGGTTGTGCGCCGTTAACGGTTAATACCACTAACACCACGCCGCCGGTTAATACCTGTGGTGCCATTACATATGTTTGGACCGTTGTTCAGGATTCCTTTGAGTGCAATCCTGTTTCGGGAACTCAGTATACTTACACCGGCGGCACAGGGCCCACTTCTACATCACCCAGCCTGATATTTGCAGACCAGGGCACCTATGCAATTACGCTTGTTGCCAGTAATGCCTGCGGTGCGGTAACTACAGCTCCCAAAAATGTAACCGTAAAAACGGTGCCCCAGGTTACTATTACCGCGCCTGCACTGGTTTGTGCTGAGGTGAACATTAGTCCCGTAGCTACTATACTTCCATGTTCGGGTACAGTTTCCGCATACAACTGGTCTTTTCCGGGCGGAACACCTTCCAGTTCAACCAGCCAGGTACCAGGTACCATTGATTATACAGGTAGCGGCAGCCATACTATTACGCTTGATGTAACCAATGAGTGTGGTACCACTATTGCAACCGCCGTTGTGGTGGTAGATACCATTCCGGTAGCTATTGTAGGTGCGCCTCAGTCAGTCTGCTCGGGCAGCACGGTGCAAATAGGCGGCCCTAATGTACCGGGACTAACGTACGTTTGGACCCCGGCAACAGGATTAAGCAGCACAACGGTTTCAGACCCCATAGTTACACTTACCAATAATGGTACCACACCGGTAACCTATACCTACTACCTTACCGTTACCAATACCCTGGGCTGTAGTAATAACGACAGTGTGAAAGTAACCGTGTATCCACCGGCTACCGTAAGTGCAGGCCCGCCGGTTTCGGTTTGCGGCGACGGGGCCAGTATTAATTTAAACGGAACTTTTGGCGGCGCAGCCACTTCTGTTACCTGGACATCGAATAACGGTGGAACTTTTGCGAATCCCAATTCGGCCGTAACTACTTACACGCCCTCCATAACCAGTGGCACTATAATATTGACGCTTACCACGAACGACCCTGCGGGTCCCTGTCCTGCGGCTACAAGTTCGCTAACCGTTACCGTAATTGCCCCACCGGTAGCCGTTGCCGGAAATAATGATTCCATATGTAGCGGCGGAAGTGCACAACTGGGTGCAGCATCGCAGGCCGGTTATACTTATTTGTGGAGCCCTGCTACAGGATTAAGTGCTACCAACGTTTCAAACCCTACGGCAACCTTAACGAATAACGGAACCACCGTCATTTCGCAAACATATACTTTAATTGTTACGGCTAACGGTTGTAAGGATACGGCTTCGGTTACGGTGTATGTGTTTCCACCGGCAACCGTTAGCATAACCCCGCCCGCCAGCGTATGTGCCGGAGCTACTATAACATTAACAGGTACTATTGGCGGCTCGGCCACCTCGGCCACGTGGAGTTCACCTTCCGGTACTTTCAACCCGACCAATGCATTAACAACCATCTTTACCCCCACTATAGCTTCGGGTTTTGCCGTGGTTACTTTAACCACGAATGTGCCTTCTACAGTATGTCCGGCGGCAGCAGCCAGTGTTAATGTTACGGTAAAACCAATACCCACGGTTACCACAAATCCTTTGCATCAAACTATCTGCAGCGGCTCAAGCACCCCGGGAATTGTACTCATATCAGGTGTTGCCGGAACCACCTATACCTGGACCGGTTCTTCGCCTGATGGTATTACCGGTTTTATAGCCAGCGGAACAACCAATGTCATTCCATCGCAAACATTAACCGACCCGAATACAACACCGGGTATCGTGGTATATGTTATTACACCAACAGCCGCCGGTTGTCCCGGCCCTCCGGTTAACGATACTATTTATGTTAACCCGCTGCCCAACGTTAATCCTATCCCCGGGCAAACTATTTGCAGTGCGGGCACCAGTACCGCGGTTACACCCACATCTACCACTGCAGGAACCACCTTTAGCTGGGTTGCAGCCAGTAGCGGAAACTTAACCGGTTATACCACCAGTGGTACGGGCACTATACCCGCGCAAACCATAACCAATACCGGCAGCGTAATCGACTCGGTGGTATTTTCAATTACCCCAACCGCTTATGGTTGCCCGGGTACCGCTGTAAACTTTACCATTGTTGTTGACCCTACCCCGCATGTAACCCTGCCGGCCGCACAATCTATTTGTAGCGGAACAACATCGGCAGTTGCGGTTATTACTTCCACCGTAGCCGGCGCGACCTTTACCTGGACGGCAGCGGCCACGGCGGGCATAACCGGTTTTACCGCCAGCGGAACCGGCAACATACCTGCGCAAACACTCAACAATTCAACACTTACGGCGGGCACGGTAACGTATACCATTACGGCAACGGCCAATGGGTGTCCCGGTCCTCCGGCAAATTACATTATTACAGTAAAGCCTATACCAACGGTAACGGCCACTCCTTCGCCCGATACTATTTGTAATAATGTTCAAACCAATATTGCACTTACCAGCAACGTTGCGGGTACTACTTTTGCATGGACGGTGAACGAGCCGGGAACGGTAACAGGTGCCTCGGCAGGTAGCGGAACCTCTATTCAGCAAACGTTGGATAATACCAGCAGCAGTCCGCAGACTGTTAGCTATTATATTACCCCCACAGCCAATGGTTGCAGTGGTAAAACTGATACGGTAAACATAGTGGTTAACCCCACCGTAGTGATTGCATTTTCTGCTCTTAACCAAACTATTTGTTCTGGGCAAACAAGTGCGTTGGTTAATATCACCAGCACTACCGCCGGAGCGGTTTTTTCGTGGACATCAGCGGCCAATGGTATTACCGGAGTTACGCCTTCAGGAACAAACACAATACCTGCACAAACTTTAACCAACAGTACCAATGCATCGCTCACGGCTGTTTATACCGTAAGTGCAAGTTATGATGGTTGCCCCGGTCCCACAGCTCCATTTGATATAACGGTTAATCCGATACCCCACGTAATATTACCGGCGTTTCAGACTATTTGTAGCGGAACAGCTACCACTGCCATAGGCTTAACCTCGAACGTGGCCGGTGCCACTTATACCTGGACCGGTTCAAGCCCGGATGGTATAACCGGATTTATCGCCAGTGGAAATACAGCTACTATTCCGTCGCAAACCTTAACCGACCCGAACACGACAGCAGGAATAGTGGTTTATGTAATTACCCCTACCGCAGCGGGCTGCACCGGTCCGGCCGATAACGACACCATTACGGTTAATCCGTTGCCGAATGTAAATGCCGTATCCCCTCAAACTATTTGCAGCGGTGCAACGAGTACCGCCGTAACATTAAGTTCAACCACTGCAGGAACTACGTTTAGCTGGACCGCCAGCAACGGCGGCAGCCTGAGCGGGTACACGGCCAGTGGCACCGGTAACATACCTGTACAAACCATAACCAACAGCGGAACTACGATTGACTCGGTGGTTTACGTAATTACCCCGAAAGCTAATGGCTGTAACGGGCCCGCAGTGCATTTTGATATTATTGTGAATCCGGTGCCTGATGTAGTGGTACCGGTTAACCAAACCATTTGTAGTGGTGCAACCAGCACTGTAGTGAGTATTACATCCGCCGTTGCCGGTACGACGTTTAACTGGGCCGCGGCAGCCTCTGCCGGTATAACCGGTTTTACCGCCAGCGGAACCGGAAATATTCCTGCCCAAACTCTGAGCAATTCTACTAATGCGCAGGGTACAGTAACTTATACAATTAGTCCAACGGCTAACGGATGTCCGGGGACGCCGGCTACTTATATTATTACGGTAAATCCGGTAGCCATTGTTAATGCATCGCCTGATACTATTTGTACCGGCACGCAAACCAATATTTCGCTTACCAGCAACGTAGCCGGTGCCACGTTTAGCTGGACTTTTAGTGCACCGGGCAGTGTAATCGGCGCGGGTAATGGCACCGGTAGTGCTATTCAGCAGGTGTTAACCAATAGCAGCAATACTTCTCAAACAGTTACCTACATTATTACACCTAAAGCGCATGGCTGCAATGGAACTCCTGATACGGTTACCGCGGTGGTAGGACCGGCTGTTACCATCGTTTTACCGGCTAACCAAACAATTTGTTCGGGGCAGAGTACGCAGGCTGTGGCAATTACAAGTCCCGCGGGCGGAACTGTTTTTTCGTGGACCTCACAGGCAAACGGGGTAACCGGTGTAACGGCTTCCGGTACCGATTCAATACCGGTGCAAACTTTGGTTAACACTGCTAACTCAGCAATTATAGTGGTGTATAACATCAATGCTACTTACGCCAATTGCCCGGCCCAGACTGCTTCGTACGATATTACAGTTGACCCGACACCACATGTTATTTTGCCCGCCTTCCAGACAATTTGCAGCGGCAGTTCAACCAATAATATCAATCTTTCGAGCAACGTAGCCGGAACTACTTACAGTTGGACCGGTTCGAGCCCGAATGGCATTACAGGGTTTACTGCAAGCGGAACAGCGTCAACTATTCCGGCACAAATACTGACGGACCCTAACACTACACCGGGAATAGTTGTTTATGTGATAACGCCAACTGCGTCGGGTTGTCCAGGTCCGGCCATCAGCGATACCATCAGTGTTAACCCTCTTCCTAATGTAAATGCTTTAACGCCGCAGGCGATGTGTAGCGGTTCAACCAGTACTGCGGTTACTTTAAGTTCTACAACCGCCGGAACAACTTTTAGCTGGACTGCCTCAAACGGCGGAAGTTTGAGCGGATACACAGGCAGCGGCACAGGAAATATACCCACCCAAACCATTACCAATAGCGGAACCACCATTGATTCTGTGGTATACCTGATAACGCCTAAAGCGAACGGGTGCAACGGCCCGGTGGTGCATTACGATATTACGGTTTACCCTGTGCCGAATGTAAACCTGCCGCTCAATCAAACTATTTGCAGTGGAGTTACCAGTACAATTGCTACAATTACCAGTAACGTGGCCGGAACCACTTTTAGCTGGACTGCTGCGGCCACGGCAAACATTGCCGGTTTCACTGCCAGTGGCACCGGTAATATTTCAGCGCAAACGCTGGTTAATACCGGTACCACACAGGGCACAGTTACCTTTACCGTAACTCCTTCAGCAAATGGCTGTCCCGGTCCGCCGGCTAATTATACCATTACGGTTAATCCGGTAGCCATTGTTACAGCCACCCCTTCGCCTGATACCATATGTACTGCTACACAAACCAGCATTGCTCTTTCATCAAACGTTGCAGGTACAACTTTTAGCTGGACGGTAACAGCACCCGGAAGTATTACCGGTGCAGCCAATGGTAGCGGCAACAATATTCAACAGGTGCTAACTAATAGCAGCGCTTCTTCGCAAACTGTTGCTTACATTGTAACACCCAGGGCCAACGGTTGTAATGGGTTGCCTGATACCGTTGATGTGGTGGTAGGTCCTGCGGTCACCATTCAGTTGCCGGCCAACCAAACTATTTGTTCGGGTCAAAGTACCCAGGCTGTGGCCATTACAAGCCCTGCTGGCGGTGTTGCTTTTTCGTGGACTTCGCAAGCCAACGGCATTGCCGGCGTAGCGCCCTCCGGAACAGATTCGATACCGGTTCAAACGCTGGTTAATTCGGGTAGTTCGGTTATCACTGTTGTTTATAATATAACAGCTGCTTATGCCAACTGCGCCAGTCAGAGTGCCAGCTACGATATTGTTGTTCATCCAACCCCGCATGTAATTTTACCTGCTTTTCAAACCATTTGCAGCGGAACCTCAACCACCAATATCAATCTTTCTTCAGCCGTGGCAGGAACAACTTACACCTGGAGCAGTTCGAGCCCGGACGGGGTTACCGGTTTTATTGCCAGTGGAACTACGGCCACCATACCGGCGCAAACACTTACCAACGCCGCGGTTACTCCGGGTATAGTGGTGTATGTGGTTACCCCAACGGCTTCGGGTTGTCCCGGGCCTGCGGTTAGTGATACCATCACCGTAAATCCTTTGCCGAATGTAAATCCGCTTACTCCGCAAACAGTGTGCAGCGGAACAAGTACCGTAGCAGTATCGCTGAGCTCAACAACAGCAGGTACAACCTTTAGCTGGACCGGGAACAACGGCGGTAACCTGAGCGGGTATTCAACAAGCGGTATTGGCGATATACCCATACAAACCATTACCAACAGCGGCACCACGATTGACTCGGTAGTATATATTATTACCCCGAATGCCAGCGGCTGTAACGGGCCGGCCGTGCATTACGATATTACGGTTGACCCGGTTCCCCATGTTATTTTACCTGTGGCGCAGAGCATTTGCAGTGGCACATCTACTGCGGTGGCTACTTTAACTTCGGCCGTGGCCGGAACTACTTTTAGCTGGACGGCCACTGCCACCGGCGGTATAACAGGTTTTACTGCCAGCGGAAGCGGCAACATACCGGTGCAAGCTTTAACCAATCCTGGTAACACGGCAGGCACCGTAACCTACACTATTACTCCAACAGCCAATGGTTGCCCCGGCCCTAACGCGAGTTATGTGGTAACTGTAAAACCGATACCGGTAGTTACAGCAACTCCGGTTATTGATACTATTTGTCCTTCGGCGCAAACTAATATTTCACTTGCTTCAAATGTGGCCGGCACCACTTTTGCCTGGACGGCCAGTGCACCGGCCAGTATTACCGGTGAAGCCAACGGAACGGGCAGCACTATTCAACAAGTACTGGCTAACAGCAGTGTAAATCCGCAGTCTGTTACATACACTATAACACCAACGGCCACCGGTTGCCCCGGTTCACCTGAAACGGTAACTGTAGTAGTGTTGCCGGGTGTCAATATTCAGTTTTCAACTACGAACCAAACTATTTGCACCGGGCAGAGCACAGTGGCTGTTGCTATAACCAGCCCGTCGCCAAATGTTATTTTTTCATGGACTTCGGTGGCCAATGGTATTAGCGGAGTAATTGCCTCGGGAACCGATTCTATACCGGTGCAAGTGTTGCTTAACAATGGTAATGCTTCATTAACGGCGAACTATAATGTGGTTGCAGGATATACTGGTTGCCCCAGCCAGACGGCTACTTACGACATTACGGTTAATCCTGCGCCGCATGTTATTTTGCCACCCGCTCAAACTATTTGCAGCGGAACTTCTACCACGGCTATAGCCATTGGTTCAAACGTGGCGGGCACTAACTTTACCTGGACCGGTTCAAGCCCCGATGGGGTAACCGGGTTTATTGCCAGCGGAAACACGACCACCATACCGGCGCAGGTGCTAACAAATGCAGCAACTACCGTTGGCATAGTTATCTATTCTATTACTCCGAATGCCGCCGGGTGCCCGGGCTTGTTTGTGTTTGATACCATTACGGTTAACCCGTTGCCCAATGTAAACCCCTTAACCCCTCAAACCATTTGCAGCGGAGGAACTTCAATACCGGTTAACCTGAGTTCAACCACTGCAGGTACTACCTTTGCCTGGACCGGTAACAGTGCAACACTAAGCGGTTACAATACCAGTGGGGTGGGTAACATACCGGCACAAACCATAACCAACAGCGGCACTATCATTGATTCGGTAGTGTTTATCATTACCCCAACGGCCAACGGTTGTAACGGACCTAATGTAAACTATGATATTACCGTTGACCCTACGCCGCATGTTATTTTGCCAGCGGCTCAAAGCATTTGCAGCAATACTTCAACGGTGGTGGCTGCGCTTACCTCCGGGGTGGCGGGAACTACGTATAGCTGGTCGGCAACAGCTACCCCCGGCATCACTGGTTTTACCAACAGCGGAACAGGTAATATTCCGGTACAAACGCTGGTAAATCCGGGTAACGTTTCAGGCGGTGTAACTTATGCCATTACACCAACCGCCAATGGCTGCCCGGGTCCGCCATCGAATTATGTGGTAACGGTTAAACCGCTGCCGGTTATAACGGCCACGCCTTCGGTAGATACCATTTGTCCTTCTACAGCAACCAATATTTCGCTCAGCTCAAGTGTTGCAGCAACTACCTTTAACTGGATTTTTAATGAGCCTGCCAGTGTAACCGGTGCGGCATCCGGAACCGGTAATTCCATTCAGCAAACTTTAAATAACACCAGCCAGAATCCGCAAACAGTTCTGTATATAATCACTCCTACGGCGGCTGGCTGTAACGGACCTTTGGATACAGTTGATATAGTGGTTCATCCCGGTGTGGCTATTAACTTTTCCCTGGCCAATCAGACTATTTGTTCCGCGCAGACCATGCAGGCTGTTGTTATCACCAGCCCATCGCCGGGTGTAACTTTTGCGTGGACTTCGCAGGCCAATGGCGTTGTTGGTGTTACTGCCTCGGGTACAGATTCTATACCTGCGCAAACTTTATTCAACAATGGCAACACGCCTTTAACTGTTAATTATAATGCCACGGCAGGATACCCCGGTTGTCCGTTGCAGGTGGGCACCTATAGCGTGCTGGTGAACCCAATACCTGCCGTTATTCTACCCGCCGCACAAACTATTTGCAGTGGAACTTCTACACAAAGCATTGCCATTGCCAGCAACGTTGCCGGAACCACCTTTACCTGGACTGGTTCAAGTCCCGATGGTGTTACGGGTTTTACGGCCAGCGGAAACACAGCAATTATACCGGCCCAAACCCTAACCAATGCTTCTGCGGCACCGGCGTATGTTATTTTTGCCATTACTCCGCTTGCCGCCGGTTGTCCGGGTATTGTGGTGTATGATACAGTTACTGTTAATCCGCTACCGGTTATTAACCCGGTGCCTGAACAAACCATTTGTAGTGAAAACAGCAGTACGCAGGTTATTTTGGGCTCTGCTACCGTGGGAACAACTTTCGCCTGGACGGCCTCGGGTGCCGGGCTTAGCGGTTTTATCAGCAGCGGAAACGGTAACATACCGGCACAAACCATTACCAATGCAGGCACCACCATTGATTCAGTGGTGTTTACAATTACGCCAACGGCCAGTGGTTGCAATGGCCCTGCAAGTACTTTTACCCTTGTTGTTGATCCGCTGCCAAATGTAAATTTGCCTGCCGGGCAGATAATATGCAGTAACGAAACTGATACTGCTGTGGTCCTTATCTCCAATGTGGCCGGTACTACTTTTGCATGGACTGCCAGCGGGGGACCGGATGTTTCCGGATTTACGGCATCAGGTACCGGCAATATACCGGCGCAGGTAATCAGCAATTCAGGTAATGTATCTGAAATTCTAACCTATACCATTACACCAACGGCCAATGGTTGCCCGGGCCCGAATGCTACATACAATATTACCATTAAGCCATTGCCGGTTATTTCGGCAACGCCGGCGCCCGATACCATTTGCCCGAGCACACAAACCAACATCACTTTATCGTCTACCATTCCGGGAACTGCCATTACCTGGATAGTAAACGAACCGGCTGCCATTACGGGCGCCACCGCTGGAAGCGGGGATATTATACAACAGGTTTTATCTAACAGCAGTTCGAACCCGCAAACTGTTCTGTATATCATTTCGTCTGCTGTAAATGGCTGTAGCGGATTGCCTGATACGGTTGATGTGTTGGTGCATCCGGGCGTTGCGCTGCAACTTTCGTCAGGCCCGCAAACTATTTGTTCGGGACAGAACACTTTGCCTGTGGCTATCAGCAGCCTGTCGCCGGGTGTTACTTTTTCATGGACCTCGCAGGCCAATGGGGTAGGAGGGGTGGCTGCTTCGGGCACCGACACCATACCGGTGCAAACGCTAACCAACACCGGTAATTTCGGGTTAACGGTAGACTACTACATTTCAGCAGGGTACCCCGGTTGTCCTATCACTACTACTACTTATGGCATTGCTGTAAATCCGGCACCTTCAGCTATTCTTCCTCCGTTCCAGTCTATTTGCAGTGGCACACCTTCGCAGGTAATTCCAATTACCTCAAACGTACCGGGCACCACCTTTACATGGACCGGGGTTAGTCCTGACGGTGTTACCGGTTACCCGGTTAGCGGAACTACATCCGATATCCCTTCGCAGGTATTAACCAATGCTTCAACCGGTAATGAAATTGTGGTTTATACAATTACACCAAGTTCATCAGGTTGCCCCGGTGTTACAGTGAACGATACTACCACGGTAAAACCCTTACCTGTTATTAATCCGTTGGTTGAACAAACGCTTTGCACCGGAGGAACCAGTACCGGTGTTTATCCTTCATCCAGTACTGCCGGCACTACTTTTACCTGGAGTGTTATTTACAACGGAAATATCAGTGGGTTTACCACCAGCGGCAGCGATAGTATACCTGCACAAACGCTTAGTAACAACGGCACGGCCATTGATTCGGTGGTTTATGCCATTACCCCAATGGTCAACGGTTGCAATGGTACTACGCTTAACTATGCCATTATTGTAAACCCGGTGCCCGATGTTATTTTGCCTGCTTCGCAGGATATTTGCAGCGGTACGGTTACCAATGTGGCTACTTTGACATCTTATGTGGCCGGAAGCACCTATAGCTGGTCGGCGACCGGTACGGCCGGTGTTTCAGGATTTACCCCGAGCGGAACAGGTAATATACCTAACCAGACGCTTGTTTACACCGGTGTTACATCGGGTTCGGTTACATATATTATTACGCCTTCTGCGAATAGTTGTGTTGGGCCTCCTTCCAACTATGTGGTGGTGGTGAAACCGGTTCCGGTGGTTACAGCTACTCCGGCCTTCGATACCATTTGTCCGTCTACCCAAACCAACATTGCCATCTCTTCGAATGTGGCCGGCACAACCTTTACCTGGACGGTGAATCAACCTGCCAGTGTAACCGGTGCCTCGGCCGGCGCCGGAAATTCGATTTTGCAGATACTGTCGAACGGCAGCCAAACCATGCAAACAGTGCTTTACATCATTACTCCTGATGCCAGCGGCTGCGTGGGATTACCGGATACCGTTACCTTGGTTGTGCGGCCTGAGGTGGCGGTTAACTTTTCGCTTGCCAATCAAACCATATGTTCGGGGCAGAATACTTTGCCGGTGGCTGTAACCAGCACCTCGCCGGGTGTTAGCTTTACGTGGACCTCGCAGGCCAATGGTATTACCGGCGTAGCGTCAAGTGGCACTGATTCAATTCCGGTGCAAACACTGGTTAACCCTACCACCGGCGTGCTGGCTGTTACCTATAATGTAACAGCGGGATATGGGGGGTGCCCTCCGGTACCTGCCAGTTATGATATTGTAGTGAACCCCAACCCGGCGGTTATCCTTCCGCCTGCTCAGACTATTTGCAGCGGCACAGCGAGCCAGACCATCTCCATCAGTTCAACGGTAAGCGGCACAGCGTTTACCTGGACGGGAACGAGCCCGGATGGTATAACAGGATTTAGCGCCGGCGGCAACAGTGCTATAATCCCGTCAGACGTACTGACCAATCCTGCATCTACCCAGGGCATTGTGGTGTACTCGGTTACCCCAAGCTCCACCGGTTGTCCGGGTGTGGCGGTGAATGACACTATTTATGTAAATCCTTCACCGGTTATTGACCCGCTTACCGCCCAAACCATTTGCAGTGGCGGAACCAGCACGATAGTCAACATTACTTCTGCTACGGCAGGTACAACCTTTAACTGGAACGTAACGCACAGCGGTGACTTAACCGGGTATACCGGCAACGGCAATGGAAACATACCGGCACAAACGATTACCAACAACGGATTTACCATAGACTCGGTGGTTTACACCATCACCCCAACGGCCAGTACCTGCAATGGCCCGGCGGTGAACTATGATATTATTGTGAACCCGCTGCCGAACGTAATACTGCCAACCTCTCAAACCATTTGCAGCAATGCTACGACCGCAACAGCGGTACTAACCAGCGATGTAACGGGAACAACGTTTACCTGGACGGCTACCGGAACAGCGGGCCTTACCGGCTTTACAGCCAACGGAACGGGCAATATACCCCCACAAACAATAATTAATCCAAACAATGTAGCGGGCACAGTAACCTATACCATTACACCAACGGCCAATAACTGTCCGGGCCCGGTGGCTAATTATGTGGTGACGATTAACCCGACACCAATAGCCAGCGCCACCCCATCACCGGATACCATTTGTCCGTCGGCACAAACGAGCATTACAATCACGTCAACGGTGGCCAATACAAGCTTTAGCTGGACGGCCACGGCCCCTGCTTCGGTAACGGGCGAATCAAACGGCACGGGCAGCTTTATACAACAGGTATTATCGAACAACAGCGTCAATCCTCAAACAGTTACCTATGTGATAACACCGGAAGCGAATGGATGTCCCGGCCCGACGGATACGGCACTGGCGGTAGTAAACCCGGGCATATCGGTTCAGTTTACGCCGGCGCCACAAACCATTTGCTCGGGACAAAGCACGCAACCGGTCCAAATAACCAGCACCTCACCGAATGTAAGCTTCGCATGGACCTCGCAGGCCAACGGAGTAACAGGAGTAACGCCATCAGGCACCGATTCAATCACAGTGCAGACGCTGACGAACAACAGCGTATTTGCTGCTACGGTAGATTATACGGTAACAGCTTCTTATGCCAACTGTCCGGGTTACACTGCCACGTACAGCATTGTAGTAAATCCAACACCGGCTGTAATTTTACCGCCTTTGCAAACTGTTTGCAGCGGAGCGGCCTCTCAACCTATTTCCATCAGTTCAAACGTAACCGGAACTACCTTTACCTGGACAGGTTCAAGCCCTGACGGAGTTACCGGCTTTACTGCCGGCGGAAACGGCTCAGTTATACCTTCACAAATACTGACCAACAGTTCGGCGCAGCCAGGTTTTGTGGTGTTTATTATTACTCCCAGCTCAACCGGTTGTCCGGGTGTGGTAAGTAACGATACCATCACAGTCAACCCATTGCCTGTGATTGATCCTTTAGTGGCTCAAACCATTTGTAGCGGTAACAGCAGCGCTTTGGTGAACATTACTTCAGCAACAGCGGGCGCCACCTTTAGCTGGAATGTGTTTTACAGCGGCAACCTGAGTGGATTTACGGGTAATGGTGCCGGCAATATTCCGGCGCAAACGATTACTAACAATGGCGCCACTATCGATTCAGTGGTTTATACCATTACCCCTTCGGCAAGCGGCTGCAACGGGCCATCGGTCAACTATGACATTGTGGTTGACCCTTCACCGAACGTTATTGCACCGGCTCCTCAAACTATTTGCAGCGGTGGCACCACTGCGGCAGTTGTGCTGAGCTCGGATGTTACCGGTGCCACATTTAGCTGGAGCGCCACCGGCGGGGCGGGTATTACCGGTTTTAACATAAGCGGTACCGGTAACATACCGGCGCAAATTATCACCAACTCAGGTAATACTTCTGTAACGGTTACTTATGTTATTACTGCTACGGCCAATGGCTGCACGGGTCCGCCGACAAATTTTGTGGTAACCATAAAACCATTGCCGGTTGCCACTGCATTGCCATCACCTGATACAATCTGTAACGGCACACAAACCAACATAGCTATTACATCAACGGTAGCGGGTACTACGTTTAGCTGGACGGTGAACGCTGCTGCCAGCATAACCGGCGCTGCCAACGGAACCGGTAACAACATTCAACAAACGCTGACCGATACCAGCAGCAGTGCTCAAACTGCCACCTATGTTATTACGCCTGTTGCCGGTGGCTGTGTGGGTCCGAACGACACAATGAACGTGGTGGTGAACCCGGTTGCCGGTATTCAGTTTACGCCAGCGCCGCAGGTTATTTGCTCGGGCCAGAGTACGCAGGCTGTTACTATTTCAAGCAATACGCCGGGCGCTACCTTTACCTGGACATCGCAGGCTAACGGGGTTACGGGCGTTGCAGCTTCGGGTACCAACCTGATACCGGTGCAAACTTTAATCAACAGCGGCAATGTATTTGATACCGTTATTTATACGGCGGTATCGGATTATTTTAACTGCCCGGGCACTTCGGCCACCTATCCTGTCGTAGTAAATCCAACACCACAGGTTATTTTGCCACCGGCCCAAACAGTTTGTGCAGGTGTGGGTAGTGCACCTGTGGTGTTGTCCTCACTGGTTACCAATACTACCTTTACCTGGACCGCTTCATCGCCGGGTGTTATCACCGGGTTTACACCGGCGGGAACAGGCGCTACAATTCCTTCGCAAACGCTGGCTAACCCTGCCGATACTGCGGGAACTGTTGTTTTTGTTATTACGCCTAATGCCAATACCTGCGCAGGTACGCCGGCTAATTATGTGATAACCGTTAACCCGATACCGGATGTTATTCTTCCGCCTGCACAAACAATATGCAGCGGAGGCTCAACCAGTGTGGTTAATTTAAGCTCTGATGTGGCCGGAACTACTTACACATGGACATCATCAGCCAGTGCGGGTATTACCGGTAACACGTTGAGCGGTGCAGGTAACATACCGGTTCAAACTTTAGCTAATTCGGGTACGCAGTTAGATACTGTTACTTATGTGGTTACCCCTTCGGCCAACACCTGTGCCGGGTTACCGGTTAATTATTTTATTATGGTAAACCCGGTTCCCGGTGTGTTATTTGTTCCGGGGCCTCAGACACTTTGCTCAGGCCAGACGTCGCAACCTGTGGTCATTACTTCAGCCACACCAGGTGTTACCATTACCTGGACTGCCGTGGTGCCAACCGGTATAACCGGGGCCGATACAGCAGGTTTGAATACCATACCGGCACAAACTTTATTTAATACGCTGGTTGATACCTTCCCGCGTCCTTTGCCGGTAACTTATACGGCCCAGGCCTTTACCACCGGCACGGTTTGTCCGGGGACCCCTGCCAATTATACTATCACGGTTGAACCGGTTCCGGTTATCAGCTTTGTGCAGAATGTTACTAACGGTTGTTCGCCTTTAAGCGTTAGCTTCTTCCCGAACACGCTCAATTTCGGTATTCCTGATACAATGGTATTTAACTGGGGCGATGGCTCGGCCAATACGGTTGTTTATCCAAGTGGCGTATCACCGCAGTGGTACCCGGTAAGCCATACCTTCAATAACGATTCGGCTTCGCCGCAAACTTTCGTTATAACTTTAACGGCACATGGTAAATGCGTTGATACTTCGGTTACCCGTACCGTTACGGTATTGCCGAACCAGATAAGCGCCTTCTTTACGGCAACACCAACCAGTGGTTGCGCACCGCTTACTGTTAGCCTGCACGACCAAAGCACCGGACCCGGTTTACTGAGCTGGTGTTTCGATTTTAACATGCAAACCGATAGCTGTATGGGCGTAGGCGAAATTGATTCGGCTGGCTCAACGGTTAACTACACATTCCCGGCGGGCACGCATACGGTGGCGCTTTATATTACCAACGGATTTGGCTGTGCGCACGATTCGGCATTCCAGACCATAATTGTAAGTCCGGCGCCGGTGGCGGCTTTCATTTTTGCCGAAGATTCGTGTTCCAGAACTCCGGTGCGCTTTACCAACCAGTCTACTTTGCCGCCTAATACTACCGTGGCTGAATACAACTGGCAGTTTGGCAACGGCGACAGTTCCCTGCTTTCAAATCCAACATATACCTACGATACTTCGGGTGTTTATACGGCCTGCCTTACCGTAACCGCCAACACCGGTTGCGCCGACTCTGTCTGCAAGCAAATACCGGTGTTCTACAAACCGAAAGTTAGCTTCAATAATTTCGATACCTGTCTTAACAAGCAGCCTATCGTGTTTGTCAATACTTCCGTAGGAGCCACTTCATACATCTGGAATTTCGGAGATGGAAATACCTCCGTGCTACCAAACCCAGGCCACGGTTATTTAACCGACAGTACCTATCAGGTAACGCTTATAGGTAACAACAGCCAGTGTAGTGATACCACCACTCAACCGGTAGTCATTTATCCTGACCCTGTATCTGCTTTCACCATTAACCCCACTTCAGTCTGCGGTGCTCCGGCTATTATACAAATGACCAGCCATTCCATTGATGCGCTTGGTTTCCAATGGAGTTTTGGCAATGGGGAATCTTCACAAAACGTGAACCCGAGTGTAACCTATAACGCGGTTGGTAATTATACCGTGTGCCTGGCAGTAACCAATAGCCTGGGTTGCACCGATACGATGTGTCATCCTGATACGCTTGTTGTTAAGCCGTTGGTTAACTTCACCAACTTTGATACCTGCCTCAATACACAGCCCATTATGTTTACCAATAACTCCATCAATGCCAACGAGTATTTATGGAATTTTGGGGATGGTAATACATCGGTACAACCTAACCCGGGCCATAGCTATGGTGCACCGGGTACTTACAATGTAACCTTAATCGGCATACTCAGCACCTGCAGCGATACATTTACCTTCCCGGTGGTGGTTTATCCGGTTCCGGTGGCTGCGTTTACGGCGCCGGGCCCTTACACCTGTGGGGTGCCAGCTAACTTGCAGATGAACAATACATCTACCGGTGCGCTGGGCTACTCATGGAACTTTGGCAATGGTACTACTTCGGGTGATATTAACCCGGTGGCTACTTATACGGCACAGGGTAATTATACCATCACCCTGGCAGCCGCCAACCTGCATGGTTGTATTGATTCGGCCAAAGGCGATGTGCAGATATATGCTTATCCTTCTGTGCAGTCTGTAACTGTTACGCCGTCTGAGGGCTGCCAGCCGGTGGATGCGCAGTTTGCTGTTTTAGCTACCAATGCCAATAATTATATCTGGAATTTTGGTGATGGAAGCAGTACCGCAACCACCTCACCGGTCATTTCGCATGTGTATGCCGATACCGGTGTTTACTCTGCCACCGTGGAGGTTTACAACTATGGTACTTGCGGTGATACTATTTTATTGCCTGATACGGTTACCGTTCACATAGTGCCGCAGGCAGGGTTTGATTACTCTATGAACGAAACTATTGATTCGGCTATTGGTGCGGTGCAGTTTGTCAACACCTCATTAAATGCCAGTTCGTATGTGTGGGAGTTTGGCGATGGCGATAGTTCGTCGCTGGTTAACCCAACGCACACTTACCCCGGTATCGATAACTTTGATGTGGTGCTGATTGCCTCTACCCAATACGGCTGTAAGGATACAGTGGCGAAGAGCATTTTTGTTATTAAAAAATCGTTATACGTTCCTAACGCATTTGCGCCTGAATTTAATGCGGGTAACAGCCTGGTACAGGTATGGAAACCTGCCGGTATGGGACTGTTAGACTACCACGCGCAGATATTTGATAAATGGGGCGAACTGCTGTGGGAGAGTACCGCCATTACCAACGATGATATGAAGAGCCCGGCCGAAGGATGGGATGGCCGCTACCAGGGCAAGGTTTGCCAGCAGGGCGTTTATGTCTGGAAGATTGAAGCTACGTTTATTGACGGTACGTTGTGGGAAGGTATGAGCTACAAATTCCAGCCGCGCAAGAAAACCATTGGCGATGTTACTTTGATACGGTAAAGCGCATTTTAAATGCTTTTACTTTTTAAGACTTCGGGCGTACTTTGCCACACCACCACCAATACCTTTTTGCAGCATGTTTTTTACCAATCCACCTAAAAAAGGGATATTAGAACCAATGGTTATGGTGTAATCGAGAGACGACCTTCCGCCGGGCAGGTTTTTAAATGCCATTTTACCGTAATGATGTTTTAAAGGGGTGCCACGGGTAATTTTGTATTCAATACAGCCGGGCTTTTCGGCTTTCACAACTGTTTCTTCAAACGAAGTGGGCCCTGCGTGAATTAACCGCACCGAACCAACGCCATTTGGGTTACCTGCCTCGGGGCTCTCTACTATCCGCTCCATTTTTGTACCCATTATTTTGCCCAGGTTGGCATGGTCGCTAAATGCTTCCCAAACTACTTCGGCCGGTGCATCAAATTCCTGGTAAATTTTTACTTCGTGTATTTTCATGGTAACGGTTTAAGGTTTCGGGTTTACAGTTTGAGGCTGTTGATTATTGGCAAGTTAACCATTTAAGACAATAATCTGCATTTAACCCAGGCAATCTTAATACCGGCAGATGCGAAATTGTAAACCGAAAACCGTAATTTTATTATGTTATGGAACCTTTTCATTTGGAAACAGACCCTGACAAAGTAAAGGAGCTTGCCCGCCTGCACGAGGAAGAGAACCTGCGGTTTAAAACCTTGCTGAAACACCGCAACGGACATAAGCTCGATTTACAAATACACCGCCTGCACGATGAGGTGGCTCCGCATATAGACTGTACCGCCTGCGGTAATTGCTGTAAACAACTGTCGCCGTATTTAACCAAAGATGATTTAAAAAACCTGTGCATAGCCACCGACCTGGAGCCCGATAATTTGATTTCGATATACACTGAAACCGATGCCGAAGGGGTTACCTTTAATATGCTGCCCTGTCCTTTTCTGGCAGATAATAAATGCACGGTTTATCACCACCGGCCCGGCACCTGCGCCTCATTTCCGCACCTGCACAAGCCCGATACCCACTCGCGCTTACGGCGTATGATGGAGAATTACGAAATATGCCCCATCATTTTCAACGTTGTAGAAATGTTAAAGGTTGAAATGCAATTTAAATAGGGCAAAGACATAACCCGGGCATTCAATAACCCACTGCACTAGCTTGAGCGGGTATTGTTGGTGTTTTTTACCAGCACCCAGGCGTTCAGCGATGCGGCGATAATGAGCCATGCAAAGTATGGAACTATGAGCGCACCGGTTATGCCCAGGTTTTTAAAACCCCACACCATAAACCAGCCTACCACAACTTCAAGCGCTATTATTATTACAAGGCCCAGGGCAACCTGATGCCATCGAAAAAATACGGGATTCCATAACACGTTTAAAAACCACTGCACTGCCAGCATAGTATAAACCAGCTGCAATTGAGGTGCCACCTTGCTGCGCACGGCAATCCATAAAAACAGGGTAAAACAAAGCATAACCGTGGTCCATGCTGCGCCGAACACCCAACCCGGTGGCGTCCAGGGCGCCTTATTTGCGTTTTGATACCAATTGTTGGTTAACGGATTACCCATAAGCGCCCCGCCAATACCTAGTGCGCCAAAGTTTATAAGGGCAAATAATAAGAGGTATAATATCATCATTTGGTTATTTAAGTGATTGTAAAAACAGCCAGGGCGGTATAAAGTTGGCTGTAATTAAGTTGAAAATATTGGCATGGCGCTTTAGCTTCCTTCCATACAATACCTCCTTACCCTTTTTTAATGCTGTAATGTGCTATTTTTTTATATTCATTGCCGGCAATCGGGAGCGTAAAGGGCGGCCCGATAAATTCGCCTGTTTAATGTTCAATCACCTACATGGCCGCTAACCTTCAGTACCCTTCGGGGAGCATACCTGTCGTTGGATTCAACGGTGACTGTCTTAACAAATTCACCTGGCCTGCTGGTGTCGTAGTGCGCTTCAACTACCGGTTGCTTTTCTACCTTCGCCATCAAAACAAAGTATATGCCCTTAATTAAAGAAAGCGACGTTACCATTTTGGTGCGCGATATGGATAAAGCTATTGCGTTTTACCTCAGCCTGGGTTTAACCCTGCAAAACCGATGGGGAAACCACTATGCCCGGGTAGTTACTACCGGTATTACGCTGGGGCTTCACCCGGCTAACGACGTACCAACTACCGGCAGCGGAAGCGTATCGGTAGGTTTTATGGTGGATGATATTAACGAGGCTAAAACACTGCTGGAGCAGCACCAAATTGCGTTTGATTACCGCGATGGAAAATCGGGTAAGTTTTTAAACTTTAATGATTTGGATGGCACGGTGCTTTACTTTATGCAGCCTGGGTATTAGTTTCAAATTTCATGTTCACGGTTGAAAAGAAAAAGAGGCAATCCTGAATGGATTGCCTCTTTTTTTTGGGGGATTAAACCGGTAGCCTAGTTAGAAGGACCGGTCGGCACTCCCTGCCTTTGTCTTTGTTGTTGTTCCTGTTGCTGCATTACCTGCGGAGACACAAACTTCATCTGGTAATCTCTGAAGTCTTTCTCAATGCTATCAGCATAAGCGCCCGGCTCGTATTTTTTAGCCGTCAGGTTTAACTCCTGCATAATAAACAGTTGCTCGCGCACTTCATGGCGCTCCAGGAAAGCTCCCTGCTCAAGCTGCGAAACGTAACTCATGTCGCCGCCGTCGCGGGCATCGCGCACGGTATAGTCATACACCGTTTTGTAGTAATTCAATTCGTCTTTAGCACGGGCCATCATGTCAACCATCAGCTTATGGCCTTTTTCAAACTGGCCGGCGCGGTAGTACATTTCAGGATATGAGTAATCGAACACGCTGTGT